>Ga0214921_10004321_pt1 | contig 20964 bp, 22 predicted proteins | sample LL1505_MetaG_FD_177992 | JGI IMG/M metagenome (GOLD analysis project Ga0214921, IMG submission 177992) | Freshwater microbial communities from Lake Lanier, Atlanta, Georgia, United States - LL-1505 | ecosystem: Environmental > Aquatic > Freshwater > Lake | place: USA: Georgia | collected...
AAATGAATGAAAATGAAATTGAATTGGAAACATTATTAAAAGAAAAATCTGAATTAAAAGAAAAAATTAATTCTTCATCCGATTATACTGAAGTTGACCAGTTAGAACATAGATTAAATGAATTAAATAATAATATAGTCATAAGAAATAATAAGAATGAATTCTTAGACTATTTTTTAGATACTGGAGAAATACTATACAATTATTATGATATTCAAGAAAAAATACAAGATGGCACACTACCTTCTAAAAAAGTAAATAAGAAAAAGTTAGGAAATATATTTGAAGCCCTAGAAGTAGTCGCAAAAGATGAAGAAGATATTAGTAGTAATATTATTGAACATTGTAGAGAAGAAAAATTTATTTCACGAGATAAATTATTAGAAGATTATTTAACTAAGATTCATCCAGAGTGTATTAAACAAATAGTTAAAGACGACACTTATGGTGAATGCCCTGATTGTGAAACTGAGATGGTTTTTTCACAAAATGAAGCTATGTTTACATGTGTAAACTGCGGTTCACAACAGTTTATTCTCATGGATTCTGATAAACCTTCATACAAAGATCCTCCTAGAGAAGTTTCTTACTATGCTTATAAACGTATTAACCATTTTAATGAATGGCTTGCACAGTTTCAAGCAAAAGAATCAACAGATATACCCCAAAATGTATTTGATTCTATATTAATAGAGCTTAAGAAAGAACGTATTTTAGATACTAATAATATTAAGGGGGTAAAAATACGTGAGATTCTAAAGAAACTTAAATTAAATAAGTATTATGAGCATGTTCCTCATATTATAAATAGATTAAATGGACAGAATGCTCCTATTATGAATCGTGAGATAGAAGAAAAACTACGTTATATGTTTAAGGAGATACAACCTAGTTTTCAGAAATATTGTCCAGCAGGTAGAAATAATTTTTTATCTTATTCATACGTTTTATATAAGTTTTGTGAACTTTTAGAACTTGATGAATATTTACCTTGCTTTCCTTTGCTGAAAAATCGTGATAAACTATATATTCAAGATAAGATTTGGGAAAAGATTTGTGATGAGTTAAAATGGCAGTTTATTAGGTCTATTTAGTTTCATACGTAGTATTTAATTAGTTTATAAGGTCTATTTAGTTTCATACGTAGTATTTAATTAGTTTATTAGGTCTATTTAGCTAGCTGGTTTAGAAACACAAATTGAGACTAAATTCATATTCATATATAAGGCTGCAGTTGCCATATTTGATACACAATGAACTAGTATATCACAACGAGATAATAGGGCAATTTCTAAATAAGTATTTTCTAATTCTTCTAAAGTCAAATATTCTCCGTTAGTATGAGGAGCGTCACCTTTATTTGTTTGTGCTCTTTTAATATTTGTTTCATAAATAGGTGATAATTTTGATTTATAAAATTCATAATCTTCATCATTATCAATTCGTAAAAAATATTTTGTTTTCTTTGAAAATGTATCTAGTTTAGAAATAGCTTCTAAATATTCTTCTCTTGTAGGCATAACACCAGTCGGTTGTTCAGTTGCTAAAGCGTTAGATCTTACAAAGATACCAATTATTTGATCATAATTACTTCTCATCTCGGTTACCATCTTATCAAGGCGTTCTTGTAAGTGCGGTAATAAATGGATATACTTATTAAATGCTTTATTATATGGTTCTAACTTATATCTATTTTCATTATAATACTGGTAAGCATTTTTATGTGTTATATGATCAAAATTTGTAAATTCTAATCCATCATAATTATAAATAGTATCAATAGGGACATCTTCTTTATATTTTTTAAAAAGTTTAGAAAATAATTCTACATTTTCACCTATGAATGGTTTATGACTTGTTTTACTTGCTAGAACATTAAAATCAATTTCTCTAATATTTGGATATATTACAAGATAATTTATTAATCTATTTATATTACAAAATAATCCTGACCAGTGAGCATTAAAAATTAGTTTTGGATTTTTAGTTTCATCATAATTTTCTAGAGCTTCTTTTATATTTGTATTATATATATATATAGTTACAACTATAAAAGAAATAATTAAAACTATATAAATATGTTGTTGTTTCATAAACCTATTTATATATTAGAAACCGTAAAGCTATTCATTATTTACAACAAGAATAGATTTTGTTGCCATATTCATAAATAATGCAGAAGATACCATATTTGATGAACAATGAACAATATAATCACATTTTGATAATAAAGCAATTTCAATATAAATTTTTTCAAGTTCTTCTAAAGGTAAAAATTTTTTATTTGTATGAGGTGCATCGCCTTTATTTGTTTGTGCTCTTTTTAAATCTAAATAGTAGTTTGGTTTCAAAGTATTTTCATAATAAACTAAATCTTTATTATTATCAATTCTTAAAAAATATTTTGTAGATTTTCCATATGTATCAATCTTTTTTAATGCATCTAAATAATCTATACGTCTAGGCATTTTCTGTTTTGGTTGTTCAAATCTTAGAGCTTCTGAACGAACAAAGATTCCAATTAATTGATCGCAGTCTTTTCTTAATTCTTTTAGATAATTATCGAATTTATTCTGAATATTAGGTTTTAATTTAATATATTTATTAAAAGCATTATTATATGGTTGAAATTTTATACGATTACTATTATAAAACTTATGACCATCGCCTCCAGAAAAAGGAATACCTTTCCAGTCATTCGATGATATATCTAAAATTTCATTTATTTCTTTATCTTTTTCTTTATAATTCTCAAATAATTTTGAAAATAGTTCTTCATTTTCACCAATAAAAGGTAAATGATTATTTATTTTTGCTCTAACATTAAATTCTATTTCTGTTACATTAGGATATACAACTAAATAGTGAATTAGTCTATTAAAATTAAAAAAGAATCCTGAAGCTATACCATTCATAATTAATTTAGAATTATTAACATTTTGATATGATTCAAATGTTTTATTTATATTAAATAAAAAGATAAATAAAATAATAAAAATAAATGATAATATACTAATTATTTCTAATTTATTTTTCATACCTAAATAAAATGATGATAATTAATTTTAAAACTTACCACCAGGGAATCCTACTAAGTTAGCACCAATTCCAAATCCTGCACCTTGACGAGCCGTAAATGATATAGATGGTGATACTAGATCAAGAAGAGCAAAAACAACCGCTGCAGTTACACCTAACGCAACAACATCTTTAATAGGTAGACTCTTCTTAGGAATAAAGATAGCAACCGCCGCAATCGCTAAACCTTCAACAAGATACTTAATCGCTCTATTTACAATTTCAGTAGCAGTAGTATTCATTCTAAATTGCTTAAAGATAAAAATATTAGAATCTATATAATGAGTTCAGAAGACTATGAAGATTTTCTAAGTACTGATCCTGAGATTCCAGGACAGAGATGGTGTCTACTAAGTTTTCTTTCACCTGAGAATGTCTTAAAGAAAAAAGATGTTCATTTTTTTAATGAGTTTGTTTCTAAATTTGAATTTAATATGAAAACTAAACTTGTCGAAGAGTTTCTAGTAAAACTTACCCAGAATATTAATGACTCTTTAGAGAAACACGCGGTTGAATTTGAAAAACAAGATTTAAGTGGTGTTTCTACTACATGCCGTAACTCAAAACTACGCGTTGATACCGTTCTAGATTCTTTACAAGAGTTTGTAAAGAAGAATAGTAGTGAGATGACATACGATAAAGTAAAGGAGAAGTATGATGATTATATGTATATCAATAGAGAACGTCTTGAAGATGAATACTATAAGATTAATAACTTTCACACAACAGTCAGAGGTCTTAAAATCCGCGGTGTATATGGTAGTCAAGAGGAAGCGAATCTTCGTGCGAAGAAGCTTCAGAAGCAAGATCCTGTATCAAATATTTACTGTGCGGAAGTAGGTAAGTGGCTGCCATGGGATCCTGAACCTTCTCAGATTAAAGAACAAGAGTATGCTGAAGATGAATTAAATACTCTAATGAAAAAGTATAAGGAGAATGAAGACGCTCGTGAAGAGTTTTATAGAGATAAGAAGAATAAGAATAAAGAACGTAAGATTGAAAATATTGTAGGACCATCTGAGACAAATTCTATGTTTAATCAGGTAGGGGATTTAGCAATCCAGCGTAAGATTGATAATTAATATTATATATCTTTTTAAATTAAAATTTAATATAATATTTAAGCGGTTATACTTCTGCACTTATTCTGCTGGCAGAACTCACCTTCTCTACATGTAATTCCCTGACAATCTACTGTTCTATATGCTTCAGCGTACTTATATGTCATAAAAGTAGAAATTGCGACTAAAATTAATAAACCTAATACTAAACCAAAAGGGTCTCTTGATGTTCTGCGAGCCATCTAATACAAATCAAGGAAAAACCGGGAGAGTTGTAGGTTTTAAAAATGGCTGTTTCTCATCTACACAGAATCCATTCATGCAGCGTTTTCCAAAGGCACATGATTCCATACCTACTCCGCACATCGATGGGTTACTAAACTCTTCTAATCTAAAATTAATACGATAGACTCTGTCTAAAATTAGAAGTATTAAACCTATAAAAGCTAGAAAAAGTAAATCCGAATAATTGATTTCCATCCTAAACCTTTCTTATATTTATTTGAGGACCTTTTAGTCTTTTTGCGGCATTTGGATCATAAGAATCATTCCCTTCATTTTCTTTATGAAACTTGGCAGAATGTTGCCAGAATTCTGGTGCACCAATTCGGAAATCTCCGTGTAAATTAGCTTTATACCAATAGATAGAATCTTCTAACTTATTACTCTGTGTAGTAGTATCTATTACAAGACATTCATAATTCTGAGTGCACTGGTCCATTACTTGACAGAAAAATTCAAATGACGGAAAGGCAGAACCATAATTCTCATAAATACGTTTTCTATTTGAAGCGTAAGGTTCTCGTAGAATAAATACATAATCAACATTTGTTCTAAGTGCGGGTTGAATACCGAGTGGATATTGCATAGTAATTAGAAAAAAGACCTTCAGCCAACGACCGTTCATAAAAAGATACTTAATATTCTTATCGTGTGTCCAAGAATCATCATACATACAATCGTCAAGAATCATAAAAGAACGAGGATCTATACGACTTTGAACTCCTCTATCTTTTTCTTCTTGAATTTTCATCATCATAAGTTTCTGTCGTTTACAGAAGTTTGCTAAAATTACAGGATTATATTCACCATGAATAAAAATTGGAGGAATCATTTTACTGAAGAAACCGTTTGATTCTTCAGTTCCAGATATAACAGTTCCTAGAGGCATATCTTGATGATGAAATAGAAGGTCTTTTACTAAAGTTGATTTACCTGTTCTTCTTCGGCCAATAAAAACGCAAACAGAATCTTGTTGAACTTTTCTCATATCAAACTTTTTTAATGATACATTCATCGCTGATTGAGACATTTTATATATAGTTCAAACATAATTTTAATGCGTTAATGAACTTAACAATCATTCTATCTTTGAAAAAAGATGGAATCTGCTAATACAATTCTCCGGGGGATAACTATACCTGAACCAAAATATACATTAGGACCTTTACCGAATGAACTAACAAGATTACAACATTATACAAACATTAAAACTTTTTTTCCATCACTAAAAATACTTTTTAATATAAATGATATTTCTAATGAAATCTGGTTTGATAATAATTATAAAGTTTCAGGACTACAGATTATAAATGAAGAAGATATTAAAGGGAACTGTAAAATAAAAATTAAAAACAAATTTATAAATGCTTATTTAAAAGTAACACACTTGATTGATCCTATAACATATATTAAAAAGAAAAATGAAGGGGTTGAATATACAACTGACGAGGAGTTACAGAAAAAGATGAATGATCCATGGAATCAAGCATATGTTGAAGCGATTGCTACATATGCTCTTGGTAAACTAAAACAAGAGAATATCTCACCTCATTTTAATATTTTTTATGGTGCTTTTACTTCTACAGCAAAGAAGTATTCTTATAATATTGCTGATGATGTTGATACTTATAGATTATATAAGTGGTTCTGGACAGGTATAGAAACTAGTATAATGAATGTATCAATTGATGGGGTTGAAGATGAAGAAGAAGCTAAAAACATATATGATGAAATCATGAAGAAGCCAGACTATTGTCTAGATGATAATGAAGATTCTGATAAATATGAATATTCTAAAAATTCTGAAGAATATGAAGAATTAGATAATTGTAGTAGTATAAAAGAAGTAGATGATGAATTAGAATCATTAAATTCTCTAAGTATTAAAACATACAAATCAGAAGATAAAGAAGAAGATAGTAATGCTAGTGAAGGAAGTGATGAGGACGATGGAGATGATGTAAAGGTTCTATTACAACTTTACAATTTTCCAGTAATGATGATACTTATGGATACAAATGAATCTACTATGGATGATTTACTTGAAGATTATGATGAAGTTGGATGTGAACCTGGCTCAAAGTTGTGGGAAGAAAAATGGTCCGCATGGCTATTTCAAGTTATTTCAGCTCTATGTGTTATTCAAACACTCTTTGGATTTACTCACAACGATTTACATTCAAATAATATTGTATGGGAGTATACTGATCAGTTATACTTATACTATAAAACAAATGATGGTGTTAAATTTAAAGTTCCAACTTATGGCAAGATATTCAAAATAATTGATTTTGGAAGAAGTATTTTTTCTATTAATAAACACTTATTTGTAAGTGATGATTTTAAAGAAGGAAATGATGCTGCCACACAGTACAATTTTCCAGAATTAAACGGTGAAAATTCTGAGAAAATAATATATCCAAATCCTTCATTTGATTTAGCGAGACTTTCCATAAGTATATTTGAATGTCTTTTCCCAGAATGTCCAAATATAAGAGAAAATGATGTTATATTAAGTCAAGAAGAAGGTAGAATAGTTAAAGAAACTGAATCTGACCTATTTAATATACTATGGTCATGGCTAATAGATTCAAATGGTGAGAATATATTATGGGATAGTGAAGGAGAAGAACGTTTCCCTGATTTTGAATTGTATACGCACATAGCAGATAAATGTTTTAATTGTATTCCTAAAGAACAAATTTATAAGAAACCTTTCTCAAAGTTTATTGTAAATTCTATTCCTAAAAGTGAACATACTTATTCTTTATTTGTTTAGAACTTAGGAATACCAACTTGAATTTCAACATCATCTGCAGGAATTACTGATGAGATTGAACTAAACGATACTAAACTAGTTAGATATGTAAGTAAACTACTTGATGATTCTGGAAGAAGTTGCATAATTATAACAAATAGAACCGAACCTATTATAAAATCACGCGATAATGATTTTATAGTTGGTTCTTTTTTTTCAACAGTATATGTGCTTATAGCTCCTAAACCTGTTATTAAACTTCCACCAAATAAGATACCTAAGACGTATTCGTTCATATTCTGGGAGTTTGAATGAAAAAAAACGAACAAGTAGAACGCTTAAACTTATTCTAGACTTTCAAATTCTATAGTTTCTTCTTTCTTATCAAGTTCTTCATACTCATCTAAAGGCCCCCCTTTAGTATCAAGAATCTCTACATAAGATTCTCTATCACTTTCTGAATCATTTTCACTCTCTGAATCGTTTTCACTCTCTGAATCGCTGTTATTATCTAGATTTTCATAACTAAAAACAGTATCTACATCTGAAAATTTTACAGAAGGTTCTGTGTCAACTTCAATTGTAGGAGTTTCTAGAACTTTTATACTAGATTTCTTCTCTGTTTCAACAGTTGGTAATTCTAGAACCGGAGTTGTATTTAATTTTTGTTTTTCTTTAACCTCTTCTAACTTAACCTCTTCTAACTTAACCTCTTCTAACTTGGTTTCTTCTAACTTAGCTTCTTCTACCTTTATTTCTTCAACTTTAATATCATTTTCTTCATCATTTTCTTCATCATTATCATCTTTCAAATACTCCTTCAGTATATTCTTTACAGGTAACATACTTCGAATTGATTGCAGTATACCATCTTGAATTAACTGTTCAATTTGACGTAAATTCTTCTGTCTTTCAATAGCAGCCTCATTCTGAGAAAATAGATAGACATTTGACCATAGAATACGGGCACATTCAATCATGGTATGATGAAGAAAATGTTCAACCTTTGGAATTGTAATTTGAAGTTTTCTCTGTTTTGATGTTAAACGTATAGCTGAAAGAACTTTTGTATGAGCAACGAATACTGCACTCAATAAGTCTTCAAAATAATCGCAATTAATTTCTTTTAAGAGATAAATTGTTTCTCTTTTAACTTTGTCTTGATTCCAATCTGGAATACCTTTTAATACGTTTTGAAAACTAGATAAGAGTTTTCTTACATCTTTTTCTGATTCTTTTGTTTCATCAAGAAGTTTTAGAAAATACCCAGTTATAGCTTGTAACGAATACTGTGTTAATTGTCTTGTATATTCTATTTTAGCATCCGCATATACGTTTATTCCTTCCGCTCCGGGTATATCCATATTCTTTTAAATCGCTTTATACTTTAATTTTCAATATACCGCAATAAAATATGCAAGTTGAATCCACGGTGAACTTCCAAGACCAATCTGTTGATACATATTTAATACATTTTTATCAATTTCAAATAACTTTATAATTTCAAAAGGATCATAAGATTGTTTCCTCAGTTTAGTAATATTTTGAATTGTAATATCTTCTTTTGTTAAGGGTTTTACAAATGGGATTAAATTAAATTGATTTGCTACTTGATAGTTTTTAACATAACGAAATGAATATTTAGAACTTAAATTGATTGGAATACAACGAGAAATGATTGGCGGAGACAATTTCCATGGTTCACGAACTTCAAGCATAGATACAACATTTATTGACGAAGTTTCAAGAATTCTTCGTAAAAATGCTTGTGCTTCCTGTGTTAAATCATCTGCTCCTTCAATCCACACATATAATGGCTCTTTGGAACGGACTTGTTGATGAAGAATCTCTCTTCCTTCACGGAGACTGCGATCTATACGTACATTCCAACGAAAGAGTTTTGCTTTATGATTTTTTGCTTCTTGTTTGATAAAGAAGGATTTACCTACACCAGCTTCTCCAGATACTAAAAAAGAGTTTTTCTTTGAAGAACTGTTCATTAGTTTATCCTATTTTTAAATGTTTAGGTATTACTCTTTTACATACTTTTTAATAGCTCTTGATAAACTGCCTCGTCATGCGCCGCATTTTTACTGATGCTTTGCATTAAAGGATTATTCTCAACCGCCGCTATAATTTCTCTCTGATTTCTTTCCATACTCTGATCCAGTTTCAGAGGAACTCTGTATCTTACTTGACCTATATCTCCTACACCAGCATTTAAATCTAATGAACGATTTACAGCATTTGCTCTATCATTTACAATATCAGCGTCTATCTTCTTAGTTGTTTGATGGATATCACCTGTAAATACAGCTAGACCTCCATTTCCTGACATAGGAGTTCTACCTTCTGATATAAGTTCCTTAGTAGGGTTTGTTCTCATATTATAAGCGGATTCGTGGCTTGTAAAATCCTGTAAAGCTCCTGTTGGTGTTCCGAAATATTCTGATTTTGCTGATATCTGCGCTTTCTGTGTTGGGCGAGCGATATCATCCGGATCATAAACCTTAAGTTTATTTGGCTGACTGGCAGAAGTAGGGAGACCCATATAGTTCCAATTAATTGTTGTTTCTTTTACAGTCGTGCGAGCTATATCATCAGTCCATACAGTAATGGCCGGAGCTCCTTGAGCATATCCAACAGGTGTCCCAGTCTGTCTGATATTGCCAATAGTTTCACCACGGTAAGTAGGTCTTGCTCTATCAGTAAAGTGGATTGGGACTGCTCCTGTATCAGCAGGAGCTACGTTAAGACCCATCGTGCGTGTTGATGTGGCGTTTCTTTCATTCGGTCTTATTTCGATTGAAGATTTACCATAATCTGCTTCAGCCGCATCAGTATTCTTTGTATAGTAGTTTGTCATATTAGCGTTACGGAATCCAGCACCTCCATACTGTTGTGCCATAGGTGTGCGGTAAGAACCAACTACATACGATTCACCAAACTCCTGTGATGAGGCAGGTCCAATTAATTCAGTAGAAGTATCTGTTCGTGTAGTATACTTCATTACTTGAATTGGACGAGTCGCCTCTTTTTGAGCATCTTGAGCGAACGCACCAATATAACGTTCACCAGACTGGTCAATATAAAATGTATCTGGTTTATATTTACGAACTTCACCAGGATTTTCAGCAGAATTTGCAACAAAACGTTGTCCTGGAACAACTTGAGCCTTGTATGTTAGCTTCGGATTATTAGTTGTTCGTAAATCATCTGTTTTAGGCATTTTCTCCATCATAAGCTGGTTAACCTCCATTTGCTGAAATCCTCCTTTTCCTGTTGAACCAAACTTTTCTCCTACACCAGCACCAACACGAACAGGTTCAAAAGGTCTTTCACCCGCACGACTGCGAGGTAGTTCAATTCTATCATGGAGAAACTCTGAAGAATCTTCTAATCCATAAGGATTGCCAAAAGGTGTTTGTGCAGTATTAAACATCGTTTCCACTTCCTTTTTTTTTATCTGTGTAACACCTGACCCAGTATATGAATCTAAAATACCTGAATTTGTTTGCGCTCCTACATTCTGTCTGACACGACCACCAAAGAATGGAACCATGTTATTATGAGTAAACTCAGATGAAGACATTTTCTGTCCAGATAAAGAATTTATTAGATTACTATCTTCACCATATGAAGGATTCTCTTCAAATCCTTCTCTATTCATAGATACTTGCGATGTGGCAGTTTCAATCGGTTGAGGTGTGGGATATGTTCTCGCCGCAGGTTCTCTTATACCACCATAAGCAAACGCAGAACCTTTTGGACCGGGGACAGGTTCACTAGGATAGATTTGACCAAACGGTGTCGCGTATTGTAAATCTAATTCTTGATTTGCTCCTTTTACAGAATTTCCTTGTTCAGATTTCTGTAAAGGAGAAACTGGTGATGGTAATGATTGAAAATTTTCCTTTGTTTCAGATAGTTTTGTAACTAAATATCCTAGACCAACTAATCCAAATGCTGCTATGGCTTCCATCTAATACTATGTTGGTATTAGTGGGTTTTATTTTTCTCCCTATCAATATCTCTTGAAGGTATAAAAAAGTCAAAAGGTGTTTCAAAGGCAAGCTGTGGTTGATGAGGTAGAGCTTCCCAACGATTCCATCCAGTTGCTCGTAATGTGCAAGGTGGATTTGTTAAACGATTAAATAGTTGAGGAACCGATTCATCTTTAGGAGCAACATATGGTGCATTTGTAAACTTATTTTTTTCCGGATTGTATTGAATATTATTATTTTTCACACGTGTGCTAAGTCTGTTAATATTAAATAAATCTGACTCAACATCTGTCTTCCATGTATCATTAACAAAACTAGCTCCAGATTTCTGTATTCTTGTTGTTACATCAACTGGGTAACTTTCATAACAGTTAATACCGGGAGGATTTGCGTAGTATTTTAAGGCATAACTTGTTATACGTAAATCATCTTGTGTGTGAAAATCATCCCATTTAGAACGAGTCATATTTCTTAAAAAGTCTTGACCTGAAGCCATTCTACTATTACAGAACTGTTAAAACTTATTTTTAGGCATGCAAGAATCAATCTTGAAAGGTAGAGGTGCATAAACAGCAGGATAAGACCACATTTGAAATTCTTCACGCTTAACAGGTGTTGCGTTAATAGAAATTTTCTCTTTAGGAGTATCACGATTGATAGAATCTGGTGTTTTAGATGGTAAATGTTTACGTGTTGTTCCCCATGTATTTGCACGTGTAATCCCCATTAAATCTGATTCTAAATCAACTCTACTCCCTTTAATTTCATAAACATCATTTCCACCTACTAAACCTAAAATGTGTCTCTTAGATTTATCATTCTGATACTCTTCAACTAATCTATCAAACACTTGGGGATTCTCTTTTTTTTCAAACATATGAGAAGAAGGTTTTTCATATGCTTCAAAATAACTGTTAAGGCTGCTCATCTAACTTTACTTAGCAATTAACATCGCGAATATAGGAACGACTGGGTAATCCACCGTGTATCCAACCGGGTGATGCGACTTCAGGAATTAAGTTTTTAGGATTCTGAATATTCTCCTTGACTAAGGGGATTAGAGGAGTATACTGTTGAGTAAATTCTTGCTCAGTCACAGTTCCACACTCCTTACCTTGGCGAACTTGCTCAGAATGTTGTAAGTATGTTTCAACTTCTGGATTACCACGACCACCGCCCATAAAAGGAACTGTTAAGAATGGGCGAGCCTGTTGACGAATATCACACTTTCTATTTTTAAATTCTGGTTGATTTCTTAAAACAGAGTCATTATCAATAGCGGCGTTATTATACCCGTAACCTTCACGGGGGAATAACATAAGACTCTGAGAAGCTAGAGGATTTACTTCTCTAGCGTTAGGCACTAAGTTTGTCATAGCGTATTTACCAGGGCCAACTGATTGACCAAAATATTGTTCAATCCCGCATGTATCATCTCTTGTATGAGTTAAACGATTGATCTCCATCTTCTCTGCCTACAATATTATATTTAAAATTTCTTGATAATAAGTATAAATGCGCCCAGCTTCTAAAAAACTTACTAAAAAATTTTGTAGTTGTATTAAAAAGGTGCGTAGTCATATTAAACCTAGAAGAGGTTCTAAAGAATCTGCTGCTATCGGGATTTGCACTAAAAGTGTAATACAAACAAAAGGAAAGACTCTGCGGAAATTTAAATGCCGAAATGGTAAACTTTTTACTCAGAAAAGGAAGAACTAATTCTCAGTCAACCAAGGAATTACACCCCCAGCCGATCCACTCTGTGAAGAGCATGCCTCTCTTCCACCTTCTTTACAAGTCTTACCAGGAATCTTGTATAACCAGTTCTGGTAAGAATCTTGATCATTTGGAACGGTCGTAGAAGGTGTTGTATAGAACTGTCGTTGTGATTGAGACTTTCCAAATACATCCGTAGGATCGTTAATAAACTGTGTCTTGAAAAAGTCTTCTAATCCAACTGCTACTTCTGGATCAAATACAGAAGCAGCCTTAGAACGATAAGGATTATATTTAATTTCATTCACTAAAATATTCATAAAAGGGTTTTTTGCAGTTGGATAAGTTACTTCAGAACCAATCACTTCTTCAGGTAAAACTTTATCATTAACCGGGACATTCGTTTCAAAATTCTCTTTTACTGTTGTTTGTTGTATCTTAGGGGGTTGAACTGATTTTTCTTTATTGTACATAAATAACCAGTTTAGAGCATAAACTGAACCAATCAAAATAGAATATCCAAATAGATCATGCGTCTTTGTTTGTTGTGCCAAAAATCCACCAATCAAAAGCAATAGTATAAAAACGAATATGATATGATTTACAATATTTGTTATACAGAGACGTTGATTACAATATACATAGTAGGATTTAAATAATAATGATAAATCCTCCCAGATATATTTACTACACGATTGGGTATCCATCTAATTTTGCCTACTGTTTGTTCTTTTTCTTCTGTTCAAGTTTTTTCTTCAAACGTTGTTTTACGAGTGATAGTCTTGCACTTCCTTCTTTGCCGGATTTACGTGCTAAATCCATATCTTCAAAATTAAACATAGAGCGAAACCCTTCTAAAATCTCTACAAATGCCGGATTATTTTGGAACTCTGCGATAAGTTCTTCAGCCTCTCTGGCAAGTTCTTGAGGTTTAAACTGACCAGTCTGAACTTTTTGTTGTAACTTTTTACCAATTTTTTCAACTGCCTTCTGAATTAAATCTGGATTACCACTCGCAACTTTCATTAATATTTCAAAAGCACGTGAAGGATCCTTTTCACATGCATCTACATCTTCCATGCTAAAACCGAAATCTTCAGGATTAAACTCCTTTACTAAATCCTCTGCTAACTTGGCCATTTGACCCTTCATAAACTTTTCAGGGAGCGGAGGTAAACTCCCTCCAGCCTTACCAAATAGATCAAAAAACTTTGAAGACATCTTCTTAAAATCCATACCTTCCATACGAGTTCTCCATTCACGCATCATATTATCAACCCATTCTTGAGGAATCCCATCAATATCACCTGACTCATAGATTACGCAGAGATTTAAAATAGAATTATACTCTTTAATAGCTTTCTGAGAATTTTTAGATAATGATTCCCAGATTGTATCAGGGATTGTTACACCAGGTAGAACAGTATGCGATTCACTATTCAAAGTTCCTTTTAGAACTTTTGTTTTATACTCTAGTGAACGCTGTTCCTTAGGAATAGCACGTGCTAGATCAATCTCATTCTTCATCTCGGGGCAAGCCGCCAGAAGATCATCGCAGAATTCTTCATACTTTGTCTGGAATGTAGCGTCCATACTCTTTCTTAAAATTATCTTTTATATTTCTTTACGCTGCTTTTTTTGTAAAAAAAAGTAGCCTAACGAATTTGGAAAGTTTCGCTGCTTTTTTTGTAAAAAAAAGTAGCCTAACGAATTTGGAAAGTTTCGCTGCTTTTTTTGTAAAAAAAGTAGCCTAACAAATTTTTGTTTTTTATTTACATAGCTTTACTCTTTTCACAAAGAGCACATAACAGTTTTAAATACTTCCAAATAGATTTCTTATTATTATCACTCATCTTATCCCAATACTTATCAAAGATTGTTAGTGCTGGAGATATTTCATTAAACTCTCTATTAATTTTATTATGAGCATAACTTACAATAAAATCAGAATCTTCACGTGAAATTGCTTCGTTTAAATCAACGTAAACATGAATATAGAATAAATCTAGAACTAGCTTTGGATTACTCTGCTTTGCAAACTTAATAAGTTCTAAAGCACTTTTAATATCTCGCTCTTCCGGGAATGTCTCATACAAATCCTCAAAGAATCGGATAAGATATGTATTAAAAACTCCTAAATTACTTGTCATCTCTTATATTATTAAAGTATCAATTCTTTATACCAATTTATTATACAGGTCTCTTATACTGAGGCATACCCACTTCTCTAGAACGTTGATACTCTTCCATTTGTTTATCAAACATCTCTTCTTTCTTTGACTTATTACGTCCTTGCTCTGATTTTCCGGGATAGTATTCTTGAGAACTCTTCTCGCCAACACCGTTTGCTCCATTTAAAAATGAGAAGGAACCTGGAATTGTAAATCCTCCATTTCCTTGTGCGCTAGTATCGGAATCGTTAAAACTGTATCCAACACCTTTTGAGAAACTGTTATGTTCCGATGAATTCCATCCGTCAATATCAGAATTTTCTTCTTTTTGCTGCCCACTCTTTTGTGTTTTCATCTTATTCTCATATAACCAGTTCATTACTTCAGAATCAGTTCTTGGCTCTGCTTCTCCTTGAATTACAAGTGTAGGAACTTTCTTTAACCATTTAGGGAGTGTCTGTTGTAAGGGAGGATCTACACAGATGAATTGAAACTCCTTTTTATAAGGTGTCTGCGATAATTCCATAATAAACGCCTTAGACCAATTACATTTATTTGAATAAAAACATAAGTGTTTTCTATCCATTACTAGATTCTTAGAACTATTAGATATAGTATAAAACGCAAAAATGTTAAAAAATTAAAATGGAATTAAAGGTAAACTATATTAGTTAGAAAGATGAAAACATCCGGAGTTAGAAGTGCCTCATTTAAAAATATTCAGTATGATGGAAAAGACACTCTTAAATTTCAACTCGTAAATACACATGTAAGTTATGCGAATACTCTAAGACGTATTATCTTGACTGAAGTTCCGAGTGTAGGTTTTCGTGCTGAAATCCAAAAGAATGGCTCTACAAGCGATATTAAGATTGAAAAGAATACAACAGCCATGTCAAATGAGATGCTTGCCCACCGTATTGGACTTATTCCAGTACATGCCAATCCTAAAGAATGGGATCCTGAAAGATATAGTTTTGAACTGAGTGTAGAAAATAATACTAGTGATTTAATGGATGTAAAAGTATCTGATATTAATGTATACGAACAAACAGAATCTGGTCCTATTCTAGTCCCTAATACTAAATTCTTTCATCCTGACCCTATTACACGTGATACATGTCTTCTTACAGTTCTAAAACCTAAAGTTGGTGATTCATCGCCTGAAACAGTGGCCTTTAAGGCGAAAGCGAGTGTTGGGATTGGAAAGGAAAATATGCGATTTAGTCCTGTTAGCCAGTGTTCTTATGGGTATACGCGAGATGAAACACCAGAAAAGGTAAAAGAAATCTTTGTTCGCTGGCTTGATCGTCATAAGAAAATTAATTATATGGAACTAGAAACTGATTCAGAACGTAAGAAAATTCTTGAACGAGAATTTAATACTATGGAAGCGGCACGTTGCTTTATTACAGATGAGAAAGGTGAACCAAATAGTTTTGATTTTACAGTCGAAACTGTTGGAGTATTTAATCCTCTAGATATTGTTATTGAAGCACTCAAGGTTATCGAACAGAAGTGTTTTCTCTATGCCGCGCTTGATAAAGGCGATCTTCCTACAAACATTACTATTCAACCAACAAAGAAAGAAGCGCGTGGATTTGATATTTACTTTCAAGGAGAAGACCATACTCTAGGAAATATGTTAACAACATGGATGGATGAACATGTTCTAGATGAACAGGGTCTTAGAGATGGAACTATTCAGTTCTGTGGTTACTGTGTGCCTCATCCTCTTCGTGATGAGATGCTAATGACTATAATTGCGAAAGATGATTTAGTATGTAGAAAGGCACTTGCTCTGGCTGCTATGAATTGTGGAAAGATGTTTGCATCGTGGGCAGAAGCGCTGACCAGATCTCGGCGTTAATAGTTATATAATGTTTTACATTACTAAACTATTTTTTAATGTTTGCGGCTACCACGTTTATTTTTACGTGTTCTACGTTTACCACCTCTTGCTCTGTATGTATTATATCTTGATGTATTACTACGATTAGTATTACTTGTTTCTTCTAATAATGAAGCCGTTGAATTATGGTCATTCTTTTTAGCAAAATCGTATGCAGTTTTACCATCATTTGTCGCAATATTTGGGTCAGCACCTTCTTCAAGTAATAATTCTACAGCAATTTTGTGACCCTGAGAAGCAGCCGCCATTAGTGGTGTAGTATTATTTAATTTTCCCCAACCGGGAGCATCGAGAATAATATTCTCATATTTCTTATTAATATGCGCCCCTTTATCTAGCGCTTTTCTGATTTTATCGACATTACCATGGTATGCAGCAAGCCATAATTTTTCGGTTTTACCTCCAATACTACCAATAAAAAAATGTTGCATCCCTTTTAAAGTTCCGCCGCCATTTTTACGCGTAGAACGTTTCATCTATTTATTTTTCTAGATTTTTTAACTTTTCTAGATTTTTTTACTCTTCTAGATTTTTTCATTTTTCTTCTGCGACCGCCTGCTGCTGGAGGACCGATTATAGTTCTGATTATACCTGTGCGTATATCTATTTTCCTGACACGGCTGTTAGTAATAACATACAAATTACCCCTATTATCTAGACACATCGATGATGGTCCATCTAATTTACACTTAGTAGCTAAGTCGCCATCTCCGCTGTCACCACTTGCACCTCTAAACGCAGGTTTCCCTCTGAATCTTCCTGCAGATACTATCCCTGACCCCGCGAATGTTGTCATGATCTGCGTGCCAGCATCAACCCTTCTGATACGATGATTGTTTTGGTCGCTAATAAATATATTACCAACGCTATCCACGGCTATAAAAGTAGGGGTGTTCAAATTAGCACTCGTAGCGGGTAATCCGTCGCCTAATGACGGAAGCAAAGATGGTCCAACTCCTCCAATAAGCACCCCCGCCACCGTTGTGATAATCCCTGAGGCCTTGTCTACTTTTCGAATTAGAGAAAATCCAGTGTCGGAAATAAACAGGTTGCCGGCGCGGTCTAGCGCCACTCCAACTGGATTACGCAAAATCGCACTCGTGGCGGGCCCCCCATCCCCAACCCCCCCGTCCTCCTTGAGCTCCTGCGAGCCGCTTCCTGCAACAGTACTTACGCTTCCATCTAGTGCTGATATTCGTAAGACTTTATGGGCACCATAGTTAGACACGATTAGATTATTTTCTCTATCAGTCGTGATGCCAGATAATCCGCTATTAAAAACAATCGGATTATTACTCGCATCAGATACCGTAGTGATAATATTTGAGACTGCGTCTATACGTCTAATGCCATGATTAGCGATAATAAACAGATTTCTATTACTATCTAACGTCATTGCAGTTGCGTTAAAAAAACTTGCTTGTGTGGCAGGCCCCCCGTCCCCGCTGTAACCGCTCACACCATTACCTGCGACCGTGCTTATGACCCCTGTGCGAAGATTTAGACGTAGGACTTTTGTTGACGTCAATACCAGTAGGCTGTCATTACTATATATTATATCTTGTGCACCACCATCTATACTTATTACTGGTAATACTACTTCCGGAATTTCACAATTAATTAAATCTTCACTAATAATGTATTCATATTCTTTTCTATTTCTGTTTCTATTTCTGTTTCTATTTCTGTTTCTGTTTCTGTTTCTATCCCCGTTCTGTTCATCATTATCATCATCATCATCATCGGTATCGTCATCACCATCGCTATGTCTAGATCTATACTCTGTAATTTGATGTTCATCATACTCACTTGCTTTATTTGTATTTAGTGGCACATTTTCATATAAATCTTTATATTTGAGACTATTATATATAATACCTCCAACAATATAATAAAAAATTTTATCTAAAAATTCATCTTCCCTTGCACGTTCTGTAAGATTATCGATTGCTTTATGAATTTTAATATTGACTTTCATTAATTCATCTTTATCAACAGGTATTTCAGAACAGGCGTTTTGTTTCATCTCCCAAATTCTAGATAAGATACGACCTTCATATCTCATAACATTATCAATTTTTGCTTCTAATGACCTATCGCTTAAATTTGGCATTATAGTAGCTTTAATTATAGCGGTATGATCCTCTCTTCTTACCCGTTCACCTGAATTTCTAGTTCCACCAGTTTTATAAAAGCCGGAACTATCCATCTACTATATATTAATCAATTTCTTCAGACGTAGTACCAGTTGACGGCATACCTTCAGGCATCTTTGAAGCATACAGCTTCATCATGATTGGCTGAATCTCAGACTCAACTGATTTACGTTGGGCTTCATAGACATCAGCCTCTTCATCCTGGTGCTCATCCAGCCATGAGATACCCTTAGTAACCGCATCCTCAACTCTAGTTACATCGTTGTCGCCAAGAGTTTCCTTCACCTTATCCTCGCGCATAGAGTTACGCGCGTTATACAGATACGATTCTAGTTCGTTGCGCTTCTCAACTTTTACCATCTTTGCCTTATCTGCTTCCGCGTTTGCCTCGGCTTCACTCACCATCTTCTCAATATCATCCTTGCTCAAGCGACCCTTCTCATTCTTAATAGTAATATTGTTAGACTTACCAGTAGACTTCTCAACCGCAGATACTGAAAGAATACCGTTCGCATCAATATCATAAGTAATCTCAATCTGTGGCATTCCACGAGGCATGGGAGGAATACCTTCAAGACGGAAAGTTCCCAACAGATTATTATCACGAGTAAACTGGCGCTCGCCTTCAAACACACGAATATCAACCGCAGGCTGATTATCAGCATATGTGCTGAAAGTCATCATCTTCTTCGTAGGAATTGTAGAATTACGCTTAATTAGTGTAGTCATTACATTTCCTGAAGTCTCAATTCCAAGTGATAGAGGAGTTACGTCAAGTAGAAGAATATCAGTCGTTACATCGTTTTTATTATTGCCAGAAAGAATATGTGCTTGAACAGCAGCACCATACGCAACCGCCTCATCAGGGTGAATAGAGTTACATAGTTCCTTACCATTAAAATATTCTTTTAGTAACTGCTGCACCTTTGGAATACGAGATGAGCCACCAACTAGCACAACATCGTCAACATCGGCCTTTGAGTTCTTTGAATCACGGAGAACTTGTTCTACAGGTGCCAGAGTCTTACGGAATAGATCATCGCACAACGTTTCAAACTTAGCGCGAGTTAGTGTGAGCATCATATCAATTCCATCCGCAATACTATCAACCTCTAGAGTTGCCTGGGTTGAAATAGAAAGAGTCTTCTTTACACGTTCCGCTGCTAGACGGATACGTGCCAGAGCCTTGGCAGAAGTTCGTAGATCAATTCGGTGCTTCTTCTTAAACTCTTCTACCGCCCAATCAACAATTCGATTATCAAAATCCTGACCACCAAGATGAGTATCACCTGCAGTAGCCTTGACCTCAAAAATACCATCTTCTACCGATAGTAGTGAAACATCAAACGTTCCACCACCAAGATCAAAAATGACTACTTTACGTTCCTTGTCAGACTTATTGTTAAGACCATACGCAATACAAGCGCTAGTTGGCTCCGCAAGAAGACGCATCACATTTAGTCCAGCAATACGACCAGCATCCTTGGTCGCCTGACGCTGATTATCATTGAAATAAGCAGGAACAGTAATAACCGCATCTTTGATTTCTACACCAAGATAACTCTCCGCCATCGCCTTGAGTTTCTGAAGAACCATGGCTGAAATCTCTTCCGCATAGTAGTGCTTAGTTTCACCTTTGAAATCTACTACAATCTGAGGGCGATTATTACCATCATTCACAACCTTGAAAGGCCAATTTGAAATATCACGCTGAACAATAGGGTCATCAAATGTGCGACCAATGAGACGTTTAGCATCAAATACTGTGTTACGAGGATTTGTAGAACTCATTGATTTAGCCGCATCTCCAATAATACGCTCTTCCT
>Ga0214921_10004323_pt1 | contig 20960 bp, 22 predicted proteins | sample LL1505_MetaG_FD_177992 | JGI IMG/M metagenome (GOLD analysis project Ga0214921, IMG submission 177992) | Freshwater microbial communities from Lake Lanier, Atlanta, Georgia, United States - LL-1505 | ecosystem: Environmental > Aquatic > Freshwater > Lake | place: USA: Georgia | collected...
GCTCCACAGTCAGGGCAGTTGGTTGGCATTACGAACTCGCGTTCTTTACCAGTTCTAAGTTCAACAACTGGTCCGAGAATCTCGGGGATGACGTCCCCTGCCTTCCGGAGAACGACGGTGTCTCCGATTAAGACGCCTTTGGCTTTTACTACATCTTGGTTATGTAGCGTGGCAAACTCGACAGTCGAGCCAGCTACCCTAACTGGTTCAACAACCGCATAAGGAGTTGCTCGGCCAGTTCTACCGACTGAGACTCGTATATCCAACAGCTTGGTGTTTACCTGCTCAGGCGGATATTTGAAAGCTATTGCCCATCTTGGTGCCCTTGCCGTAAACCCAAGATCTGTTTGAGCTTGCAGCGAATCGACTTTGACCACAACACCATCTATCTCATGTTCTAAATCATGTCGGTGCAGTTGGAAGTTATTGATGTATTTGATCACACCTTCAAGTGAGTCGACAACCTCGTATCTTGAAGAAGTGGGGAGTCCCCAGCTTTTTAGTAGTTCATAAAGTTCGCTTTGGTTTCTTAGCGGGGCGTCCGGCCAAGCGCCAACACCGTGCACCAGCATCTGTAAAGGTCTGCTCGCTGTCACCTTTGAATCTTTTTGTCGTAAAGATCCGCTGGCTGAGTTTCTTGGATTTGCAAACGGAGCTTTGCCTTCAGCAACTAGACCCGCATTTAATTTTGCAAAATCGGCAACCCCGAAGAAAATCTCTCCCCTAATCTCAACGAGATTTGGATGTCCTTTGCCTTTTAGTTGCTGTGGTATCTGTTTGATGGTTCTGACATTGTTAGTTACATCTTCTCCAACTACTCCGTCCCCTCTGGTTGCAGCTGATACTAGAATTCCATCTTCATACCGGAGGTTAATAGCTAATCCATCTATCTTCAATTCACAGAGGAACTTCTGATCGCCGACACGGTTTGCCCAAGCCTTCAGTTCTTCTTCGCTAAAAGCATTATCTAAAGACCACATTCTGTCCAGATGCTCTACAGGCGAGAAAGCTTCATTCGCTGATCCGCCAACACTTTGGGTTGGGCTATCCCCGGTGATGAGTTCTGGGTGCTTGGACTCAAGTAACTCGAGTTCTTTCATTAGTGCATCGTATTCAGCGTCACTGATAATGATGCTATTTTCCTGATAGTAACTACGACGATGCTTGTTTATTTCGTCTACAAGCGATGCAATTCTTTCGGCAGGATTTTGAGGCACGCAATAAGCCTAAACAGAGCCTCAGACTACTTCAGCCAGCACTCGCCGAGCCTGTGGAAAAGGCATCGACTGCTGACACTGTTCTGTCTATGGTGGTTTGAGCTAAGACTCTGGTGCCGATGTAAACAACAGCTGTTTGACCAGGTGCGACACCAAGAATTGGTTCATCAAGTTTGATAACCATCGCTCCATCGACAACTGCAACCTGGGCTGGGACCTGTTCACCGTGTGCTCTAACTTGAACATGAGCTGTAAAGAATTCTTCTGGATCATGCTTAGGTTTACCACACCAGGTAAAGCGATCTCCTGAAAGTTCAACCACGGCCAAAGCCTGCTGTGGTCCAACTACGACTTTGTTGGTATTCACATCGACTGCTAATACATATCTAGGTTTCCCATCAATCGCAGGCTTTCCTAGTTGTAATCCTTTTCGTTGTCCAACAGTGAAACCGTGAGCACCTTGATGTTTTCCTAGAACAGTTCCCTGCATGTCTACTATTTCTCCGGCGGTTGATCCAAGGCGATCGGCCAACCAATCTTGGGTGTCCCCTTCAGGAATAAAACAGATGTCATAAGAGTCTGGCTTAGCCGCAACAGATAGCCCTCTGGCAGCAGCTTCCTCTCTAATCAGATCTTTACTGGCTGTATGCCCAAGCGGAAACATGGAATGTTTTAGTTGCTCTGCAGTAAGCACTCCCAGCACATAGCTTTGATCTTTTGCTAGTGCAATTGATCTGTGGAGTTCGAGGTTGCCTTCATCATCTGTCAAAATGCTCGCATAGTGTCCCGTGCAGACGGCATCAAAACCAAGTGCCAAACCCTTTTCTAGTAATGCAGCAAACTTGATTCGTTCATTACATCTCATGCACGGATTAGGGGTTCGACCAGACTGGTACTCAGAGATGAAGTCATCGACTACTTCTAATTTAAATCTTTCAGAAAAATCCCAAACATAGTAAGGGATGCCAATTGCATTAGCGGCACGTTGAGCATCCATGCTGTCTTCGATGGTGCAACAGCCCCTCGAGCCGGTTCGAAGTGTTCCTGGCATTCTAGATAGCGCTAAATGAACGCCAACCACCTCGTGACCAGCTTCAACAGCTCTGGCGGCAGCGACAGCGCTATCCACGCCTCCACTCATTGCTGCCAGTACCTTCATGTGTCTATTCTCCACTAACTCGGTAAACCTGCCCTAAGGGCACCATCTAACGCAGAAGGCAACGCCTTCAAGAACATGTCTATTTCTTCTTGGGTTGTTTCCTTACCTAGTGTCATCCGCAGGCAACCGTTAGCATCCCTGTCTGTTCTGCCCATCGCGACTAAAACGTGCGATGGACCGTTAACGCCTGCCTGACAGGCGGAACCGGTAGAAACACAGATGCCTTGTTGGTCTAAGAGAAAGAGTAGAGAGTCTCCAGAACAACCAGAGAATGTGAAGTGAGCATTATTGGGTAACCGGCTAGCTTTGCTTCCTGTTAGTTGAGCAACTTTTGCCACGGCTAAAACTCCAGAGACCAAGTGATCTCTTAGTTGTCCTATTCGTTTCATCTCTGATTCCAACTCGGCTATCGTGATCTCTGCAGAAAGAGCAAAGGCTTTTGCTACTGGAGCGTTCATAGTCCCGGAACGCATTCCTCTTTCCTGACCGCCTCCGTGCACCAGTGAAACAAGTTTGGTATCTCGTGCAACAATCAACGCGCCTGCGCCAACCGGTCCACCAATTTTATGAGCAGAAATACTCATCGCTGACAATCCAGAATTTTTGAAACTTAGCGGAGTATGACCAAAAGCAGCAATTGCATCAGAGTGAACTGGAATTCCATATTGCTTGGCGATGTCAACAACGCGGTGAATATCAGTTATCACCCCAGTCTCATTATTTGCCCACATCAAACTGATTAAATTAACGCTCTGGTGGTTTGCAAATAGAAAAGTAGCCAGATTATCCAAATCGATTACGCCTTCAGAATCAACAGGTAACCAAAGAACCTGAGCACCTTCATGTTTTTCGAGCCACTCAATAGGGTCAATAACGGCATGATGTTCTGTGCCGGCAGAAATTATTATGTTCCTATTTTGATCTTCAGACTTTCTTTGCCAAAAGATACCCTTGATAGCTAGGTTGTCACTCTCAGTTCCGCCTGCAGTGAAAATGACTTCATTACGATCGCAGTCCACACTTTTAGCTAAAGACTCTCTGGCCTCTTCTAAAGCTCGCCTAACATTTTGACCAGATATGTGCACTGAAGAAGGATTGCCTAGCTCTTTGAGATACGTAACATAACAGTCAAAGACTTCAGTTCGAAGGGGCGTTGTAGCGGCGTAATCCAGATATACGGTCATGGTTAGAACATTTTCACTGCTAGAGATTTACGAGCACTGATAGCGCTTGGGTGATTTTTACCAACCACGTTGAATAGCTCAAGAAGTAGTGACGATATCGCTACTCTTTCATCGACTGTTGCTTTGTCAAACCAAGATAAAAGAAGATTGAAGGAGGAATCGGCATCGCCTATGGCTAGAAGAATGTCCGCTTTACGCATTGCCTCTTTAACATTTACCGGCTCAACCAATAATTCCTTTTCTATTTCTCCCGCATATGTTCGCTCCACCAGTTTTACCTGAGCAAGTCTCTCAACTAAAACATCGTTACCTGGTGTTTTTTGTAATTCCGCTTCGTAGATTTTGACCGCTGCGGAGAAATCACCTTTATCCATGGCATCCAATGCCTGTTGCTCTGCTTCGTTTAGCTTCGATTCGGCACTAGAGATAGCTTGGCCATCAACCTCTAACAGACCGGCAACTCCCTGGCTTGCCGCCACCTCAACCAGTTTCTTAAGGAACTCAGCTAGGTCTTGCTCTTCTTGGTCACCCTGGAATAGTGGCTTTGGTTCTCCTTTGAGAATCATGGCAACTGTTGCAGGATCTGCTACCCCGAACGCTTCGGAGAGTGTTGGATTTGCAACCAAGTCGATCTTTCCCAGTAGCCACTGTCCGCTGCCCGCGAGAGCAAGTTTCTCTAGTTTGCTAACCAGAGAGATGCTCTCGGGATTGTTATTGTCATAAAAGCAAACCACTACAGGAACTACTGATGAAAGTTGAATTACGCTGCGAAGAACTGCCTCGTTCAATTCAATGGTGAGCGCTGGGACTTTGATGGAACCTTGAGTATCAACTTTCACACCGCTGGTTTGCTCAATCTTTTCTTTGACTATCTTGTTAGCCAAAGCAGACAAGTCAACTGCTCCTCGGAATGCTGAATTCAACTCACTCACTGCAAAGCCTTTACGCTGAGTATGCCTTGAGAAGCGCCAACAAGTCTTATCTTTTCCGCTGAACCTGCCACCGGCACATAAAACAGGAGCATGTTGCCGTAGATAATTCTTAGCCCCGTAGAACTACCAGGAGCATCTAGCAATAACTTGTGATCTAGTTGCGTTACCGAAACCGCAACACCGCGAATCTTAGGTCTAATCACTGATGTGTCATTCATGGCAAGGGCGACTAGGCCGCCTGATTCCAGTGTGAGCATACCGATTATGTTTGGACTACCTAAAGCGTGAATAAACCGAATGGACGCATTTGCTTTCTTTAGGTCTGACTTCTGTTGATTTTGCGATTCCGATAGCGAGGCGTAGAACTTATCAGCTGCCAAATCAAATTCTGGTGCGTACTTACTTTTCAGACCCTTGTTGATAGTGTCGCCATACTTAAATGGAAGGCCCTTCAAAGGTGTTGCAAGATAGGCATTATTAGGATCAATGCTTAGCGCTCCTGTTGCTTGAGCCGCAACTTTGGGGAAACTTGCTGTTGGTAGCAAATCTATTAGGTACCAAAGCTTGTAGTTATCTCTTGGGGTTCTCTGTTTCAAAACCATTAGTTGAGGAGCTCTGTTGCTCGAGTCAGACTTAGTTACCACCATTAGAGTTCTTGGTTGCCACTTTTCAGTCGCCTCTGGTAGTTGCATAGGGAGTGCGACAGTTACCGGGTTCGCTACCAGCTCTGGTAACTTTGGAATCTTCTTACTCTTAATCTGCAGTATGTATTGAACTTTTCTAAGTTTCAGAGCGGTACCTGAAACTCTCGTCACCAGAGTCTTCTCATCACGTGCCTTATCGGCCGTGTTCACAGTTGAGGCGATTTCGCCAACAATTCGTTGTAACTGCTTATCAGTCACAACAACAGTTACCTGCTCGAACTTTGGCTTGTCGGGTTCTGTAACGGATGGATTGGACGAAGAACAGCCAGCAAGCAGCGAAAGACTAATAAGGCCCACAGGAGCTACAAGCATGCGTCGCCTAGAAGATCTTCTCCCCTTTCGAGGAACATCTGGTCTGATTCTGCGACGATACTTGGGACCTCTTGGAGCTTTCGGGATTCGTCGCTTAGGCCCGCGGAGTTTGCGAATGTATCTAAAGGCAAGATAATTCATGATCAATGCCAGTAACAATAGGAAAACACCGAAGTAAATCAAGATAAGCGGCCAGTTGATTAGGTTTGCAGTTTCCCAAATCACCGAGACTTTGCCAGGCGCTCTATGAAAACCATCGCTGGCTAAGAGTACCGCCGTGTCGTCATACATGGTTACGGCCGTGCGTAGATTGTTCTGGACGTTGAGCTGGGACCTCCAAAGATCGCTGCCATCTGGGTTAGCGTCAGTCCCACCAGCTAAAATCGTCGAAACGTCAGGTTTACCGGTTTCAGGGTTCAGATTTAGCCGGACAAAGTTAGAAGTTCCGATCCAATGCTGAATATCGCTTTCTCGAGAGTCTGCGTAGAAAATCTTCTTTGTGCCAGCTGCCTCAATAGAAATCTGCCCGTCAAACTTAGTCAAGGTGTCATGCGGGATAACCACGTAGGAATAAGCCGAATCAACTTGAAAATCAACCCGATGACTTGCACTGTCGGCATACGGGGCTTTGAGGGCAAAACCAAGTAAGACGCTAATTGCCGAGGCTACTAGGAGCACGGTGGCTATAACAAAACGCATTGTGCTCCTTTCAGGCTAAACTTGGGGGGTAGCTCTATTCTACCTAAGCCCTAGGAGAGCCCCTTTGGGAGCCGATGAGACCGAATATCCGCTGGTTATGCGTGGTTATGACCGCGCAGCCGTCGATGATGCTATCCGGGATTTCCGCAAGGAAATAATCAACCTAACTAATCTCAACAACCAGTTGGTTGCTGAGCTTAGAGATGCTCAAAACCGCCTTATAGTCCTTGAAAATGATGCTGAAGAGGCCAAGAGTCCAAGTTATGCCGGTGTTGGGGCCAAAGCCGCCCAAATCCTAAGTACAGCCGAAGAATTGGCTATCCGTCTGGTTGCCGATGCTGAGGCCGAGCGCGACGCCTTGATTCAGACAGTCCAGTCAGACATAGATCAGCAGAAATCTGATGGCCAGGACTACTATGACGAATTGGTGGCTGAAGCACAGCGTCGAGCAGACCGTATTATCAACTCAGCCAAAACCGATTACGACGAAACTTTGGCAAAGGCAAAAATGGAGTCTGAACGCTTAGTTGACGAGGCTCTTCGAGAAGCGGGAAGCATCAGAGGCGCTATCGCAACTGAGGTAGCCAAGATGCGTGCAACAGCTAAACGTGAAATTGAAGTTCGACAAAGCGAAGCTGACCGTTCTCTTGCTGAACGTCGACTAATTCTTGAAAGACAACTGACTCAAAAAGTAGATTCGGTTTTAGCCACTGCCTTGATTAGTGAACAAGCTCGAATCGATCTTGATCTTGAGCTCTCTGCAAGAAGAGCAGATGCTGAGGCAGACTATCAGCGCAAATATCAGGAAGCAGTCGCCCAAACTCAGCGGTATCTTGATGATGCTAATGCGCAGCTTTCTAGCGCATTGACCAGAGTCGCAGCCGCCAGATTGGAAGCTGACACCATTGAGGCTGCTGCTAGAGCCATCAACAAACAGTCAACTGAACTGGGGCGAATAAGAGCAGAAGAAATTATCAATGCTGCAGAGGTCGAAGCAAGATCTATTCTCAGCTCCAATCAAGAGAAGGTTGCGGCCAGACTGCATCAGCTGGAAATTGCAGAAAGAAAACTTGGACACGAACGTGAAAGCATTCTTGTTTATCTAAATAACTTAAAACAGGTAATAGATCAAAGCAAAAAAGACCTAAAGTAATACTTTTAAGGAGCGCTAATGTCAGCACCTAACAACATTCGTATCAGCCACGCCTATCAGGTAGGCCTTTTGGGCGGACTAGGAGTCATTACAGCTCTTGCACTTGGCAACGCTTTGGTCTCTATTGCTAGCATCATCACATCAATTTTTACAGCTCTGTTTATCACACTGGGTTTAGAACCTCTAATTCAACTGCTTCAGCGCCGAGTTGTTCGTCGCGGTTATGCCATTAGCATCGTTGCTTTTGGCTTACTTGGAGTACTTGGCTTAGTGGTTTTCTTGATTTTGCCACCGCTAATTTCGCAGACTGGTCATTTCATACAGAATCTGCCAACTTTGCTTGAGGAATTTTCTAAATTGCCTTGGATTCAATCTTTAGATAACAGATTTGGTGGTGCGATATCTTCCGCTCTGAACACTTCAGGTGCTTATTTAGTTGATAGCAAGAATTGGCCTAATCTTCTCGGCGGAGTAGTTCAGGTGGGCATCACTTTATTCAACGGCGTGATAGCAACCCTAACCGTTGGTATCCTGACCCTATATTTTATGAGTTCACTAAACGGAATCAAGGCCGTGGGAATCAACCTGGTTGCTAAATCTCAACGCAAACGCGTTGAAGGTATCGTAGATCAGGTTTTCGCCTCTGTGGGCAGATACGTCATGGGGCAGGTTATTGTGGCATCGATAAATGCCTCTATCGTTTTCACAGTTTTGCTGATTGCAGGAGTGAAATTTGCAGTGGTATTGGCTTTCATAGATTTCTTACTGGTTCTGATCCCTATGATCGGGTCAATTTCAGGTGCATTAATTGTGATTATTGTCACCGCCGCCACAATGCCACCAGAGACAACCCTTGGTGTTGCTGTGGCAATTCTGATTTACACACAGATTGAGGCATATCTGATTGCTCCAAGAATTATGAAGAAGGCGGTGAATGTTCCGGCAGCACTTATTGTTGTTTCCGCCTTAGCTGGTGGTTCGCTGCTAGGGCTTCTGGGCTCTTTACTGGCTATCCCAATGGCTGCATCTTTGTTACTGATAGTTAAAGAAGTCTGGGTTCCGCACCAAAATCAGCGTTAGAAGAAATCTGCTAGCGGATAAGCTAATGGATTTACGATTTTCACTACTTCATTGAGGACTCGTTTGGTAGCGCTCTCCCCCACCCACAAATGCTTGGCAGCTTCGATGTTGATGAGTTCTACTTTCTCAATTACTGCAAAGCGTTCCTTAGCTTGCTCGGGCTTTAGATAATCGTCGTGTTCCGGAATTAGTGCTACTAACCGCTTAGCTGTTTCATTCCATCGGGCTAGTTCTTCATTACTTGTTCTATGTAATGGTGGCGAAAGCAGAATTGCACCGAGCACATCTAAATCAGGTCCATACTTCAGTGCTAACTCAGTTCCAAAGGACCAACCGACCAACCATAGGTTAGGAAGGCCCCGCTGCTTGGCAAAGTTAACCGCTGATTCAACATCTAATTTCTCGCTTACTCCACCATCGAAACTTCCCTGAGATTTTCCTTGTGGTGATTCTGTCCCGCGAGTGTTGAATCTAAGGATGGCAAGGTCCGCTAGGGCGGGTAATCTGTTGGCGGCTTTTCTAAAGATATGGGAATCCATAAATCCACCTGCGGTTGGAAGTGGGTGCAACATTATCAATGTTGCTAATGGTTCATTTTCTAAAGGCAAAGCCAACTCAGCAATTAGATCGAGACCGTCTGATGTTCTAAGCACTAGTGATTCTCTACTACCCGGTAGTTCAACTGAGGAACGAACTTCTATCTGACTCAAAACAGTCTGCCTTGGAATTTTTGCCAACAGACATTATGGAAGTGTCTTCGCTTTTCGGGACCAAGCTCACTCTCCCAAACAACGACATGAGACAACCCAGGCCCAAAACTGAGCGAGCAGTATGGGCAGATCCACCGCTTGGCTTCTTCGACGTTTTTTCCAGAGGCGGTTTGAACAAAGAATTCAACTCCGTTTTTGAAAACTTGCTTCTTTATGCCATCTCTTAAACGAGCAATATCTAAGGGTTCGTCATCGCCATCATCTTTTTGATATCCTCGAGGTCTATTGTTTCTGGGCATGGGTTAATACCAACGGAACTTATTGGAGTGAGCCATAGCCCCACAAGGAGCACCGTAACGGTGTTTGATGTAATTCACACCCCATCGGATTTGAGTCTCAGGGTTGGTTTGCCAGTCTGCACCCATTTCGGCCATTTTGGCCCCTGGAAGCGCTTGAGGAATACCGTATGCACCTGAACCTGAGTTATATGCATTAAAGCGCCAGTTTGATTCTCTATCCCAAAGTGCGACTAAACAGGAGTATTGATCTCTACCCCAGTTGTTACTCATTACCAGAGTGAAGGCAAACTCTTTAATGGTTCCTGATTCTGGAGGAGCAGCGTTGGCCACATAAATAGCCGCCGCTTCGTCACCAGTGACAACCTCCCAGCCACCTCTGGCAAAGCTGATTTTCTGCTGGGATGAATAGCCATAGGACTGAGCATCCTCATCAGAGTAAAAGGAATCAAAGGCATATGCGCTAGCCAAAGCCCCGCCATACGGATCAACAACGGTAACTAGTACATAGCTGCTCGCAAACCCGAAGGCCAACAGATTCAAAATCAGAGAGCGAACTCTCTTAGAAAGTGGCTTTTCAGCAAGCCAAGGACTTAGGCTGTTGCCAAATAGTCTCGTAAAGAAGCGTTGGCGAAGTGAGGGTCGGACTAGTTCATACCTGCCCATTTGTTCACCGCCTTCACAACAAGAGTCAAGTTTACCCGATGGTGCAGTTTTGGCTCAGGAACTGCGCGTATTAGCCTCTGGGGACTAATTTGCCAGGGCAGGAGGCTAGAACTCGAGCCATCGAATCATGCTCAGCTCTTGTGACCCATAGATGATATTTGAATTTCACTGCTATTTGTCTAGCAACATAGGAACACCAAAATTTCCGGTTAGGCGGAAGCCAACTAGCAGCATCACTATCACTTTTTTGCATATTGGAGATACCGTCGACAGCCAATAGATTCAGTGGATCATTATAGAAGGAGTAACGCTGTGCTGAACTAAGTTTCTGCGCACCCTTCTGCCAGGCATCGCTAACTGGGACGACATGGTCAATCTGAACTGCATTAGAAGTTCCAACACCTCGAACAAAATAGATTGTCTTGGCTGTGTATGGGTCACTGAGGATTCCAGTGGCAACTGTGCACCTAGGTGATTCTCGCCAAGTGATTGAAACCAGATCTCTTTGCAAGATGAAGTTTCTAGTGTCACACTCGCCTATATCCCCCCAACCATCACTAAAAAGAGCTCGGTCATACCCGGTTTTTGGTGCTCGACCTTTGATGGCAATTTTGGCTAGAACAGTAGTAGCTTTGAGTTTCGATGAAGCCTCGGCAACAGGTGCAAGTTCTAAGAGGCTGAACAGTAGCCCTAGTGCAAGAACACTAGCTACCGAGCTTCGAAATAACGTGTTGACGTTGGAGAACTTCCACGAGCTTTTCGATGAAGGCATCGACTTGATACTCTGCATAGCCCCTCCTTTGTGTTTTGAACACTACTAGTCTTACTTCTTTGAGAGTCATTTCGGTTTCTTGCTTCAAGTATGCTGCTAGTCGAGAACAGAACGCATCCACCTGTCTCCGGTTATAGCCTCGATTAGGCCACTTACGTTTGGTGAATCTTTTGTCCCTGGCTCTATTGCTTCTAGCTGCGAGCAAGGTGAGCCCCTCTTCGAGTAACCTCACAAAATCTTCTTCACCAGATGCACTAAAACTACGTTCTAGCTCGCGTTCAACAAAGACGTCTTCAAGCTTCTCCATCGCAGCATCAACTGCTGAAATTGAATAGCCGTTCTTGACTAATTCAAACCGGGCTGAACGAATAGTGGCAGCTTCCATTTCTTGATTATCTGGGTCGAGATATTGACCTCTCGCCGATTCCAAGAATGCGTCGACTTGGCTAGGCACATAGCCCAATTTTGATCCAGACTTACTAAAAGCGAAACTCACTGTTCTATTCTCTCAATCGAATCAGAACAGTCTTACCGCAAAGACCATCAGCAGGTAACCGCTTAGTGCTGCCGGCAGCATTGAATCTAAACGATCCATGACTCCACCGTGTCCTGGAATCGCACTTGACATGTCTTTCACACCAAGATCTCGCTTGATGAGTGATTCAGCAAAATCACCTAGCACAGCAGACATAAGGACAACTCCGGCCACGACATACCCAAACCACCAAGGCAGCTGCAATAACCAAACAGTTTGTAAGACAGACGAGGCTAAACCAAACAGAGCTGATATAAAAAAGCCCTCCCAGCTCTTTTTAGGACTCACCTTAGGCAGCATTGGATGCTTGCCCAATTTTCTACCAAATAAATATGCACTGGAATCAATAACTATTACTGTTGTGACTATTGTGATGACCCAAAATTTACCTTCAACAAAACCATCATGACTCGGTTCACGTAAAAGCAGAGCAGCAAAACTCATAGTCAAAGGTAGATAGATAACTACAAATGCAGATGCTGAAAAATCTCGAATAATCTCAGCGAAACTCCTCTCAAGTGATGCATGTTGAGCAATAAGTTCAACTCCACGCCAAAGCATCAAAGCTGCGACTATCGCTGAAACACCGACCCATTGCCCAACTTCTCCACCCCAGTATGCAAGAGGCATGACTAATGCAGAACCAACCGATACTGGCACTCTTGGAACATGCCAGTTCTTTTGTCTGAGTGCGCTGGATAACTCCCAAGCTCCGGCGGCGCAGGCCAAAGCGATTAATGCAATAAAAAGTTCCTTGACGGCTAGCACAGAAGCCAAAAACGCAAAGGCAAGAATCAACCCAAATATTACTGATTGGGAGAGGCTCCTACCACCCTTAGGCTCCGCGATTGTCAACTAAACCTCTAGAAGTTCGGCTTCTTTGCGCTTTAGCGCTTCGTCTATAGCATCGACATTAGTTTTAGTTGTTGCTTCGAGTTCCTTTTCGGCGCGTGCAAGATCATCATCGCCAGCGAGGCCATCTTTCTTTAGTGCATCTAGTTCGTCTTTAGCCTTGCGGCGGATATTACGAACTGCGACCCTGTGATCCTCCGCCTTAGTCTTCACAATCTTGACGTAATCTTTGCGACGGTCTTCGGTCAGTTCAGGCAAAGATACTCTAACTAGATTGCCGTCGTTAGTTGGGTTAGCTCCTAGGTTAGGGATATCTCTAATCGCTTTTTCAATTGCAGCAAGCGCACCTTTGTCATAAGGAGTAACCACTATAGTTCTAGCTTCTGGATTAGCAATTGACCCAAGAGAAGACAATGCCGTTGGTGTGCCATAGTAATCAATCATCAACCTTTGGAACATTGCTGGATTGGCCCTACCTGAGCGGATGGTGGCGAAGTCTTCCTTGGCTGATTCAACAGCCTTGCCCATTTTTTCGCTGGCTGTAGCCAAAATATCGTTAATCATGATTCTCCTTATTTTAAAACTAAGCGCTAACGCGTGTACCAATCTTTTTACCTAAGAGTGCCTTAGTGATGTTTCCCTCGGGTTGCATGCCAAAAACCACCATAGGAATGTTGTTATCCATGCAAAGACTAAACGCAGTTGAATCAACTACTTTTAGTTTCTTCACAAGAGCTTCCTGGTAGGTAATAGTTTCAAGACGCTTAGCTTTTGGATCCTTCTTAGGATCTGCTGAATAAACAGCATCAACGCCATTTTTAGCAACTAAAACTTCTTGAGCGTGAATCTCAAGTGCTCTTTGAGCCGCTACGGTATCGGTTGAGAAGTATGGAAGACCAGCGCCGGCACCGAAAATGACAACTCGACCTTTTTGCATGTGTCTAATTGCACGAAGCGGTATGTAAGGTTCAGTTACCTGAGCCATTGAAATAGCGGATTGCACTCTAGTTTCACAACCAGCTTGTTCTAAAAAGTCTTGCAACGCTAAAGCGTTCATAACTGTGCCCAACATACCCATGTAGTCGGCACGAGCACGATCCATACCTCTTTGAGAAAGTTCAGCGCCTCTGAAGAAGTTACCGCCACCAACAACAATGGCTATTTCAACCTTCTTGGCAGCTTCTGCAATCTCTCTGGCAATACCTGAAACAATATCTGGATTGACACCTAGTGTGCCACCACCGAAAGCTTCACCTGAAAGCTTGAGCAAAACACGACGTGGAGTTGATGGCATGGCTATCCCTCTCAAAGACCTGGTACTCCCTCTAGTTTAGGCTTTATAAAGGAAAAGGCTCGGTCTATTAGACCGAGCCAATTCACTTTTAGAACTTTTTTGTTAAGCGCCTACGCGGAATCTAGCGAATGCAGAAACGGTTAGACCGTGCTGCTCTAGAACCTTCGCAACACTTAGCTTGTTGTCCTTAGCGAAGTCCTGCTCTAGTAGGCAGTTCTCCTTGAAGAATCCCTTTACGCGACCTTCAACGATCTTCTCCAAAGCAGCCTCTGGCTTACCTTCGTTACGAGCAGTCTCTGTTGCAATACGACGCTCGGTGTCAACAATGTCCTGAGGAACATCTTCAATAGCTAGGTAGCTTGGACTAAATGCTGCGATGTGAACTGCAACATCGTGAGCAGTCTCAACATCTGCACCCTTGAACGCAACAAGAACACCAACCTGTGGAGGTAGGTCCTTTGATGTGCGGTGCAGGTAAGCATCGATGTTCTCATCTGAGACAACAGCAATACGGCGAAGTTCAACCTTCTCACCCATGATTGCAGCTTCGTCAGTGATTGCATCGCCAACAGTCTTGCCAGCAACGGTTGCAGCAAGAGCTGCATCAACAGTCTCTGCTCCAGCTGCAGCAATAGCATCAGCAATCTGATCGCCAAGGGCTATGAACTTGTCTGCTTTCGCAACGAAGTCAGTCTCACAAGCTAGTTCGATTAGGTAACCCTTGCCTGCGGCAACACGAGCAATAACGATTCCATTGCTTGTGGTGCGGCCTTCACGCTTGGTAACGCCCTTTAGACCCTTAAGTCTTAGAACTTCCATAGCCTTATCTAGATCGCCGTTTGCCTCATCGAGAGCACCCTTGCAATCCATCATTCCTGCGCCTGAGCGCTCGCGCAGAGTCTTTACATCTGCTGCTGTGTAGTTAGCCATGATTATTCAGCTTCCTTTTCAGTCTCGGTTACGTTTTCTTCAACAACAGGTGCTGACTCCTCAGCAACAGGTGCTACTTCTTCAACAACAGGTGCTACTTCTTCAACAAGAGGTGCCACTTCTTCAACAACAGGTGCTACTTCTTCAACAACAGGTGCTACTTCTTCAACAAAAGGTGCTGCTTCTTCAACAACTGTTGCTGTTGCTTGAGCTGAAGCTAGTAACTCCTGCTCCCAATCAGCCAAAGGCTGGACTTGCTCAGGCTTGGAGTGCTTCTGCTTTAGACCTTCTGCAACTGCATCTGCAATAACACGGGTAAGCAGGTGAACTGAACGAATTGCATCGTCGTTACCTGGAATACCGATAGTTACTTCATCCGGGTCACAGTTAGTGTCAAGAATCCCAATAACAGGAATACCGAGTTTCTTTGCTTCAGTGATAGCTAGGTGCTCTTTGATTGTGTCAACAACCCAGATCGCTGAAGGAGTCTTAGTTAGGTTACGAACACCACCAAGAGTCTTCTCAAGCTTTACCTTTTCACGAGAAAGAATCAAAAGTTCCTTCTTGGTGTAACCAGACTTCTTGGTGTCCTTGAAGTCCATGACCTCAAGTTCCTTTAGACGAGCAAGACGCTTTGAAACGGTCTGGAAGTTAGTCAACAGACCACCCAACCAGCGCTCGTTGATGTATGGCATTCCAACGCGAAGCGCTTCGGTTGAAATTGCTTCCTGAGCTTGCTTCTTTGTTCCAACGAACAAGATGGTTCCACCGTTAGCAACTAGGTCCTTGGTGAACTCGTACGCTTGGTCGATGAATGCCAATGACTTTTGTAAGTCAATGATGTAAATACCAGAGCGGTCGGTCAAGATGTATCTCTTCATCTTTGGATTCCAACGGCGGGTCTGGTGCCCGAAGTGAACGCCGCTGTCTAACAGCTGGCGCACTGTTACTACTGCCATAGCAGTATCTCCTTTTTGACGCACGAGTGCGTCGATCAGTTAATTGCAAAGGACGGTTGTCTATTGCACCTGGTGCCGCACCTAGTTCACCCGTTAGGGACTGATAAACCAGTGTGTTGGTCGACACGCGAAGTCGGACAGCACGCAAAACACTCACTTTTTAGGGCTTGGATTTTACGGCTAACCGCTACTGATAAGCATACCAGCGGGAATAAGGACTTTTCCACCCCTGAAAACCTTCCTCGACCCAATGCCATCTGGATACCTGATACTTGCTAAATGAAGACCGGGATTGGCGCTGTTTTAGCGTCTTTGATGATGTTTATAGGCCCTCAGATCGAAGCTCAAGGGGCCTTGGACCTACCTATCGAGGGCTTAGCAAGCGCAAATGTAATCAACCAGTATCTAGGTCCTGAGACGCCTTATTCAGCTGGTCATCGAGGAATTGATTTACCAGGAGAAATCGGTTCTCAAATCATCGCTCCTGCCAGCGGAACCATCTCCTTTGTCGGCCAGGTTGGCTTCCGCAATCTAATCTCAATCCAGTTCGGGGCAAGCTATACGGCATCCTTAGAGCCAGTCTGCTCAGAACTTACCAAAGGCATGAGAGTTACTCTCGGTGAACCTATTGGAGTCTTATGCGAAGGTGCGCCTGAGTATCAAGGGCACTGTGCTAACACCTGCCTGCATTTCGGTACTCGAAATGAGCAAGGGTACTTTTCTCCCCTGGCTCTAATTGGTGGATTACCGCCAAGTCGATTAGTTGCCTACGCCCTTGGGTGAGCATTCTTATAGCCGGCACGTAGTCGATCAACTGAAACATGCGTGTAAATCTGCGTGGTTCCTAAACTGGCATGGCCAAGTAATTCCTGAACTGCTCTCAGATCAGCTCCGCCATCTAGTAAATGAGTCGCAGCGGTGTGTCGAAGAGTGTGAGGACCGGCAACACCAGTTGAAGTATCCGCGAGTAAGGATGCAACTAACTGATACACCGCTCTGACACCTAAGCGTTTACCCTTTGCGTTAATAAGTAGTGCTTGCTCGCCAGTTGCTGGGTTAAGTGTTGCTCTTATCGCTAACCAACTATCGAGTGCATCTCTTGCAGGTAACCCAAATGGAACAACTCTCTCTTTTGCGCCTTTACCCATAACTCGAAGGATGTTTCTTCCTAAGTCGACCGATAGCAGATTCAAACCACAAAGTTCGCTTACTCGACAACCAGTTGCATAAAGCATTTCAAAGACTAAACGATCTCGGATTGCATTAGCATCGCCAGTTTCAGCGAGGGTGCGTAAATGCCCAAAGACATCCTCAAGAGATTCTTTAGCAACAACCTTAGGTAAATGTCTTTCAGCTTTAGGAGATTTGAGTCTTTGACCCGGATCAACAGCAACAATCTCTTCTGCCGCCAACCATGCCGTAAAAGATCTGATCGCTGCACTCTTTCTAGCAAGTGTGCTTTTGGCTGCTTCACGTTGACTGACACTCCAAAGCCATTCGCGAAGCAACTCAAGATCTATGTCTCCTGGTGTTGTGATTTGCTTGAGTGAAAGAAATGCATCGAGATCTAATACATCGGTCAGATAACTTTTCACCGTGTTCTTGGAATAACCGCGAGCAGCCACTAGGTTCTCAGCGAACCTATGGGCCTGAGCTGCGATTTCACTTTGCATAACTCTTAGCGTAATTCAGGGCCGCAACCAGCCCTTGGATGTTCGAGTTACAAGTGAGCGATTGGTCAACCTTGAAATCGTTGAATCAGCCTCCCCTATGGTCAGCCCAGAGTTTCGAGCAATCTCTTCAATCGACTGCTCCTTGTATTGCAGCGCATCCAATGCCCTTATCTCATTGGAAGTGAGATCAAATTCTTCTTCTTCCAACTGCTCTTCAACTGCCAACAACTCCAGCAAATCTGCGGGAGTGCTAATAAGTTCCGCTCGGTGTTCACGAATCAATCTGTGACAACCTGCTGAACGTACCGAGTTAATAGGCCCTGGCACTGCACCAACCGGACGCTCTAGCTCATTGGCGTGACCTGCAGTGTTTATTGAACCTGATCGATAGCCAGCTTCTATGACTAATGTTGCCTGACCAAGAGCCGCTATCAATCGATTTCTTTGCAAGAATCGCCATCGTGCTGGTGCAACTCCAGGTGCTACTTCACTGATTAGCAGACCCTGAAGCCGTATTTGCCTGAAGAGTGCAAAATTCCTCGAAGGATATAAGCGATCTATTCCACCAGCCATAACTGCAATTGTTTTTCCCTTGCTAGCAATTGAGCTTTCATGAGCCGCAGCATCAATACCTAGTGCACCGCCAGAAACTATTGAGTACTTTCTTTCAACTAAATACCTAACCAGGTCTCGGGTGACACCAATGCCATAGTCACTTGCCAACCTTGCACCAACTATAGATACTAAGGGTTCTTGTAAAACTTTGGCTTCGCCCAATATCCATAGTGCCGGCGGTTCTCCATGGCCAAGATCTGATAACTGCTTTGGCCAGTACTTTGATTCTGGTGTCATTAAATGACCCCTGTGCTCTTGTATGTGGTCAATGGCTTTTTCTATTTGGTTGTTTATAAGTCTTCTTCGCCAGCATTCAAGGGAATCGGTGAGCGACGCAATGAACATTGGCGCTAAAAATCTATCCTCAGGAAGTAAAGCGAGAATCTCTTTGGCATTTTTTGTGCTTTGCACTTCTTGAAGGGCTTGTTGTGAACCAAGTTGTTTTCTAAGTAATCCTGCGAGCATGTCTCCTGGCTCACAAATGTAACTCCAAGTGGCTGCGGTGATATCGATTGGATTCATCACCCAAGTGTTAGATACAGAGGATGGTGAGTCAGCTTGTTAGCTAATTTTGTTGAAAACTTTTACTATTCGCCGACTGTTAGTTCTTTAGGAATATCAAAGGCCTTGCCAGTGAGCTCTTCGATGTTTACATCCTTGAAAGTAAGAACTCTCACATTCTTTACGAAACGATCGGTGCGGTAAATATCCCAAACCCATACATCGCTCATGTTTAGTTCAAAGTAAAAATCTGTTTCAGTATCAATTCTTTTGAACTCAACTTCGTTGGCCAGGTATAGCCTGCGCTCAGTCTCGATGACAAACCTAAAGGTGTCAACCACTGACCGGTATTCGCGGAATAGGGCTAGTTCAGCCTCGCGGTCATAATCGTCAAATTCGTTCTCGTCCATGTGTGTAAAAGTCTAGTCCTGAAGAATCTTGGTTAGCCAACTGATTCGATGAATTGGGGAGGGTCCATGCTCTTTGAGTGCGGCTATGTGCTCCGCAGAGGCATAGCCTTTATTAGAAGCCAAACTGAAAAGGGGGTATTCCTTGGCTATTTCGAGCATTAGGCGATCTCTGGTCACCTTGGCTAAAACCGAGGCACAGGCAACGCTCACGCAATCTCTATCAGCTTTAGTCTTAGCAACCACATCAAATCCCATGGTCTTAGTGCCAAGCCAGTTGTGAGAGCCATCAAGAATAATTTGCGCCCCGTCAGTGGCCAGACTCGCTCTGAGTTGTGAATCTTCCAATAGTTCGGTGAGAGCGCGGTAACCCGCTAAAGCTAATGACTCAACTATGCCCTTGGCTTCAATTTCTTCGACGCTTGCCATACCAACTGACCAGGAATGAACCCAAGAAGATACCTCTGGAAATATTTCTTCACGAATCTTTTCGCTGATTAGCTTGCTGTCTCTAAGTTTTTCTGGCCAGCTATTTTCAATGCCCCGCAGATCTATTAATGCCACACCGACGGCAACTGGACCAGCGATAGATCCTCTACCAACTTCATCGATTCCGATAATGAAACGCTTGCTAACTGCAAACGTACTTTCGAAACTAAGGCTTGGGAGCTGGGACGTTTTTAAAGACATCGGTGTAATCATCAAGCCAAGTGATGTGGTTGAAAGGCCATGAGATAACAAAGGCTCTACCAACAACGAAACTTGAGGCTACGAAACCCTTACCTGGAGTAGTTGGATGGTATCTAGAGTCTTCAGAGTTTCCTCTGTTATCTCCCATTACCCAAAATGAACCTATAGGGACTGTCACATCAAACTCAGTGTTAGACGGATTAGATCCTTTGGCGATATACGGTTCAACTATCGCTTTACCGTTTATGGTAATTCGGTTATTTACATCACAGCACACTACGCGATCGCCACCAACTCCGATCACTCTCTTTACTAGGTGTTGATCGTTATCCGGAGCAGATAAACCACTAATTGACAATATCCACTCACTTATTTGGGCTAATGGATGTGTTGGCTTTTGTACTGGCATTGTTCCTAGCCAGCCACCTGGATCTTTGAACACCACAACATCACCTCGTTGTAATGGAACTACGTTTGGAACTAATTCGTTGACAATAATTCGATCGTTTATCTGCAATGTTTCAAGCATCGAACCAGATGGGATATAGAACGAACGCAGGAAGAAGGTCTTTATCACAAATGAAATAACTAAAGCTGAAACTAGAATCACTGCAGTGTCAATGACCAGAGAGAGTATGGCGCTCTTCTTCTTCACTTCATTTAGTTTGCGGCGAGCGTTTTTGAACGGTCCCCTGATTCGACGCTCTGGGTCTTTATTCTTAGCCATTATTGGAGGTTAAACCCTCTGCCTGAAAACCGGCTGAGAAACTTTAGCCCTGAGCCTGATTGTCGCGCTTCTCGCGAATCTTGGCCTTCTTACCGCGCAGATCACGCAAGTAGTAAAGCTTCGCACGGCGAACTGCACCACGAGAGACAAGTTCAATCTTTTCGATAACTGGTGAGTGAACTGGGAAAGTTCTTTCAACACCAACTTGGAAAGAAACCTTGCGCACGGTGAAGCTTTCGCGAACACCTGCACCTGAACGACGGATAACTACGCCCTGGAAAATCTGAACACGGCTACGGTTACCTTCAATAATGTTTACGTGAACCTTCACGTTGTCACCAACACGGAATGCTGGGATATCGGTCTTTAGGTTTGCTTTGTCGACTGAGTCGAGAGTTTGCATTTGAATCTGCCTTCTGTTCTTGCACGCAGGTCAATAACGGGTATCTTGTTTAGTGTTTTGTTGCCTGTGCTCCCCTGCGGCAGAGCTTGGAATAGGCAACCTGACAATCCTGCCACAAATACTCGTGGCAAGCAACGCTAGTCCTCTAGAAGGTCGGGTCTGACAGCCTTAGTTCTATCTACTGAAGCCTGTTTACGCCACTTAGCTATCTCAGCATGATTGCCATTTCTGAGTACTTCTGGGACCGCTAGGTCACGCCAGATGGCTGGTTTGGTATAGCTGGGGTATTCCAAGAGTCCAGCTGAGTGAGACTCTTCGATAAGGCTCTCAGCATTACCGATGACCCCAGGAATCAACCTGGCAATAGCCTCAATCATGGCTAAAGCAGCTACTTCACCGCCGTTTAGCACATAGTCACCAAGACTAATAAGCCTTACCTCAGCCTTAGCTTGTGCCCAATCAAAGACTCTCTGATCAATGCCTTCATACC
>Ga0214921_10004324_pt1 | contig 20959 bp, 24 predicted proteins | sample LL1505_MetaG_FD_177992 | JGI IMG/M metagenome (GOLD analysis project Ga0214921, IMG submission 177992) | Freshwater microbial communities from Lake Lanier, Atlanta, Georgia, United States - LL-1505 | ecosystem: Environmental > Aquatic > Freshwater > Lake | place: USA: Georgia | collected...
GAACCTTCTTTTTTATGGACCACCCGGAACCGGAAAAACAACAACAATTATTAATTTGATAAACGCATATCAAGAAAAGAATCATCAAAGGAATAAAGAATTAATGATTCATTTAAACGCATCTGACGAGAGAGGAATAGATATTATTAGAAACCAAATCAATCAATTCGTAAACTCTAAAACGTTATTTATAAAAGGTATGAAGTTTGTTATTTTAGATGAGGTTGACTATATGACAAAAAATGCACAACAAGCATTGAAATATTTATTACAAGACTATTCAAACAATGTGAGATTTTGTTTAATTTGTAACTACATTAGTCGTATAGATGAAGGACTACAAAATGAATTTTTGAGACTGCGTTTCAATCAATTACCAGAAGAAAACATCATTTGTTTATTAAAAAATATAGCTAAAGTTGAAAAACTGAGTATAGATGAAAAGTCGTTGAGTCAAATACAAAAAATATACAAATCAGATATACGTAGTATGATTAACTATATGCAGTCTAATCAACATATCATCAATTATGATTTTTATATAATAGACAATATTGTATGGGAAAATTTGTATTCAAAGTGTATTGAATTAAAACGCGAAGATATTTGGAATCATATAAAAGAAATTAGTAAAAAGTACAATATTAATAAAAAAAATATAATAAAAGATTTCTTAAACTATATTATTCGTAATAAAGAAAAATTAATTAGTTGTAAATTACTAAACTTTATTGAAAATATAATGCATTTCCCCGAGTGTAAGCAACAATATTATATAAATTATGTGTTGTTGAAATTATCGTTGTTTTTTTCGGAAGAAGACTGTTGCATAAATAATGACAAACAGTGAGCAGACAAAACCGGCGATGATGACAGTGTTGGATAAGTATTGTATATATCCATTCTTTTGTTCAACTTTTCCATAAACTCATTTGGTGGAGAATTTTTTGATGGGTCAAAAAAGTTCTTATTTAATTCAACGTCGTATCTGAGAGTTTGTGGAGTATTTTCTAAATTTGTTAAATAATTTTGATTATAAATATTTTTATTTTGTATAAAATTATTTGTTTTAGGTACTGGTATCATAACGCTGGCCGTTGTCATTATTTTTATATAGTATGTAATTATAAAAATAATTGAAATAAAAATAATTTAAAGAATTTAAAGGCAATAGTAGATTATAGAATAAGACAATATAAATATAATGGATTCAATTAACGATGAGTGGGAGAAGTTTATATCATCTTCGTATGATGATGAATACTCTGAAAATATTGAAGAGTTAAATACTATTTCAGATGAAAATATTAGTTTTACAATAAATGATAGGATGGAGACAAATAGTGAAGAAATCCCTAAAGCAACTGAAATATATATATCCACCAAGTCTAAAATCGCGTACTTGAATAGAGAAATTGATTTAAAAGAAATATTTTGGAATATTCCAATTGTTCCTTATGCGATGCCTAAAAATGGCGTGATTAAAAAACAAATAAAATTTAATTCTACAACTCAAGAAGAAGTTGATATTATTCAAGAAAATTTAAAAAAAGAGTTGTATTTTGAAGAGCAAGTGTTGACGAGTATAAATAATCCGAACGGTAGAATAAAGTTCAAAGATATTAGAAAAATAAGTGTAGGTATTTCCAAGAAAGATATTATGAGTTATCGTTCTAAGAAGAAGAGCGCATTTTACAACTGTTTTGTGATGATACTGCGTATAAAAATAAACGACATATTCAAAGAATTTCATATTAAAGTTTTTAATACTGGTAAAATGGAAATACCCGGAATACAGAATGACACTATTTATGAAACCGTTTTATCAACAATACTAACAACATTACAACCACATATGAAAGAACCACTTGGTTATTTACAAAAAAGTGATACGGTGTTGATTAATTCCAATTTCAATTGTGGCTATTATATAAGTCGTGAGGTGTTGTTTGATATTTTAAAACAAAAATACAATATTCAATGTATCTACGATCCTTGTTCTTATCCGGGAATACAATGTAAATTTTATTATAATCCAAATGTTGAAGTTCAAACTGGAAAACAAATATCTGCAGAAGATAAACAAAAGTATCCTAATATTGTAGAGGTTTCATTTATGATATTCAGAACTGGAAGTATTTTAATTGTAGGAATGTGTGACGATAATGTATTGTACGTAATCTATGACTTTTTAAAGAAAATACTAATAGACGAATATCATAAAATTAATCAACGAGTTATTCAGAAGGACGTTGTAGATAAAACCAAAGATAAAAAAATAAGAAAGAAAAATATACTAATAGTTACAAGTAATGCGGCATCTTCAGTAGTAGTATAAAACTATTTGTTGGGGTTGTCATCAACTAAGTAAAAATTATTAACACTATTTACATATTTTTCTCTTCCATTTACTAAAAATACAAGAGTTATGTTGTTATTTATATGGATTTTTTTTACGTATTCTCCACTGTATATTTCAACACATTCGTTCATGTAGTTATATGCGTACCATTGATTTATGACACGATATGTTCTACCAACTATTAAATCATCGGGGTTTATTTTTTCACGAGTAGACGAAGACATTTTATATTATTATGTTATATATTGTAATATAATAATCTATTATTAACTTATTTTTATATGACTTTACTTATAAATGCATCAACATCCTCAATTTTATTTTTGACTTGAAAATAGGTGTGGATTTTGTCCTTAATATTTTCATTTGAATCAGTTGATTCTGTGTTTTTAATAACTTTTATAATATACTTTTGGATAACTTCATAGTAGTTTTCCGTAATACTGTTATTTGTCAAATACTCAACTAAATACTTAATATCCATAAAAAGATTCAATGGTATTTTACACTTATTTACAAACTCGCAAATATGGTCAATTTTATCTACAACAGTTGTTTTGTAACTGACTTCATTCTGTTTTATATTTTTAAAATCAACCGTAAGAATAGAATGTATTACTAAATTTTTAATAATTTGGACATATGCGTCTAAAAATTCCATTTTTTCATTTTCATTCGTTAGGTCACTCAGTAAAACATTTGACTTTTTATAGTCATTGTGTATTTCAAAAATTGTTTTTTTATAAACAAACATCATTGCATCTCTTGATGTTAGTTGCAAAAATACATTTTGGTCACCGGTTATTTGACCTATAAACTCCGTATAATAATAAAATGCCTTCTGACTATGGTAATACGCCATATTCAAGTTTCTTGAACTATACAGTATAAATATAAACACATATGAAATCGTTGTTAAACCACGAAGTATAATAAATTTACAATTATCATTCGTTTTACAACTGTTTATGGTTTCATTAATAAAGAGTAAATATTCAATAACTAATAACCTATACTTGTTCAAAATTTCACTAGATGAATGAGTTAATGACTGAACATAATTTTCCGAACTATGCAAGGAATATTGCAGAGGTATTTTAGAAGAATTGGTTTGTTGATTTGACATTCTATTTTATTTAGATATACTTAGATATTTAATTTTATTTTTTTTCGTTATTTTTTCATTATTTTTGATACAACTAACCAAATTCCTCAAAATATATTTTTATTCTAAAAAGTATTTAAAGATTAAAAAATTTTACTATTATAAATGTCTTCAGTTGAACAACAAAAAAATACGGCCGTTTCTGGTTCATCAGAAACAAACTATAGACTTCCAAGTGATACCACACTTAAACACGCTGCCAAGTTAAGTATTGTAGAAGATAAACCTATTATGTTAGACTACTGGTCTGTTTCTTTAGACAAGAAAGCACTTGTCGGTGTGAAAGAGTCTGGTGAAAAGTTACTTGTTAAATCAGAAGACGAATACACATCTCCTATTGCAAAATTCTACAAGAGTGGAACTGAATACATTATTATTACAGAAAATTCTATTTATTTGGTTTCATCTGATATTCCTACTAAAAAGATTTCATAAATTATTTTTTAAGTTTTGGACAGTCACCAATCCAATGACCTTTTTTTCCACATTTTTGACACTGAATAATCCAACAACACACTAAAGAACTGTTATTTACTGTCATTTATTTTATATAGTATTTTATATTTTGGTTATATAAAAAATCAATTTTTTTATATAATATTTACTTTTTAATTTGAATTATAATTGTAGTTAAATACTGATGGTGTAACACCACTAGGGTATCTACTTGCTGGAAATGATGTATAAGCTTGTCTTGGACATGAGACAAAACTTGGGCGAAGATTTCCATAACGTTGCCATTGCAAAGTTTTATAATATGCTTGACTATTTACAAAGTCCAACGGACCTTGCGATGATTGAGTTTGATAGTTCCACCAAAAATTTCTAGTTACTCCAACTTGTGGTGCTGTTCCCGCTTTCAACATTGAAAGACCACTGTGTGCGTCACTATGATTTATGTATGATTGAATACTTCTTACTTTTCTTGGACGACCAGCCATAATATACTATGTCAATATTATTTTATTGAAATAGTAAAGTTTAATTTGCTACACTAGACAAAAATATACGTATTGGATTATAACCGTACAACGCTTCTAATCCTAAATGTGATATTCCGTGAATTCCAATAACTAGAGAGAAAAACAACAACAGCACAATAATTTTAAATGGTTCTAAATTAATAATTTTTGAAAAATTCAAAAGAACCAACAATATTGCTAGAACTAATAAAATAGTATGCAAAAAATGAGCGTATAAAGATGGATTTATTAACATATTTACAAGTTGTGTAATTGTCATTTGTATTATATAAATATAATAAATATCCAAAGACGTTAAACTATATTGTATAAGTGATTTAAAGTTAATCCCATTTATTATTTTATTATGAAAATACCTAATATTCATTTAAATAAAACTTCTTTGTTTAGAGGGTTCATCGGTTGCTTGGGAACATTGGGATTCTATCGTGGCGTAAAAAGTTACGACTATGAACATAATATACAGATGGAATCATACAAAAAAGAGATGATTTATTATAACAAAGAAAAGGACAGATACAGTAAAAATAAATATTTAGACGTAACTAATGAACCAAGACAACCAGTTAAACCTAGTTATTTTTATTTTTCTATGACTGGTTATGGGTTGTGTGGTATAATGATATATGTAAATCCAATTATGCTGCCAATTGTTTTTGTAAAAGAAATGTATAGACTAGAAATAAATTTACGTAATATAGATAACGAAAAAAAAACAACTTTTTATAATAGAATTCTAATTTAATTTCAATTATAGAATTGTTTTTAGTAAGTCAATTTTTTCAATCGGTATTTTTTCTGGAAATTCTACGTGAAAAATAATAATTAAATTTCCAGTATGATTATCGCGACTTAATCCCATATTGGGTATTACTTTTTGATACTCAGATGGAATCACATTTCCGGCTTGGTTGTTGATGGTATAAACTTTTCCATTTATATATTTCAAGTCAAAACTGAATCCACAAAGTGCTTCTTTGAGAGAAATCTTTTTATCCATATATAAATCTAATCCTTTCCTTTGGAAAAGCGTATCATTTTCAATCTTGATAAATATTTTCACATCTCCTTTACAAGTTTCGTTTATTACATTGCCTTGGTCTCTCAATATAATAATCTCATTGTTATCAACTCCTTTCATAACATCAACATAGATGGTTTGGTTTTCAAACACTTTATTCCCATTTTCTATTATCCATCTTTCTATTTCAAGAGGAATTTTACCACCGTTTAACACGGTATCCATGTTGATAACGATTGTTTTGATGATTGGGGTTGGTTTTTCTAATCCTCCTCCAAAATTAACTGGGACACCGTTTCGGAAAATCTTAATATTAGGACCGCTAGGAAACATACCCGGCATTCCTGGCATTCCGTGCATACCAAAGGGTCCTCCTCCCCCAAAAAAAATATTCGTAAATAAGTCGTCCATATGTTCAAATGGCATGCCACCGGGCATTCCATTCATACTTGACATACGTGAAAACGGATTCTTCTGCATCATATCATACTGACTCTTTTTCTCGGCATTACCCAAGGTTTCATATGCTTCACTTATCTTTTGGAACTTACTTACACATTCTGGGTCCCCATTATTTTTATCCGGATGATATTTCAACGATAATTTTCTATACGCTTTTTTGATTTCTTCTGCATTTGCTGTTTCGGGGATTCCTAAAAGGTCATAAAAATTTTCTTTATCCGAAGAATTCATTTAATATTATAATTTAAGATAAACTTAAATACTTATTTACGTATAATATTATTTATAGGACAAAATATGGAAAATACTTTATTTATTCACAAATACCAACCATTATACTTCAACGACTTTGAAATTGATAATGAAATTGTAGAAATTTTACAAACACTCATCGCAATGAACAACTTGAATATTATGTTTGTCGGAAATATGGGTTCTGGAAAAACTTCTCTCTTAAACGCTCTTATTCGGGAGTATTATAAAGGAGTTGATAACTATAAAGACAATATTTTATACATAAACAGTCTTAAAGAACAAGGTATCAACTACTACAGAACAGATGTAAAAACGTTTTGTCAGACGTGTTCTTCCATAAAAAACAAAAAGAAAATCGTAGTGTTGGACGACTTGGATTTTATCAATGAACAAAGCCAACAAGTGTTTCGTAACTGCATTGACAAATTCAGTCACAACGTCCATTTTATATCTTCTTGTTCAAATTTACAAAAAATTATTGAAAATTTACAGTCGCGTTTTACGATTGTTAAAATTAAACCGTTGGATAGGACAAACTTGTTGAAAATTATCAACAAAATCAAAAAAAATGAAAATATACGAATTGATTCTCCATCTGAAGACTTTTTATTAGATGTCTGCAATAATAGTGCAAAAGTTGTAATTAACTATATGGAAAAATTCAAGTTATTAAATACGGATATTCATCTGGATTTAATAAAAAAAGTATGCACGAATATTAATTTTTGTGACTTTAATACCTTTACAAGTTGTATCAAAGAGAGAAATCTTAAAGAAGCACTCGGAATAATATATTTTATTTATGACCAAGGATATTCGGTAATGGATATCCTTGACAATTACTTTACCTTTATCAAAATTACCAACTTGTTATCAGAAGATGATAAATATAAAATTATTCCGTATATTTGTAAATACATAACGGTTTTTCATAATGTTCACGAAGACGAAATTGAACTCGCATTATTCACCAATAATTTGGTTCAGTTGTTTTAAGCGCGTCTTCTTTTCGTTTTTCTCTTGTTTTTCTTAGACTTTCTCGTTTTTCTTCTTTTAATTATTCTGGTTCTTTTACCGCCGTTCATAGGTGCAATTAATGCCCTATACACATTTTCAAAATATTTTCTTTCATTATTTTGACGCCAAACTTCGTAGTCTCTAGTCATTTGGTTAGGAATAACATGGTCAAAAATAATTGTCGGTCTATTTTCCATCCCACCTCTATTCCATAGAACAGCAAAGACTCTTCCTAGCCAAGGTGCATCATTATTACCAGAGTCTGGGGTACGTATCTCTTGTGGAAATTCTTCATTCACTGATAAATAATGGTGTCTTCTGTAGTCTAACTCATCATAGTTCATAGTTAAATACAATTCATCAATTAATATTCTAAGTTGTTCAATAGTCATTTGAGGAATAATGTCTGGATTTCGTTCTCTTCTAAATGTAGCCAATTCCATATTAGGGACATCACTATAATAATTGTTTCGTGCCATATCTTTGCTTCTATCTGAAAGAATTAATTCTCCATTTTTTTTAACTTTAACTGCTTGACGACCATATCCCATGTCTGAAACTATATCAATTACATCTTCTACTCTTGGTGTTTTTAATGGGCGTGCCATATATATATAAAATACACAGAAAATTATATGTATAATTATTGTCATCACTTTCTATTATTTTTACTATCATTTACAAGTAACTTGTTATACGCAGTATTTCCTAGATATATTTTTACCATATTTTTCAAGTCATCTGGTAGTTCCAGACGTTTTAAATGTTTTACATTTACCACGTACTCTTGGATTTGTTTCAGTAATTTTTGTGGTAAATTTGGACGAATAATTAAAAGTTCATTTTGAATATTTTCCGTCAACCAACGACCACTATGAATTTGTATATGTGACTCTCCATTTGGGTACGTTTGAAAAAAACTATATTCTGAATTTTGATAACCACCTCTGCCTAAGTAGTTCAGTAAGTAACATCTTCCTCCAAACAAGTAGACAAAGTTAGTTTTCAGTGGATAATTGAATAATGTCATTTACTGTTATAAACTAATATAGTTAATAATATTGCGCTTTATGTTTTTATATTTTTTATAAATATATAATAATAGTATTCATCTATAATAAATAAAATGTCAAAACAAATATTTAAAAATCCAATTCCAATAGATATGTTGTTTTCCTTACTTGATACAATTTGCATCAAGGAAGAAAATAAATATGTTTTCAATAACAATTCTTATAAAAAGGGACTCTTTGAAAATAGTATTCCACCATTTATTGAGTCGTGTCGCCCCTATTATCATAACTCAAAACAAAAATATTTGGATAAAAAACTGACTTATAATAGTTTTACCACAATATTAAGGCAAATATGTAAATGTAATAATGTCAAATATACATCACAAATCAAATACGAAAAATCAAATTATGATATTGTTTATTATGTGGAATTTACTACTATTTAATTTTTTTATAAGAGTAACGTATTTTATATCGTCGTTTTGTGTTTTTATTCTTTTTCCTTTTTTGCGTTTTTCTTTTTAGTCGTCGTCTAGTGTTATTTTTCTTTCCGCCATAGGATGCCCGTTCCATTCTTTCTATGTCGTCAAAAAATAATTTAATCTTATTTGCACGTGCATCAGTTGAGTTATGCTCACTATCGTTCATTTTTGATACTACATATGGATTATATCCTTCATTGTTTATTCTTTTGCTAAGTTTCATATTAGAAATTTCATTTTTTATGTCTTGGTCATTTATAATCAAGTCAAGTATTTTATCAAATACACTTTTCAGATAGGCACCGCTAACTACACCACCTAATTTTGAACTAACCATATTGAAGTCGTCATCACTTGGATAGTCTTTACTAAAATTTGCTAAACGATGTAAAAGTGTATCGTTGTTTTCATCTTTTTCATCTGTGTACAACAAATAGTGAATGTTGTCTAATAGTATTTTTTTGGACTCATTTCTATTTTTATCTATATTTTGAATAATACTAATTAGTCTTGAAATATTATTAGTAGACATAAGATCTTTTTTAACTCGTTTCCCAAACACATTTACTGTTTCCAAATTGTCATCATATTTTGTTTTATATGGAGTATTTGTTAGATTTTGTGGAGGCATTATAATAATAGTTGATATAATAATTATTATAATGAACAGTTTATATTTACACCAAGTCCAAACTATAATCTGGGTCTTTTATGATTACATTATTACCTAAATAATTAGGTTTCTGACCCCATAACCCGAACCCAGAAGGAACTTGCCAATAACCAATCCATTCCGGAGCTTCTCTAAATTCTTCAATTACTCCATTGACTGGTTCTGGAGCACTAGCCAACAATATATATTTACTCAATATAACATCGGATTCTAATACTTGTTTTGGAGATAACCGCGCATACCATTCATAGTTACGGCGTTTCAATATTTCACAAGATGGAATCCAAATACCATACATTTTTCCGTAAAACTGAATATAGTTGTTTGTTAATAAATTATCAACTAAAATAGGAGTATTGTCCATTGTTTTAACGCCTACCATTTTACCATCAACTATATTAATTTCTCTCGGTCTTGCATTACACCATCTATTAAACTCGCCTAAAAATTCACTTTCAGCAGTATAATCTTTGGATATAGTTCTTTGCATAAAGTCAATTAACTTATCTAACACAGGAGTTTCTTTTTCCGCACCCATAAAATGCATATTTGGATAAAATTCATATGTCGTTGATGTAATATTTCGGTCGTTGTTTTCACAAACAAACATTTTACCGCCAGTTGTTCCATTTGAGTACATTTCCATCAAGTCTCTCATACATAAAAATGAAGGTGGTACAACCATTCCACCATATTTTTTTAATAATTTTACCCATCCCATTTCTCTCATATATCTTTTAATAGGATCAGAAATAATGGTCATATTAATAGACCATTCTGGTAACAACTTGGCAAATGAATCATCATCAATAATACATATGTGGAATGAGCCTCCACAACGATTAATAATACTTTTCACTGTTAAATATAAGTATGGTTGATTTAATTCAAAAGAACTTCTAGAACCAAAGGATAACCAGTTGCGAGCGTTGTATTCATAAGTAATTGGAATCCATAGGATAGGTTTTTTTACATCAGCTAAAGATGAATCCGTTAATAAATAATTTTGAATAGAATTATAATTTTGTCCAACTCCAGCATCTTTCTCTTTCTTTTCCAAATATCTATTGTATAAAAACCCAATAAGAGAGACAAGAATAATAATTACAATAATATTTGTAAAATTTATAATTTTAATTTTGGGTGACATATAATATATATTATAAATATATTTTTTTTGAATGATTTGATTATTTGTTTTGCAAGAATTGCAAATTTCCCCAAAAACTCTGACTTTTTTGTTTCGCAATTTCACTTTGTTTTGCTAATTCATATGCTCGCCGAACGGCCTTTTCTGACTCTCTGTCGTTTTGTTGATTTAAATACTGTTGTGCTTTTTGTTCTGACAGAGGTGTAATATCTACCTTATTACGGTGGTTTAAATACTCATTAACATTCTTAAATTTTGGAATACTATTATAGTCTTCATCTGTTACTGGAATTACTGTTTCAGTATGTGCTTTTTGCAAGTCTTGAAAAGGTAATCTACTAAATAAATCAGAACTAAATTCTCCCGGACCTTCTCTCGTTAATTCACTCGCACTTATACTATTCCAACTATTTAATTCACTAATTTCTTTTTGAACAATTAATGCTCTTACGCTTGATTTTTTTTTATCAAATTCAGTTTTCATTGTTGCGGCCGATACATTTGGATTTATTTCGTCTAGTCCTTCATTTGTTTTTAACCAGTCTCCATAACCAGACTCTTCATTTTCATTATAAATTTTATTTTTCTCGAACTGTTCATTGAACCAATTGTTAAAGTCACTACTCGTTTTAAATTTCGTTTTTGTATTATCGGACTTGAATAAGTTATCTAATATTTTCTTTTTATCTTCTTCACTGAATTTATCAACATCCTCATACTCTGTTATAGTACTGTTTTTATTAACATCTCCTTTTTTTCTGAAATCCCATAATGAATACAACATTTTATATGCTTTGGAATAAAATAAAAAATATTTTGACTCTAGACCAGATTTATCTGGATGAGTTTTCAAAACGACTTGTTTCGCTCGTTTTAAATCTTGTTCATCAAAATTAATCGGAATTTTAAATAATTTTACTATGTCTTCTAAATTGTAATTATTTATATCTAAATCAACACTCATAATAAATAATTACATAAAAAATTATATAATAAGACGAAAAACCACGATATTTATAAATGTTCTATATTTGGAATGTGTGGATGATATGAGTCTCTGTGTAACTTGAAAATTTCTTCTAATGTTGGTTTTTGCGGCAATTTGATTCTATTACCTTTTACAAAAACAATTTCATTTAAATCCCAAAAGTTGGCATCAGTGTATTTTTGGTACATTATATCATTTAGTAATGATAACTTGTAAGCGTAAATATTATTCTTTAAACCAGCAAAATCAACATTTTTGTAATGTTTATGTAGACATCCAATATTCCAACCACGTTCCAAAATTTTTTTTGACATTTCCAACTCTTTATTTGTAATTACATCATAAAATACAGTTTCATATTTAGTTGTGAAAATACCAGACTCAATCAAATAGTCTAAACTTTCTTTATCTACTGCGAAAATATAAGACTGCACGTGTGGTAGAAAATTTGTAATGTGAATGGAACAAATCGTACTTCCAAATAATTTAACATTATTTTTAAGACCGTTTATATAAATATCTGTCCAGTTACCCGGATAATAATGTGGATAAAATGGCCCAATTACAGAAGAGTTTACAAATATAAAATTATCGTAATTTTTGTATAAGTCATCTTTAAATAAACCATCCGACCAAGCACCAAAATCAAATCCTACGTTATCACGCTTTAATAACTTTACATAACTCGGTAACTCGGTTTCCATACGAGTATCATTAATGTCACAACACACTATTAAAAAATCTACATCTTCTCTGTGAAATAATGCGTTTTGAATAAAGTAAGTTACTCTTTCATTGTACTCGTGAAATGTGTATAAAACAAGTGTTTTCATTTTGTTAATAATAATACAGTTAAAAATATCTTTAAGTTAAAATAAATTAAAATTGATTTTTATTTTACTTATTATACACAGTTAAATAAAAAATTATAATAATAATGGAAAACAATCATTTCATCAAAGGACAACGATACTTATTTCATCATAAAGCACCTTACGAAGACAAGTGTATTACATTTAGAGCAAATTTTATATCAATCATAAATACAACATTACTTGTAAATTCATGTGAAAATGAAAAATCTTCAAAAACAATAAAAACTATACCTACTGACTGGATAAAAAAAACAGAACGTCTTGAAGACATTATAGGTGACACAGTACTACCATCTGATGTATTACTTTTGATTGATAATTATAATTAATCAAAATACTCTCGCATAAGAATCATATTATTAAATTCGGTACCGGTCAAATAAGTATCTTTTAATAACTGGTCAATTAAAATAGTAAGAAGATCTCTATTTTCAGACAATATTTTTTTTGATTCTAAATAAGCGTTGTCAACCAAGGTTAGCACTTCGCCATCAAAGGACTCTTTCGTAGCATCTGAATATTTATCACCCATCGCCATACTACGCCCTAAAAATGGATTTCTATCATTATCTATGTTATCGTTGTAAAATGTTTCCAAATTTTTACCCATTCCGAAATTACCAACCATTCGTTGAGCTAGTGAATTCGCTTGTTTCAAATCTTGGTTTGCACCTAACGAAACAAAATCTTCACCATAATATATATTTTCCGCAGCTTTCCCACCCATTGTAATTACTAATCTTTTAAATAACAAATCTTTGGTATATAATCCACCTTCTGTAATATTTTGATGTTCATTGAAAATTGTATATCCGCCCGCACCGCTATATGTACTTTCTATAGTGACTTTTTTCAAATCAAAATATTCACTATACTTACTTGCTAAAAAGGCGTGACCTATTTCGTGTATAGCAACCCGTCTTTTTACATTATAGTCTCTCGTGTCATTTTTCTTAACAATACCAACGATTAATTTATCTATTGCGTTAAATATATTTTTCTCAGAAATAATTGTATTTCCTTCTCTTGCTGCAAAAATAGCAGCTTCATTCAAAAGGTTTTTTAATTGCGCGCCAGAAAAACCATTTGTTAGTTCAGAAACTAAATTCATATTGATATCTTCTGAAATTTTTTTGTTTTTTGAATAAACACTTAATATTTTTTTTCTAGACTCCCTATCTGGCAGTGGAACTGTTATCAAACGGTCAAATCTACCGGGTCTTAATAATGCGCTGTCTAACACATCCTTTCTATTTGTTGCAGCAATGATTAATATACCCTCATTATCCGCAAAACCATCCATTTCTGCCAGTAACTGATTCAATGTTTGTTCTCTTTCATCATTTGCCATATTGATACCAGCACCCCGCTGTCTTCCAACGGCATCAATTTCGTCTATGAAAATAATACAAGGCTTATTATTTCTTGCATTTTGAAATAAATTTCTGATTTTAAGAGCACCAACCCCAACAAAAACCTCAACAAATTCACTTGCGGCAATTGAAATAAAATTAGCTTCGGCTTCACTTGCGATTGCTTTTGCTAATAAAGTTTTACCAGTTCCGGGTGGTCCATCTAATAGTATCCCCCTAGGTATTTCTGCACCAGCGTTCTTGTATAGTGTTGAATTTTTCAAGTAAGAAACAACTTCAACACACTCTTCAAAAATTTCTGGACTTCCGGCAAAACTACTAAGTGAAATGTTTAATTTTTTCAACACTTCTGTATCTTTGTTCATAGTATTTTTCTGTGCAAAAATACCGTTGGGTCCACCTGGGCCACCCCCAAAACCATTTCCTCCTCCTATATTATTCCCTTGAAAACTTCTAAAAATATTGACAAGTAACGACAAAAACAAAAATGGGAATATGAAACTATTCACAAATCCAAATATTTGTGAAAAACCTTGCTCTACAATACTCGGTTGGGGTGACTGTAAAAAAATAGTTTCTACTTTATTTTTTACAGATTCATCAACTATACTTTGAACAACTACAGGAGAAATTGTTGTAACAGAATAATCATCATATGGTTCACCATTTTTTTCAACTTTTTCTGATAATGCTTCATCTAATTTTGGAGAAAAATAAACTGTTTTTATTTCATGGTTATCAATTTTATCAATTAAGGTGTTATAAGTGTTTTTTGAAAGATAATAGTTATTTTTTAATATACTATTTGCTTTTTCGGTTGACATTTTTAAACCATTTAGTTTTAATCCATTCAATGAAAGTGGAAGTAACAAACAACACAAGTAAAAAATGTTCATATGTATAGATATAAACATTGTTTTAAGTTCTTCTTTTAATTTTTATTTTACAATAGCCCCGGCTTTTGCATATGCTTGTTCTAAAGCATACAAATGAAGACCACAACGTTTGAAAAATGCGTCTAGTTGTCCGGGGTCAGCACCAGTTACACTGTCATCTGGTGCAAAAGAAACATTACCTTTTTTGTACATTAACAATACTGGAACACCATTCACCATTTTTTTTTGTTTCAAGTACGCATACAAGTCAAAACTTTCATCAACATCTATATCTGCACATATTACATTTTGCGGAGAAGATGCGAAAAATGCTTCTACTATATGTGCTATTTTTTTACACGGACCACACCATGTAGCACCTAACTTCATAATTACTAAACCGGGATTCACTTTTAGTAAATTTAAAAATGCATCACGGTTTTCAAAAGAACTTATCACTTGCTTTTTCAGTTCAGAAGACATATTATATTCTATATAATATATTTTTTAAGTTTTCTTAATTTATTTATCTTTATCAATAAGTATTTCTTTTGCAACATTTCTTATTATTTTATCATAGTTTCTCTCATTGTCTTCGTCTTTCATTTCTCCCATAGAATTATCCAATATTCTCATATACTCCTCGTGTTTTTTCGTGGTAATGTCGTCCGCTTTTGGATTTGCTTTTAACCAGTCGGGAACTAACTTGATGTTCTTGTGCTCAATCAATTTAATTGCTCGCTTCATATGTTTTTTGTCTTCATCCTTTACCCAAGTATTATTATCTTTCACGTGAATCACCTCACGTTTTAAATCGCTACAGTGAATAGGTCGTTTATACACATCCAGTCCTTTTAATTCTCTGATGAGAATATTATTTATACTACCAACATAACCTAGTCTTCCAAAGTTCTCAAAGTCTTTGAAACCAACATCAATACCATTTATAAAGTCACTAATATTAAATGCGTCCTTGCATTTTTCATTCAAGAAAATATTCAAATTAAATTTATTATTTGTTGTATTATTGGTTATATTATTATTATTTGTAACATTACTATTATTAACTAATTCAAGAATTTTTTTGTTTTGTTCTATCAATAGTTCCTTGAATTCGTTATTTTGTTTAAGTAATTCAAGAATCATCGTACTATTTATTGTATTATCTTCTTCAGACTTTTCTTCAATTTCTTCAGTAGTTAAAGAAATATTTTCTTCGGTGTTTTTTATATTTTCTTCGGAAAAAGTACATTTTTTCTCGTGATACCATAAACTATTACGCGCCTTATATTCTTTATTACAGTACTTACAACAAAAATTATCGGCGGCATTTTTTATAGGTTTAATGGCTTTTTTGTTCAATAAAATGCCGTTTTGATGTTTAATTGTGTTTAAATGTTTGTCATAATTGCTTTTTTTACTACATTTAAAGTCACAATTGTCACAAAAAAAGTACTTTGGATATTTAGACGGTTCGCATTTTTCCATTCTATTTGTTCTATATGTTCTATAGAAAAAAAATGCCTAAATACTTTTTTATACAAATCAATTTTTATGCTCACAAAATTATGATGTCGTCCAAAATACGAAAAAATGAAATTTAGAGCATTAAGCTGTAAAACACGTTTTGAAAAACAAAGTTCACCAAAATACATTGGGTTTTGAAAATTGGACATTTATTTTTGTCCATTTTTTCAAACCCCTGGCACTTTTGTGCAAAAATTTTGCCATTTTACCTTCGGTGATTTTCTTTATTTTGACACTTTTTTGGATAAAATTAGTAAAATGAACGTTTTTGTTGGTTTTACCGAAGGAGGTATATTTAAATGAATCCGATTCTTTTTTCTGTATTTAGAAAATAATATATATGTAATATATAATGGATAGTGGTTCAGATGATTTTACTCCAACCGAAGTGGATGAAGAATACGTTGAAGAGGTAGAAGAACAAGAAGGCGGTAGAAGACGTCGTCGTTCAAGAAAGACTAGAAAAAGTAATAAGAAGAGAAGAACTCATCGTAGAAAGTCAAGAGGAGGACGTCGCCATAAAAAAACAAGTCGCCGACATCGTCGTTAAATTTAAGAATATATTGTTTTGGATAAAAATAATATATTTTACTATTTATATAATGAGTGATTATTCTGAAGACGCTTGGAGAGAATCATTTGGAAGTTCGGGAGAAGGTTCTACTGGTTTATCTGGAGACCAATCTGAAGTTTTAAATTCAACTGGTGCGATGGCTTATGGTGGTAGAAGACGTCGTTCAAGAAAACATCGCGGTAGTCATAAAAGAAAAACACATCGTAGAAAGTCAAGAGGAGGACGTCGTCATAAAAAGTCGCATCGTCGTCGCTAATTATTTTTAGGAGATAGAGGCTACAACTTGTTTTAATTCTTCAATATCTATTTCTGGAAGTTCCACATGGGATTCCCAGAAATATTTAGAAAATGCCCATATAAATTCACAATCGTTTTTATACCATTCAGTATGTTCATTTTTCAATACTTTGTACAATTTGTCTGGCAGTAAATTCAAACTTTGTTTTGGAAGTACATAACACAGTTGAACAAGCGGTGATACTGGTTTAAATGTATTTTCTTTAATAAAGGTTGTTTCAAAATATGGAATATATTTAATCAAGTCTTCAAGAAGTGGAGGATAGTTGTACTTATAGTGCCAGTTCCAGTTAGGACAACCTTCCGTATAATATTTCATAGTCCATTCTAGTCCTTCCAGATAATTCATAGCAATTTGCTTGCGTCGTTCATCATCTATATCTATTTTGAATAACGCCTTATAGTATCTATATTGCCAACCTTTTTTAAATGGATTAATGTATTTCTCCAATTCACGTTCATAGTTGGGTATTGCATCAAATTTCGTGTATTTTTGTTCTGGAGTATCCTCCGGATAATGAAATTTTTCTCTTTTGTCTCTAAGTTTCATTTCATTTTGAATATACTCCTCTTCTCTTTCAACCAAAAATTGAATCATTTTTCTAACATTTTTCCAGTATATATTTTTACCATCGGTTAAATTATCAACTGTACTTTTACCAATCGTATCTTTATATGCATTCAATAATTTATCAATACCGCCAGTTCTGATATTAATCGCCGGAAAGTGTGGCATAAAATCATTACCTAGGAAAAAACATAAAAAGATGTAATCATAAATACGGTTTTTTTGTTGTTCCTTTACAAAATCTAATCCATTATTCATATCTTTTGTTATAATATTTGTCAATTCTGGAATATCCATCAAGTAACTTTCATTCGGTTCAAGTGAGTTATCTATACTTTTAATAAATTCTGGAGTTTCTCTATATAAATAAATGTTCTTGCAAATTGGTAGGTGATTAATTGATAACATTATTAAGTCGGCATCTAATCCATAAATAACAGTATGACTTTCAGCGTGTTCAACTGCGTTGTTGCGTATATACTGAAATATTTTATGTTCGCCTTCACCCGCATCAGAACTTGTACTAATAATTAATCTTTTAACGTTGTATTGACTTGGGTCTTTGAAATATTTTTTAATAGTTTCATTTAATTCTTTCATAAATAAAGTCCCGGGGGTAATTGCAGTAGTATTCCAAGCATCCGGTTTTGCATTTTTGAATATGGCTTTTGATACTTCATTTTGATACCAAGACTTGTATCTACGGGTTCTCTGTTGTTCTAATTTGGCAACTGGTGCAACTCCGTCAAATGCAATCATAATATTATTATTTGGTTGGATAACTGAAATATATTCTTCTATTTTTGAAATTACTTTTTTACAAATCATTTGATGTGTTATATCATTTAATTTTATGGCTGTTAAGTCAATGTTACGAACTGCATCATATATAACAGAGTTACAGTCTAAATATAAATTGTTGATATTCATTTTATTCTTTACGAATTTTTGAATAATATGAATATGATTTTTTACAATATAAGAAAAATAACTAGGTATTCCCATTTGTCTTCTAAGTTATATAATATATAGTATTGTTTTTAAGTGTTATAATTATATTCTTTATTCGGTATTTTTTACGGTTTTGATTATAATGTCTAAATATATATATACCTAAACTGTAGAAATGAAAAATATTGTTGTTAAAAACTTGCCAAAAACCAAAAATAAGGAAGTAAGTCACACGAAACAAGAAGTACAACTAATTATTGATAAAAAAATTCAAGTATTTAGAGACGTTATACAAAAAACTATTTTACACGTTCAAAAAAGTAAAGTATTGGATATTTTAGGAATAAGCGAAGTGAATAACTGTATTCATTCTTTAAATACTTTGAATGATAAAATAATAAATTTTACAAACAATTTAAATAATATTTCAACAGACGAAGTGGTTGTGAATTTGCAAAGTATTAATAATGATTTGTCTGGTATTCTAAAAAATTACGGAACTGAAAATTTTGAAGACTTATTGTTGATTTGTTTTGGAAACAACAGTGTAGTTAAAAACGAAAGTGAAACTGTAAAGTTTGACTTATTAAAAAAGTATTTTCATCCAACCGGATATAAGTTAATTAACTACAAAGTAGATAAAAATGGTTCATCTAATCCAAATAAAAAGATAAACTTTGTTGATGAAAATTTTGAAAGTAGTAAAAATTTAGACTGCTCTGATATAAGTCTAAGTGCAAAACAGTTTCATTTGAAAGTATATGGTTTAAAGTTGTACATAATTAATTCGGAGATAAATAAAAATCTCATTATATTTGGTTTTTTAGATGATGTAAATGTTAAATTTATGAACAACAACTATGTAAATTCAAAACTCGCAAATATTAAACAGTTTAAACCGAATAACGGAGACTTTGATACGGCAACTTTTAATAGTATGATTGAATCTCTCTCTTTAAAAGACTATTTAATAATGGATTACCAAGAAGTATATAATAAATATATTGGATATTTGAGTAATGTTAAAATATTAAAACAAAAAAGTTTATCCCAAATGGTAAAGGATTTTGTGAACAGCGATTTATATGGAAAAAGAAACACTATTATTCAATTTTTAATAACATCTCAAAATAGCTATGAAAATAAATATAATGCATACTTGTTGTACGATTTATTATCAAATGATGCAAATAGTAATATAGATACTCAAGAACAAATTATTTTGTTTGATAGTTTTCCTTGGTCAATTAAAGAAATTTTCCGTGAAGCAATGAAAAAAACAATACAATATACAAATGACTTATTGAATTTTGATATGAATAAAATACCACTTGAACAACAAATTTGTTTGTTAAAAGCGTCAGATACGGTTAAAGAAAAAGCAATGATTAAGTTGAAAGAAATTAAATCCAAGTCAGAAGACTCTGGGTCAAAAGCACGCCAGTATCTGGATGGGTTATTAAAAGTCCCTTTTAATGTTTATAAAAAAGAACCAATTATGTATTTAATGGATGAGATAAAGCAAAACTTTCTAATGGTTGTAAATAATATACCCGTTTCGGTACCTCTAAAAGAAAAATATACCAGTATTGAAATAAAAAAATATATTGTAAGTATCAAACAAAAAATAACGGAAGATTTGAGAGAAAATAATTGTCAAAATATTAAAAATGACTTGACAAACTGTGATAAAAATGAGTTGATTAACAACATTGTTAAAATTAACGCATACATTGATGCAAATAAACTTGAACTAAGTAAAGTAAAATATACTTCAAATAAAAGTAAAGAAAGCCTTAAAAATAATATTTGTGCTTTTGTGGATAGTTGTTTATCTGCGTGTCTTATAAATGACAAGTTTTATGTTGAACTTTTAAATAGCAACATTATAAAAAAAATAATACATATTGAAGAATTATTCCAGAAAATAAATGGGTATATTTCAAACGTGAAACACACATTGAATTCTTCAGTTCACGGTCACGAAAAAGCAAAAAAACAAATTGAAAGAATCATTGGTCAATGGATAAACGGACAACAAGATGGTTACTGTTTTGGATTTGAGGGTCCTCCCGGGCTGGGAAAAACTACACTCGCCAAATACGGATTATCCAACTGTTTAAAAGACGACGACGGAAATAATCGTCCGTTTGCGATGATACAAATGGGAGGTGATTCCAATGGAAGCACTTTACACGGACATAACTATACTTATGTTGGTTCAACTTGGGGCGGTATTGTTCAAATACTTATGGATAAAAAATGTATGAACCCAATTATTTTTATTGATGAAGTAGACAAAATATCAAGAACAGAACACGGTAAGGAAATCGTTGGAATATTAA
>Ga0214921_10004326_pt1 | contig 20955 bp, 20 predicted proteins | sample LL1505_MetaG_FD_177992 | JGI IMG/M metagenome (GOLD analysis project Ga0214921, IMG submission 177992) | Freshwater microbial communities from Lake Lanier, Atlanta, Georgia, United States - LL-1505 | ecosystem: Environmental > Aquatic > Freshwater > Lake | place: USA: Georgia | collected...
TAGTTCTTCCTATAGAGCCGTCGTAGACTACGACGTTGATAGGACGGGTGTGGAAGCGTGGTAACACGTTAAGCTTACCGTTACTAATAGCTCAATTGGCTTGATTTATGCACTGAAAAAACTTTTAGATACAAATTACAATGTTAACGTTTAAAACAATAAACTATTGTGTCTTTTTTTAAATTTAGATCTTTAATTTCTTATTTTTTAATTATAATTGTTTTAACATTTTTTCTATTTGAAATTTCCTATTATTTTTTCTTTCCAAAAAATTCAATATACTTTTTTGAAAGCAGGTATATGCTTTTTTCAAGTAATAAAAATAATACAGTTTTTGATAATAAAAAAAATTTTTTTTTATATTTCCCAGATCAAAAAATTAGAAGCAAAGGATATTATTTAATTAAAGATAAATGGTTTAAAGAATATGATTATTCTTTTAAAACTAATAATTTAGGATTAGTACAAAATAAAGATATAAAAAAAAACTATCCTAGTATTTTATTTTTAGGAGATTCTGCATTAGAAGGACAAGGAGCAGAGCCATGGTTTAATGAATTTGAAAAAATTTATTCATACAAAAAATATCAGTTGATAAATGGAGGTTTTTTAGGCACAGGGTTTCAACAATGGTATAACCTTTATCGTTACTTAGAAGAGGAAAAAAAAATTCAAGTTAACAAGATTGTTATTTTTTTTATCTCTGATGACTTAAACAGAGGAATCTTCCAATTAAATTCAAATGCATTAAATTGTATAAAAGACTTTAATGTTTGCGGTGGTTATGAGGGTTTTTATGGGATCCCAGACAATAATAATTTGCAAAATTTTTTAGAAAAAATGTCTAGCGTTAGAAACGGCGCTAGTCTTGTTAAGACAGATTTTAAAGAACAAATTAAAAGATTTTTTCCGGCAACCAAATTTGTTTATAGCATTTCAAAATCTCGTATTGAGCAAAGAAAAAATGAAGAAGTTATAAGAAAATTAATAAATGAATTTAAAGAGAATATAGTATTCGTTCATATGCCAACTAAAAGAGATGTGTATTTAAATACATTTGATATTGACTCTGAAAAAATTAGAAAAATAATAATTGAATCCAAAGGGAATTATATTAATGGATTTGAGAAATGTCCTTTAGTAAAAGAAGATTTTTATAATTATGATGGTCATCCTAATAAAAATGGTTATAGAAAGATTTATCTTTGTTTAGATACTATTTTAAGACAATCAATGCGTTAGAATAAATTTAAGATGAAAAAAATATTAGGGATATCAGCTTTTTATCATGATAGCGCAGCTTCCATTATTATAAATGGAAAGATTGTTTTTGCAGCTCAAGAAGAAAGATTTACACGAATTAAACATGATGAGAATTTTCCTGTTAATGCGATAAAAGAAGGTCTTAAATTTGCAGAATTAGAGTTAAATGATGTAGATGCGATTGTTTATTATGAGAAACCATTTATTAAATTTGAAAGATTATTAGAAACTTATTTAAAAAATTCTCCTAGAGGGATTGTTTCTTTTTTAAAATCAATGCCAATTTGGGTAAAAGAAAAAATATTTTTAAAGAAAATTATTTTGGATAATTTAAAAGATATTGATGGTAATTTTAAAGATAAAAAAAAAATATTCTTTAGCGAACACCATCTAAGTCATGCAGCTAGCGCTTTTTACCCCTCCCCTTTCGATGAGGCTATAATTTTATGCATTGATGCAGTTGGAGAGTGGAGTACAACCTCAGTTTTTTATGGAAAAGATAACACTTTAAAAAAAATTAAAGAAATTAATTTTCCAGATTCAATCGGCTTACTATACTCGGCCTTTACATATTTCTTAGGTTTCAAGGTAAATAGTGGAGAATATAAATTAATGGGACTAGCCCCATATGGTGAGCCTGTATTTAAGGATCTAATTTATGAAAATATTATTGAAGTTTATGAAGATGGGTCATTTAAATTAAACATGGATTATTTTAATTACGAGACAGGCTTGACTATGACTTCAAGAAAATTTCATTCTTTATTTGGCAAAGAAGTTAGAAAAGAAAATGAAGATATTGACCAGGTTCATATGAATATCGCCTCTTCAATTCAAAAAGTTACTGAAGAGATTTTAGTTAAAATAACTCAGTCTTTATTTAAAGAATTTAAAATTGATAATTTGTGTTTATCCGGAGGTGTGGCATTGAATTGTGTGGCTAATACAAAAATTCTAAATTCAGAAAATAATTTTAAAAATATTTGGGTTCAGCCTGCCGCGGGTGATGCCGGATGTTCAGTTGGAGCTGCGCTTGCATACAATTATATTCATGAAAATTATATCAAAAGAAACAAAGATTTCAAAAGCGATGAGATGCAAAATTCTTTCCTAGGAACAGGTTATACAGATTCTCATATCAAAAAAGAACTAGATAGATTTGGATCAGTTTATACTTATTATAATAATAGAGATGAATTAAATAAAACTGTAGCAAAATATATTTCAGAAGGACAAGCGGTTGGTTGGTTTCAGGGCAGAATGGAGTTTGGGCCCAGAGCGCTTGGAAATAGGTCCATATTGGCAGATCCAAGAAATGAAGAAATGCAAAAAAATCTTAATTTAAAAATAAAATTTAGAGAGAGCTTTAGACCTTTTGCTCCAGCTGTTATGGAGGAATATTTAAAAGAATGGTTTAGTGGAGAAATTATTAATCCATACATGTTATTTATTGATTTTATAAAAGAAGAAAAAATAATTAAAAATAAAAATTTAAATTTAAAAGGTTTTGATGGTTTAAATTTTAAAAGATCAGATATTCCAGCCGTTACTCATGTTGATTATTCAGCTAGAGTGCAGTCTGTTAATAAAAAGCAAAATAGTAGTTTTTATAATTTGATAGAAGAATTTAGAAAGATTACTGGTGTTCCAGTCTTAATTAATACTTCTTTTAATATAAGGGGAGAGCCTATTGTTTGCACTATTGAAGATGCTTTTAAGTGTTTTATGGGCACTAATATAGATGTTCTAGTTTGTGAGAGTTACGTTTTATTAAAGAATCAAAATCAGATACATATTAATTTAAATTATAAAGATAACTTTAAGTTAGATTAAAAATATGAACAATAAATACAAACCTTCAGAAAAATCTTTTGGAATCACATTTTCTTTTTTATTTTTTATACTATTTATTTATTTTTATATTTCTTATAAAAAAATTTACTATTTTTTTTTAATATTTAGCATTATTTTTTTTATATTTTCATTTTTTTTTAGAAAAATTTTTATTATTCCAAATTTATTATGGTTTAAATTCGGAATACTTTTATCAAAAATATTTTCGCCAATACTTTATTCGGTTGTTTTTTATTTTTTAATATTTCCAATTAGTTTGTTAATGAAGATTTTTTTTATGAAAAAAAGTAAGAAACAATCCTCTAATTGGATTAAAAGCAATGTGGGCATTGATTTCAAAAAGCAATTCTAGTAGTATAAATTTATAATATGATAGATTTCATAAAAGAGTTTATAAATTATACTTTTTCTAGAAAAAAATATTGGTTAATCCCGATTTTTTTAGTTTTATTATTATTAGGATTAATTACGATTTTATCACAGGGATCTGCTGTTGCTCCTTTTATTTACACTATATTTTAAATTAGATCTCTAATTTTAGATTTTATAAAAAATATGACTTCTTGCTTTATAGAAAAATTTCAGGTCTCAAATGGAATTTTCCATAAAGATTTAAAAGATTCAGTTTCCAAAAAAATATCTACTTTTTACAATGATATGCCTTTTCCAGATTATGAAAATAATGAATCATTAGACAGGTTTAGAGAAAAAGGAAATAAAAACATTTTTATAAAAAAATTAAAAGATTTTATAGGTTTTGATAAAAAAATTTTAGAAGTTGGCTGTGGTACAGGACAAGTTAGTAATTATCTTGCTCTTGACAATAATTCTGAAGTTTATGGTATTGATTTGGCTGTTAACTCTTTAAAACTAGCAACTGAATTTGCAAAAAAGAATAATGTTAATAATACTTTTTTTTGCAATGCAGACTTATTTGACGATGTGTTTAAGAAAAAAAGCTTTGACTTTATATATTGCTCTGGAGTTTTGCATCATACATCGGCCCCCAAAGAAGGATTTAAGCAACTAGTTTCCTTATTAAAAGATGATGGCTGCATAGTAATAGGTCTCTATAATTTTTATGGTAGATTCTGGACCAAACTAAAGGCAATTATATTTAAACTAAATATATTTAAGAAAAATGCATTTTTATTAGATGATAAATTGAAAGAGTTTAAAAGAGGATCAAAAAAATACAATAGTTGGTTTAATGATCAGTTTAATCATCCTCTAGAATCAGTTCATACATTTGACGAAGTTTTACTTTGGTTTAAAGAATGTAATATTGAACTAATTTTTTCATTGCCCTCAACTACTTTTTTTGATGAAATAAATTTTAACTCTCGGCAAGACAAAAGTAACTTTATTATTAGAACTTTTAAACAGATTTTCATGTTATTTAATATTTGGGGTAAGGAAGGCGGTTTATTTATATTTGTTGGAAAAAAAAATGTACGTAATTAATAAAAACCTGGATTTTTATTTAATCCAATTTCCTATTTTTTTTCCATTAGTTTATGGTCTTGGTATTTATTTTTTTCCAATGTACGAAAATTATATAATTATACTAACAATTTTTTTGCTTGCAGAACCTCACTTTGGAGCGACGTGGCCTTTTATGGTTAGTAAAAATAATATAAATTTTATTTTAAATAGAAAAATACAATTTATTTTATTACCTTTAGTAATTATTTTTACGTCAGTATTAGGTTTTTTTTATTTTAAAAAAGAATTTTTTTTATTGTTTTTTTTAGCAAACATTTTTCATGTTACTCGTCAAAGCGTAGGTATTTCCAAATTGTACTTAAAAGATAATAATGAAAAAATATTTCATGAGTATTCAATTTATGCTTTTAATATCATATTATTTTTTATTGGTCTTTTTCGTTTTTATACGCCATTAATTAGCATATCTAAAATTTTATTATTAAATATTTTATTGGTCTTATTTTTTTTAATTATTACATTGTGTATTTATAAATATAAATTTACAAAGAATATTTTTACTTTAGCGACTGGATTATTAATTTTTTTACCAATAACATTTGTTGATAATCCAGTGCATGCGATAATAATGGGTGTGACTATGCATTATTCTCAATATTTAGCGTTAACATATATTATTAATTATAGAAGAAACAAAAAAGACCAAAATTTCTTAAATATCAATTTACATAAATCAAAAAGAAATTTTATTATAATAATTTTTTTGTACTCTATTATTATGAGTTTTCTTTCATTAACTAATAAATATGATTTATTTAATTTAAATTTTTTAATTTTAATTCCAATAATTTTTCAATTTCTACATTTTTATTTTGACGGTTTGTTGTGGCGATTTTCAGTTATGGAAAACAGAAACAATACTTTAAGTTTTATTTATTCAAAAACATAATATAGATATTTTTATTAATAGAATTAAACTAATTGCATTAACAATTGCTTACGTTTATCTATTATTTTTATATTTATTTTAATTATGATTTTTATTTCACATAGAGGCAATATTAACGGAATTAACAAAAATGAAGAAAATAAACCAGAATACATTCTTCATGCTTTGAGTAATAATTTTGATGTCGAGATAGATATTTGGTACGTAAATGGATCTTTCGCTTTAGGGCATGACCATCCAAGTTTTTTTATTGATGAAAAATTTTTAAATAATAAAAAAATTTGGCTCCATGCAAAGAACATCGAAGCTCTTAATCAATTAAATATAAGGGGTCTTCATTGTTTTTGGCATCAGAATGATGATGTGGTTTTAACTAGCAAAGGTTTTTTATGGACTTATCCTGGAAAGCAACTAACAAAAAATAGTATTTGCGTACTTCCAGAGACATTAAGTACATTTACTTATGATTGCGCAGGATTATGTTCTGATTTTATATTAAAATATTATAATGAATTTAATAAAAGCAATAATTTTTGATTTAGACGGTGTTTTAGTCGATACTAAAAAGATTCATTTTGATTCTTTAAATAAAGCTCTTAAAAAAAACAATATAGATTATACAATTTCATATGAAGATCATTTAAAGTTTTATGATGGCTTGCCTACTATTGAAAAATTAGACATTTTAGTAAAAAAAAAATTAATAAAAAAAAAAAATATTTTAAATATAATAAAATATAAGAATATTTTTACTATTAATGCATTAAAAGATATTAAATTTAAAAAAAATATTTATAAGATTTTTTCTAAGCTCTCAAAGAAATATAAATTAGCTATAGCAACAAATGCAATAAACCTAACCTTGGATATTTGTGTTAAAAAACTCAAGATTAATAAATTTATATCTTACAAAATATCAAACGAAGAAGTAAAAAATTTTAAACCACATCCAGAAATGTACCTTAGAACCTTTGTGGCAATGGGAATCAAGCCTCACGAGTCTCTCATCATTGAAGATTCTCATTTTGGAAGGTTAGCAGCATTAGATTCTGGAGGTAATTTACTTCCAATAAAGGAGATATCAGAACTTTCATTAAATAGGATTAATTTATATTTAAATTTATTAAACAAAGATAAAAATATTTTTCTAAAAAAAAACCAATGGGTTGATAAAGAGTTAAATATACTAATACCTATGGCGGGTGCTGGAAAAAGATTTTATGATGCCGGCTATATATTTCCAAAACCATTAATAGAAATTAATAATAAACCAATGATACAATGGGTTATTGATGGCTTAAATATTAAAGCAAATTATATTTTTATAGCCCAGAAGGATCATGTTGAGCTATATAATTTAAAAAGTGTTTTAAAAATTATTGAACCAAACTGCAAGATTGTTGTAGTTGATAAACTTACTGAAGGGGCTGCGTGCACAACTCTCTTAGCTAAAAATTACATAAACAATAAAGATCCTCTAATTATCGCAAATTCTGATCAATACATTGAATGGAATAGTTCTAAGGCCTTATATAATTTTATGTCTAAAAAAATTGATGGGGCTATTTTAACTTTCGATTCAATACATCCTAAATGGTCTTATGCTAAGACTCGAAACAACAATACAGTAGAAGAGGTTGCTGAAAAAAAAGTTATTTCTAACAATGCTACTGTAGGCGTTTATTTTTGGAGACTTGGATCAGATTATGTAAAATATTCTAAAAGAATGATAAAAAAAAATATTAGGGTTAATAATGAGTTTTACGTATGCCCAGTTTATAATGAAGCGATTAAAGATAAAAAAAATATAGTAATCTATCCAGTTGACAAAATGTGGGGTCTGGGCACTCCTCAAGATTTAGAATTTTTTAAATCAAATTATAAATATTTTATATAGTTTTTAGATTTTTTTAAATAGTACATTTAGTTTAAAATTTGCAATTAACTTAATTAATTATTAAGTATATTTCTTAGAGCTTTATTTAAGGTATCTAGATTTAAAAAAAAGGAAGAATGATTGTATTGCCAAGCTTTAGTATAGCTTGGTATTTCATTTGCCTCCAGGAAATATATTTTTAAATTTTTAAGATATCCGTATTGAATAAAATCTTTTATAAAATATTTACTTGTACCTATCATTATAATTTTTGCTGATATATTTTTGCAGAACATGAAATTATGTATTGCTGAACCCAATGGTGTTATGATTATTTTGGCTTTTTCAAAAATATTAATTTTTTCGTAAATACTCAGTTTTGAAGCAATGATAATTTTAAAACCCTGGGATTGTAAGAATAGCTCTAACTCTTTCTCGTTTATTAGATTTCTATTTTCTGTATTGTCCTGTCGGGAAATATAAATTTTTTCATATTTGTGGTTTAGAAGAGTATTTTTCTTATTTATTATAGAATTCGACAAAAATTTAGATTCTTTTTTTGAAACTTCAAACCAAGGAATAATTGGAAACAATAATTCTTTAATTTGCCAGCTTTCATAAATCTTTTTTTGTAAAATTTGTTTATTATTTATGCCAAGAGCTAACAATATCTCTCTTAAATAATCAGACAGTCTATCAAATACTATTATTTTATATTCATGAATATTCTTAACGTACATTAATCTAATGAGCGACTCATGGGTATAGTGAGCTATATTGTTGCTGGCTGTAGGAAAAAGAATTGCTTTGGAATCGATTATTTTTGTAACTTTAGGAATAGATATTACATTTTGTTTAATTATGAAATTGTTATCCCAGATTGAATGATTAATGCTCTCTTTAATTAAAAAATCATTTACTGCAATCAGGCCTCTGTAACTAATAATTGCATTATTTACTATTAAAACTTTATTAAAATTATTCTTATTAAAATAAATTTTTTTTTTATTAATAATATTAGATTTAGTTACGATACTATAGCTGCAAAAAAAAAACATTTCTTTTTTTACAGTAAACTTTTTGATTTGCGATTTTAAAAATCTATTGTAACTTTTAATTAATTTTTTATCATAACTAATATTAGAATAAAATTGTTCATTATTTTTTTGAGATTTGCAAATTACTTTTTTTTGAGGTTTAATTTTTTCAATACTTTTTATATTTTTTTTATTTTTATTAATTATTATATTAAAGATTAAATAATCATGGTTAACTTTCCTCTTCTTATAATTTATTAGTATTTTATATTTGTTTTTAACATTTTTATTCTTCTGGATTAAAAATATTGAATTATTTTTTTCTTTTAATTCAATATTAAAGCCTGTTGGTAAACTATTTTTAAAAATTTTTATCAAACTTTTTAAAGTTAAATCCTGTAAATGATTTTCAATGATGACGCCTATATTCCTTTGTGAACAGTCGGCTGACAATTCATGTATTATCGTATAAACAGATATATAGATTTTTTTTAAAATTCTATCACTGATATTGTATTGACGAGTTTTTTTTATAAGAAAATATATATAATCTTTTTTTTTAAAAATTTTTTTTTTATAATAAAAATTATTTTTTATATTTCTATAATTAATATATTTTTCTTGATAAAAATGAGTGATGTCGTTATATAAAATTTTTCTTATAATATTTTTAATAACGTCAGGTAACATCAAAATTTATAGTAGATTCTATTCGCTATTTTTATATTTTTTTCAATACTTTTTAAATGCTAACATTAGATTCTAAATATAATGTTTTTAGTGTATAATATTATTTTTAATATCTAATTCTAATAATTTTCTATTTTAGACATTTCTTAGATATAAAATATTAAAAAATTTTTAAACCTGTAATTATTAGTATTATTTAATACAAAAATAATCATTTATGAAAGAGATAAAAGTAAGCAGCGTATATTCTATAGACAGTGATAGCTTGAAGAGCACTATAATATTCAATCTTATTCGAATCTTGTCTAATAAAAAAATTATATATACAGACCCTGAAAATGCGGACATTCTTTTTATTGGGCCTTACGATATTAATACTATTTCTAATAGAATTAATTTTTTTTTAAAAAAAAAAATTAATCTAGATTTTAAAAAAAAAATATTTTTGTTTAAAAAAAAAAAGAGAATAAATATTTTTATTAGTCATGAAAATATTAGGTACGACGGAATTGATGCAGATTATTTTATTACATCGGATATGGGCGTTAGCTCTAATAATCATCTAAGAATTCCTGCGTGGAAAGATTATATAGACTGGTCAGAGGAGGATTTTTATCAGTCAATTAACGCTTTAAATGCTCGACGTTATGGAACTTATTATAAAATAGAAAATTTGATGAATCCTCAAGGTGATGATTTTATTAAAAAAAACAAAAAATTTTGCATCTTCAGTTCTCATATGATGGAACCTAGAAAATCTATATATTTAAAATTTTTGAATCATTTTCAAATTGACGGGTATGGACCACATTTTGATCTCAGTATAAAAAATCATAATTTAAGCTCTTTTAAAAAGAGAGAGGTGTTAGAAAGATATTCCTTTAATTTGTGTCCTCAAAATTCATTGTATCCTGGGTATTATGGGGAAAATGTGCCGGATGCTTTTTTAGCCAAAACATTACCAATAACTTGGTGTGATAATAATATTAATAAGGACTTTAACGAAAAAAGTTTTATTAATCTTTTAAATTATACTGATAATTATGACGAGATTATTAATTTAATTCAGGATATAGAATTTTTAAAAAAATTTGGTCAAGAACCATTAATCAAAAATAAAGTAAATTTAGATTTAGAAAAAAAATTTGTTTCTAAAATCATAGAAAATTTAAGTCAGATAAATAGTTAAATAATATTTTTTTTATAATATTTAATAGTTTCATTAATACCATTTTCTAAATTGGTAAATTGAAAATTAGAAAATTTTTTTAAAAATTTACTATTATCCACTTTCCTGACAGATGATGCATTATTTAATTTCATATTATGAACAACTTTAATTTTACAATTAATTATTTTTTTTACACTTTTTACTAAAAAATTTATAGAATAAAATTTTTTTTGACTAAAATTCATTAAAGGAAGATTATAAATATTTTTTTTTATTATAAGATCAATTAATTTTACCAAATCATAAATAAATATCCATTCTCTAATTTGTTTTCCAGACCCCCAAATTTCAAACTTTTTATCCTTATCTTTTATCGCTTTTATTATTCTGATTATTAAACCATTTAATGCATGAGTTTTTTTTGGGTCGATACTGTCTCCCGGTCCAAATAGACTAGGACAAATTATATTAATTGAATTAATATTGTATTTTTTTTTATAGTCTTCTGAAAGATCTATTAAGAATCTTCTTGAATAAGCAAATCCAGCTACACTTTCGTGCGGCTCTTTATTATTCCATTCGCTTTCTTTATGAAATTTTTTAGAATCCGGGTACAGACAATTGGCGACAATATTTATAATTTTTGTCTTTGGACTATTTTTTGCAATAAATCTGTAAATGTTGCTAGTTATTAAAATATTATCATATAAAATTTTAGTAGAGTTCTTATAAACATAATGCACGCTCCCAACATGAGCGGCACAATTTATACAGTAATTAAATTTTTTTTTATAAAATTTATCTAAACTATTTTTTTTTCTTAGATCAAGCTCATTTTTACCCGATACAAAAGTAATATTGTATTTGTGTTTTAAGATATTAACTAAATTTTTTCCAACAAAACCGGAGGCGCCAAGAATTAATATGTTTTTTTTCATAATTTTATAGATAACTTACATTAAATATTTTAATTTAAAAAAAATAAAATGAAAGCATTAATAGGTTATAGTGGTTTTGTAGGTTCGAATCTTAAAAAAAAGATTAAATTTCAAAAACTATACAATTCCTCAAACATTCATAAAATAAAAGATCATTTTTTTGAAGAAGTCTATTGTGCTGCTCCACATGGTATTAAGTTTTTATCAAATAAATATCCTAAAAAAGATAAAAAAATAATTTTAAAACTTATTAGCGATTTGAAAAATGTAAGATGCAAAAAATTTATTCATTTTTCAACAGTAGACGTTTATCCTTATCTACCTGGATTAAATGAAGACTTTAATATTTTTAAATCTAAAACAAATCATTACGGAGAGAATAGAAAGCTAATAGAAAAATTTGTGGTAAATCATTTTAGAGACCATTTAATCGTTAGACTTCCAGCATTATTCGGGCAAGGTTTAAAAAAAAATGCTTTATTTGATTTGATAATAAATAAAAAAGTTATGACTAATAAAAAAAGTATTTTTCAGTGGTATAATCTTAATAATTTAGCCAAAGATGTCTCGATGTTAAAGAAAAACTGTATTAAAAATATTAATTTAGTCTCAGAGCCAATTTCTATGAATGATATTGTAAAATGTCTTAGAATTAAACGTGTTAATTTTGGGAAAGGATTATTGAAGTATAATTTTTATACTAAATTTTCTTATCTTTTTAAAAAAAGAAAATATTATATATCCTACAAAAAAGAAATTTTAAAAGAGATTAAAAATTTTTTTATTAGTAATAAGATTTATAATAATCGTTTAATCAACCTTTCAGAAAAAAATAATATAACAAAGAAATTTAAGTGATTTTAAAAATTTTTAATTTACTTTCTTCAAATCAGAAAAAGTTTGTTTTGGTCATTTTTTTATTTGCGACTCTAACTTCTGTGCTTGAGATTTTAGTATTTTTTTTTATAAAAATTTTATTAAATCATTTTCCAGATTTTCAGAATAATAATATTTCTGTTTATCTATTTAAAATAAATTTTTATTCATTAATTGTATTATTTTTTGCAATTTTTTTATTAAGAAATTTTTCTTATATACTAACATCTTTTTTAAAAAATAAAATTGTCAAAAGTGTTAATGACCGAATATCAAGCAATATATATAGAAATTATTTAAATAGAGATTATTATTTTTTTCTTAATAAAAATTCATCAGAATTAATATCCAATATTATTTTTGAAGTTGAAAAATTTTCTTACAGAGTTCTAGAGTCATTTATTGCATTTATTACTGAAAGTTTTTTAGTTATTAGTGTTTTGATTTTTTTATTTATAATTTATCCCCAATATACACTGTTTTTAAGTGGTGTTATTTTTATATTTTTTGTTCTTTTTTCAAAAATTTTTAAAGGTAGATTCAATAGAATGGGAAATGAAAAAATATTTTTTGATCAAAAGAAAATTGAAGATTTGCAAAGAAGTTTTTATACAATTCAAAATATAAAACTAGATAATCTAGAAAATTTTTTTTTAAAAAAATTTGAAGTAAATACCAAAGAAAGTTCAAATAAACAGTTTTTGTTACAATTTATTTTGGAAATACCAAAACCATTAATTGAAATAATGGTTTTGATAGTTTTTGTTGTATTTTTATTTATTTCAAATTTTTATTTTCAAATCTCTAAAAGTGAAATGATTTCAATCTTAGGAATATTTATAGTTGCATTATTTAGAATTTTGCCAGCTTGTAATAGAATTTTCAACTCTGTTAATTCATTTAATTTCTATTTTTCAAGCGTACATTTAATTGACAATGAATTAAAAGAAGTCGTTCTTGATAAGAAAATTATTGATCATTTAAACACTAGTAATGATTTAATATTTCATAAAAATATATCTTTAAACAATATCTCATACTCTTATGGCAGCCAGAATAATCTAATTTTAGATAAAATAAATTTAGTTATTAAAAAAAATACTTCAGTTGGAATTGTGGGCGAAAGCGGATCCGGCAAAACTACATTAATAAATATTATTTGTGGTCTTCTTAATCCTTCTACCGGAGAAGTTTTGGTTGATGATTTAAATATTAAAAATAATTTTTTATACCAAAAAAAAATAGGATATGTCCCCCAAAAGATTCACTTAACAGATGAAAGTTTAGTAAATAATATAATCTTTGGATATCAAGATAATATTTTTGATAAAAATTTGTTTGAACAGGTTATCAGGCAATCAAAACTAGATGATTTAATAAATAGTTTGCCATTAAAAGAGCAAACAACAATAGGGGAGAGAGGAATTAAGTTGTCAGGAGGTGAACAACAAAGACTAGGAATAGCAAGAGCACTTTATAAAAAACCTGAAATTTTGATATTAGACGAAGCGACATCTTCTTTAGATGCAAATACTGAAGAGAAAATAACGCAAATGATAGATGCTTTAAAAAATAAATTAACTATAATAATTATTTCACACAAGAAAACAGTTTTTGATCATTGTGATGAGATATATGAATTAAGAAGTAAAATTTTAAAAAAAGTTTTTAAAAAGTAATTAATTACAAATAATGTCAGCGAATATTTTTTTTAAAAAATTTTTTTTATTTATTTTTGTGATTACTCTTTTATTTGCAATTATAATTATTTTTGAAAAAATAATATTTAAAGAAGAAAAAAAATTAACCTCACGTTCAATATTACTTTTTCAAAATAAAAACGGGAATCCTTTTGTAAATCATCGTAATTTTTTTACTTACAATCCAAATGATAAAATTAGAATTTCTAGTTACTATTCGAAAAATAACAAATTTATAAAAGAATATTCATATGAATTTCTAACAAATAACTTTGGATTTAAGCAGAATATAAAAATAAATAAAGAAGATGATTATATATTAATTCTAGGAAATTCTTTTGGAGAAGGACAGGGGTCGCCACCTTGGATAAATTTTTTTCAAGATAAGTTTAAAAAAGATAAAATTTTATTTTTAAATGCCTCAATGTTAGGAACTGGGTATGCTCAATGGGAAAATATTCATAATTATTTATTAGAAAAAAGTATAAAATTTAAAAAAATTATAATTATTTTTATTTCCTATGATTTGGAAAGACAAGTTTTTACGTTAGATAATAATACTCTACTTTGTTTAAAAGATTATTCATCATGTAATGGAAAAGAAATTTTTATTGGAGCCCCAAAAAATCCTCAAGAAGAAGAAAAATTTTTAACAAGAATATATGAGTCAAATCCAACTTTTTATAAAATCGGTAATTTTAAGGAATTAATTAAATACTATTTTCCGAATATTTATTTAAAGTATAAAACTGTTAGATTTAAGACAATAAATCAATATGCTAATAAAATGGCAATAGAAAATTTTGTTAAAAAATATAAAGAAAATATTATTTTTATTCACGCCCCTTTAATTGAGGAGTATAAAACAAAAAAGCTTATTGAACCTGGAGTTAAGACTCTTAATATATTAAATTCGCTAAATGCTAAAGTGATAGACCTTAAAGAAAACTGCAAGTTTATTCCAGAAAAAGATTGGCACCCAATTGATATGCATCTGAATGCTTCCGGAAATTCTAAACTTGTAGAGTGCATTTATATTCAAACAAAACAATTTATTTATAACAATTAATAATATGATTAAAAAAAAAGCATTAATAACTGGGATAAGCGGACAAGATGGCTCATACTTATCTGAATATCTCTTGGAATTAGGATATGAAGTATATGGAATTGTTAGAAGACTATCCACTGCCGAACATCAGACTTACAGAAACGATCATATTCGAGATAAAATAAAATTTTTCTATGCTGATCTTTTGGATGATCTTAGTTTATTGAATATTATTAATACAGTTAAACCAGACGAAATTTATAATTTGGCGGCTATGAGCCACGTTAAGATTTCCAGTGACATCCCTTCATTTACTATCAAAGTTAATTCTTTGGGTACCTTATCTATTTTGGAAGTAATAAGACAAACATCGCCTAATATAAAATTTTATCAAGCATCATCATCTGAAATGTTTGGAAACTCCTGTGATGCAGATGGATTTCAAAGATTAACCACACCTATGAAGCCAGTTTCTCCTTACGGGTGTTCAAAACTTTTGGCTTATAATTTAACTTGCCATTACAGAACTGCTTATAAGCTTCATGCTTACAATGGTATATTATTTAATCATGAGTCTCCAAGAAGAGGGTCAAATTTTGTATCAAATAAGATAATAAAAACAGCTGTACAAATAAAGAAAGGTGAAAAAATTAAATTAGAACTTGGGAATTTAGATTCAAAACGAGATTGGGGTCACGCCTATGATTATGTGAGGGCAATACATAAAATTATTAATTTTGAAAAACCTAGAGACTTCATTGTTGCAACTGGAGAGGCATATTCAGTCAGAGATTTTTGCAAAATTACTTTTGGTAAACTAAATCTTAATTACGAAGATCATGTAATTATTAATGATAAATATAAAAGACCTGAGGAATTAAATTATTTAAGAGGAGATAGCTCAGAAACAAAAAAATTACTTAATTGGAAACCTACATATTCTTTTGAAAAAATGATTGATGAAATGTTAAACTATTGGCAATTGCATTTAAAATAATTTTTTTAATATTTGTGTATAAAAATATCAGATTTTCAGCTCTTATTAAATAAAGCATTCATTAATAATGTACGTTAAAAACGAAAATAAAAATAAAGTTCATTTAATAATATTTACATACAAAAGAGCTATTCTTTTAGAAGAGGTACTGAACTCTATTTTTAAAAATTTCGAAAATAAAGCATTTCCTATACATGTTATTTATCACAAAGATAAAGCGCATATTAAGTCATATGATTTGTTAAAAAAAAAGTGGAAAAAAAAAGGAGTTATCTTTTATGAAAGAAAAAAAATAAATTATTTTAAACTTAACCTTATGACTATTTTACGGCCTTTAAATTTTTTATGGTTGGCTAGGTGGCCTGATCTTTTAAAAAATTTTAATAATTTTAAATTTTTATTAGAAAGTGTTATTAAAAAATCAAAACATGAGTATATTACAATGGTTACAGATGATCAAATTTTTTTTAAAAAAACTTTTATTACACAAAAAATTTTTCAAGAATTGAAAAAAAATAAAAATTCGTTTTATAGATTTTTTACTGGAGATCATTTTAAAGATGAGCATAAAATTCCATTCAATTTACAAGTTATCAAATTTTATCATGAGAAAATAAAATTTTTTAGTTGGAAAACGAACGATAAGTTTGCCAATGCATCTTGGAAATATAGATTTACAATTGATGGGACAATTTATGTTAAAAGCGAACTTTTAAATTTAATAAGTCCTATGGTTTATCACAATCCAATTACTCTTGAAGCAATTGGTTTATGGGAGTCTAGATTAAGGAATTTTTTTCAAGTCGGATACAGCGCTAAAAATAGAACTTCAGCCCATTATCAAATTAATAATGTTCAAAAATTAGTAATTAATCAATGTTCAAGCTTTGATCCGGATTTATTAATGAAAGCTTATTTAAAAGGTTATAAATTATTAATTGGTTATCATGAATTTATCAGTTCTAAATTTAATATAGTTCCTAAAAATATAAAATTATTAAAAAAAGGCAATATATACAAAATTTCGGATAAAGTAATGTAACTATTTTTTTTTATAACTTTTTACTTTTAAAAAAATTCCTTGTAGGTCTTTGACATAAAAATTTTTTAAATAATATATTTTTGTCATATTTAAATGATTGTTAAAAAAAATATTAAGAAGATAGAAAAAATTTTTCTGAAAAAAATGTTCATAATAAAATGTTATATTTTTGTATTTTCTAAAAATAAAAGGTAGAAAACTTAAGTAATATAAAATTCTAAGATAAAATAAAAATGAATCTGGAATTATTTTTTTTATTAGATTTTGTTTCCCTAATATTTTATTTCTAGCATCATTTAGATAGGATATGCCTCGGTCATTAATTATCGCTAAAAAAGGTATTGTGACAATAAACTTAATTTTATCTTTAACAAAACTAAAAGGCCAATCGGGATAACCAACAACCTTTCCCTTGGTAACAGAAATTATTTTTTTACAGGTATAGTTATTTATTTGATAACATGAATTATTATAAAGATGCGTTTTAGAGTAATGTAGTCCAACACTTGTTTGTAAAACTTTCATGAAAGGTTCTCTTTCTAGTACCCCAGAGGCATATGCATAAAAACTTAAAATTTCATTATTGTTTACTATAATATTATTATCAATCCATTTGTTTAATAATTTAGATGGGTAAGCATCATCTTCCATTATAATAGCCTGTTGGATTTTATTCTTAATAATATATTTGTAAGCCTTTATATGACTGGCAGTAGTTCCTATCTCTGGTGGCGATAATTCTCTATTTATATTTTTTATAGTTTGATTTTTATTGTAAATTAAGTGCAGCCTTTTTCTTTTATGAAATTCCTTTCCATTAACTGCGTCAATTATTTTATAATGCAAATTTATTTCTTTTAATCTTTTTTTTAAAAAAATGACTCTTTTGCTATTTTTTAAAGATATAATTAGAATTTTTGTCTTTTTATTCATGATTACAAAAGAATTAGATTTTTTTTTACTTTTATTAATATAAGTTGTAAACAAATATAATTATTATAGAGTCAAATTTTTAATCCGCAAGAAAAAATATTATGTCATCTGGATAAAGTAAAAAAATATTTTGATAATAAAAATCCAGATCCAATAACTTTAGAAATTGACCCGTCGAATGCATGTAATCATTCGTGTCCATTTTGTATATCTGGGCATTTACATTTATCAAAATATAAAGGCACAGAATTTTTTAACAGAAGTATTTTAGACGAAGAAATTTTTAGAAAATTAGTCGAGGAATTAGTTAATACAGATGTTAATGCTATTAATTGGACGGGCGGCGGAGAGCCAACATTAAATCCTTTTTTAGGGCAAGCAATAGATTTTATAAAAAAAAATTCGAAGATAGAAATGGGAATGTTTTCTAACGGTTCTTTGCTTCAAAAATTTAATTTATTTGAAATTTTAGTTAAGTCTTTATCTTGGATAAGAATTTCAATAGACGCTGGTAATAGCAAATCTTATAACAATTTAAGAAAAACTAATGCGTCTAATAATTTTGATGTAGTTTTAAATAATATTAAAACCTTAATAAAATTTAAAAAAAAATATAAATCTAATATTATTATTGGCGTTGGATTTGTAGTTACAAAAGACAATTATCTAGAAATTGAAGATTTCTGTAAATTATTTAATGAAATAGATGTAGATTATTGTCAATTCAAACCTGAAATAATTCAAATTGAAAGAGGAGATCAGGGCAAAAGTGGAATTATGCAGATCGCGCCAGATTTTTGGTTAAATAAGGTTATTAACTTATTAGATAGTGCAAAAAATATTTTAAAAAATAAGTTTGAATGTAATTCATATAAATTAGAAGATTTGATTATTGACACCAAAAATCATGGTAGAAATTATAAGGCATGCATTGGTTCTCAATTTCAGCCATGCATAGGAGCAGATGGACACGTTTATGTTTGTACCAATCATAGAGGTCATAAACAATACTCTTATGGAAACATTAATGAAAAGAGTTTTAAAGAAATTTGGTCCGATATAAAAAATAGAAATAGAGTTATGAATATTATAAATAATAAAGAAAAATTTTCTAAATGTACTCATTTATGCAAACCACATGAGAGCAATAAAATTCTTTGGGAAATCGACCAAAAAAAAAATGAGAAAAATTATTTTGTAGATCTAAAAAATAAAGTCAAAAGTCTTAAAAAAAATTTAAAGCACACTAATTTTATATAAAAAATAATTGCTACTCGATTGAAAATTTTAATTATTGGATCAACAGGCGTTCTTGGTAATTACCTTAAAAACTTTTTCTTTAAGATAAAAAAATTAAAGATTTATGCTTCTGGTTATAAAACGAAAACCCAACTTAACTTTAATCTTCTAAAAAAAAAAGAAATCTTAAATATTTTAAAAAAAACAAAACCGAACATAATTATTAATTGCGCAGCAAATACTAATGTCGATTTTTGTGAAAAAGATTTTAATCATGGTTATTTGGCCAACACCATTACTGTAAAAAATTTAATCTTTTCAATAAAAAAATTAAGACTTAAGTCTCATTTAATACACATTTCAACGGATCAAGTTTATAATAAAAAAAAAGAAATAAAAAAAGTTCTGAGAGAGATATAAATTTAAGTAACAATTATAGTATTACAAAATACTTGAGTGAACTTGAGGCAAAAAAATATAAAATGACAACAATATTAAGAATGAATTTTTTTGGTAAAAGTTTTTTAAAAAAAAAGAAATTTTTTTCTGGATTTGTAATATCTAAGTTATTGCAGTCTAAGAGAATTCATTTAGCAAAAAATATAACTTATAATCCGATCAATGTTTTTTTGTTAGCTCGAATTATATTAATAATAATAAAAAAAAGAATATTGGGAACTTATAATATCGGCTCTGCTGATAGCGTAAGCAAATACTCTTTTGCAAAAATTCTTGCAAAGAAACTTAAATTAAATGATAAATTAATTTATACTTATAATTCTAATTATCAAATTCACAAAAGACCTTTAAATACGTCTGTTTCTATAAAAAAAATTGAAAAAACATTAAAAATTAAATTACCAGATTTTAAGGATTCCCTAGTTGAATTATATTAACATCCTTTTATTTAATAAAAAGAATCTTGACTAATTCTTAAATAAGATAATGTGTAGTTATTAATTATTTAGATGTATTTATTTTCGTGGATAATAATATCCTTCATAACTTTGCTAATCTTAAACTCATTAGGTTTTTGTTTTTTAAATAACAAATTTTTTTCTAAAAAATATAACAATGATAACATTTTTTATGTTTCAAGTATTATTGGTTTTTGTTTAATTATTTTTTTTAGTCAATTTTTTTATTTCTTTTTTAATTTAAATGTAAACAATATTATTTTTATAATCCTTGTTTTTTTTTTAATAAGTTTATTAATAAACTTTAGTAAAAATAAGATTTTATTTATTAATATTAATTATAAAACTTATTTATTAACTATTCCTGTAATATTTTTTTTTCTTTTATTAGCGGAAATATATAAGGAGCAATTCTATATATTTAGAGGTAATCATTGGGATTACTTTTATTATATAAAACAAGCTTTAAATTTAACTTATTATAAATTCTCCGATTTTAAAATTGGTGGAGCGCATGACTTAGAGTATTTGCTACCAGATAAGAAACTTATATTTAAACAAGGTATTTCTTACACCTTAAATAATTTTTTTACCTATTGGAGACCAGCGCTTAGTTTGTTTTTAAGCATTTTTCTCAAAATTAAATTTTTGGGTTTATTTGAAATTGCATATGGTTATACTGTTATTTTGATATCACTTGTTAGCGTTGCTTGTTATTTTTTTATACTAAAAAATTTTAATATATCTAATATTTTTTTTCCTATTATTTTTTCATTAAGCTTTTGGGTTTTGTATATATTTGAAATTAGTGCATTAGGCGTTTTATGTTCTTTACCAGTATTAATATTATTTATTACTTTTAGCATTGATATTATTGATGAATTAAAAAAAAAAAAATTAGGTTTTTTTTTTTTTTTTTTTTTTTTTTTTTTTTTTTTTTTTTTTTTTTTTTTTAGTTTTTTTTTTTTTTTTTTTT
>Ga0214921_10004327_pt1 | contig 20954 bp, 13 predicted proteins | sample LL1505_MetaG_FD_177992 | JGI IMG/M metagenome (GOLD analysis project Ga0214921, IMG submission 177992) | Freshwater microbial communities from Lake Lanier, Atlanta, Georgia, United States - LL-1505 | ecosystem: Environmental > Aquatic > Freshwater > Lake | place: USA: Georgia | collected...
GTCAAAGCTGTTCTCGGCCCCTTGGGCCTGGGCCTCTAATTCTTGCCAGCTGCTGTCGAGATCTGCTCCATTTTAGGAGATGCGTAGGAGTAGTTTTCCGCTTTCTTCATCCAGGTCCAACCTGCGAATCCCACAAATAAGGCAATGAGAAGCAACAATATCGCCCGTACTTCAAGCAACCTGCCACTTGGGACTCCAGCACCCTTGTGTCTGGCCGACCTCGACCCAATCAAAAATTTGAAAAATTCCATCCTCTAACTTTGGTTCTCTCCAAACCACCTCTCAACCCCTTTATTGTGATTTTTTTGTGACAATTTACAGTGAGCAGGGTTTGGGAAATTCAGGGGTTAAAGGTAGTTTGGTTTATGAAGAGGGAGACCTCGGGTCAGTGCTTCACGAACTTTGGCCTCTTCGACTGGATTTCCGCCACGTCTTAGAAACTCCTCCCATTTTTCAGGTTTTGCCAACGGCCATTCGTCGATAGGGATCGAGAGTCCATTTTTTTGTCCTGCACTGGACCAGTCCCAGTTGTAGGGAGATTCCGTCAGCCCAGCTCGTACTGGGTTGCGTTCAATGTAACGGGCCACGACCCAGAAAACCTGGTTGGGTTTGACTCGATGGCAACGATAGCGGCTCTGATAAACAGCCCCTTTGCCCACACTATCCGCTCTTTTTCTCCAGCGGATTGCATGAGTTGCGCCGAGCCACTGCATTGCTTTGGTAAAAGTCTGTCCAGATGGAGAACTTGCGAGCATATGCCAATGATTTGGCATAACACAAAAGGCATGGATCTTAAGCGGAAATATTTCTAGAGCTTCGCGCAGAGTCTTTACCCATAGGTCAAAATCGGCAGGGGTCTGAAACAACACCCTCTTTTCTGTTGCCCGATTGCACACGTGATAATACGCCCCCGGAAGAATACATCTGCGCTTTCTAGCCACATAGGATTAAACTTCGAAAATCAGAAAAGGATGCGGTCATTCCAAACTTTTTTTCCACACTCGAAAAACAGCCCCCTAAATTACTATCCCCCAATCACTTATATGGGGTCAGAGGTGTTGTAAATTGCTAATTTCCAATGACTTAAAAGGCTGTTTTTGAATTCTGGGGTCAGAGGTCTATGTCAAAAATCAGGCCTGTAAGAACATGACTTACAGGGGGTTATATGGGGTCAGAGGTCGTGTAATTCGTTGAAAGCCAGCTGATTGGAAGGGTGTTTTTAGAATTGGGGGTCAGAGGTGGTCGTATGATGTGGTGGGTTGCTGTTGCAAGTTATGAGTTATGGGGGGATGTTGGGGGTTTGCTGACAGATTGTTGTATTGACGCGAGGTTGTGCCTACCGCTGGTAGTAGGCCGAATCAGAATTGGGGTGTGCAGAGGTTTCAGCCGAACAACATAGATTTCCGAGCCATCTGGAATCTTGGGGTAAAGACTTCCAAGTCGTTCGCATTGTGGATCAAAAAGAGTTTTTATTTCCCTCTTCGGTCGATGACTAGAAATGCCCTTACGCTTATGTTCCTAAGCCTCACTTTGTGCGCCTCTGCCTTGAGCCAGCAGTTTGGAGGAATTCGAGGGCAAGTAGTCGATTCTGACTTTGGCCAACCGATTGCAAAAGCCTCCGTAACGATCATGGGCTCTCCCTTTGGAGCGGTCACTGATGATCAGGGAAATTTCACAATCTCGGGAGTCCCTCCCGGCGTCTATACGATCCAAACGCGAGCCCCCAGTTATATCCCCAAAACTGTTCCTGATATCTCAGTCGCTTCTGGTTCCTTCAATGAAATGCGGTTTGAGGCTGTCGCCGAGATTGAAGAGATGGAGGAGCTAGTTGTACCTGGGGAGATCGAGAAGGCCTCTGAAACAGGATTGTTGGCTGAGAGACAGACCGCGACTGCCGTGATGGATATGATCGGCCAGGATTTTATCTCCCGCCTAGGCGCGGCCAACGCAGGTGACGCGATGAAACGAATGGTCGGCACCTCGGTAGTGGACGGAAAGTACGTGGCCGTACGTGGTATGCCCGATCGCTACGTGAACACCCTGCTAAACGGTGGGCGCCTTCCCTCCACCGATCCCGATCGTCGCGCCATCAATGTGGATCTTTTTCCAGGCAGCATTCTGGAAAGCATAAATACCTATAAAACTTTCACCCCGGACCAGCCTGCTGACTTTACGGGTGGTAGCGTGGATATTCGTACCCGAACATTTCCAGACAAACCATCCTTCGGCGCTGGGCTGACCATGGAGTACAACTCCCAAACCACATTCAACCCAAATTTCCTAACTTACAACGGTGGTGGCACCGGCCTTTTTGGAGGGAAAGCAGACGGCCGAATGATTCCTGAGAGCGTGATCAACACAACCACTCCGGTCCCAAACACTCTCGTTGGCAACCCTGCCAATCTTGAGCAAGCCGACAAGGTAAATACGGCCATGCGTCAAATGAGCCCAGTCATCGGACTCACCAACAAGACGCCCCCACCCAATATGTCTTTCAGCCTTCAAGGGGGAGACTCAATCGAACTTGGACCAAGTGGCGAGCAAGTAGGAGTCATTGGAGCCTTTAGCTACCGAAACAAATACTCTTTCTATGACAACGGGAAGCGAGGAAATCTATTTCTGGACCCCACCCCAACGGGTTTCGATGCGAATTATGACGTTGATTCGCAATCTCAAGGAAAACAGGAGGTCCTATGGGGCGGATTGGTAGGCCTTTCAGGCCAATGGGACAGTGATAACAAGGCCACCATGAACGTCATGTACAATCGGGGAGCTGATGACAACGCAACCCAACGGGAAGCCCCTTCCGATGGTGGGGAAGAGGTCGTTTACCAGCAGATCATCGATTACGGAGAGAGATCCCTCGCTTATTTACAGGTCACGGGAGAAAATAAATTTCCGGAACTTCGGAACATAAAAATCAACTGGAACGGAGGTCTAGGGCAAGCCCAATTGCAGGAGCCGGACCAGCGACAATTCACCTTTGTCCTTAAAGATGGCACCTACTACGACCCCTCGCAACAAACCATTGACCCTGGTCCACCCGATCCTACCAGCCCCAACAACGACATGCTTCAAAGATTCCAACGCGAACTCACCGAGAATAGTTACTACAGCATCGTTGATTTCACTATCCCCATGCTGGAGGATAAAGACCGCACCGATGCCTTTAAGACCGGTTTCTATCAAGATTACAGTCAAAGAGCTTATACCCAAGCAAGTTTCAACTACCCTTATGGGGGATATGGCGGAGCGAACGGCCCCTATACAAGTTACACGCCGACCGATGGTTCTAATTGGGCAGATGTTTTCTTAAATCCTGACCGTAGCGGTCTCGTGAACCCTAACCTTGTTGGGGACGAAATGATGAGCTACACAATCTTTAATCAGCAAACCACCCCAAGCGGCGCTACAGGAACTTTTTATAACGCCTCGCAAGCTGTTACGGCTTCCTATCTCATGGCTGATTTTAACTTGTTCCCCCAACTTCGCCTCAACGGGGGAGCCCGTTTTGAAAATACCAACCTAAAAGTGAAGGGCGCAGTTCCCCTTCCCCCATCTCTTTTCCCACCCCAACAATATCCCCAATTTCAAGCTGGCGGAAGTGGGTTGGCAAAGATTCAGCAGCTTGATCTTTTGCCGGCCGTGGGGGCCACTTTTAACCTCATGGAAAACGTAAATTTCCGCTTCGCCTGGTCCCAGACCCTCGCACGCCCCTCCTTCAAGGAGATGGGCCCTGTCCTGACAAAGGACTTCACAGACAACGAATACTTCCTTGGGAATCCAAACCTTAAACTTTCTAAGGCCAACAACTATGACTTTCGGACTGAGTGGTTCCCTCGTGCAGGCGAGGTTTTGGCCGTCAGCCTATTTTACAAGGATATCAGTCTACCAATGGAACAGCAGGCCAAGTTTAACCAAATCACCCAGATCCCTTACCTACAGTATGAAAATGCCTCCTCTGGGATCGTTTATGGTGTCGAGATTGAGGCACGCAAACGACTCGACCAAGTAGCCTCCTGGATGAAGGACTTTTCCGTCTATTTCAACTACTCCCAGATCCAGAGTTCCGTTCCGCTTCCCTCAGAAACCGCCGCCGTTCTACAAGACAATGGGCAACCCTCCACCTCTCGCCCCCTTCAAGGGCAACCCGAATACATCATCAATGCAGGACTGAACTATGACAATGAGGAGCACCGATTCTATGCGGGCCTTTATTTTAATGTCACAGGCCCCTTCCTCTATGCTGTGGGTAGCCCGAGCAACGTCGGCACTGCTGATGAATTCTTTTATCCCGATATTTATGAACAGCCCGCACCATCCCTGGACTTTAACCTCACTCAAGGCATCACTGAGAACTGGAAGCTCACGTTTCGCGGAAAGAACCTACTCAATCCATTCTTCACCCGAACTCAAACCTATAACGGGACTGAATATACCTACAGCACCTATGCAAAGGGTTGGGACATCAGTTTGAATGCAGCCTATAGCTTCTAATTTAATATTTAAGCTTTCTATTCCTCTTGGTCTGCAAGTGCATTAAGTCGGTTTGCCATCTCAAACAATCTCGGCACGGATAGACCCGTGCCATTTTCGAAACCCTAAAAGTTTACTTTTGAATAAGCTTCCGGAAGTTGTTTTTCCGTTTTCAAAAGCAAGGCTTCAATCTCTTTCGTCGGCCATGTGTTAGCACGAGCATAACTCAGCCAAATTCGGGTCAGTCCGATTGAACGGGCTTCCGGATTCCCGTTCCCCGCACATAGCTCCGTAGCTCTCTGCCAGATCTTCTGCGCCTCCACGGGCTCAGATAGCCCCTGAGAAGCCTCTGCAAGGAGAGGCAAGTAGTGCATCTGATCGTAACCGTCCAAGGTTTTTTGTGCGATTTCAGCCCTTTTCGCTATCCTTGTTTTTACCTCATCCAATCGCTTCCCTGCCTCTGGTATCTTTGCTAGTACCAACGCAAGATCGCGCTCGACGCCATAAATGCCACTCATCTGAGGTGACCAATCTCCCAATAACTTCCATGTCAATATCACCTGATCGATCGCAGCATCGTAGCGTTTTTCCATGAAAGCCAATTGTGCCAACTCAGCACTTAAAGCCGCAGGACGGGTGTTTACCGAAGGGGCACGAATCCCGGATTCCACAAATTGAATCCACGACGAGGGGTATGATTTGCCAGCTCGAACACGTCCCTCCGCTTCACAAATTAAAAGAATGCAAGTGTAGTAGTCCCTTGCTCGCTCTGATTGCCATGCCACCTCAGCTTGACGAGTCGCATTGCGTTCAAGAGCACGCCAGTGGCGATCTGGGAATAATCTATTCAAAAGCTGATTCCAGAGGTTGGGCCTCCAAACTCGAAGAAAATCATCGTACCCAGGACGCAAATTCGATTGTGTGCTAGTTTCAGCATCCCATGCACATTTCACTAACACAGGATCCTGAATGACTGTTCCGATGCGAAGTATTTGGGAGGCTAATGAATCATCTCCTTTTCCTGCTGCGCAGGGGAGGAGATCGAGAGCCAATTTCATCAGCTGTTCTACATAGTGGGTGTCTCCATAACGAATCGATAGGGTGCCTGAATCGACACAACCAAATGGAACAAGATAATGTGGTGAACTTTTCTTCAGGATAGCCAAGGACATACCCGGCTCCCGTAATTGAACCAGATTTTCAGCCACCCAGTTCCTTGTTTTCGAGATCCGTGTTGAATCGCCCCTGATGGTCTCCAAGCAACGAAGAGAATTTACAAGTGCGTCCTTTGAATATTTTGAGGATTCATTAGGCCTTGCAATCAGGATGGATAAGTTCCCATTGAAGCAAATTCCTAACAAAAATATCCAAGAAATAAATTTTGCCATATGGGAAAATTGAAAGGGCGGCCTGAACAATCCAGGCCGCCCCTTCAGATCAACTTTTGTTTAGACCAATATTAGAGTGCAATGAGCCGGTAGAACTTGGGTGAAGCACCAACTGTTGTCGATGTATCAGGATATTGATTTAAACCAGCAACTGCTTCAATCGTGGCAACCCTAGTATAGGTCTTGTTGTCGGTGGATCTCTCCAAGACATACTTCACCCCGGCATCACTCGTAAATTTGATAACTGGGTTCTGTGCTCCGTTAACACTAATCACCAACTCAGGATCAATACTAGAACCTGAATAAATGCCTAGTTTATCGCTAATCGTCCAACCCCGCATCCACATGTTATCCCGAACCGCACCTACATAAGTAGCGTCGGGGTTTAAGCCTCGGTACGAGGGCACTACACCGTTCGTTCCGAGATTCTTAGCAGTGGAGTTTGTAACTCTTAAATCGAGGCCACTTAGCCGATGGTAAGCATTCACTTGGATGCCTGGATTCTCGTTGAACACGTTGTAATTCGACGAGTTTGTGAGCTTATCGATAACAGCCTGCGTGTTCGCACGATTTCTATCCCCGTTCGCTGAGGCACCACGACCATTTCTATCATGATACTTGGGGAACATGTTCGTCAAGTTAGCCGCAGTTAAACTGTTTGACACAACCGCGTTACTAAATGCTGCTTGGTTTGTATAAACACCTTCCACACCTTGCGCTGAGGAATCCGCATAGCCATTGCGGTAAAACCAGACGTTCTTAAAATAGCCGTCTGGCAGTGCCGCAGCATTTGTTTGTACTGTTTCAAGATCGCTCGCACGGCCAGCCGCATCGAATCCGCCACTCGACCGATTCGTAGCAAAACGATTGATAGCGGAGTTGCCTGCAGTGCTAAAGGCATTATCGGCTTCGTTGGCAACACGATCTGTGATCATGACCGCTCCATGCGGGTTATCCATAATGATGGTGTTATAGAAGTGGGCGCCACCATTGTCTTTAAAGTTGGGTCCAGCAAACGGCCCGCCGGAATAACTTGCCCCACCGTACCCACGTCCAATCAGTGTGCCGTTAGCTAATGTGTATGTGGAGTACGGAACAGCCGAGTTATTGCTTTCAGGTCCATCGTTCTCAGTAAGACTATCTCCATAGTTACTGGTGCTTCGCCCAGAGACGGATATGCCATTCGTCCCAATGGCATTATTTTGGATTTGAACGAGATACTGGACACAACCCAAGTACCCTTGATCTGTGTCCAAACCGTCGTCCCCGCAGAAGAGAGAGAGAACCCAACGCAGGTTCACATCACCACCCCACAATTCAAAGTCGTCGTCCGCATTGTTCCAAGCCTCGAGGAACTCACATGTCGTGTTGCGACCCACCCCGTAAAAGGAGTACGAGTTCAACTCAACGTCTGTGGCGATGACGAAGCCACCATAGCGATTTGAGATAAAGCGAAGAATGCCGCTATCATTCACTTCACTTCCTGATCCCACGCCCACAACATCACCACCACCCCAAGCAAAGTCAGGGAATCCGGCCATACCTTCGATAGCCTGCACGCCCTTTTGAGATCCAACGACATCACCTGTTGTTGGATCAAAAGTAGGAACCACGTTAGTCAATGTATTTGCGTTCTCTCCAGTGGCATACCCGCGGTTTACGGTTCCCTTACCTGCAATGACGATTCCACCCCATAGTCCATCGTGTTGGAAAGCAGAGGCGCTGCTTGGCTGCCAAGCATTTGTATAGCTTCTGGCTCCAGTCGTAGAGTTGTATGAAATTGTTCCTGGTGTCGTCAGCGTATAGTCACCATTGGTATTTGATGTGATTTGATAACCTGACCTAAACACACGTTTGGCAGCATTGGTTGTTACTACGGATATATTTGTAGGCCAATTAAACCAGTTTACACCATCCGCTCTTGTTACAGACCACACAATGTTCGTGCCGCTTTGAAATCCGTAGTTTGTGAAACTCAAAAGTTCATTTGTTGTTGATTTCACTGGAATCCAGTTTGTACTTTTAGCTGGAGTTCCGAAACTTGTACTTGTCGACCCAGCAATGCCATAAAAAACAACAGCATTACTAAAAGATGTACTTGTATTTGTGAGTGTAACGATTCGGTTGGTAACGGCGATAAGCGTATTTGTAACACTCGTTGCATTAGTCGCCTCAAGGTTTTCATAAGGAGGGATAGTTGCCTCTCCGCCCGGGACATTTGGATCATCCATCGATGTAAAGATGATCGGGGCTTCTGCTGTTCCTGCGGCGATTATCGAGCCACCGCGCGCAATAACAAGTGCACCCGGATCTGCAGGGGTCAAAGCAGCTTCAGCGCCTACTCCTTGTCCCACCGTCGGATATTCGGCACGGATCAGGGTTCCGGGCTCAATGCGGAGTGTCACACCGTTCGATACAATTACATTGTTTGCGAGAATATACACACGGTCACGGGTCCAAGTTTGATTTTTTGTCAACACGGTAGCATTTACTTTCACAGTTCCTTGGGATGTGGCCACTTCAGCTCCATCGCCAAGTTTCGCTACATCGATGAAACGCGTTTGAGCATGGGTTGAGGCAACGCCCGCAAATCCACATGCAGTTAGGATTGTGATGAGTAGTTTATGTTTCATAGTTTTGATTTTCCTATTATTTGTGTTTTATATTTGGCGTTAGACGTTTTTGCGCAGGCGGCGGAGAGCCACCAAAGCAGTTGCACCGAGAAGCATAAGAGCCGAGGACGAGGGTTCAGGAACACTGGTAGAGGTAACGCTGCTCAAACTGAACACAGCTGGACCTGAGACGGGAAGTGTCGAACTACCGAGCCCGTCTACCGCCAAAGCACCAGCGTAAGTACCGGACCCCTTCATCTTAAAATAAAAAGAATCAACCCCCAATTCATTGTTTACATTGCTAAATGAAATTTGGGATCCTGGAGTATACACATACGAACCGGAAGTTCCTGTGCGGGTGAAACTGTTTGCACTGAAAACACCAAGCTGAAACAGATCAGCACCCAGCTGTTTCGCAATAACGGCATACATAGGTGTATTGTTCAAAAGTGATAAGTTAGCCGGCTCGTAGCTCAAATCGTAGCCTTCGCTGCTGTTGATAAGGAACTGATTCGAGGAAGTGAAGTAGGCAGGGGTGATTAGTGATGTAAAATTCTGTTGCAACAGGTTGCCGACAGCGGTAGCTGAGCCTGCACCCTGAAACAGAGCTGCAACATCACTTGAAGTGCGATTGCCGAAACTCCCGATCGTTAGATAGGCCCCGTTCAGTGGGGAATCAGAGTAGTCTTTAAGTAAAGCGGTTGACGGGGCAGCAATAGCCTCGACCGCACCCGCCTGAACGTAGTTTGATGCACATACAATGGCAAATAGGGCCATAGTTTTGATGATATTCGTCTGATTCATATTTGTTTTTATACCTTTCATGGTTGTTAGTTAGTGAATTCTATTGATTTATGTTCCCGAAGACAAAGCAGATAAAACCGAAGTTTGTAACCGAGCAAACTTTTTAGGTGTAGTTGTGGAAGCTATAACCCACTGCTGCTTTTCATAGCCCGGTGCAATGCCCCCCTGACTTACACCCGATTTTTTGGTCAACACTTCCTGCTGAAAGGCGCTAGAAAGGGTTGTGGTAGTTAAAAAGCTGAGGGCAACATCTGACGTTGGGGTTATGTCGGACCGAGCGGTGAATGTAATCAGAACTTCCGACCCAACGATGCTTACGACCGGCAGTTTAGCTGAGTCATTGGAACCCTGAGAACCACCCAAAGCGTATTCAAGTAGGTTCGATAGCCCATCCTTGTCATCATCAGCCGATGGATTGAGCAGCTTGACGGTAACTGTTCGAGTTACCGTGGTGCCACCTGAAGTGTATGCAACAGTGTAGATGCCGAGCTTGCTCGACATCGTGGCGAAATCAATAATTGTAGCGTTTGAGATATCCTTGATCACCGGTGTAACACTTTGTGTTGCCCCGGCATCCACATAGGTACTCCCCCAGTAGTGAGTAACGCTGTTGGAACCGATCAATGCTATTGATGTGCCCCCACTTGGAATGGTAACCATCGACCAAGCGTCGTTTTGTGCTGAATAAGAACCAGCATTCCCAACGATTGTAGTGGATGCGGGTACGTCCAAATAACTCTCAGGATTAGCATCAAGAACTTCCACTTCTCCAGATAATCCCAAGTTCACTGGATAAAATGGGTTTTGTGGATCGTCAAATATATCAAAATCCCCACCCCATCCATCGGACGCCAAAAGCAGAAATCCAGTCGGACTAGATGCATTGTCTACCACAAGAACATAGATTTCTTTGCCGACTAAACTTTTGCCGCCGACGCCACCGACCGCGCCGACGTTTTCGACTTCCGCCGGGGCGTCTATGCTGAATCTACCATTTGATACCGCACCGCTTGTCACTGAGACAAACTTAGCGAATAGATCGTTGAAGCCAGTCCGCGTGCTAGCCGACAAAGCTGCGACGGTCAACGCTGTGACGTTCGTGACGCCCGAGAGGCCCGTCTTGGGAATTTGGTTAGTTCCATTAAGGAATGAGCCCACATAGGCCGTGCCACCCGTAACAATAGCCCCCGCCGAGTTCTTGATGGTCGTATTGGGAACCATGTTGACTGTAATTTGTATCGAGGCGGCCTTCGCAACTGGCAATGAAGCCATGAACAACCCTACCAAGGCAGACTGGACAACACCCTTTAGGGGTGCTGCCATCCTTCTAATATCTTCTTGGTAGGCTTGGTTCACTGTGGTTTTACCTCAATGGATCTTACGAATTTATTAAAGTTACGGGGCAACGGTAAATGCTGCGAACTTCAGGGCATTTTCGCCCTTAAGATCTCCCCTGTTTGCATTACGCTTAACTAGAAATCCTGCGCCTGCAGGGATAACAACAGCACTGGCATCCGTGCCAGACCCGCTGCCTACCCTCCAAAGTCCGCTCACGTTACGCCAGTAGGAAATCCAGGCCGTACCGTTCCAGAGCCTCAAGTTATCTGCATTGGAATCAGCGCTGCCTCTGGCAAGTTCCAAACCACAATCTTGGAGCTTCACAGCAAAAGGCACGGGATTGGCCAAAAGATTAATTTTTTTGCCACCTACAATATCGATCCTCGTGCGACTACCACGGACAATCCCAGATAGGGTAATTGTTTTGTCGCTCTTTGCTTTCACAAAAATTCCCTTTCCGAACGGGAGCCGCGTCTTAGACACATCCTGCTCGGCAGTATTAATCCATTTCTGAGCACCATCAATCGTCGCCTTTAGGTAGACTGGCCCCAAGCTGCCAGTATCAGTCATAAGCCGAATTTCATCTGCAGAATCTATATCTCCATCAGACCATGCGGTCCCAGTTAATGGGCTGGAAGCCGCCGCCCCAAAGAGGGATTCAACCGTCCAGTCCATGCGAATCGCGTACTTACACCCTTGCAAGTCCGTGGGAGAGCCAGCGGGTAGTGTAATTGTGGTGGCAGTGTTTGACTGGATTGTGGTCGTATAGCCAATCCATGGTCCGTCCAAAATTTCCAAAATGTAAGGCTCAGCCCCTGCTGTTAGCTTAAATTCGTTGGCATTATAAGTAGTGCCGGTGAGAGAAGCAATGGTCAGCACGGTGTTCGATTGGGAAGAGATTGTTCCCGTGTCTTCTTCCGATCGAGCGAACGGAGTGGAGATGAAGTTGTTTCCTGTCTTGAGTTCAATCGTGAACAGAGCGGACGGCGTGGCGATGCCAGCCTGAAGTGGTTGAGCGAGGATCCCTGCCAGAGCAAGGATAGTTAGGGCAATCGATGGCTTATTTTGAATCATGGTTAGGGTATCTCCTTTTTGACTGTTGTTTCGAAAATGAATTTCTGACATGGAGTAATCTTTGTACGGTGACCTGTTTTTTTCAACCGGTTTATTGTTACAATTTCGCGTCAGAATTTCGACTATACCCCTGCCCTTCCCTGCTTTGTGACAAATTGATGGCAAAATGAATAGCCCTATGAATTTCCATCTAACGATCTAAGTTGGGTTTCAGAAAACTTAGATATGAAGAACTTCTTCCCTGTTTCCGATTTTTTGCATTCTTCTTCTTCCTGCACCCAGTGTTTGAATAGACAAAATCCCTCCCGGACTCTGTTTCCTCCCTGTTCCAGACTATCCCGTTGTTGGGGCCGCCACGGCTTACTAGCACTCTTGTCTGTATTTGGCTTAATTCTCTTGCATCCATCAGCTTATGCGCAAACAGACGGGCGTTTTTCAATCTTTTTGGATACCAATCGCCCCCCCCTTACTTCGGACGGTCTAACTCTTTCCACTAGCGCTTCGATGCAACTGGGGACTTTTACCAACTCCACCAATTCTTTGGACGTGATCAACTTGATCCGAGGAAAAACCAACCGCTCTGAAATTATCGCCACTTTATCAAGCAATTTTGTCGTTCTTTTTTCCACAAACCGAATCGCCAATGTGGTGGTCTCATCTGCCACCCTTACTTTTCCGACAAATCTGACAATAGGCGGCACAAGCAGGTCGAACGACATCCCGGCGTACGTTCTTCTATTCAACTCGACCAACCCAAGCTCCGCCACAGAAATGGGAATTTTCCGGGCACGGTCCACCTCAACGAATTCCTTCACGAATGCCTATTTCCCTTCAAACAATATTCGGGGTCGGGCAGTTCTTTCGGATGGCGATCTGATCACGACAAATAACACAGCCTTGAAACTTGGGATGGGCACTCTGTTTGGTCAGGCCCGGAGCGGCTCGTTACGATTGGCCCCCATCGGCCCACCCGAACAGATGACCCAGACCCGCGTCGAGGCTTTCGTGGGACTGGACAGCCAAATTCCTTTGCTTGCGAACAACGGCCCGACTTCTTTTTCGGTCGTGGTGTCGAACAGTGGGGTGACCTCATCCTTATCCACCTTGGGTCTAACGAACAGCAACGGAGTTCTGGTCGGGACTCCCTTGACCAACGCGGCCGGAACCAACACCTTAATCGTTACGGCTACTAACGGGGACGGGTTCGCGGGGAATGTGGTTGCCCCTCTATCTCTGGTGGTGCGAGCGCAGAACGGCCCGAGCTTCACGAATGCCCCTGTCTGGAGCAACACTGCGGGGGTGGCCTCTAGCTTCGCTTTTCTTACGGATGCTTCCAACTCGAGCTCCCTGATCTTTACCAACCTCGATCCCCTGCCCCAAGGGTTGGCGGTTTCCTCTAGCGGGATTCTAACAGGGACGAGCTTGGCAAAAGGGACCAACTCTTTTCGAATTCTCGTGACTGATACAAATACCGGCGAACTCAGAGCCCTCAATTTTCAGCTGATCTCTGCTTCCCCTCAGATCTTTATTCAAGGGACAAATTCCAGCGGGGAATTGGAGCTACTCGCCGGATCTGTTCCTTTCTCCAAAGGACTAACTTACACGCCTGGATATTCGCCCCAATCCATTACGAATGTTTCGGGTGGTGCTTTTGCAGGCCTCGATGTTGTCACAAACTCCATTCGCGGAACCTCAGCGCCCGTTGCGATGTTTCTCACGAATCCCCCCTTAACAAACACCATTCGAGCCACTAACAACGCGGGGGTCCCGGCCGAGGCTTTGGTCCGTATTGTTTGGGTAAACGGCCCTCCAGCATTCGACACAAACGCGTTTACCTGGATTTTAGGTGAAACCACAAACCAAACAGTTACGGCTACCGGAAATCCGAGATTCTCCTGCTCGGATCTGCCTCCCGTAGCAACAGGGATCAGCACCAATGGCAGGATCACGATCACCACGAGTCCTACTATATTGACGAATCTTACCCAAGCGGTCTGGACCTCAAGGATTGTCGCCAACAATTCGGGCGGGCTTTACCGGGGAGGCGGATCGACCACATCCCCGTTTGTCATCACCCTGACAAACCCGATCCCGAGTATCACGAGTGCAAATCGCATTTTGCTAAGTGCGGGGAAAGCGGCGAGTTATATCCTGACCGTATCTGGAAACCCCATGGCAATGGGATTTTCGAACGCCCCACCCCCAGGAATGAACATTAATGGCTCAGTGATTGAGGGAATCCCGACGACAGGAGGTACTTACAGCAATATTGCTTGGGCCTACAACTATGGGGAGCCCGGGAATCCCGCGACAAAACAGCCTGCTACCCTTGACCTAAAACTTCATGTGGCAGCAAGCAAGCCATCGAAAAGTACGAGTTTTTCAACTCCCAACAATTTGGTTCTCTCAAACGCCCTTGCACCAGGTGGCGCACCATTGGTCGACACGAGTGCGGGGATGAACGTGGCTGCCTATGGCCTCCCGCCAGGACTTTCCATCGATCCCACGACTGGCAATCTTTCTGGAACGCCGACTGCTCTCGGTACGTATACCGCAACAATCTTTCTTCAAAACGCGAAGGGCTGGATCAAGAAAACAGTCCAGTTGACGGTGCGAGCGCAATAAGGAGTTGCTAATGAACCTCCAAACAAAGTGCAAACGGATCAAGTGGGTTGCAATTCTTTGGGTAGCCTGTTGTTCCAGTCTGATGGCGCAACAGATCAGCATGGAAATTCGAATCGGCCAAGGTACGGAAGCGGTAGGATTGCCCTTGCAGCGGCCTGAAGTTTTGCAAGGAAGAATTGAGTCGGTCCTTTCTCCATTGAAAATTCAGGTCACCCATTCCAATGAGGGGGCTTTAGCTCAAGCCATTGGAACGAACCCCCATTACCTTGAGGTGACTGGGCCTTCTGGCCACCTTTTGGTGGGCGAAAGATTTGAACTGGATGAGGAGGCTTGTCGCTCGTTACCCGACGGCACCCTCGCACTCGAATCCTCCCCTCTCAATACGCTCAGCGCAGCTGACTCCCAACTTTTGGGGGCAGAATACGTTATTATCCCCCATTGGACGCTCGAAAGAGTGTTGGGAGAAATGATACGGCATCGGCTCTCCTTGCCCAAGCCCAGCGGCACGCCAACTGTGTGGCTGCCCCTAGGCAACGGAACCAATCTCAAATTAATTCCACGACTCTCCTTACCTCCTCAATCCCGGCTCGCATGGATATTGGATCGTTCTACGGTTTGGCCTGCACAAAAGACGATTCTTCCGCCAGGAACCGCATTTCTCATGAAAAATCCTTCGGCCTTTGGCTATGGTTTTTCTCTGGGCGGAGATCAGCGCAAAACGTCCTGTCGTGCTCCCCTGACCTCTGGTCCCAACCTGGTTTCTTACCCTTTTGCCAGTGATCTTCGTTTGGGCCTTGATTGGGGCAAGGAATCAGATGGTTTGGCAGCCTCTGCAAGCCCAACATCCTGCGACCGAATTTACCTTTACGATGGAGAGAATCTCTACATTTACGGCTTAGAAAAAAGTGGGCGTTGGATGAGGATTTTAGGTTGGGGCTCAGAATCGGTGCGATGGGACGTATCAGGACCTGCTCTTTCCACCATTCCTGCGGGTCAAGGGTTTGTTCTTTTCAAGTTAAAATCGGATCCACTCCATATTTTTCGGCCGCCGCAACCCTGATACCGAGTAGCCTCCTGTGTCATTTCGAAGACTATTCACACGTTCTTTTTTCGCTGTCTGATAAGCAGTTGAAACCTGCGTGGGGCTTACCAGCCTCCCCCCATGTGCCGATGGGGTGTATTCTTGTCTCTCGCTATTTTAGCCACGCACTCCGTATGGGCGGATGATGCGGCGAATCCCCATCCCCTTTCCCAACCGCCCTCCCTTTTGACCGATCCAAATGCGGAGCTGGTCGATCGTCCCCTGCCTGGAGCGAAAGTGGGAGAATCGGAAAACGCGTCCTCTCCCGCCGCAATCGGAGGGGAAGCCGGCACGCTCACCCCTTTTTATGTCCGGACGGGAATTGGACTCAGCTTTGTCACATCCGTCGACTATCCTGATTTTGGAATTAGTGGCGAAGTTCCGATGCAGCCTGGCTTCGCCACCGGAGTGATGCTTGGCGCCCAGTTTCACGACAACATAGCTTTTGAGATCGAAGGGGGTCTTTTGTACAACTCCGTTTATCAAAATCAGCTTGAGGGAATCTCCGCCACCGACATGAATCAGATCACCAACGTCCAACTTTTCCAAGTCCCCATGATGGGAAATTTTGTTTTTCGAACCGATCCGTTGGCAAATTCAAAGATTCGCCTCGTGGCCGGGGGCGGTGCAGGTGGAATTTTTCGCCAAGTGTTCATCACGGGGGGGCCAAACGATACAACCCGTAGCCAAACTCTTTCCGCCTTCCAAGGGTTTGGCGGAATTCAGATCAACCCTGGAGTGCCCGACCTCATGGTGGATGTTCAGTTTCGTTATTTAAATTCGATCGCAGGACAGTCTGTCCCTTCGATGTCGATTCTGGGGACGGTGACGATTCGCTTCTGACCCAAGGTGAAAATGATGCCTCACGCAAAGGTCGCCAAGGACGCGAAGGAATATGGGAAATGGAGATTGGCCCTAAAATGTCCCGTAGTTGCAGGACACGGATTTTGCCCCCCTTTGCGGCCTTAGCGTGAGATGAATCCAATGCCTCAAGAAAAGGACGCAATGCCGCTCACAAGGGCATGGTGCTTACTGATCATGATGTTTTTTTGTGGATCGAATCTTTTTGCCCAGAGATTGTCACTGACGGATGTGCAGGCGCAGCCAGTGACGGGCCCAGGGCCAGGCTTAAGAATCGCACTTGGTGGCACGGTGAACTCCGATATGTCGGTCGCCCAGCGGGATAATCGAGACTATCCCCAGACGAACATCAATCCCCTCTTCGCCACATCGGTTCCATTCAATGGAACCATTAGTTATGAGTCGATCGGTTTCAATCCAGGCTTCCGTTTCGATTTTGCCCCTGGGTATCGGTTGAACGAGTGGATCAATTTCGAATTTGAAACTGGTTGCATCTACAACACCGTTGAGTCGTACACGATCACGGGAAATGGGACTTTCACAGGGGTCAGTGGCAACCCAAATTTGAATGGCACAATGAAGCTAGACGCCCAAGGCTATCTCCTCCAAGTGCCGCTGATGGTGAACGTCGAGTTTTCTTATCCGATCGGGGATGGGTGGCGACCATTTGTGGGTGCAGGCGGAGGAGGCATGTTTCAAAAGCTCACTGTCAACACGATATCGGGGACAATCAACTATCAGGGGGACTTTAATCAGTCAAACTTCATGGGGGCTTGGGAAGCCTTTCTGGGCTGTGGCTACCAAGTGGCTCCGGGATTTGATGTATCAATCGCGTACCGGGTTGATGGAGTTCTCAGCCCTGATTTTGGGGGTTACACGATGCAGAATTTTTACACCCAAGCGGCCGAGTTTGAAATGAATTGGAGGTTTTAGCCCCGACAGGAGTCGGAGCAGGCACACTGCTCACGCAAAGGCCGCCAAGGACGGAAAGGATGCGAATTGGATTTTTGATGTTGCCCCGCATGTGCGGGACGGGGATGTTTAATTTTGAATTAAGGTACAGGGAGATTTATAGTGCAGAGTTGCAGAGGCGCTGAGAGGAGCATTTTTAATTCACCTTAGCGTTACTTGGCGACCGTGGTGTGAGGTTCGGGATTGCTCACGCAAAGGACGGAAAGGATTTTTAAAAGAAAATGCCAACGACCTACGTAGCGCCCATGGCGATCGTGGCGTGAGTTCCGAGGGTGCTCATGTCCAGACTTTGTTATCAAAACTTATTCGTGTCTAGTTCGCATCACCTCTGAATTGTCACACTACACTTCTCGCTTCAATTGGACGCTGTTTCATTCTTAAGGAGATGCGACTTAGTTTAATTCTTTTTGGAGTCATATGCTTTGGGGCTCTTGCCACACAAGCCCAAGAGAATTCAGGTCGACTTAGCGTCTCTCCAGCTGCCAGCCCAACCAACGGAGCCCCGGCCACTCCAGCACAGCAACCTGCCGCAAAAGCCCCCGAGCCCATGTCAAATGTTGTGGATGCTCCTCTCCCAGAAATTGCAAACCAACCCAAAGTTATAACTCCATCGCAGTCTTCTACCCCTGATGGCCCAAAAGGCCCTCGCGACGGGAGCTGGTATACGGCTGGTGGAGCTGGAGCGATGCTTCAGCAGACTATTAGTAATGGCACGGCTACCTCGGTTGGGAATCCTCCTCTGGATCAAACCGACAGCGGGAACCTCGGTTTTTATGCCGAAGGAAAAATCGGTTATGATTTTGCCATACGGGACGTGCAACTCGCATTTGGTGGCCCCACCCCTATGCGAACTGCAATGGAACTGGAGTTTGGTTATCTCGGTTCCTACGAAAAGATTCCTCTGCAAAGCGGAACAGTGGCTGCCGGAACCGAAACTTATAATCTTTCCGCCTACTCTGCCATGCTCAACGGGCTCATCAAATTTGAGGACCTACCCGTGACTCCCTACTTTGGAGGAGGAGTTGGTGCTGCCGTCCTCTATTCCTACAACCACAAGATTACCGACACTTCGGACGAAGACGTCACTACGATCAGCAACGCAAACAACGTGTGCCTGGCACTCCAGGCGATTGTTGGCTTGGAGAGAAATCTTTATAAGAACTTGAGTTTCTATGTGGAATACAAATTTCTGGCCTATATGGATGTGCAGTTTTCTTACGGCAACGAAAGCAGCGTAAGCGAGGCGGGAGGCTCCAACTCCTCCAATAATTTCATGGCCAACCAGATCATCTCCTCTGGTCTTAAGTGGAGCTTTTGACGATGAATTTTATCTTTTTGTTCGTCGTAATTTTTCTTTTTCCGCTCGCGCCCGAGCTTTTTGCCCAAACGAGTGCCCCTGCTGCAACGAATACCCCGCCCCCAGCCCCCCCTGCGATGAAAGTCACAAGCGAGACCGCCCCCATTATCGAGGCCACCCGGGAAACTTTGACCAAATGGGTCGAAACCAAACAACTAATCTCCAAAGAGAAATCAGAATGGGCTTCCGGCAAGGACATCCTAGAAGATCGCGTTCGTCTTGCCCAAGCGGAAACCACTACGGTCCGTGACAAGTTGAAGGAAATCTCCGCAGCCGTTGCAGAAGCCCAGAAGAAACGGGACGAGCTGGCAGCCCAGAATGACAAGCTGAAAGCCACGGCAGAGAAGTCAAAAGCCATGGTCATCGCCGCAGAAAAAAAACTCCGCCCCCTTCTTCCCCAACTGCCCGAGCCTCTTCGCGAAAAGCTCAAGCCGATCATCGCCCGGTTCCCCGAAGATTCAGAAAAGTCGACCGCCTCCATGGCGGAACGCCTGCAAAACGTGTTGGGTATTCTCGATCAGGCCAGCGCCTTTAATTCCACGGTGGCTAGCGTCAAGGAGCTTCGGACATTCCCCGATGGTACCCGCGCGGAGGTCACCACCGTTTATCTTGGTCTCAGCCAAGCCTACTACACCAACCGCGAAGGCACCTTGGCGGGGATTGGTCACCCCGGACCCGACGGATGGATCTGGAAGCCTGACAACGCCAACGGAAAGAAAATCCTCCTCGCAGTCCACATTCTTGAAGGAAAGGAAAAGGGGGCTACCTTTATTGATCTCCCAGTAAAAATCCAATGAAACATCACTATCTCTTTCTATTGTCTTGCCTGGCCTTGAGCGGGTCAGCATGGGCCGAAGCCCCTGCCTCATCCGATGCCAAAATGGATCTCCGTGCCCCTAAAGCCGAGTTTGTCGCACCCCCATCCGACAAGCCTTCAGCCCCCGAGCCGGCCCCCACCCCCTCAATCCTCCCTCCTGCCCCTCCCAAGGCGACCGATATTCTTGCAAATGCATCCACAAAAGCCCGTGCCGACTTAGACGCCGCCCTAAAAGAGCTGACCGCAACCCGGGAAAAGATTTCGTCCGAAAAACTGCCCCTCAGCAAAAAGCTATCCCTTGCCGAGGACGACCTCGCCCTTGCCCGCAAAGAACTGGATCTCGCCCAACGTGCCCGGGACATGAAAAACCTCGATCAATCCTCCCTCAAAGCCGAAATCAAACAGCGCGAAGAGGAAAATACCTACATGCTCAACCTGCTGAACGAATTCGGCAGGAATTTCGGGGAAAAGAGCATTCATATTTCCGAGCGTTCAGGCCACCGCGAGAAACTCGACCTGGCCAAAGCGACCCACGAAAACAGCAACGCCTCTCACGAAGACAAGTACAAGGCCTCCTTCCGAGTCGTGGATGCCGCCCTGACCCGAATCGGCGACCTTCTCGGCGGCCACAGCTATCCAGGCGTAGCTCTGGATGCACAAGGCGGGCTGGTCGAAGGCAAGTTTGCCCAGATTGGACCGATGGTTCTTTTCTCTTCTGCCGACGGCTCGGTCGCAGGTTGGGCCTCTGAAGCGAAGGGATCGAAAGAAACGGTCCTCAAAGGTGCGGAGCACTCGAAAATCTTTGGCCCTGCCTTTGCCTCCCTGATGGCTGGCGGAGAAGCAGTCATCGCCTCTGATTTTACCATGGGTCAGGCCCTCAGAAATTACGGAAACAAAAATTCGATCATCCGCACCTTTATCCACGGTGGACCCATTATGTGGCCTCTCCTCTTTGCTGCCATCGTGGCTGCCGTTGTTTCCCTCGAGCGCACCCTCTTTATTGTGTCGGAAAAACGGCGCCAAAATCCTGAGCAGGTTGAAAAGATTTTCACTTTGGTGGAAAGCGGTAACCAGCCGGCGGCCATCCAAGTGGCCAACGCCTCCACCGATTTCGTAGCTCGAGTCCTGGGCTTTGCTCTTGCGAACGCCAACCTCTCCATCAGCCAAGCCATTAGCAAGGCCAGTGCACTTGAGCTGAAACGCTTCAGCCGCGGCCTCCCGATCCTCGACACCATCATCACCGCCGCCCCCCTCCTCGGACTGCTCGGCACGGTGACCGGTATGATGAACACCTTCAGTATGATGGGAGGGGATGAGCTAGGAGCCCCTGCCGCCATCACGGGTGGTATCGCCGAAGGTTTGATCGCCACCGCCTTCGGTCTTCTCGTCGCCATCACCTGCTTGTTCCCCAACAATTATCTGAATGCCCGAATCGAATCAGCCCAACACGAAATGGAAGATGCGGGTCGCCGACTCGAACTGATGCTGATGGCAGAAAAAGCCTTCGAAAGAGCCAGTCACTCCCACGGAGGGGATCATGGAAATCCTC
>Ga0214921_10004328_pt1 | contig 20951 bp, 19 predicted proteins | sample LL1505_MetaG_FD_177992 | JGI IMG/M metagenome (GOLD analysis project Ga0214921, IMG submission 177992) | Freshwater microbial communities from Lake Lanier, Atlanta, Georgia, United States - LL-1505 | ecosystem: Environmental > Aquatic > Freshwater > Lake | place: USA: Georgia | collected...
GAATAATAGAAGTTCCGAGTGGAAAAGAAAATCCTTATAATATAAATTCTTATAGACGAGTTTACGTACAAATTGATTGTTAATTTTTATCTCTTCCCCATTCTTTGTAATAATGTATTTCTATTTATTCCATTGACAAATGGTGTATCTGTTGCGAATCCAGCAGGTGTTTTAATTAATTGCTTCTTAAATCTTTTATCAAGATTATTATCTGATCTACAAAAGCAAACACATGATCCAGGAGGTGTTGATAAATTACATCTACTTGCTAAATCATAATATAAATCATCTAATACATATATTTCATTAGCACCTTCAATAATGTCAACATATTCCAAATAGTTTAAATTTATAAATAAATTACCAATAGCATGTAATGGATTTTTGGGATGATTTAAATTTTCTTCAGGACAGATTATAAGCTTATTTGAATTTGGATTAAATGTGTGTCTAAAATTACCAGCTTTTAAACTCATAAATATATAATCAACTCCTTTTAATCTATATGATTCCTTATTTATTATACTCTTTTTAATAAAATCAGTTGTTGAAATAGATGGATCTAAATTTAAATCTTTATAATAGGATAATGGTGTATTACTTAAATCATAATCTAATTTAATATGCTTTCCAACTAATTTAACTTCATCATATTTAGTATTAATATAATCATAATATTCTTTATTCTCAGGATAGTAAGTTTCTTTTTCAATACCATAAAATTTAATATCATTAATATCGTCAAACATTTGAGAGGCATTATTTAAATTAGAATTAAGAATAACAACAGTTACTACATATTTTTTTGAAAAATATCTAATTGCTCCTGATAAGTTTAATAAATCGCCTAATCCAAAATGAGGATAAATAATCATTTTCTTTTTTTGTTCTGTTTCCATTTATAAATATAAATGGAATTTATAAATTAAAATTTTATTTTGAACTAAATAAGTTATATATATGAAATATCCATAATAACTTCTTTATATTTTGTTCCTGGAAACATATCAATCTCTCCAATTATTTCATATTTAATTGGAAGATTCTTTATCTCACTGTGAAAACTATCCATATTACATGCGATGTAAATAAATCTCTTAAATTTTGGTATTTTATCCAGCTGTCTAAACCCATTTCTACTTGCCGAGATAATTATAACCGAATTCTCTTGATGTTGGTTTATATTACTAAAGAAGTTATTACGTTGAGAATCGTAGATAAATTCTATGTTTAAAAGGTTGTTTGTTTTAAGACTTTTTAATCCATCCTCATATGATATAGGACAACTACTATATCCATATAATTTTTTAAAGTTTTTATGCAAGACATGACATATTGGACTCATTCCACGACCATAGTAATGGAGAGTATCTGATTTGTTATTTTGTGTCTGCTCGTTTATTAGGCTGTATAACTCAATCATTTTTGAATAATTTGATTGAGTAAATGAGTTTGGAGATATGTAAATCTTATAATCAAATACATTTTCACATACATCTAATGGACCAGCTAAGTGATAGATTGGTTCTTCATCTAATGGTTTCTTTGATGAAGCCGTAAGTTGATAATAAAATGAAATATTATGAAAACTTGTATTTTTTTTCATAATATCATATAATTGTTGTAGGTGTTTTTTTTGATCTTGTTGGAGAACTAAAGATGGTTCTACTAAAATAAGGAGGATATAAATCTCATTAAGAGTTGTTAATTTACAGGTGAGAGCATAAAAGTTTAATAAAGATTCTTTGTAATCTTTGTTGTAAATATGATGACTGTTGGAATGAATAAAATCAAGCAAGAGAGATTTTAAAGCCTGAATTGAATCATCCCAGGTATGAGCTAACTTAATGTTATTAAAATCAAATTTCACATAATTCCTGCCAGTTTGTAATGCCATTGATGGTGGCTGATTATATTTTATAATTATTAAAATAATTATAGAATTTTCAATTTTTTAAAAATTAAGACTATACGTAATCATCAGCAGTTAAAAAAACTGGCTGATAAATGTTTGTTGTTGCGACGTATTTTTGATTGAAATCACAATTCGCAGATGGCAACGAAAGGCGAAAAAGTTCTCTCTCCAGATCTTCAGCACACAATGCGATAGCTTCTGGTGGAGGAGATGGAGGAAGTGGTGGTTTGTAAGAATAATGCCGAACAAGATACTTTCTGTCAATCTTGTAACCAAGCTTCAAAAGACGGTTGTGAATAGTTTCACCATTTGAATTTTGTTGGTCAGGGTTCGCACCACATTCTAATAACAGCAAAATTAAGCGTAAATCACGAATTGACAATGATTCTAACTTAGGATCAATCAGAAGTCTGTCAAGCAAGTAGTGAAAGACTGTTTGGTTTTCAGTTGACAAACAATGATTTACGTTGGTCTTTGAGAGATAACGCTTTACTCCTAAATAATCTTTTTGGTGAATTGCCAAAAAAAGATAATCTGAATTGAAGTTCCGAGGCGGAACAGGAGGAATGGGCTTGTCATCCGCAAAAGGAGAGTCCATTTTTAGATGATTGATAACCTTAGAAGATAATATTAATAAAAAATTCAATTTTTATCTTAAATCGGCTTTTAGACGATTAAGATAAAAATTGGTGGGAAGATTTGCTCAATCTTGTGGATCTATATATGAATGACCACAATTAATACATTCAAATTTTTGACGTTCTACTAAATCACCTTTAACCATTATTTTCCAATAAGCTACTAATTTATATACACAATCTGATACACACATATAATAATATAATCATAAATGTTTATATTATTATTTTAATTGATTCATGTTAATAGTAATTAATTCTGTATCATCTGTTATATTACCAAATACGTTTTCAAAATATACATTATCATTAAAAGCATTAATTAGTATCAATCCAGGCATTTCTAACATTCTTAAATTTTCTGCTTCATAAGCAATTCCATTTAATTTATCAATATGTTTTAACCATAGTGATTTTCTTCTTGGAACATCATATATACATCTGTATAAAGAATCATTTAAAAAATTATATTGATATCTTAGATTAATAATTCCATTGTAAGCCATTGTTTCTTGAAATGTTAAATATTCAACAGATTTATGAATTGATTGAATTAATTTACGTGGAGGAATTATATTAAAAACTCTATGATAAGCCATATAATAATATAAATAATAATTGTTTATATTATAATCAAATATATGATCTTGCGCTAAACCGTTGTTCTTCTGCCGATTCTGCCGCTGCTTCTGCCGCTCTTATTGATGACTTATACATTTCATCTCTAAGCTTTTGTCTTTCTGCTGCTTTAGCTTTTTCTGCTGCTTCAGCTTTTTTTCTTGCTTCCACTCTTTCTTTAGAATCATATTTTTTATCAAATTTTTTTAAAAAATGAAACTCAGGTATATCAGTTGGATGTGTTAAAGATGTTTCCACACAATAATTAACATATATATCAACATGCTCAACAATTTTAGATGGTATAATTTGTTCTTTTAAAAGAATAGGGATAATTTCACTTATTTTTTGTATAAAATTGAGATAATATTCAATAATTTCTTTAGTAGGTTTTAATAATAATTCAATATTATTATCATCATTAGGATTATTTATTAAGTCTTTATATTTAGCATCATTTTGGATTAATATTATTTTTTCATTTAGCATTCTAAATATAATACTATTAGGATGTTTATAAAAAAATTCATCAATTCTTAAGTTAGTTTTTATATTAGTCAATGTTAAATTAATATTTTTTTTTATTTTATATAAAATATGATATATATATTGTATATATCCTGTCATCTCTGATTTTTTTTTCAACTCTTTTATCATTAGAGGAAAAGGATTTTCAATATTTTTAAATATATTTTGTATATAATTAAATGGTTCAATATAAACTGAATCTACATATAATTTATAAAAATCTATTTCTTCTTTTAATATAACTGCTTTTTTTGCCTTAATTAATTCATATACAAAACTATAAATTTCACTTTTTTTTTCATCTTTTATGGCACCATCTTTTAAACTATTAAATTCTGTCATTTTTATTTGAAAATTGTGATTCTTATATATTTCAAATAATAAATCAAATAAAAAACTATTTTGATTAATTCTATCCTCTGAAAATAATAATTTATAATTATCATAACTATCATTAAATATAATAAAAGCATCAACAAAACTACTTATTGTTTTTACTTTAATATCATTTAATTCTGGAATATCTAAAAATGATAATTTATAAAGTTCAGCATCATCCGCATCAGCTTTAACAGTAATATCCTCTAATATATGATCTTTTTTATTGATTGATGGATGTAAGCCTTCAAAATAACTTTTATAATTATTATATATTGACGGTTGCCCAAAATAATATAATTCAGGCTCTGTAATTAATTTAACCAAAGTATTAATTATATTATATGTTTTTTTATGAAATAATATTGATAATAAATTATAAATATATGTATTATCCACAGAATATTGATCATTTACTAACCATCTATCAGTATTCGGTCTATACGATATATCGTCGTTATAAGAAGCATTTTCTAATATAAAAAATTGTAAATTTACTATAACTTTTAAGAATAGTCTATTTTCTAATGATAATTGATTTTCTGTATCATTTGGAATTAACTTAGATATATTTTCCTTTAAATCAGATTCTAAATTATACCTCACTATGGTATATTTAGATTTAATTAAAATTTTATCATTTGATAAATCATGTAAAGTTAAAGCATAATTATCTATAAAAGGTGATATATAAAAAGCCATTATTATATTATATTATATTTATAAAAAAATTTAATTATTTTTCATTTTATCTAAATCAATTAACTTAATATTAGTATAAATATGATTTATATCCATTAATTCATTCTTAAAAAAGATTAATTCTTTTGGAGTCCTAATAAAAAATCCATATTCATTTTGTAATTTCATATCTTTTAATGAATATAGTAGAATATTAATTTCTTGGTGATATTCCTCTAACTTTTCATTATAATATGCCTGTCCAATTACACTAACAACTGAATCTAAATTAGAATATGAATAATTTTTAACCTTCAAATTATATGTAATTTTAAATACATTATATGTGCTACTTTGAATTGAATTTATTATTGATCCACCTTTTATACACTTTATATTAGAATTATTAATTTTTAAACATTTCATCAAACTATCACATTTATTTGAACACCAAAATGGTTTAGGTTTTAAAAGATATAAATTATCACTATTATATTCTGGTAATGGTAGTAATATTCTTTGTTGAACGATTGGTAATAGTAGTTTCTTAACTGGATTAGTAAGCATTAATGTATTAATAATGCCATTACCAATCATCTTATTTTGGTTATAAAATATAAAAGTTGAGATATATAAGTTATGGAAATCAATTTTTTATTGAAGTTGATTGAAAAATTGATATTTCTATCTATTATATAAAATTAAGAATATTATATATAATATATAAAAGAATGTCGTTTTTTCCATCTACTAGTGTTTTAATAGATAAAGCATTAGATATTATTTCGTATCAATTTGATCCAGTTGTTCCGATTGATCCAAGAAAAAAGATTGTTGTTATTGGTTATGGTTGGGGTGGTAAATCATTTTGTGATAATATTAATCACAGTAAATACAATGTGAGTGTTATAAGTAAAACTGATTATATGTTAAATACACCAAAATTAAAAAATTCATTGAGAGAAAATCATTTAGACTTACAAATATTTCCTAAAGATAAATTTAAAATGATTAATGAGGAATGCACAGATATTAATATGGACAAAAATACAGTAATGATTGGTAATAGGAATGTTTATTATGATTATCTTGTATTAGCAGTTGGTTCAGAAGTTAATGATTTTAATATTAAAGGTGTTAAAGAAAACTGCTTTTACTTTAAAAATTTAGATGATCTTAATAAGATAAAAGAAAAGATTAGTTTGATAGATAGTAATAAAGATAAGGGTAAAGATAAAGTTAAAGGAGACTTAACACCTAATTCTCAAATTGTAATATTGGGAGCAGGAGCTGTTGGAATTGAATTAGCATTTCAAATGAAGAAACTATTTAAAAATGTTCAAATTTTAGAGGCTTCTGATAAGATTCTTCCAATGTTTAAGGAACAGAGCACTCAGATTGTTTTAGAAGAGTTAAAAAATTTAAATATTAAATTACTTTTAAATAATCATGTCAGTTTAATTGATAAGAATATTATAACAACTAATAAAAATACATATTATTATGATTTAGCTATATGGACTTGTGGCATTAAACCAAATCCATTAATTCAAAAAGTAACTAAAGATAGATTATTAATGGTTGATAATAATCTAAGATTTAAAAATAATTTATTTGGAATTGGGGATATTGTCGGTGGAATGGGGCCTTCTACAGCACAAAATGCTACTCAACAAGGTAAGTATTTAGCTGGATACTTTAATAATAATTTTGAGGGAGCAGGGTATGTATACAATGAAAGAGGTAAAATTATTCATGCTAAAGATAACATGATTATTGAAACCCAATTAGGATCAAGTAAAGTATCTAATATGCTGGAAAATCTTATTGATAGATTTATTGGGTGAAGAAATAATACGACATTGGTCATTTTTCCAAACTGAGAATCTTTATTTATATAACCATCTATGATATAAAATTTTTGTTTTGGTTCATTTTTTGTTTTTGTTTTAATATAAAGGAATATTGATTTATATTATTATAATGGAAAACTATAGTTGTAAAAAGTGTAATATAATATTTGCCACAAAAAGTTCATTGGAAAGGCATATGAATAAAAAAATCCAATGTGATATAAAAACTCAATTTCAATGTAATAAATGTAATAAGTATTTTAGACAAAAAAATAATCTTATTCAGCATACTGAAAATAAATTATGTAAATCAGTCAGTAATCCAATTAATAATATAATTATTAATAATATAAATATAAATCCTGTTAGAACAATAATGGAAATATTAAATAATAATAATATTTCTTTAGACGATAAGATTTATTTTATAAAAAAAATTAATAATACTATTACAAATGATGAAATAATTCTGGTTATTAATTCAAATTTAAATATTGAATCAAAAATAACATTACTAAATATAAAATCAAAAATAGTAAATAAAGTTGATAGTGTTAATAATCAAAATTCTGAATATATAAATCTTACAAATGTTAATACGACATCAGAAGATTCTAATCTAGTTAGTTATATATATTTAATTCAGGAAAGAGAACATGTCTTAAATAATAATAATGTATATAAATTTGGAAGAACTACACAAACACCTGAAAATAAAATAAATAGATTAACAAGATATAAAAGAGGTAGTAATATATTACTAATATTAGAGTGTCCAAATGATAAAGTTTTAGAAATTGAATCAAAAATAAGAATAGAATTCAAGAAAAAGTTTGAACCACATATTGACGGACACGAACATTTTAAAGGAAATTGGAAACAAATGAGCAAAATTATAATTGAAATTACTGACACAGTCGAAAATTCATAAATTATGTTTCGTTTACAATTTCTATATTTTAATACTAATTAATCATATAAATAAATATAAAATATAAATAAATCGTGTTAAGATTTCTCTGATTTTTATCTAAAAAGAAAGATATTCGTTTCAGAGTTTTAAATAATATGATATTAATATAATCAATTTAAAAATATATTTGTGTAATTAATATATTTTTAGATATAAATTTCTTTCTTTATAGAGATTTTAAAAGGAAACAAAAAGCTCAGAAAAGAAAGATTTGCTTTTTGGTAAAATTAATATAAAAGTTTATTAATAATAATTTAATGTTAATACTAATCTAATAATTATTTAACATTATTCGTTTTGATGTATTTAGCTAACCTCTAAAAAGAAATTTTTTCATCTAAAACGAAATTTTTGTTTTTATAAAATTGGTGTTTATATGCTTTAGTATAAAAGTAAAATATTAAAAGTATACGATAAATTTTCCTTTCGGAGCAAGTCACAGAAACGAAATTCATCAGGACCCTTTTTTTCTTCTTCCAATATTTAAAATTTCAAAATCAATTTTGGCGCGGCCGTTTTTTCTTTGATTTTGAATTTCGTTTCCGTATTTGCTCTAAAAAGAAAATTTATGATGTATTGTTTTATTATTTATACTATTTTAAAACCTTTTTAGATATTCTCTTTTTTTAGTTAAAATTTCTTTTTAGAGTATATTTTTTCTTTTTAGTAATAGGTTAATCATATCATATGTATTCTGTATATACAAGTTAAGGTATTTTATAAGGTATAAATATTAATAAATAATATATATTACTTTTTATATTTTTTGCTTTTTAGAGAAATATATAAAGATTTGTTTATAGTTTTAATATATATTAATTATTAAATAATGGAAACTTATATTTGTAATTTATGCGATCATCCATTTATATCTAAATTTTCATTAGAAAGACATCAGCAAAAGAAGAAGAAATGTAATGTTCTTACTGAATTTAAATGTAATAAATGTAATAAATGCTTTGCTCAGAAGAAAAATTTAATTCAACATACAGAAAAAGATTTATGTAAAATAGATGTAATATCAAAAAAATCATCTCCAGAAACTAAAAATGAACACGCCATCTTAGACATCATCAATTCTAAGATTACTACTGAATCTAAAGTTAAACTAATTAAGGTCATCAATAGCACTCTTATAGATGAAAACATATTAGAAATTCTAAATAATGATATACCAATTAATACAAAGATTATTTTATTAAATACTAAGACTACTATTAAATCACAAACTATTAATAATACCACTAATAATACAATAAACTATAATTTTAATAATTTTGATCAGGAAAATCTTGAATATTTAGGTGATAAATATTTAAAAAAATTAATTACAAGCAATGCTTACGGTGAAAGCATATTCTTAAAATTATCCAATGAAATATACCTAAATGAACAGCATCCTGAAAATCAAACTATTAAGATTGACAATTTGAATAATAAGTTTTGTAAGATAAAAGAAAATAATAAATGGATTACTGCTACTAAAGATACAGCATTAAAGAAGATTTTTAATAAGGCGTGTTCAATTGTTGAAACAATTATTACCGAAAACAAAAACTCAATCTCTGAAAAACAAATAAAGCAAATTAATGATTATATTGAAAGAGATTTTGAAGATAAAGCTATAGTAGAATCTGTTAAAAAATTAGCTCTTAATATCTATAATTTTTATAACTCAACTGATATATAAACGAAAATAAAATTTGTTAGGAGTGTTCATCAACCTGTGGAATGATATTTCCTTCATGATTAATCGCAATATCATTCGGATATGCTTCAAGAGGTGGCATTCCACCGGCATCATTTGTTGGCATGGCATGTGCTCCACCTCCGATGTTTGCTCTATGAAATGGATGCTCTTCATGGTCTTCAAATTCTTGAGCTTGAAACCGTTTTGCTGTTTCTTCATCTTTAGATGTGTCCATTGCTATAATCTCAATTTCTTCAACCTCAGATATGCTGAAAATATATTGGACAGCTTCCTTAATCTTTCTAACTTGGGCAGCACTCTTATGAGAATTTTCATGCATCTCGTCAAGCACTTTAACCAATTCTCTAACGATGCTCTTAAGCTCATCTAACCGATTGTTTGATTTAATCAGTTCAATGATAGAATCTATTCCGCATGCCATCATCTGTAGAGATAGCTCTAAATCGTCAACATATGACAATGTAGAAAAAGTATCTGATAATTCAGATAGAAACACATCTATTTTTGTGTTTTCTTCATTTGCTTTTAACATTTCTTCAGCACGCTTAGTCTCACTAATTGTCTTCTCAATAGCAAGCCGTTCAGCTTCCGCCTTTTCAGCTGCGAGCCTTTCAGCTTCTACTTTTGCTACTTTTTCTGCCTCTGCCGCACGATGTGCTTCATGTCGCTTCCGCAATATAGCAAGAGTCTCTGGATCCATCTATGATAGCTGTTTTATTTATATAGTAAATATCAACTATATAAATAAAATATCAATTTTTTTAGTTTACGGATTTACACGTTAAAGATTTAGTTTAAAATGAATCATAAATACACCACCATTCGCTTTCTGTTGTGATGCTGAAAATGTATTATTAAATTCTGTAAGAGCTAATTCTTTAGACAAAATATTTGGATAAATCTTTTTAAAATCAACTTCATTTAATGCTTCTTCAAATGTTTTAAACCGTGTAACTTCTAATATTTTGACCTTAACTGTATTAGAAGATTCATTTGTTTCAGAGGTATATTCAATTAGATCATTTCTTTTAATTGTTGAGATTATATGTCTTAATGACATTCTGCTACCTAATACTTCCCATGTTTTGCTTTCGGATTTAATATCAGAAAATAACTGTTCATTAATCTTAATATTATATGTTAGGACAGGATAATGTGTTTCAAATCTATGTTTAGGTATAATTAAGTAAAATGTTAATTCTACGCCATTAACTGTTATTTTATTTAAAACATCATATACCATATCATCACGATTTAAAATTTGGTCAACAAAATTATCCGTATCATATGATTTATTAATGTGTGTATAATAAATTTTATCTAATTTAGGGTGTTTAAGAGCTTCATTATAAAGTCCGGAACCACCACATACAAATATTTCTTTTCCAGGATATGACATATTTCTTGCTCTTTCTAATCCAGCTTCTAAAGTATATTCCTGTTTAAAGTCTCCCCAAAATGCTCCTTTAGAAGATATAACAATATTATGACGATTTTTTAATCCAGTTTTTAAGTCTAATGCTGTTTTAGCACCCATAATACAAACATTTTGAACAATATTATCGTCCTTATCATATGATGTTGTAGTGCGATTAAAAAATTTCATATCTACTGGATAATGCCAAGGAATCTTTCCATTTTTAGAAATACCATTATTAGAATCTGTTGCCAGAATAATATTAAATTTTAATTCGTTCATTATAATCTGTATGAAGATATATACTTAAATTAAAATTACTAAGTCAATAAATTATTCAATTTTTAATTGATATAAAATAATTATAATATATTATATTAATGAGTAATAATCGCGATTCATTTTACAATGGACAGTCTCTTCAAGCTCCAGCCATTGTAAATTGGACTCCTACTAATAGGAGTTCATTTTACAATGGACCATTTAGACGAAACTCCGCAAGTTGTAAACCAATACATTTTGAACCACCTCGTGAACAGCCCCAAAAAGGAGAAATAAAAGTATGGTATCCGACTTTTGGATCCTTATCTACAAAGTGTTATCAACAAACAGCAGACATGGTTGATGCTCAACCACCAAAACCATTACCTGTATATAAAAAGATTAATTTAAAATTAAATAAAAATTGATTTTAAATATTTATATATATAATAGGAAAATGTTTATAATGGATAATTTAAGTAATCAAGAATTACTTACTATTATAAAGACTTACATATCAAAAGATGAGGAAGAGAAGAACCAGCAAAAAATCAAGCAAGAAAAAGAAATCAAGAATAATTATACATTAGATTTTTCAAATCATTATATAGATGATATGGATTATATAAATGATAACTATTTAATTAATGATTATTCATATTTATATTCATATACATATAATTATACATATAAGTATAGCAAAAAAATAGATGATATTAAAAGAGATGATATAAAAAATGATAATAATACAGATAAAAAATCAATTCATATTATAATTTAATCTAAGAATGGGTTAATAGTAATAGATTCAAATTTAATGCTAAAAATATTTTCTTCTGATTCAATTATTTCAGGATCAATCTTAGAATCCTTTGCTATCATATTTTCTTGTAGAGTTATTAGATAGTCAAATAATTCTTTTCCTTTATTCCATGTCGATATATCAGCAATCATTAGTTTTCCATTTAATACATTAAATATTCCTATCTTATTTATTGTATAATTTTCATCTCTTAACATTTGTGTATAGCATAATAATTGTATTATCCATTCCATTTGAATAAAATTTTTTTCTGAACATTTATAATCAATTAACATATCATCACATACTAAATCACACTCTCCATGATATATATTATAATTAACATATTTATGACATTCTATCTTTTTAAACTTTTTTATATATGATACAAAATTATCCTGAATTAATCTAATTAATAATTGATAATCTTCTATATTTTCTTCTTGGATATTAACATATAACATTCTTAATCTATTGTCTACTAAAGAATTACATTTAGAAACGTTAAATATATCTAATAAAATATCCATAGTATTAAATTGTGGATTTGTAAATTTCATATAGCTTTCATTTATCTCTTTCAATTTGGTTTGGTCTAAATTAAATCTTGATAAAAATAAATCTTCTGAACCAATGTCATAATTTTTAATATATTTCTTTAAATGTTCTACAAAATTCTTGATGTGATTTTTATCTGATTCTTCTATCTTCTTAATACATTTCTTAGCATCAATTAATTTAATTAAACTTGTATCATCAAAATCATCTAAATTATTTAATATCTTTGAAAAATTATATACAAAGTTATATTTATATTTTTTTAATAAATTGGTTTGATCTTTATCCATAGGAATATTATGTAATACTTTAAAAGCAGCCTTATCATAAAGATCTTGTTTTGTTTCCTCTAATATAAATCTTGATATTATACAATCAAAATATGTGCCAAAATCAGTATATAAATTTTCTTTCTTTACAAATTTTGACCATATAAACGTTTCTGAATTAGGATATATTGAATTATCCATACTCTTTTTATCAATTCTTGTCTTAGGTAATATACCCTTATTTCTTAATCTAATAAAATCTTCTCCTCTTAAATTCTTTATTAATTCGGTTATTCCAGTTTTATAATCAACGCTTTCTAATTCAGACATTTTCTTATCATCTTCTTTCGCATTAGTCCAATTAAATAAATTATTATCAATCTCATATAAAAATCTTGTTATGTAATCTGATAGGTAAAAATAATATAATTTAGACTTAGCTCTGGTTGTTGCTACGTAAAATAATCTTCTTTCTTCCTCTATTTTTAAAAAATCTTTCATTCTTGGAAAAAATCCATCGTCGCATCCCACCACATACACAACTTCAAACTCTAACCCCTTACTCTTGTGAATTGTGCTGAGAGTTATATGATTTTCTTTTTTCTTTATACGAACATCATCGTCTCTTAAAAGAACGTTCGCAATTCCGTATTTATATAAGATATTTTCTATTTTTAAAAGGAGGAAGTTATTTCTGGATAAAATAGCAATTTCATGTAAAGGATATTGTTTAACCTTTTTTAATAAACTTGTTATTATCATCATATCATAATTATTAAAATTTGCTTTGATAATGAGGGGTAAGGCGCCTTCTTTATTTGTTCCATTCATTGTTTTTTCTAATCTATTCTTATTTAATTTAATGGATTCATTTGCTATTTTAATGATTTGATTTGTGGATCTATAATTAGTTGTTAGGTAGAAAGTTAGAGTATTGTCAAAATATTCATCAAACTTTATTAAATAACCAACATGACTATGTCTAAAACTGTATATATTTTGACTATCATCTCCAACAACCATTATTGTAATTCCTAATTTATTTAGGTATTTAAAAAATAAATATTGAGTATGATCAATATCCTGAAATTCATCTATAAATAAATATTTGAACTTTTTAAAATATTTAACTCCTTCAGGCGTCTTTGCGAATTTAATTACACGATGTATATATTCTGACACAGACATTAGTTCAGTATTTTCATCTAATATTTTATTTATATTTAATATCTTTCTTGCTATAGCGTCTATAGTTCCACACATAAAATTATAAAAAAAAGGTATACTTGTTTTAATCTTATTTTTCATATCTTCTGCTGAATCTTTTGTAAAAGTAGTAAGTATTATTTCATGTAGATGTAAATTATGGTTTTTTATTAAGTAAAGAATACGGGAAATAAGGGTTGTTGTTTTTCCAGAACCAGCGCTCGCAACAATACGAATATTTTTATCTATCGGAGCAGATACAACATCTAATTGTTCTTTTGATAATATCATTTTGATTAATTGTTTATTTAATTTATATTAAATATTAATTAAACAAACTAATAAATTTAGTTAGATTTGAATAAAATATATATATGATTAAAATATGAGTTATATTATTAATCTTGATGAATTTAAACCATTTTTTTTAGAATGCGTAACTAAAATGAATGTTGAAGTTGGATTTAGTTTATTGTTTAATCCAAAGAAAACAAATGGATCTGTCAATGGGTCAAAAATAGCAAGTGATATAAAATTACAAACATCTATTGGATTAATAGGATTTAATAATGAAACTGTTACTAATAGAAAGACTAATATATATTATGATTCAATTGCTAAAATAGTGACTAATCCATCACAGTATATGAGTGGATTAAATTTAAATCCTCCAGATGAGTCTGATTATATTTTATCCATTTCTGATTATTATAGAGGTACTCAAGTGTCGATTAAAATTGAACAAAGAGGAATATGGGTATGGAAACCAAATGTAGAATTAATTGATTTAATTAATAAAGTAATGCCTGAATTTGTTCAAACTATGAAAGAATTTACACCTGGTAAACCTTTTTCAGAATACTATCCAACAACTGAAAAATATAATGAACCATTACAATCTTTATTTAAAACAATTATAAATAATATTTTTTACTATAATATATATGTGAGTATGGATGCAAAATTAGTTGCTCTTGAATATCCAGCTGCTTATAACGGGTATAAAAAAATAACAACTGATGAATATTGTAAATATATGAATAATGTAATTAATGATAAAGACACTGCGTTTGGATTTGATGTATCATTTATTACATGGGATACACCTTTAAATATTAATTTATATTATAATGAATATTCTTCTCAAATATTACGTAATATGGAAAAGAGAAAATTACATGTTTGGAAACCTGGGGATAAAGATATAATTATTAAACGTATTAAAAAAATGAAAAAAGCTGGTATTGTTATGAAAGAAGATAAAGAAGAAGAATAATAATTAAAACATAATAAGGATTTATTAATATTATAAAGTATAATATTAATATATTTATGAATAAATTAATTATATCAAGACCAAGTTATAAAGAATGTTGTCTTAATAATGAAACCAACATAATTGATTCACAAATTATTATTAAAAATAAATGCTTTCATCAAGATCAACTAAATGATGATTTTAGTGTAGTTATGTCTAAACGCGATGAATTTTTAATTGGTGGAGTTATTAAATTAAAAAATACTTACACTTTTGGTAATAACGATAAAGGAGTAGAAATGTTTGAATTTATTCCGATTAATTGGCGTTATCCACGTTTTTTAGTTCCAACTAATATTAAGAAAAATCTAATTAAAAATAAAGAAAAAGTATTAGATCAATTTGTCGTTGTTAGATACAAAGAATGGAAGTCTAAATTACCAATAGGTTATATTGATAAACATTTAGGTAACGTAGAAAATCTTGTAGCTCAATATGAAATTCTTTTTTATTATTATCCAACTATGCCAATTGTGCGGCCTAAAATGATGGAAGGAGGATTATACGATTATAAAGAACCAACTGAAACAACTATAGAGGAAGGATGTGGAGATGAAATATATTCAATTGATCCTGATGGGTGTATTGATATTGATGATGCTGTATCATACGACTTTAAAAATAAACGAATTGGTATTCACATTGCGGATGTTGCGGAAATATTAAAAGAATATAAACATGATCGTTATTCAACTGTTTATGCTCCTCATAAAAATGTCCATATGATTCCTGATGAAATTGCTACTGAAATGGCTTCACTGAGAGAAGAAAAGATTAAAAATGTTATTACTTGTTGGATTGGAGAAGATGGCGAGTATACATTTGAAACTAATAATATTATTGTTAAAAAGAATTTAACTTATGATCAAGCTGAAAAATTAAAAGAAACTAATGAAAGTTTAAAGATACTTTATGAAAAGAGTATTGAATTAGGCAAGAAGATTGGAATAGAAGTAATTGATACTCATAAAATGGTTGAAGTTTATATGGTTTTATATAATAGAAATATTACTGAACTATTAGAAAAGAGAGAAAAGATGATTTTTAGAAATCAAAAAGGATTTGGAAAGGCTGTATATGAATTTAATAGAAGTGGTCATAGCAGCTTAGGATTAACACATTATACACATGCAACATCACCTATTAGAAGATATGTAGATTGGGTAATACAAAAGATCTTTAAGAATCAAATGATTATAGGAGATATTAATTTAGAAAGAGTAAATGAATATGAAAGAGAGATAAAGAGATTAAGTAGAATGTGGGATTATTTAAAAGCCAGTAGAGAAATGAAAAGTGGTGATGTATATGAAATTGAATTTAGGGAAATTCAAGATAATCGTTTGGTGTTCTTTTGCGAAAAGTTAAATATTATAATAGCAAATAAAATAGCATTTGATATAATAGAGAATGGGATGAAAATTAATGGGAATGAATATAAAATTGGAATGAAATATAATAGAGAATTATATTTAGTAGATGATAAAAAGAACATATTATTTTATAAGATATTGATACAGTTTTAAGAAAAATTAAGTTAATGCGAAAGAAACCATAGGTAATTCATTATAAATTAATAAATCTATATCCCATCCATAATGTGTTCCATCTTTTAATATAATATTAATATACTTTTTTAACTTATTATGATAATATTTGTCTTTTTTAGAATGATTTATTTTATTTGATTCAGTTAATAATTGATCAATTAATATCTTAAAATTTTTTCTATGTTCTTCATTAAAACTAGCTTTAAAATAAATCATACTATATTCAATACTTCTTACATCTCTAAAATAACTTCTAATATATTTATATATTTTAATTTGATCTACAAAACGTATTGCCATTAATTTACCTCCTTCTATAGATGGCTCAACTGATGTCAAATATAATTTGTCATTTGAATTATCTAATACTTCGTATAATGGACATGGATCAATTATATTTTTTATTTGGTCTTCTTTATCAATATAAATATGTCTGGTTGATTCAAAATATAAATCTTTTATAAAATTTTCTAATATTTCTTGTTTTCCAGTTCTATAATTTGTGGCAGTTAATATACCTTCAGCAAAACCAGACTGAGTTGATGTTAATGCCGGATAATATATCATACATGGAATTATTACTGATGGTAATGAATTATTTCCATCTCTTGAACATAATTTTTTAATATATAATTCTATTTTATTTTGAAAGATATTTCTAAAATATTGTTTATAAGAACTTATTTCATCTTTATTTTTTTCATCTTCTGATTTTCTACTATTTTTTATAAAATTTTGAAAATGACGTGCTGTTTCAAGTAAAGGACTTAAAGCAATATCATTACCACCAACTGAAACTATTAAAATATCATCGGTTCGAATATAGTCAAATATAAATTTATCTTGATCCAATAATCTAACATCGCCATTATAACTATTAGGTTCAGTAAAACGTTGATGTAATGTTGTAGCTTCAATTGATGTATTTATACAAACATATTCTTCATTTAGTCCATTATCAATTAATGTTTGATTTATTTGATATGCTACATCTGGAACACAATTATTTCCTTCTAACACATCTTCATATCCATTAATAGGTGGTTTATTACATAATTTTTTTTCATTAGAATTACTTAATGGCCAATGCTTATTATCTAATGATGAATCACCTGCTAAAAAAATAACTTTTCTATTTTTGTTTTGATCATTATAACTACGTAATCTTTCTATAAAATTTTTTCCATTAATTATTTTAATAAGATGTGTAATTTTATGTCCACTATAGTTTTCATAAAAATCTAAAGAATTTATTTTAGACATTTTATAATATAATATATAAAATAAAAATTGACGACTTCCTGTAATCTTTATTTAAACATTTTTAAGAAAAATGTTTAAATAAAAATTGACGACTTCCTGTAATCTTTATTTATTTTATCTAAAGGATAAAATAAATAAAAATTGATTATAAATACAACTTAATAATAAGATTATTAACTTATATTTATTATGATTCATATTTTAAACAAACCATATGAAGGCGAACTTGAACATCCATTTAAACATAAATTAGATGACTTTCAAAAGCATGCTTTCAATATTATGAATACTGTATGCCCGCATAATATTTTATGTTGTGCTCAAACTGGTTCAGGTAAAAGTTTGCTTGCTGAATATGCTATCTTAAAGGCGATTGAAAAAGGAAAGAAGGCAATTTATTGTAGTCCGATTAAGACACTAAGCAATCAAAAATTTTATGAATTTACAAAAAAATACACCAATATATCGTATGGTATTATCACAGGCGATAACAAACATCGTCCTGATGCTGATGTGCTTATTATGACGACAGAGATTTTAATGATTATGCTTTCAAAAAATGAGATTAAAATAGACAATATTAGTTATAATGTAGATATACACAATGAAGTAGATTCAATTATCTTTGACGAAGTGCATTATATTAATGATCGTGAGAGAGGAAATGTTTGGGAAAAGAGCATTATGACGATTCCAAAGAATATTAGTATTGTTATGTTATCTGCTACAATTAATAAACCTGAAAATTTCCTAACCTGGATTCATTCTGTTAATGGAAATCCTAGTTATCTACTTAGTAACGAAAAGAGAGTAGTTCCATTAAGATTTAGTTATGGTATCTTTATGACTAAGATTCCCAAAGAATTAAAGAAATATGAATATTTAATTAATAAAATGACATATTTAATGAGCACTGAAAATAAAACAATAAACAATGAAACCTTAAATAATTATATGTATCTTTCAAAATATTTTCGTGATAACAGAACTAACTTTAGATGGTTAATTAATCAAGTATGTTTATATTTAGATCAACACAAAATGTGTCCTGCGATTTTCTTTGTCTTTTCAAAGAAAACTTGTTTCTATTTAGCAGAATCTATAACAGAGCATTTTAATGATGACAATGAATCAAGAGAAGTTGAACGGGACATCGCATATTATCTTTCCAAGTTGGAGCACAAGGACGATTATATGAAAACACCCCAATATTTTCAAATGATAAAATTGGCTAAAAAAGGTATTGCGGTTCATCATGCTGGATTAATTCCGGTTTTTAAGGAAATTATAGAAATGTTATTTTCAAAGAATTTAATCAAGATCTTATTTGCTACGGAAACATTTGCTGTTGGACTAAATATGCCAACTAAAACTGTTCTAATGACTGATGTATTTAAATTTGATAATTCTGGAAAGAGAATGTTATATTCTCATGAATTTATTCAGATGAGTGGTAGAGCAGGTAGAAGAGGATTAGATACAGAAGGACATGTTATTCTACTACCTCAAATTATTTCTGATGTTATTGAAAGAATAGAATTTAAGGATTTAATGATGGGTAATCCTCAAACTATTGAATCAAAGTTTTATATTGATGAAAACTTAATTTTATCTTCTATTAGAAATAACAATTATGACGATATTAATAATTTCATTAAAAAGACTCTATTAAGTGCTGAAATGGATAAACAAAAGAAATATATTGAAAGTAAGATAACTGAAACGGAAACAAAATTGGGAGGATATAAAATAAAAAATATGGAAATATTTGAGGAAAAAGAGAAGGTTATTGAAGAATTAAACGCTGAAATTCAACCATCAAATAATCAAAGAAAGAGATTAGAAAAGAAATTAAAAGATATTGAAGCAACAGCTGAATATAGAGATGAATATTCTGTGTATAATAGTTTTAAAGATGTTAGTAAGAACTTGAAAAAACTACAAAATGAAAGAGATTCATTAGAAACATTTATTACAACTGATTTAAATGAAAAGATGGATTATTTAACTAAAAATGGATTCTTTGAAAATAATGAAATAACATTGAAAGGTAAAACTGCTTTATTATTTAGAGAACTTGATAATGTTATCGGAGCCGAATTAGTATTTAGTGTATTTGTTGATGATCTTGATGAAAGAAAATACTTATCTTTATTAACTCTTATTACTGAAGGAAGAAATTCTGAAACATTTGAAATACCCGAATCTCATATTGAAATTTACCATTTTGTAGATGAAATGTTTCCTGAAATTATACCCAATAGAGAATATATATTTCCAGTTCTTGATTGGTATGATGGTTCTCCGATTAGTAATATAATTAATAATTATAAGATCTTTGAAGGAGATCTAATTAAGACAATCAATAAAATAAATAATTATATTGATGAATTAAATGAAGGATATATATTAAAAAATAATTTGAAATTTGTTGAAATGTTAAATAGTATAAAAAATAGATTACAAAGAGAAATTGTTTCTACTGAATCATTATATTTAAGGCTGTAGGCACCTAAGGCTGTAGGCACCTAAGGCTGTAGGCACCTAAGGCTGTAGGCACCTAAGGCTGTAGGCACCTAAGGCTGTAGGCACCTAAGGCTGTAGGCACCTAAGGCTTTTATTTATAAAATTTTAATTAATATTTATTAATTAATTTATTTAATTTTGTTTATGGGATTGCTGTGTTTGAATTTAGTGTATATAATAGAGCAGCTATCCTATCTAATGCTTCTTGAATAGTTGTTGGAGCTGTATCTGCCCAATTAGCAGATGTTGCTGGAGTATAATCTGATGGTCCATTTGGTCCTTGAGCTCCGGCTGGTCCTTGAGCTCCGTCTGTTCCTGCTGGTCCTTGAGCTCCGGCTGGTCCTTGAGCTCCGTCTGTTCCTGCTGGTCCTTGAGCTCCGGCTGTTCCTTGAGCTCCGTCGGAACCTGCTGGCCCAGCTGGTCCTTGAGCTCCGGCTGGTCCTTGAGCTCCGTCGGAACCTGCTGGTCCAGCTGGTCCTTGAGCTC
>Ga0214921_10004329_pt1 | contig 20950 bp, 30 predicted proteins | sample LL1505_MetaG_FD_177992 | JGI IMG/M metagenome (GOLD analysis project Ga0214921, IMG submission 177992) | Freshwater microbial communities from Lake Lanier, Atlanta, Georgia, United States - LL-1505 | ecosystem: Environmental > Aquatic > Freshwater > Lake | place: USA: Georgia | collected...
TTTATTGAGAATCCATATATAATGTTCAGTAAGGTCTGGTATGACGACTCTTCAAAAACAATGGAAGAGTTGCTCGACTACGACTTCACTCAGCACAAAGGAACCTACGTAAAGCTGATCGTCACCAGCAAGACGAATCCGTTTTGGTTTGACAAGTTTTGCGAGAGTATTGAAAAGCAAGGTATTCTCAACCTTCAGATCGTCGATGATCATCTAAACCTAAATCTTGATGAAGACAGCGAAATCGTCAATGAAGCCGAAAGCACTCTTGACATCTTCATGAAACATATCGATCAAGTCAACTCTCCTAATCTGAACAGGGATAAACTTGAACGAGTGATCGTCGATCTGTATAATCAGGCGATAACTGTAGAATGATTCATTTTGTTAAGATGACCATTTTGATAAATATAATCAAAAAGGAAAACAAATATGGCAAAAGGTATCTACGATAGGACAGAAGCTAAAAAAATTCAATCCGAGAAAGCCAAAAAACGTTGGTTGGAAAGAGGGGACGATTTTCGCGAAATTTTTAAAAAACGAGATTTCTCAAATAACGGGAGGAAAAAAACCTTTCAAAGATTCGACAGAGAATGTGTTATTTGTAAACAAATCTTTGAAATCAATAACTCTAAAGCGGCTGAAAATAAAAAATTTTGTAGTAGAAATTGTTATTTCGAACAACGAAAAGTTTTTTGTAAAACTGACGAATTTAAAGAACAAATGTCTAACATATCGAAAAGAATCGATCGATCGTATATGAAAACTGAAGCGTACGCTGCAGCAACGAGAAATCCAGAAACTCCCGAATACGTTCGATATAGAAACAAAGTTCACAAACTTTCGGAACAAACGTATGTTAAACACATTGATCATATCAATCCCAAAAGATTTCCAAGAACTCTTTGCGGGGTTGAGGGTGGTTGGCAGTTAGATCATATTAAATCCGTTAGACTTTGTTTTGATGAAGGAATAACGGAAGAAGAAGCCGCTTCTTTAAATAATTTGAGAATGCTTCCATGGAGAGAAAATTTGATGAGAAATTACGTTGATAAGCTTTAAAACAATAAGATGGAAAAATTTCCTTTCGACGGGAAACATCTTCACAGAACTAAGCTTGTCTACGCCAGGGACCACTCTGATTGTGGGCGAGAACGGAGCAGGTAAGTCAACCATTCTTGATGCTCTTACTTTTGCTTTGTTCGGTAAGACTTTCAGAAACATCAACAAGCCACAGCTTCTCAACACAATCACTCGTAAAGAGTTGGTTGTGGAGCTCGAGTTCTCTATTCAATCCAATCATTACAAAATCGTCAGAGGCATCAAGCCTGCTGTGTTCGAGGTTTACTGTAACGATAACCTAGTCAACCAATCGGCTGAAATGAGAGACTATCAGGAAGTTCTAGAAAAGAACGTCTTGAAGATAAACTACAAGTCTTTCTGTCAGGTTGTTATTCTTGGTTCTGCTTCTTTCGTTCCTTTTATGCAGCTCCCTGCTTCACAGCGTCGGACGATCATTGAAGACCTGCTAGACTTGCAGGTATTCACTACAATGAATACTTTGCTGAAAGAAAAAGTGCAGGACAATACCAGTCTCATTCAGGATAATGAAAACGACCGAAAGATTGTTGAAGCCAAAATCAAGATGGTCAGGGAACATCTGAAAGAAGTTCAATCTAAGAACGAACAATTCATTCAAGAGAAGAAAACTGCTCTTGCTGACGTTGAAAAGAAGATTGAAGAGGCTAGACTGACTAAAAACCAGCTAGCTGATGTAATCAAATCAAAATCAGATTATCTTACAAACCTCGGTAGCGTTAAGAATAAAGTTGAGAAACTGAAAACTCTTAGAGCGCAGATGGAGATCAAAACTGCTTCTCTCTCAAAGGAGATTGATTTTTTCAATAATCACGACAACTGCCCGACTTGTAAACAAGAAATCAGTTCTGAGTTTAGCTGCGAAATCGTAGAGAAACGTGAGAACGAAATCAAAGAAGTTGAGTCAGGTCTGACGCAGTTGGCGAACAAATATGAAGAAACCAACGCAGAGCTCAGCAAGATAATTGAAATTGATAAGGAATGTGACGATCTTAGAACCAAGGCATCTCATGAAACTCTGAAGATTCAGATGTTTAACGATCAAGTTAGAACGATATCAAAAGAGCTTGATGAAGCTAAAAAAACTTCAAAAGAAAATTCCGATTTGAAGGTTGTTGACTTAGAAAAAGACTTGACTAATCTGTCAAATCATTATAATATACTACAGGAGGACAAGCGTGTCCTGAACGCTGCAGCTTTGTTGTTGAAAGATGGAGGTATAAAGACTCGTATCGTGAATCAATACATACCAGTCATCAACAAGCTGATCAACAAGTATCTGTCAGAGTTCGATCTGTTTGTTGAGTTCAATCTAGACGAGCAGTTCAACGAAGTCATCAAGTCTCGCTACCGTGATGAGTTTAGCTACGCATCTTTCAGTGAAGGCGAAAAGCAGAAGATTGACCTGGCTATTCTGTTTACCTGGAGAGCAGTAGCCAAACTTCGTAACTCCCTGAGCACAAATCTTTTGATTCTCGATGAAGTGTTCGATAGTTCTCTTGATGGTAACTCGGCTGAAGACTTGCTCAAGATTCTACAGAACATCAGCAGAGACTCAAACGTGTTCATCATCTCTCATAGAGACACTCTACACGACAAGTTCGAGAACGTCGTGAAGTTTGTCAAGACAAAATCTTTTAGTAGGATTGCAGAATGAAAGTTATTGATTACCGAGACCCTCAATTGAAAGAGAAGTCGCAACCTTTTGATTTCAAGAACCCACCGTTTGATCCGGTTGAGTTCTCTCAAGAGCTCATCAAGTTTATGTATGATAACAACGCAATCTGTCTTACTGCTCCTCAAGTCGGGATTCCTCTTAGGATCTTCGGTATGCGCGGCGCTCCAGAGAACTTTGTCTGTTTCAACCCAAGAATTGTTATGCCAAGCAATGATCAAATTCGGCTTGAAGAAATAAGCATAACGTATCCAGGGTTAGTCATAAAAGTTAAACGACCACAACACTGTAAAGTTCGTTTTGCTACACCTAATGGTGAAATTAGAACCGAAACATATACAGGGATGACAGCTCGCGCGTTTCAACATTGTATAGACTTTCTCGACGGCGAAATATTCTACAAAAATTCCAACATCATTCACCGTCAAAAATCTTTACAAAAATGGAAACGTATGATCAAGTGATTTTTTGTTTTTAGATTTCAAAGTTTCGGAAATTTTCATTTTAGTTTCTTCCGATTTTCTTTTTCCGATTTTCGCTTCCGACATTTTTTGTCTTGCTTCTTTCGAGATCAATCTAGTTCTGTTTGATTCCGAAATTCGTCGTTTGTGATCATCCGACATTTTTTTCGCCGATTCTGATCTTTTTTTTCTTGTTTCATCCGAGATATTCTTAGCGGATTGAGACATTTTTAAACGAGTTTCTTCTGTATGTTTCGAACAGTAAAAAGATTTTGCGCCATTGTGTCGATTCAACCAACGGTCAGACTGGGCTGCTTTAATTTTTTTGAGAAGTTTTTCTTCCCATAATAAAGATGTAGCGCGGTCATTGAATATTTTTCTGATTTTAATAACGTTGGGTTCGCCGTGTAGTTTTCTGAATTCGGCAACATGTTTCGACGACGTGAAATATGTAACCCATAAATCTTTGGGATTGCAGGTTTTGGCGTGTCTTACGCCATAATACCATCTGTCAAGTTTAGACCAACCGATTAGATATGTATAAGGCTGATAAGTAGTCATAGCTGATGCTCCTATAAAGCGTTAGAGTCAGTGGAGCTGGTAACTCGCGACTGACAATCTTATTTATAGAGAACCAATTTTTAAACTTGACTTTTGATTCGATCCGTATTATAATACGTTATAACATTTCGATAGAAAGATCAAATTTTGAACATTTTCTACGTCGACTCAGATCCCGAGATCGCTGCAAAATCGCTTGTAGATCGACATTGCGTAAAGATGATTTTAGAATCTGCGCAGTTGCTTTCGACTGCGCATCGAGTGCTAGACGGTAGGGAAGTTGCGGGTAAGTCCAAGACTGGTCGCAACGCGAAACGTTGGGTTCTCGACGATGCGCGCGATACTGTTCTGTATCAAGCTACGCACATCAACCATCCTTCTGCCGTATGGGCGCGTAAGTCGGTTGAAAACTACAATTGGCTTGTAGAGCACTTTTTCGCTCTCGGAGAAGAGTACACCTACCGCTACGGTAAGACTCATAAGTGTTTCGGGGAACTCAGCTACCAGCTGCAATCTCCTCCTAAGAATCTGACTAACTATGATATGACGACAATGCCTTCTGCTATGGATCCCGAATACGTTGTCAGCGAAGACCCAATCGTCAACTACCGTAACTACTACAAAATCGGGAAGGCAAGAATGCACTCCTGGAAGAACCGTCAACCTCCTGAATGGATTATTTGATTATGAATAAAGACGACATTGCTCCGCTTTGCATTTCAATTTGTTTTGCTCTTGTGATCATTGCGATGGTTGCGGCAATATATTTTGGAACAGTATCAAACTCTCGCCAGTATCATGAACAAGCAAAGCTTTGTCTTGAAGCACGCGGGTCTTGGGTTCCCACTGCAGGCGGTGGTGCCTGCATCGTTAACAACCGATAGGATTATATTATGACATACGAAATTGAAGATTACGAAATCCACGCTCTCCGTAGCATTCAAAAAAAGCTACACGGTCAAGCTACTGCGATGGGTTGGCACAAGAATCCGCGTGAAATTGGCACGATGATTGCTCTTTGTCACTCGGAACTGTCTGAAGCTCTTGAAGGTGCGCGTAAGAACCTTATGGACGATCATCTAACAGAACGCACAATGCTTGAAGTGGAGCTCGCTGACACTATCATTCGCATTCTTGATCTTGCTGGTCGTGAGGGTCTTGACGTGGCTGGCGCTCTTGACGAGAAGCATCGCTACAACGCAAATCGAGCGGATCACCAATTACAAAATCGCATGGCTGATGGTGGAAAAAAGTTTTGACTTTTCCATATATACGTAGTATAATGCAATTAGTCAATAAGGAGACCTCAAATGGTTAAGACACTTGTAATCAAAGCTATCGATGCCGAAGATACCCTAGGCACTTTCATCACTAATGACCGATACGATATTGTGATTCAAGAAGATACTGATATGTATGCCGAAACAGTTACGGGCGATCTTACTGAAGACAATATCATTTTCAAGTTTCGCAGGAATGTTTTCACCAAGGAAGAGTGTGATTTTGCGTATGCTGGTCTAAGGGAAGCAGCAACTGAGTCGCAAAACCGTGGTCTTGCTGCTGGTCCGCGTGGCGAAATCCTCGGATCTCAGGGTCGTCAGCATCGCGATTGGGTGACCGAGTATCATCAAGATATTCTTGATTTCTTTCTCCGCCCTGATAATGCTATCTTTCAAGAAGATACTATCGAATCAATTCGTGCGGAACATGCAACAAACTCAAAGAAGGAAGAGACTCGAGGTCGCGTTTGGCTTCGTTCTGAAGTTTGTAAGCATTATCCGGAATACCACGGTTGGTTTGATAAGTGGGTTGATGGTCTTCACAATCTGTCGCGCGAAGATCAGCGAAAGGAAGCCAACAACGTTCTGAGCAATTACATTTCTGAGACCAACTACGCTCAGTCAGTCATGTCTGGTATCGCCGGCTATTTCGACCGTTATCCGCGTATCCCATACGGTCGTGCTACCTCATACACCGAGAAGAATCTCGAAAAGTTTGCGCTTTGTTATCCTTACCTTCGTAAGCTGAATCAACAATTCAAGGAACTAATCCCCGGAAGATGGAAGGCTCAACGTAATGAAGCTGACAAGCTCGATCCTAGATTTCTTATTGATGACACTGTCTTTACTACTCTTACTGTCAATCATAATTGGCGCACAGCCTGCCATCGCGATGCTGGCGATCTCACTGTGGGTTTCAGTAATATTTGTGGAGTCACTGGACCGGAAGGTAAGGGATGGAAAGGTGGTCAGTTCATTCTTCCTGAGTATCGGATTGCTATCAATCTTCAACCTGGCGATATGTTGCTGGTCAACAATCACGCAGGTATTCACGGCAATGATGAGCTGATTGGTGAAGACAACGATCGTATGACCATCGTTGCTTATTTCCGCGAGAAGATGACTGAGCTGAAGTCTTGGGGCTACGAGCAGCTTCGTAAGCAGTACATAGAAGAACGTCGTGCCAATCGTGACCACAAGTATTATCGTCCGCTCTGGAATGGTGTCTCGCCCTCTATGTGGGACGAAGAAGAGTGGCATGATTATATGAAGAAGCACAACATGCCAGATCCTTATGCGGCATCAGTTGCAACAAGTTTGGAGTCGTTCTTCGAATGATTGTGACTGTTCAGTCTGCGAATAGATCTGAAAAAGTCGGAGCTCTCTTAAAAAAGATTGCTCCGATTGATCCTATCTTTTATGTTCCTGTGTGGCAGATTGAAGATTACAAATCTGCTGGCGCAAAACAGATCGTTGGCGTAGAGGGTGTTATGCCAATGAAACCAAAACAGCTTAATGCTGCTCTTAATGATTATAAGGGTCAAACAATAATTACTATGGATGACGATTTTGTCGGATGTGTATCAGTGACGCCTGATAAGAAAGCTAAAGGCTGTTCTCTTAAAGATCTAATAGAACAGACGCTAGAAGAATTTAAAAAAACTGATGCTGAATTGGCAGGATTCTCAACAACTTCTAATCCTTTTTTTCTGCGCACTACCGAGAACGAGAGTTTCGGTATGATTACTGGGCAGATATTGTTTCACAAATCTAATGGTGTTTTATTTGATGAAGCGATGAATGAGATGGAAGATCTTGAGTATATCATTCAGCACCACTTACATAAAGGTATATTGAAGATAAACAGGTTTGTCGTAAATTTTCACATCTTTGGACGAAACGAAAATGACGATGCTAAATACTCTGGCGGTTATAAAGGGTTCAGGACTAAAGAGACTGAATTCAAAACTTATAACTATATGAGAAACAAACATCCTACAGCTTTTTCTAATAAGGTAGAATACAATAAAACTGCTGATATACCTAAGAGAGTTATGTGGGAAAAATTGACAGATCGCGATCGCGGTGGCGCGACTTTATTTTGAGGTGATTTATGATTGATTATGAAATTGCTATCCCGTCCTACAAAAGACCAGAGACTATCAAGAAGAAGACCCTGAAGGTTCTGGAGGGTCACAATATTCCTCCAGAAAAAATCAACATCTTCGTTGCCAATGAAGAAGAGTTCGATATTTACAGTAAGTCTCTAAAGGATACACCGCATAATAAGATTGTTCTTGGTGTTCCTACGATCGGAGCGCAACGAAACTTCATCGAGCGTTGGTATCCCGAAGGAACCAAGCTTATGATGTTTGATGATGACGTTGAAGAAGTGCAGCGTAAAATCAGCGAACAAAAGCTTGGACCGATTGATGACCTGTACGAGGAAATCATCAAGCGTGGTTTTGATGAGTGTGATAATATTGGTTCTAAGACGTTTGGTATCTATGCAGCCTCTAATGCCTATTTCATGAAGGATCGTGTCTACACCAAACTTTGCTATATCATTGCATCGATGTTTGGTGTTGTTGTTGAACATCACGATGACCTGCAAAGGATTACGAATCACGGCGAAGACTATGAGTACTCGATTCGTCAGTACATTCGCAATGGCGTTCTCTGTCGGTTCGATAACTACACTGTGAAGTCTAACTATTACAAAGAAGATGGTGGTCTGCAGACTATCAGAACCAAGGAATACGTTCACGAATCAATTTCTAAGATCGCCGAAATGTTCCCTGAATACTGCACCATGTATATTCGTGAAACTACAGGCAACGCCGAGCTTCGCCTGAAGGACACTCGTAAGGAAGCTGGCGCTAGTATTGAAAGTTTCTTTTTATGAGCAAAATTGACTATAAGTATGATGAAGGGTTGATCCTCCAGGATTTTCTCGCCTATATAGATAAGACGTACGGTGAGCACTACAAAGCATCTGACAACATTGAGTGTTTTGATGCTTGGATCGCATTAGGCGATGCCACCACTACTTTCCGAGACACAGCAATCAAATACCTTTGGCGCTACGGAAAGAAAAACGGAAACAACAAAGCCGACCTAACAAAAGCAATGCATTACATCTTACTGATGATGTATAATGATCACTACAAACAAAAGGATTAGATCATGGAAATCTCTATTCAAATTGAAGAACTTCGTAAGCGTAAGCTGTTTCTCGCCGCTCCAATGTACGGTGGACAATGTGCTGGTATGTTTGCCAAGTCCGTAGCAGACTTATCGTCTATCTGCACCTCGAACGGTATCGAGCTACGCTCTTACTTCCTGTTCAACGAATCGCTCATCACTCGCGCGCGAAACTACTGCGTTGATGAGTTTATGCGTTCTGACTGCACTCATATGATGTTCATTGACTCGGACATCGGGTTTGATCCACGTGACGTTCTTGCGATGCTTGCGTTACAGGGCGAAGATACAGAATACGACGTTCTTGCTGGTCCGTATCCTAAGAAGTGCATCAGCTGGGAAAAGATTAAGCTCGCTGTTGACAAGGGTGTTGCTGACGAAGATCCGAACGTTCTTGAAAAGTTCGTTGGTGACTACGTATTCAACCCGAAGGGTGGCGGTGGAAACATTCGTATCGATCAGCCGGTCGAGGTTATGGAAGTCGGCACCGGATTTATGATGACGCGTCGTTCAGCTTTCGAGAAGTTTGAAAAGGCATTCCCTCATTACAGCTACAAGCCTGACCATGTTCGCACCGAAGCTTTTGATGGTTCGCGTGAGATTATGCAGTACTTCCAGGCTGAAATTGATCCTGCTTCTAAGCGTTATCTTTCGGAAGACTATTGGTTCTGTCAGAAGATGATTGAGATCGGCGGTAAGATTTGGTATTGCCCATGGATTAAGCTGCAGCATGTAGGCTCTTACATCTTCGGCGGTTCTCTTATTGATCTTGCTTCTATCGGCGCTCCTGCGACCGCTGACATAAATCAGTTGGGCAAGAACAAGAAAAAGTCTTGACTTTTCCCAAGTTTACCTTTATAATGACGTTACTGTGATATTGAACATGGAGATATATAATGCAACTTAGTGCCAAGACTATCAATGTTTTCAAGAACTTCGCGACGATCAACACTTCGATCGTCCTGAAGCCTGGGAATTTGGTCGCGACCATTTCCCCCAACAAGACTATCATGGCGCGCGCGACTGTGCCAGATGAGTTCCCTGCAGTTACCGGTATATTCGAGCTGAATCGATTTATTGGTGCATTGTCTATGTTTGAAAATCCGGAGGTTGAATTCGGTAATCAAACTATTGCGATTCATTCCAATAAGCAGTTTATGAATTACCCTTTCTGCGAAGTTTCCAACATCATGGTTCCTCCGGAGAAGGAAATCAAGCTTCCTTCCGTGGATGCTGAGTTCAATCTCAGCAACAAGGATATTCAGAGTGTGATGAAGGGTTTGGGCGTTCTGAACCTGCCTGAAATTGCTGTTGTTGGTGATGGTGCGAATATGTATCTTTGTGCCATCGACTCTAAGTCTGGTTCTTCTGGCGAATATAAGATCTCTGTTGGCGAAACAGATAAGGCATTCCGTGCCATCTTCCGCCCTGAGAATATGAAGATCATGGACGGCGACTATCAGGTCCAGATTTCTTCTAAGGGCATCTCTAAGTTTGTTGGTATCGAAGCGACTTACTGGATTGCTGTGGAAGCCTCTAGCAATTTTTGATAATGAAAGATGGAGGGCAGTTAACCCTCCATCTCCACCCAGAGAAAGACAATGCCTACAAAGAGAGCAAGAGCGCAAGCAACTGCAGTAGTTTCCAGAAAGTTAGCTGGAGATTTAGTTGTTATGAACGTATTCGGTAAACAAACGCCGAATATGGTTCGTTGTGAGTGTGGAGAGTGGAAGTTCAAATCCGAATTTTACCTCGAAAGTTCCAGTAAAAGAAAACATCCCTGGCAAGTCAGGTTTCAATGCACTCCTTGCTGGGACCAATTCCATGGCAAGAAGCTCCAAGTTTCCCAGCCAATAACAAAAACCCTTGAATCGTTTATGGAAAAAGAAGATGCTTGAAGAATTCCTCTGGGTTGAACGCTACAGACCTAAGAAGATCGAAGAGACTATTTTGCCTGCGGACCTGAAGCAGACGTTTCAGCAGTTCGTCGATCAAAAGAACGTTCCTAATCTTATTCTATCCGGTTCTGCCGGAGTGGGTAAGACCACCGTCGCCCGAGCCATGCTTGAAGAGCTCGGCTGCGATTATATCGTGATCAACGGGTCTATGAATGGCAACATTGATACGCTCCGTAACGATATCCTCAACTTCGCCTCGGCTGTTTCTTTGAGCGGTGGGCGAAAGTACGTCATCCTTGATGAGGCTGACTACCTGAATCAAAACTCAACTCAGCCTGCCCTCCGCAACTTCATGGAGGAGTTCTCTAAGAACTGCGGGTTTATCCTGACCTGCAACTTCAAGAATCGTATCATCAAGCCTCTTCATTCTCGGTGCTCTGTCATCGATTTCAAGATCGGCAAGAAGGATATGGCGAAGCTCGCTGTTCAGTTCCTGAAGCGCACCGAGTGCATTCTCAAGAACGAGAACGTTGAGTACGAAAAGGTTGTGCTGGTTTCTGTCATTGAATCTTTCTTCCCAGATTGGCGTCGAGTTCTCAACGAGCTTCAACGCTACTCAGCCCTGGGTAAGATTGACAGCGGTATCCTGAGCAGCTTTCAGAATGTGTCGATGCAGGAGTTGTTTGCTGCCTGTAAGGCGAAGAAGTTCGAAGACGTTCGTAAGTGGGTTCACGATAACTCCGACCAGGATCAGAACACCATCTTCCGTTCTGTTTACGAAGCATCAGATGCCTATGTCGCCAAGAAGACTATCCCGCTCTTGGTTTTGAAGATCGCCGACTACCAATATAAGGCATCCTTCGTTGTTGATCAGGAAATCAACCTCCTGGCATTCTTCGTCGAGCTGATGATGGAACTTGAATGGCAGTGAAGCCCAAAAAGAAGGAGTCTTCAGACAAGGAGACTCTTTCAACTCTCTTCGGTCGGATTGCAATCAAACCCGAAGCTGAGGAGGAAAAATGGGGAACAGGCACTAACATCTGGTCCTTCGTCAACTCCATCTCAGAGGAAAAGAACTATCTCTTTGACGATGACACTGCCAAGGAGTACACACCATTCACCATCAATCGTGCGTTCTCTATCCATATTGATACACTGCATCATGCATCGTTGATGAACCAGTGTTACAACCTCGATAAGAAGATGCAGCATGACTATCTTTTCTACGCACTTCCTAAGAAGGTTCGTCGTAAGAAGTGGCTGAAGAAGAGCGATGAGGAGAAGCGAGAAATCAAGCTTCTTGAAGATGTGGCTCAGGTAATAGGATATAACTTCAATAAGACCAGAGCGTTCTGGAAGGTTCTATCAGAAGATCAGCGCAAAGAGTTCCTCGCGAAGTACGTTTATCTGGAAACTAAAGACTTGAAGGTAAAACAGAAATGACACTAAATAAAAGCAAAAACTGCTTTTGTGAGGTAACTTATGTCTTTGTTAAATACATTATTGGAGGTGAGCATAGCTGAAGAAGAAGATTTCCTAAAGATTAAGGAAACTCTTACGCGCATTGGTGTTGCCTCCAAAAAAGAAAAGAAACTGTACCAGTCCTGCCACATTCTACACAAACGTGGCAGATATTACATCGTTCATTTCAAAGAGTTGTTTTTGTTAGATGGTAAGCATTCTGATTTCAGCGATGAAGATAAGGGACGCAGAAACTCTATCGCCAATCTTTTAGAAGAATGGAATCTAGTCAAGATCCTAGATGCAGACAGATTCAATGAGCCAATGGCTCCTATGAGTCATATCAAGATCTTACCTCATAAAGAAAAGTCGGAATGGATTTTAGAGTCAAAGTACTCTATTGGTTCTAAGAAACGCCTAAAACCTCAAGAGAATCTTTCTTAGCTCTCCATTCGATCCATTGTTGTTTGGCTTTTTCCGATATTTTGGTGCGAGTTTCTTCGCTGATTCGTCTTCCTTTGTTCTTTTTAGCTGCTTTCGCTCTAGCCTCTGGAGTATGAAAAGCAGCTACTTTTTTAGCTTTCGTTTCATCGCTCACGTTTTTAGCCGCAAATGAAAGTTTCGCTCTAGTTTCTTTACTAATATTTTTTCTAGAAGCTGACATGTTAGCTTTACATTGATCGGAAAATGGTTTACGTTTTTTTCCGGTTTTTGCTTTGGATATAGCAGCGCCAATCTTTTTTAGTGTTTCTTCGTTTCTATTTTTTACGGCGAAACTCATTTTTTCTCGAGTTTCTTTGCTAACAGAAGTTCCAGAAGCTCCATCGCCACCGTCTGTCAAGTTTCTCAATATTCCTGTTTTCAGATCTTTACGACCGTACCAACGGATGTAACGTCTTTCTAGAGCACAAGCTCCGACATCAGAAAGATTAGTTTCCAGAAAAACAATTCTTGAATGGTCTTTTGGAATTGAAATACGGTGTTTGTTATAGACTCTTTTGCCTTTACCTTTACCAATATAATAAGGGGAACCGTCTTCTCTAAGATAGGCATACACGTAATGATGATAAGTAGACATGTGCTGATGCTCCTTTCTAGCGTTAGAGTCTGTGGATGTTGGTAGCATCGTGACAGACAACTCTATTTATATGATGAGATTCTTTATCAAGAAAGCGAAAAAAACAATGCTAAAGTGGCTAATAAAAAAAACTAAACCCATCATTCTGAGATCAGAGGAGCTTCAGCAAGTCACCGAGCTTCTGTTTCCGCCTCTTGAAACAGTTGAAAGAGACGAGGGCTTGGTGATTCAGGTGGATTATTCTGTAGACAGCAATCTACAATCCGCTCTGTATGATCTCGAGGAAGGTAACAACGATAAGGTTGTTCAGAACACAATCAGAAAGGCGATTGACCAACTGATTGAGGTTCGTAAGATCCTAAGAGCTTATCCGGAACTGGATGAACGAGCCAAGTACGTCATCGTTGACACGCCAGATCAAAACAAAAAAGAGGTGGAAGCCGAGTAAGCTTCCACCTCTCATCATTTTAGGATAGTTTCGAAACTCAGTTACGGCAGCAGGTGACACGGGCGAACTTCGCGAAAAACTAAATAGGGTTGTTATCAAAGGATTTCTCTTTTATGAATACACCCTACACATACTTAATCGGTTGGTCCGATCTTAACGCCTGGTATTACGGCGTGAGATTTTCAAAAAAATGTAGTCCAGAAGAGCTTTGGAAAACTTATTTTACGTCGTCGAAACACGTAAAAAAATTCCGCGAAGAACATGGAGAACCTGACGTTGTTGAAATAAGAAAGATATTCCAAAGCGAACAACTGGCTCGATTGTGGGAGCACAAGGTTTTAAAAAGATTGAACGCTCCAAAAAACGATAAGTGGTTGAATAAAACGGATAACAAATCGATTTATAACGACAAAGAAACCTGCGCGAAAATCGCCCTGGCCAACACAGGAAAAAAGAGGTCAAAACCGCACCCAAGCAAAGGTAATCCACTTCCTGCTAACAGAGGAAAAATCCCCTGGAATAAAGGCAAAAAGAACGTGCAATTAATAACGGAAGAAATGAAAAAAGAGAGAAGCGAGTTGACCAAAAAACGTTGGGAATCGGGCGTGTATTCTCGCCGTCCCAAACCTACTGAGGAATCCAATCTTAAAAGAAAAGAAACTCTACAGGGCAGGACGTTCAACGAACAACACAGAGCGCGTCTCAGTGAGAACAAAAAGAAATACTACGCAGAGCGTAGACTTAGGAACGAGTGCACGTAATCTTTGCGATTTTCTTCCAGTTTGCCGCACCCTTGCGACGGATCGCACCAATCTTCAGTGCCATGCGCAGGGAAAGCTCGCGCAGGCGGTCCTGGTTGTCCTCAATGAAGTCAACCACATCAAGCTGCGCTTCATCAGTAAGACCGATGTTACGCAGAAGACCATGACGAATCACCTGACGAATGCGGATCAGGTAGTCGCGCTTGGTCTTCATCGCCAAGTCCATGTAATGCGCACGAGAAACCAGAGCCTGCAGGTGCGGAGCAAGCTTGCTACCGCGCTCGATCATCGCGTCAAAATCATAGTTGGTGATAAAGATAATCGTGCCTTCAAACTGGAAGCTCTTGGGCAGGCGCTCGGCAGTCTCTTCGTCAATAAGAGTGCCTTCGGTGATGTAAGAAATCACGCGACGCTCGCTGGTATCACAAGCTGCCTTCAGCAGATTGACAGCAGTGTCATCAAGGAACACCTCATCGGCGTCATCGAACACCAGAACCTGACCGGCACCACGGTGCGAGTGTAGCAGCTTGTAAAGACCAGGAGCCTTGATATAACCCTTCACGATCTTGTGGTTGATCGCGTTAGGGTCCCAGGCATTGAGAGCCTTCTCAACCGTGTAGGACTTGCCGAGACCGGCAGGACCGGACACGATCAGCGCACGGGCATCGCCCGAGATCGCCGCGTCGGTCATCGTCTCAAGAATCTCAAAACGGTCAGCCAGCTTGGCTTCGATTTCGGCATCGGTCTCAACGACCACCGGAATCTGGGCAGGGGCGACGTTAAGAATCTTAGCGATCTTAGCAGCGCCACGAGCGCCACGGGGAGCGCGAAAACCGGACTTAGGAACACCACGAGGCATCAGATTTTTCCCTTCACGTTATATTGTCATATTAACCTAAGAAGGATAAAAAGGCAAGAGAAATAAAAACGAACGATAACAGTGGGTTAAGAATTCTAAGAAGCTAAGACGTTGAAAACTAAGAATATTATTTTTCCCGATTTTTTTATTTTTTTCGAAAAAAATAATCCCTAACGATTTCAATGGGTTGTAAAACGCTGATTGCTAAGTCATTGATTTCATTCAAAAAGAAAAATCTTGCTTTTTTTCCAGTTTTAGGGTAAGATGAGTTTATAAGATGAAAGGAAAAAACTGATGACCCAATTCTTCGCTATGAATGTTGAAAAAGCCGCTGTTTTTGAGTTCGGTTCTGACTTTACGTTTGAATCGGCTTATGAATATATTTTGAAGGCTGATTGTGACCCTGAAGCTGAGTTTATGCCGGGGTTTGATTTTATTTTTGTTGATGATGACGGTGATGAATATATTTTTGAAATGGGGTGCTGGGCTCCCCGTGATATGTAAAAATGCCTTAACAACCTGAAAGGAAAAATGATGCCCTACGTGATTCAATTGGCTGACGGAAGTTTCGCGCCCAAAACGCGTGGTAATCCTCATGCGAAAGATTTGCAGAGCGCAGGCGTGTGGTTGTCTTTATCTGCAGCTACCAAGCAGTTAGACCCTCGGCATTATTGGCAGCGCGGCGAGGAAGGCGAAGGTCTTCCCGGTAAACCGAAGCCCAACAATGGCGCGCACGTGCGCGAAGTGAAGTTGGTTTTCGTCGACTAAAAATACTGCTTGACTTTTTCGCCGATCCCGGTATAATCAGTAATGTGATGAAAGGATTGAAGATGCAGATTCGAACGTTTGATATTACCGGAGTTTCTGTAGCTATCGTCGATGAGATTGAGGCTGCCGCACAGTTCTACGGCGAACTGTTGATGGGCAAGACTCTCATCAAGAACCTGAAGATTCGGTTGGTCTTCAGTAAGACTCAAGGTAATAGCGCTACATGGGAAGATGATATTGCTCGCCCGCGCGAGTTTAATATTACTCTTGAGAAAGGGATGAGTAAACGCGAAACATTCATTTCCCTAGCCCATGAAATGGTGCACGTCAAGCAGTACGCTACTGGCGAGCTTCGCGACTATATGAGCAGCTCTAAGCTGCAACGTTGGCGCAATGAGAAGCGCGACTGGTCCCAGGTTGAGTACTGGGATCTGCCCTGGGAGATTGAGGCATACGGTCGCGAGCGAGGGCTGTACGTTCGGTACGTTGATCACGTCAAGGCTCTAAAATTCCTTGACAGCCTCAAAAAAAATGCTTGACTTTTTTATAAAAACAGGCTATGATGCTTTTATGATGATGGAGCGAACGATGAACCCGATTACTTTGAGCCAGCGCGAATATGCTACGCTGGTTGCCGGTTATGAGCCCTCGGACGAAGAAATCTACGAGCTCATGATGGACTACGAAGATTGGGTTCGAACAACAGGAGACACAGGAGATTATGAAAATGCGCCAGGTCCGTAAGCGTAATCCTATCGCCAGGGCACTCCGCTCTCCGCTATTCCGTAAGCGGGTTGTTGAGAGCAAGAAGGTCTATAACCGTAAGAAGTTGAAGGAGAATATCGATGGCAAAGCGTGAAACTGCTGCTGAACGTGAAGCTCGCTATGCAGAGGAAGTTCAAGCTAATATGGCAAGGTTCGAAGCTGAAAAGCCCTTGCGGCTACTTCGAGTTCTGGCACTTGCTCAAACCCATCATCTTACAACGTATTTTTCTTACGATGATGCAATCGATAATGCTAGCATAAAGATCATGGGTCATGATTACGAGGTATATCTTGAATCTGATTATTATGGATTGGATGAATATAAATTTAGCAATATTGAATATGAGCTGGATGCACTGGACGAGGAGTTGAAGGAAAAGCAACGACTGGCTGAGCTGAAGAAAGTGGCTCTGTCTAAGTTGACTAAGGAAGAACAACAACTCTTGGGACTGCTGTAAACCATTCGTAAGAAGCTGAAGGAGAATATCGATGGCAAAGCGTAAGACGATCGACGTTCGGTATCTTGTTGAAACCGTCAACGAGGCACTCCGGACTTCGACGACCGATCCTAAGACTCGGCTGGGCATGATTGCCATTCTCGAGGATGTTCTGCATAAGACCGGTAACTATCGCGGTTATCGCTACCTCACGATTTCCGAAGTGCCGGAAGGCGAACATTTGCCAGGCGTTCACTACTACGGTGGTGAACCTCTGCCCTATCCGGATCGGTTCTACAACACCGATTATACTCGCATTCAATATCATACGGGAGAATGAACAATGAGCAACTATCCTAACATGTCCTATTGCGCTTTTGAGAACACCTCTCGGGCGATTCGTCAGCTGATGCAGATGATCGGCGAAGCTATTGACGAAGGCGAACCGTTGTGCATGTCTTCTCGTGATGAGAAGTTTGCGTTCCACGAGATGCCTGCGTTGCTTGAAGATCTCAAGGATATGCTAGACCAGTATGACGAGCATTTTGCAGAAGTTGAAGAGGATGAAGAACGATGAGTGATTCGCCATGCTCAAAATGCACTCTGCGCCCTGGGCAGACTTGCTCTAATCCGTATTGTCCGGGTCTGGCTGCTTATAAGCTACTCCGTCGTGAGGTGATAGAGCAAGATTGGCGGAGAGTCAGGCACCAGCAGCCTATGGGTTGCATCTGTCCGCCAACCAGCGAGCAGACCTGTATGAACCCTCTTTGCCCGCGAAAAAATAATCTAAAAACCTGAAAAAAGTGCTTGACTTTTTTACGGAATGGGGGTATGATGATAATATGATGAACGAGGGAAAAAAGATGTTCGAAGTCACTCTGAAGTCCGGTCGCAAGATCGTGTCGCGTACGAAGTTCTCTAACATGGACGAAGCTTTTTACTTCATCTCTCAGAATGAGCGGAAGTATACCTGCGAGTTCATTGACCTCGCTTATTTCGGACGTAACTGACAATGAAAGCCGAATATGTAGGTTTGGGTTTCGGTAATGCTCTTGCCATGGTTATTTCTTTTCACGAGAATAACCACATCGGTTGGGCGATCCTACACGGTATCTTCAGTTGGTTCTACGTGCTTTATGCGTATTTTTTTGTTCGTTGAAAGGAAAGAACATGACAACTTATCAAGGTGTTAAGCAAGATTTTAGGTTCGAGCTATACTCAGAAAACAGCGCCACTGAATCTGGTGCGCCAGTTACTGACGTTGTGCACGTCGAGATGCGAGGTGCTGATCTAAACGTCACAGATATCTTGGCTAGGTTCCAAGAGTTCTTGATGGCTTGTGGTTATGCATCTACTTTTACCCAAAAGCGAATTGATCTTGTAGACATCTATAAGTAAGAATAAGCCCACTTAGCCCAGCGGTAAACGTCGGTATAATATAAATACGTCTAGCGGTTAAGGAGTAAGACGTATGCCTAAAATGATTTCAGAGAGTGTAATAACGACAGAACTATGTTCATACGGATGTGGTTTTGTTGCAAAATATCGGAACAAGTCCGGGAAACTATCTTGTTCCGAATCATCAAATCAATGCGAAGCTAACAGACTGAAAAATAGCAGAGGGCTGAAAGAAGCCAATTCTTCTGGTAAAAGAAACGCTAAATTGATTTACGCTTCTCTTCCAAAAGAATCAAAACTTCGTATGAGTTGGAATAAAGAAAAAAGTAACGCAGACTTTTCTTATGACGGTAAAGGTTCGCATAAGAAAGTTCTTATTAAAGAACGAGGACATCGTTGCGAAAGTTGTGATCTTGCAGAATGGTTATGTGAACCTATTCCGCTGGAACTAGAACATAAAGATGGAAATAACAGGAACAACGTAAAAGAAAACTTGTTACTGTTATGCCCTAACTGTCATGCTAAAACTAAGTTTTATAGAGGCAAAAACATAAATACTGGTAAGATTAAAGTTTCTGACGAAGAAATCCTTACAGAACTAGAAAAGGGTCTTACCATTCGTCAAGTCTTGTTGAACGTCGGATTAACGCCGAAGGGCGGTAACTACGATAGAGTCAACAAGTTAAGATATTGCTCCCTTAGCCCAATTGGAAGAGGCATCTGATTTAAGCTCAGTGTGGTGTCAGTTCGAATCTGACAGGGAGTACCAAAAAAAGTCAAAAATACTCCTTGACTAATCGAAAAATCTAGGGTATGATGACTATATAAGAATGAGTTTAGGGATTGATTCAGCAAACAACCTCGCTAAACATTGTAGACTTAGCGGTCAAGACAATCCCGATTAGTTTTAGGAAGCTTCCAGCAAACCATTATAGCTCAATGGTAGAGCAATCGTCTTGTAAACGATAGGAGCGGTTCAAATCCGCGCTTAAAGCTTCCTGTTCTCTTTTAGAGTGGATACAGCAACACCTTCGGCACTAAAGTGCCTCCGGAACAGTCGGCGAGCTTCGGCGAACCTGACAACTTGTTTTTCGATTTCTCAAGGATAAAAAGGAAGTAGGAACCACTCTGTTTACTTTTAGGATCTTTTCGGCAATATCTTTTTTAGTTGGTTCGAATCCAACATTTTCCGAGGGAAAATGCGCTCTTGGTAGAGCAAAAGAGATCCTGTCTATTTTAGGTTGAGTTCAGCATCTAACAAAGCTCTTCGAAAAAAGCCAAAAGTTCAACCTGTAACATCATGGAGAATAAAATGAATACTTTCGCTAACGCAGTTATCAACCAGGAAGCTCGTACCGAGAATGGTATGAAGGCAAGAGCCTCTACAGCTTCCGCTTGCGTCGATCTGTTCTTCAAGATTGGAGCTATGCGTGGGCAGGATCCGATTCCTGCGTTCACAGCAGCTTTCGTTGAAGACTTTGATGTCGCCACTCGTATCGTTCTTTGGGCGCGCGATGTGCGCGAGGGTGCGGGCGAGCGCGAGATCTTCCGTAAGATTCTTAAGCACTCTGTGAAGAACGTTCCTGACACCGTTCAGCATCTGATTGATAAGACTCCGCAACTGGGTCGCTGGGACGACCTGCTGGTTCTTATTGACGACGAAGTTGACGACAACATCCAGGAGTACGTTATCCGTAAGATCGCAACCGCTCTCATCAGCGGCGACGGTTTGTGCGCTAAGTGGATGCCGCGTAAGGGTCCTGTAGCATTCAAGCTTCGCACTGCTCTACAGCTGTCTCCGAAGCAGTATCGTAAGCTTCTGGTCAATCGGACCAAGGTTGTTGAGACTCAGATGTGTGCTAAGGATTGGGACAACATCAACTTCTCCCACGTTCCTTCTCTTGCAGCTTCTCGCTACAAGAAGGCATTCAATCGTAACACTTCAAAATACAAGGAGTGGGCTGAGAAGCTGGTCAAGGGTGATAAGACCGTCAAGGTTAACGCTGGCGCTGTCTATCCTTACGACGTGCTGAAGGGAGTTTCTAACTACGCTTACGGAGTGCCGTCTCTCGATAACACAGAGCTCGATGTCGTAAAGGCTCAGTGGGAGGCTCTACCGAACTATATCGGTGACGCCAACGTTCTTCCGCTGGTTGACGTGTCTGGTTCTATGGTAACCACCATAGGTGGTAGTAAGACTATCGCTATGGATGTTGCTGTTAGCCTTGGGCTTTACTGCGCTGATAAGAACACGGGTAAGTTTAAGGACACGTTCCTGACTTTCTCTGAATCTCCTCAGCTGCTTAATCTGAAGGGTAACATCCTACAGAAGGTGCAACGGATGGTAACGTCGAATTGGGGGATGAACACCAACCTTCACGCTGCGTTCAACAAGATTCTTGATGTCGCGCTTAAGGGTAAGGTTCCTCAGGAGGAAATGCCTCAGACTCTGCTGATTATGTCTGATATGCAGTTCGATGCTTGCGTTAAGCAAGACGACTCTGCTATTGAGATGATCCGCCGTAAGTATGAGGAAGCTGGTTATCAGATGCCGAACGTTGTGTTCTGGAATCTGAATGCTAGGGATAACGTTCCTGTGAAGTTCAACGAACAGGGAGTTGCTCTAGTTTCTGGTTTCAGCCCATCCATTCTAAAGGCAGTCCTGTCTGGCGATATGGAGAACCTGACTCCGGTTGGCGTTATGATGAAGACTCTTATGGTAGAACGTTACGCATAAATAGTCACTCGCGAGGCGGACTAGTTTCCGCCTCTTTTTTTGCCGGTGTGGTGTAATGGTA
>Ga0214921_10004330_pt1 | contig 20947 bp, 19 predicted proteins | sample LL1505_MetaG_FD_177992 | JGI IMG/M metagenome (GOLD analysis project Ga0214921, IMG submission 177992) | Freshwater microbial communities from Lake Lanier, Atlanta, Georgia, United States - LL-1505 | ecosystem: Environmental > Aquatic > Freshwater > Lake | place: USA: Georgia | collected...
CTTCTACACCATCTTCCAATGATTCTGCTGTTACTTCCCAATCAAGACGAATCTTCTTGGTAGTAAGTTCGACCTTAGAGAATGTTGCACCTGTGTTTGTGTAGTTACCAACTGCTTGCGCTGCTGCTCTGATTACACGCTCACCGACGTTTACCTTCTCAAGTTCCATTGAATTAGCCTTCATTGTTACACGACGGCCATCCTTTGCTAATACTGTTGCATCCCAAACATAGTCGATAAAACGACGTGCCTGCTCGGGGCGCAAAATTCCAGAAGCGGCTGAACCACTAGGGTTAACAGCGTTTGCTCCGCTTGTAGATCCGAGTGTTGCTGTTGGAATGTTGCCCAGTGTGTCTGCTCCTGGGTTTGATACTCCACCAATTCCACCTGATGCGAAAGCACCTTGACCCTGGTAAAGTCCTGGTGTTGTTCCACCTAGATCTCCACCTGCGCCTGGCTGGTTTTTGATTATTTCTTCTGACATATTGTCACCTCCTAGTGATTTGTTCATTTGAATAGATCGGCTGTTTTGAGGAAACTACCGCCCCATAGGGATTTTTCAACCATCTCAGGTTGAGACTGGAAGATATCGCCGATATCTCCAGACTTTCGGAATGCGGTGTCTGCTTCCACAGCGTCTACTCGTTTTCCAAATTCATTAAATTCACTTGATACTGCTGCAATATCTTTTGCAACTGCTTCGAATGAACTCTTTACTGTGTCAAGATCTACCTTTGAAGACTTAAGAAGTTCTACTTCTGCTTGCAAAGATTTTACTGTTGACACTAGATCGCTAAAGGCTGATTCTAGAGTATTTTTCATTTCAGTAACTGCTTCTGCAATTACTTCTTCTGACTTAGATACTTCTACAACTGCTTCAACTACTGTTTCGACTGCTTCAGCATCTTCTGCTTTAACAATCTCTTCTGCTACAACATCATCAGTCTTAGCAACTTCTGTTGCCTCAACCTCTTCTGCCTTGGCAATTTCTTCAGTAACTTCTGCAACTGCCTCTGGAGCGACCACAACGTCTTCAATTACATCTGTCTTTTCAACTTGTGTTTTTGATTTTGTCATAGGTTGTACCTCCTTGTTAATCTTAGAAGTATTAATGCCTTTAGCACTATCAACTAAGAATTTTATCATGTCTATCTTTTCGTTATCTGTTTTTTCAACGAAACCTATATTTGCCATTTGCTCGCCAGTAGTTGGACTTAACTCTGACTCATTTTCTGAAACCATTACAATGCCTGATTCCTTATCATAAAAAACATTTTCTAAAACTGTTTCGTCGCCCTTAACAATGTCTACTCCGTCAACCTTCTCAACAGATACAATGTTTGCAAACTGATTTGCTGGGGAATCTACAAGACTCAACTCAATCAAATCGTATTGCTTAATAATTCTAATTGCTTTGTCTGACTTCTCGTCAAACCCATCATCCCACTTGTTCATACGTCCACCAATAGAAAAACCAGTTAGTGTTCCATCTAGAACTTTTTCCCAAGTATCTTGTGCACCCTTTGAAACATATGCTGATACAAATACTCCGTTATAAAACTTCTTTGAGTCTGGATCAAAATACTTATCTGCTTTGAATGAAACCATCTTGCCTACTGCTAGTGGCTGATGCATTTCTCTGATGTTCCCTCGGAATTTTGCAAATGCATCCATTGATGCTTCTGCTGTTACGATATCATCTTGTTTATCGACATTGTCTAAAGATGCAAATCCAGAAACGATTCGACGCTCCTTGTCCACCTTAGTAAGTGGCATGGAAAGACGTAAATTTTCCCCATCTGAATTCCAACGGGCTTTAGATATATTGCTCACCATTATATTATACCCTCCATTTTATATAAGTCTCACATTTTGGACAAATTGGACATTAAGGAGTTTTTCTTCCTTCACCCTTTGGGCTTCGTCCAGCGACAGTCGATGAACTGTCAGAGTTGTTGTTTGTTCTTTCAGAGTCTCTTGCTCTTGTTGTGGTTGCCTCTGCTGCTGCTTCTGGCTTAAGGTCCAGGACCTCATCACCACCATCTCTTTGTGGCATATCCAAAACAACTCTTGCTTCGTTAGGAGTCATGATCTGATTCTTAACATAACGCTCAAGGATTTGAGACTGTGCAATTTCATCTGTTAGGGTTAACTCGTTAAATACAAATTCAATGATGTCTGTCTTTTCACGAATAATCTTATTAATCATTTTCTCAAGTTGTCTTTGTGCTGGTCTTGCAACCTGCTCTTTGAAGGTACGATCCTGTGCAAGTGCTGCTGCAATAGATCCAGAATCGCCACCTCCAAGTTTAGACAATGGCACTTGATGTGCTACTAGAATGTCATCACGGTTTTGTTTACGATACTCTTTAAATGAGCCGTCTTGTATTCCGTCTTCGATGGGATCCATCTTAAATTCAACTTTGTTATTTTCGCTATCACCTGGAAGTGGAATATATAGCGTTCTGTGTGACTGCCCTCTGAGACTTGTCTGTAAGAATCTAAACATCTTATCTTCTGCATCTCCAGAAAGTTTTGCACCTTTTAGTGTTACAACGTATCTTGGTACTGCCTTGTTTGCAAAGTAGTCAATGTTGTACTGTGAAGCAAGAGAGTCTCCGTGTAGTGAGTTAATGGCCGACATAATGTCTGGCACTCCGTAGAAGGTATTTAGAGGTGAGTATTGCTTGAAGTGAATTATCTCGTTTGGTCTAGCATCTGTTGTTAGTGGGTTTTGGTTCTTTGCTCCAAAGTTACGGAAGTATACAATCTTGTTTCCAATGATCTGAACATAACCGTCTTTGATTCTTCGTACTCGCATTGTTGTTGCTGGTATATGTCCAACATAACCAATTTCTCCACGAGTGGTTCTACCAATTTCTAAATAGCCATTACCAGTAGACTGAAGGTCTGTGTAAACTTTTTCCATGGTTGCCGTAAATGAGTCATCATCATTAAGTGATTCTAGCCAATCTCTTGCCTCAATCTTTGTTCTTTCAATTCTCTTTCTTGCCTTCTGTGTTGCACTGTTATCTTCTGATGACTCAAGTCTCATCATTGTTCTTTGAGAAACCTTAAACTCATATCCTAGGCCTACAATGTTTTCTACCTTAGCGTCAATTGCTGCGTGGTTTGCAAATGAAGTGTCGTAGTAATTTGCTAGTTCATAAAGGTTCCATGGTGGAGTAATTACATCAAACATTCCATAACCGTTTACATATACTAGCCCTGGGTTAATTTCTTTTGATTGTGCTCCATCAATACCGCTTTTTCCAGCAAGTGCTGCAGTTGTATATTGAGTCGTTGGTTCAACCATCTTTGTTGAAGATCTGCTTATACGTCTTTTAAAATTTGCTTCTAGTCCATCAAGAGATTTTAATGCATCCCAATTTCCGTTAAATGGATCTGACTTTGAAAAACTGTCGTCTTTCTTTACTACATCATCAATTCTTGCACCAATCTCGTACTGGTTATCTTCCATGATTAATCCTCATCTCCATATTTAGCGATAGTATCTTTTGCTGCTTGAACAGCACCAAGGTCATTTAATGAAGGAATTAGTCCCGCATTTAGTCGATCAACTTGTTCTGAATACTCTTCTTCGCTTACTCTTGTTAGCCCTGGAACAAATACACAGGTGCCGTCTCCTGGATCGCCATAATGCATTGCAGTCTTTTTTAGTTCTGCCATTCTAGAGATGTCGTTTTTATCTGAAGGAATATTAAGCACAGAGCCATTGCCATCTGTAAACCACTTGCCATTTGCCTTTTTATACACGTAAAGACCCCAGTCATAGTTCTTTTCAATGACCTGCCGTCTAACGTTTTTTACAATTGGCTCACCAGTTTTTGGGTTTATTAAAGAATCCATAACCACAAGTATACCATATCATACTGGATCGACAACGTATTTGACCCAGTTAATATCAGTATAAACAGAATATCCGTAATCCTTTAACGTTACAGGGGTATCATCGCCAACAATTAACTTATTGGTTCCCGTATAACTCTTGTAAACCTCTGATGGATTAACCCCATAGAAACTGCTTTCTGCCAAAACAAGAACCTTATTCCAATTAAACGAAGGAGAATCCCAGAACTCCCAGTCTAAAACAGACCCAGACAAAACCTTAACTCTAAACCATGGTCTATCTGAAACGTTCTGGACCTCTTGTAGGTTTGTTGACTGATAGTATGAAATGCTATTAAATAGCAGTGGGCCTGTTAGTCTTATGGCTCCCTCGAAAGATGAGAAGATTAGACTATCAGCAAAACTTATACCCAAGAATCCCCACTCTTGAAGAGTTAGAACTGGCTCTTTGACAATCTTGCCATTCCAATAAAAACCTATTCCATTCTGGACTAAGCCAGTCTTTGCATCTATTGCATAAATCTTTGCTCTTCTTCCGCTTGGATCACTTGCAACCATATAGAATTTTATGTATGCCGTTTTGCTTTCTATCTCAAATATTTGTGTAGGTGCGTATGGGAAATAGTCTCCATCAAATCTAACGGCCATCTGCATTGCAATTGCCTTAAAATCATCTGCTCTGCTAGTATTGATTGGAATCAAAAGACCTCTGTTTACTAGTGGGTCATACTTTCCTCTAACCTGTATTCCGCTTGTCTTGGTTAGGTAAAGGTATGATGATGATCCACTATATATAGAAAATGGGTTTTGCTTTTTAAAGTCATAATAGATTCCTGTTTTTGTGTAAGGATAAATAGGAGTTCCAAACCTTGTTCCAATTGGGCTTGCGTCAGATTCGTTTAATGCTTGTGAGGCATAAGAAAGTTTTTTAATAATAACATTTCCAATATCAGAATCTTCAATATTCATATCAATATGTGTCACAATAGAAAGATCATTAAAGTCTACACCTGAAGGTGGATATATAATCATATTATCTACAACTTCATATCTTGTTGTCATCCAGTCTGTACCAGGAACTAGGATGCCGTTCCTAGAGGGTCTTTCTGTTTTTGTAAAATAGAATGGAGTTGCATTTGCTCCTAGTTCAGTGTACTGAAAAGTTACATAACTTTTTACAATTGCTCCGTCTGTATCATATCGATAATCTTTTGCTATTTTATTTTTAAGATCTTCATAATCGTTATACCCAGTAAACAAATAATTGTCAAGTGACTCATAGGTTCTTTGAACTGGCAGACCGTATTCGTTTGCAAGTTCTGCGTATGTCCATTCAACTGGCTCAGTTTCTATTGCAATTGTTTTTGATGTTACTGGATAGTCAATGTTAAATTGAATAAAGTCAAGATCAAAATATTGGTCTCCTCTTTTATCAATGACAGACTCAGCAAAATAAGTCAATGGGATTTGATCTTCCCAATAAGCATTTGCAGATACTGATAGTTTGTAAGTATCAAAAATCTTGTTTGGAACAAGCGTGTAACTTGCAACATGATCAATAAGTGCGTCTTCATCGTCAATAAGAACTACTCCACCAGATATGGCACCCAGAGCAGTTGAAGTTGGGCCTCCAGACGGTGGCATTGATGTTGTGTCTATTCCACCATCGATACCTATTAACTGATTGTTTTGATATACAGCGAATAGGTCTTCGTTCCATATTGGTACACCTATTTCATTGAACAATCCCCTGATTTTTTGAAAATTGTATTTTGTACAAAAGCCAATCTTATAAATTTTACCAGTAAAGGTTGAAGTGTTGTTCTTTTTTCCACCTGCATATAATCTCAAATCAGATAAAGATCCAAAGAAGTCTGACGCTTGATCTCCAAATCTTTCAACAAAGGCTGGAATGTTTAATCCAACATCAACTAACTCTCCTGGCTCAGCCACTAATGGTGAGTATAGTGTTTGTAAGGCTCCGTTGTAATTCATAGAATATGATATTTGATTATTAAGTAACTCTATTGCAAAATAACTATTGCTATTTTCTTTTTCAATTCTAAATAGCGTTTGTGTTTGAGGAGATGACTGTGGCAATCTAAAGCATCCATAAAAAGAGGACACAGAACTTTTTAAGAAATCAAAATTTTCAAATAATATATGCCCAGAAACGGTGTTCCAAGTAGAGTTTGGTCTGAATGAAAAAAAGTTTCGTATGTCTGATGACTGCACGGCATTGCAATCTGAAAACAACTCATCTTCTGTTTTTGAAGACAGAAGGATTTGGGGAAGTGGATTTTTTGATACTGATAAACCTTTGCCCTGAATTAAAGTATTATCATTAAAGGCTTGCTTCCAAGAACCTATCTTAGGATACTGATAGTTAGCAGAATAATTTGCAAAAGCGTAATCAATAAAAACAGATGTTCCGCTATATGATGTGTTAATGTTTTCTGGTATTTCAACGCCTTGCCCAAATACAAACTTTCTTTTTGTAACAGCAGTAGGAACGACATACGGATAAATTGCTACACAGTCTATGTCAATTGGAAAAACATCTTCGTGTGCATAAAAGCCTATCCAGTCTTGGTCTTTTCCATTTAGAGCCATTTCTGGAAAATCTAATGTGTCAGGATCGTAAGTAAAAGATATAACCTCTTGCCCATTAATTACAAGAGAGGCAACATCTTTTCCAAGTCTTAGGTGTACGAGCATTGGCCTTGTCCATTCACCAACATAATATGTTTGATACTCGTCGCCTATCTTTAGTCCAATTGAAGGACCATCAACATAGATTCCATCGTCTGAGGATATGGGGCCAATGATTCGCTTTCTGTCATTTGTATATGCGTTAACTCTAAGCCAAGTTTCTAAAGTATACTGCTTAAATTTTCCAGACTCATTTAAAAATCCTAAACCAGGAATTATGATCGATGGATTTACTCCATTTGGATACAGTGCTGTTAAACTAGATGTTCCGTAGACAATTGGAATTCCCAAGTTTTTTGCTTTAAGCATCTTGTCAGAAATCAAATAATACCCATTAAGTTCTTGTAGTCCATAACATTTTGCAACAATACCTTTTTGTGGAGCAATTGCAATTGTTGATGGAATGTCTATTGGTGTTACCCCAAGAGATGTGGAAGAAAACTCTTCTGACCATTGTCCGAAAGTTATTCCGTTTACTAAGAAGGCATCTTCTATTCCTGAGCCTCCAATAAAGTTAATCTTAAAGACTAATTGGATCTGTGCATCTTCTGGAGGCGTGTCAAATGTTTCTGATACAAAAACCCAATTGTTGTTAATTATAGTGTCATAGTTTTTTAAGTGTGTGATCATCTCTGCGCTAGTTGGATCTTCATACCTGTACCCAATTTCAAAACCAGCAATGTAAGTGCTTTCAGAATAAAAATATGCTCCAACACAAAATGTTTTTAGATAGGCATTGAGTTCGTTAAGGTTCATGATCTCGTCGCTTATTGCAACAATGGATGCAGACTCACTAGATGTTGGAGTAGCAACGATTCTATGAACATAACTGTCAATAAATGGTTCGTCTACTGACTGTGGGTATATGGATACAGTTCCACCCGTTACCGTCCATTTTGGATAGTTAGAAAGATCTCTCTGAGACTCTGAGATTAAAGAAACATAGTCTGCGTTATCATCCAAAGCCCACAGACCAATCGGATGCTCGGCAAAGGCTTTTTCTGCATATAGGTTTGATGGAGTAGACATTATGAGTCTATTTTACCACAGAAGACTACTTGTTTATTTTAATTTCACAGTAATCTGTGGTGCAGTACATCTCTCCTTGAGCCTCAAGATTTTCTGCCCCATCATAAATAGCAGCAAAATCAATATGCTTTAACTTACCGATATAGGACTCGTATTGCTCTTCAGTGATCTGAGTATATGGCTGCTGTGGATAAACTGTATTTCCCATTGGTAGGAATGAAACAGCCTTTAATTGTCCTTCGTACATATTAAGTGCTGGAACAATATGCTTTGATTCTGTTTCCTTATCAAATGATAATGTTACAGATACTCCATTGTCAGACCAGTACTTCTGAGCAGTTGCTGCAAGTGCAATCTTTTCAAACAATGTTACATCCTTTTCAGATCGTGGATGACCTGACTTGATTGGGAAGTAAACTACTGATGTGTTTGCTGATACAACATCGTCTTCAATTGTGTACCCTGCTGCTTTGAACAAATGAATCATTGGATCTGTGTTTCCAAAACGAACGGCACGAAGAAAGAACTCTCCTCCAGGACCCCAGTGAACTCCAGGAGTTGCACCAGAAAGAATTGAAACTGATCCTGATGGCTTAACTGTTGTTACACGAATTGATTCACGAACACATAGCCATTCTGAATACTGATGGTCATAATGACGAATCTTATTGTAACCTTCGTCCATCCACTCACGAACAATTGGTAAACCCTTTTGATCTGCAAAGGATGCAATACCTGTTAGTGATGTACCAATGCGACGGTTACGCTGCATGATACCGTTTGTTTGTGGCCAATGTGTTGGAACAAGTGTTACAGTCTTTCCATAAAGGTATGCAAACTTCAGGGTACGCAGGAAGTCCTCCTTAGATTCATGACGATTTAAGTGCACTTCTACAAGTGTACATAATTCGTATGACTCTAATGGCTGCTCCGCACAGGGGTTAAAGCCCATCACACGATAGTCTTTTCCATCTGGCGCATCCTTTAGCCTGCCATAATTACGAGCAACATCAAGCCAGATAAAACCTGGTTCTCCGTTTTCCGTAATTAAATCTACATAGTCTTCGTACTTTGTTCCTACTTCTGCTGAAATAGAATTATTAGACATCCAGGCCCAACCTGGATTTTCTGGATCAAATGAGTTACGCTCTGGGAATAGTTCTGAGTTTTTTAGATTCATAAATGTTTCATCCCCTGCATTACCCAAAGCAAGTGTTGCAGACCTGCGAACATTGCCTGATACCACACAGGTACCAATAAGGTTTACAAGGTCTACGATAGCACGAGAGTCTAGTGTTTCACCTGCTCTGGAGCCTATTACACGGTCTATATGGTCGTGCAACTTGATAAGAGGTGCAGGACCTGACGCAACGCCTCCAAAGCCCTTAATAGGGGCTCCCAGAGGTCTAATCAAATCATAGTTAAACTTCTGAATGCTCTGGTTTGCTCTAAGGTATGAGTTAATTAAAAGTCTTACAGACTCTACCCATCCTTCACGAGTGTCTGGGATTTCGAACACCTGTTCAGGTTCTGTTGGGGCATAGATTGCAAAATGCTTGTCCTGTCCCACTGTATCAAACCCTACACCAATGCCAAGCATAAGAGCATCCATAACCCAAGCAAATAAGGCTCCTGGATCATTCTTATCAAGGTCTTTTGTAGATACCATTGCACAGTTTTGTAGGGCTGCTGAGTTCTTCTTCTCCATAGTCATAGGAGTTCCAAATGCCCACATGCCTCTACCTGGTGGTGTCCACTTTAATTCAAACATTCTTTGGAATGCTTCTTGTGCAGATTTCTGAGCCTTGTAGTCATTCCATGGCAAACGGTTTTCTTTAGCATGATTCTTTTGTACTGAATACATACCCTCGATTACACGACGACAAACTTCGTGCCATCTTTCCTTAGTTCCATCTTCTTTCATGCGAGAATACGTACGAATAAAAGTAATTTCTCCAAGTGAATTTTCTGCTGCATCTTTAAACCCAAATGGGCTTTCTTGGTTTTTATATTTTTCTACGAAGTCCTCTGGAAGTTTAAAACTAAAAAAATCTGACATAATGTGTATCGTCCTTTCAAAAACGGATTAAGACCTAAGTATAGCAGAGTTTTATAAAAAGCAAAACTCTCCCCTAAATAAGAGGTTGAGAGTTAAGAATTATTTACCACTAAGTATATGATTTATCTCTATATGATTTATGTTAACATGTTTAGGCAGACTTGCTACCCATCTTATGGACTCAGCCATGTCTTCAGCAGTTAGAGCAATGTCTCTTTTTTCTTCTTGTGTATCAATTGTTCCTGGGCAAATTTCAGTAACTTTAATTCCATACTCTGGAAACTCTAGCCTCATAGTATCTACCAATGCCATCATTCCTCTTTTAGCATTTGTATAGTTACCTCCTGATCTATAAGGAAACTTTCCTCCTAGAGAACTGATAAAAATTATAGTAGCAGAGTCTGACTTTTTCATACACGGAACAAAGAGTTGAGATAGATACATTGGACCAGAAACATTTATGTCATATGCTCTTCTAAAGTTGTCCATTGTTTCATTTATAATACTAGTTGGGGCAGAGCCTCCTCCTGCATTATTTACTAGCAGATCTAGAGTTATATCCTTATACTTATCATAAAACTTTTTTATTTCATTAGCATTTGTAATGTCCATTTGATAGACTTCTACATTGTCGCCAACAAGCCCTGAAACCTTAGACAAATCTCTTGATACCGCAATAACCTTATATCCACTTTCAGATAAAAGTTTAACAGTTGCATAACCAACACCTTTACTTGCTCCTGTAACAATTGCTGTTTTATTATTTATAGTGTGTCCCATTTAAAATACTCTCTATATTTTTCTAAGCCAATTGCTGTTGGATCTACCCACCAGTCTTCGTGTATTTGTCTAACAACTAACGAATACCCAAGAGAGTCTAAAATTTCTCTTTGTGCATCACGCATTGCCGTATTTCTCCAGTACATGTTTGAGTCGTGCTCAAAAGTAATAACTGTAAATCTATACTTATTTAGAGGTACAGCAATCAAACCATGCAGAGTTGTGTAGTGATTTCCAGCAGGACGTCCGTCTGTTTGATATCCAGCATCAATATCTACCTGAAGATAATCTATCTGATTTGGAAAATTGTTTTCCTCAAAGTATTTTATATAATCAAACTTTGTGGCATCACCAAGAATGCAAGGATTTTTTCTATTTTCAGATACTTCTTTGTGTAGTTCTGGAACAATTTCAAAAGAAACGCCTTTCCAGTCAAACTCATTCTCAAGTCTGTAGGTATTGCTTCCATTTTTTGAATGAGCAGCACCAAGTTCTACATAATATCCTTCTTTTTTGTTATCAAGTAAATTCAGAACGAATTGTTCTTGATCACTAAAATTTTGATACCCTGCAGACACGTTAGTGAATCCAGTGTTGTGGAACCATTATCTTTTCGCCACTCTTTACTAAGTGTGCAGTGTGGTGATATGGTGGTGATGGAGGGAATACTATAATGCTTCCAGCCTTTGGCTTTATTGCAAATGAATAATTTCCATTATGCTGTGCTTCTGCAAAATCTGCTTCTGGGCTTGGCTTCTGCAAAACTCCCTCTGGAGAAGCAATAGTAAAAGATAGTTCTCCGCCTTCATAATCATCATTAAGATACATTACAAAAGAAACCTTTAGTCTTTCGTCTCCTTCTTGCTGATCAAAGTGTGCACCCATAAATGTTCCAGCCTGGTACTTCTTAATAGGATACATTGGAAACAGTTTTGGCTCTTCTGTAATGCCTTGTGCTGCAGCGTAATCTCTTGCCACATCATCAAATGCCTTTTGTAGAGTGTTGTAGATATACTTATCTTTTTCGTTTGACTCTGCTGTTAAGGATATGCTCTTGTCTGTTCCGTAGACATAGTGCTGTCCGCTACATGCCATCCACTCTCCCCATTCATCCTTGTTGTCATTCTCAATTGCCTCAACAAGTTTCTTTGGGTCTTCAATTACATTTGTGTAATAATAAACCTTTTCCTCAAGTATTTCTCTGTCCATTTTGTATCTCCTTAGTATTTATTTTTCTCATAAAAACCTGTTACCTTCATAAAGCCTACAGTAACATATCTTATGGGTCCTTCTCCTACAGGCCTTACTCCATGCTCATATTCTTCGTTACCTGGGAAAATAAGCAGTGTTCCTGGCTTTGGCCTTAAGTCTGAATTCTCTTTATTTTTAAAGAATAAAGTTCCATCCTTGTAGTCATCGTTAATGTATAGTATAGCAGCATATCTAATGGATGGATCTGTATGCTGGTCTGTGTGAGACTTTAGTTCAACCCCACCCTGCATCCTTTGTAGTGTTCCAAAACCAGCAAGTTCTAGAGATGGGTCTGCAAGTGCCAGAAGTCTTCCAAGTCTTCCTTGAAGGGTTACGCTTATCGGCTCAGTAACAATGTTTAGATTCTTGTCTGCCCAATTTTGAGTAATCTCAAACTTACCTTCTGCAACAAGATTATCTACATCATCTCTTCCAAACTTTTCCATGCAGAATCTAGCAAGATTTTTTGTATACTCGATCATCCAGTCTTCGTTTGGAGTAGTCTCAATTATTTTTAAAAGAGTCTCTAGTTCTTCAGCATCAATAAAGTCTTCTATAAACAAAACGTTTTCATGAAAAACTTCAGTTTTGTATCCAGCATCGTCAAACTCTTTTTTTAAAAAGACGCTCATTTATAGATCCTCCGCCTTGTACTTATTTCCATTAGAATCAAGTTTCCAGCCTTGCTTTAGAAGATCTTGCCATTCGGCTCTTTCAATTTCTTGTTGTGCTCTGGTTGCTTTCATTTCTTCAGCCCAAGCATCTCTTAGTTCTTGAGGATAGTCAGACTCTTCTCTATCATCCCAGAATGAACCAATGGTATATCTAACTCCACTAGTTATAAGAGTTACTTCGTGCATGTTGTTAAATCCCCCGTCAAATGCAGCAAGCATTCCAACTTTAGGTTGAAGACTTATATCTTGATCTGGGAACTGTAACATGCCACCTTCAAAGTCATCATTTAAATATAAAAATGCTGCATATCTGCTTCTTGTAAAGGCACCAGAGTGGCCATGCTCGTCTGTGTTGTCAGAATGCTTTCTTGCATAGGCTCCTGGTTCCCACTTCTGTGTGTGGTACCCAATTTGAGAAATTATTTTTGGATCAAGATCGTGAACACTTGCAACAGCGTCGATAATACCCTGTTTCATTTGTGAGAACACATCGCTTGGTAGTCCTTCATTTTCTACATGTTCATCATTGTCTTGTGGCAAAACAGAAGAATATGACTCATAGAAAGATATAGGCATCCATGTAATTAATCCAAGTTCTGCATGCTTATCTAAAACCTTTACAAGTTTAGCAGCAGTATCTGCATCAATAAAGTTTTCGTAAACAACTATATCTTTAGTTATTCTTTTTTTATTTTCTAGGTTCATTTTATCCTTCTTTCTTTATCAGCATTATGTCTATTAGGATTCTCATCTCTAAACTTTTGCATAATGTCTTTCCATTCTTCCTGCCACTTTTCCTTGCCAAGTCTTTTTTCGTTCTCAAGCCACTCTGGTGAACCAGTAGAGTACTTTGTCCAGTACATTCTTGAAAGATACTTTGAGTTATGCTCTGCAGGCATGACTCCATGAAGATATATAGACTTTTCAGACATTAAAAATTCTGGATGTCCTGATGGAAAAACAAGAACGTCTCCAGCCTCTGGCTTGTACATATAAGCCTCTCCGTTTGCTATGAAGTCAATTTCTCCACCTTCATAATCATCATTAAAGTAAGTCAAAGCAGTAATTGCAAACTTATGTCCTGGACTTACCATTGGTTCTCTTATGTAGTCTGTGTGGTATGTCATTGCTACAGGGTCTTCAATATCTGTTCTGTATCTTGCTATAGAAGGACCAGTGTATTCCCACTCTTTAATAGGATTTTCATTTTGATCTTTAGCGTCTGGGACAATTTTGTTTTCATCAAAGTCAACATTGTTTTTTGTAATGTAGTCTTTTGTTGCTATCATAAAATTATTAAGAATTTCTAAAAGAACTTGCTTATGTTCCTCTTGTTTTTCTGTTGAAACTTCTACCTTTTCGGCATGCTCTATTTTTAAATTATCATTGTGATTTATGAATATTGGATTAATGTATTCTCCAAAGTGAGACCAACTTGTCCAAGGGCTAAAAAGTCCATCTTCTTTTCCTTCTGACTCCTTTAAAAGAGCATAGGTATGATTAATGTCTTTAAATAGACCCTTATATACAAAAATCTTTGGATATATTTCAACTACATTGATAGACTCTGTCATGGCTTTCTATCTCCTGTATGCTCTGTAATTTCCCAAAAGAATGGGCAGGTATATCTAATACCACTCTTGATTTCTGTTACTCCGTGTACATAGTTCATGTCCCCTGGGAAAAAGTAAGCAGCACCCTTTTTTGGTTTAAACTGTACACCCTGTAGTGGGAAGTATAACTCTCCACCTTCATAGTCTTCATTTAAATAAAACAAACTTGAAAGATCGTAGTTTGGAAAATCATTTGGAAGTCCAGCGTCTGGTCCTTCGTGTAGTTCCTTGTCTGCGTGAGGCTTCTGAAACTGTCCTGGAAGCCATCTAACGATAGTTGTACCAGTAGGTATAACCTTTACCTTATAAAACTCTTCAACGATTGGCTTAAGTCTTTCAAACAATCCTGCAATCACTGGGGCAATTGTTGGATCATTTTTATTAAGTGTTGGACTTGTTGCCACTCTATCTTTCCAGTAGTCTGAATCATAAACAACTGTTCCATTTTCATTTACATGGCTTTCTGTAACATCCCAGATTGTTAATGACTTTGCAGCCTTCTCTAAAAACTCTATCTCTTCTTGAGTCATAAAGTTTTCCAACTCAACAATCATTTCTTTGCCATTGCCAAACCACCCCGAAGGTGTCATTGACGGCTTTCTTTCTACTACTGTGTATTCGTCCATGTTCATATTGTATCACCATTCATATTATTTTTAACTGAAAGTTTTAAGGCTTTTACTTCGTGAGAACCTAGACTTTCTCCCTTTTCGTTAACAGCATCTCTATACCAGTCTGTCCATTGACCAGACTTATTGACTTCTTGTGCTGCTTCTCCATAGGATCTATTTGCATTTTCTTTTGACCTGTCATCATCTCTATATTCAACAAGTTCTATAGTTGTGTTGTTTAGACTTGTTAGAGATATAGGAATAACAGTTGCTATCGGAGTTCCTGCTTTTATAACCACTCTTTGATTTGCTTTTCGTGCTTTAATGGCTAGTGGCAGTGGATTAGGATAAAAGGATGTGCTAACCAAATTAGACATAGTCTCAAAGTCTTCGCTAAAATAGTTTACTGGATTAATTGTCCAGATGCTAATGTCTGGGTCTGTTCTAAAAACCAAACTAGTATTTAAACTTATAGAAGCCTGACCTCTTCCAGCATAAGAACCTGTCGGACTAAATATTTTTACATGCTGATCTGTTTGATCAGTTATTCCATCCCACTCAAACTCAATATCTTCTGTGCAAGAAAGGTTCCATCCAACGACGTTTGCCTGTGTTACTGGGAAACATCTATATGCATGATTCTCTGATGTGTCATCCATCCAATCTCTTTTGATTGACATTGGGCTAATCTCAAAGTTACTACCTTGCATCTTTTCTACTGAGATATTTAGCATTACTCATTGTCCCACTTTGGATCATACATGTCTGGTGTATGATACTTTTTACTATAATCTAGCATTGTTACAATTGAGTATTTTGTTCCAGAGTTAACTGGCATTGCTTGATGAGGATACATAAAGTTAGAAGGGAAAATATAAAGATCTCCAGCCTGTGCCTTAATATTTAATCCTTGCAATCTAAAAAATAACTCTCCACCTTCATAGTCATCGTTTACATATGCAACCAAAGATAGTGTGCAGTTATAAGAATAACCATGGTCGTGATGCTCCATAAAGTGCTGTCCTGGGCCGTATTTAATAAAGTTAAAGGCCTCCCAGTACTTTAAGGGCATTATGTTGTAAATTTTTCTATAATCTTCTACTGCTGCTGCTTGTGCTTCATAAATATCTTGCCATAGTTCTTGAAGTTTGAGAGACTCTTCGCTTTTGTCTTGCTCAATGTCTGTCTTTTTAAACTTAAAGTCAACGCAGTCTCTATAGTCTGGCATAAGTTGCTGATATCCTACATATGCTGGCATCCAGTGATATCTTTTACCTTCAGGAGATAATTCTCCATACCCAGCAACTGATCCTAGATTGGCTTCAAGTCTATTGATTACGTCAAACTCTTTTTTAATTACGCCTCTATAGCAAATAATTCCATTGCCAAGATCTTCTTTTTGTGTCCATGATTGCATTTTATTCTCCTATTTATATTCTCTACGGGACCAAACTTTTTTAATGTACACTCCTCCATCAGGTTGCCGATAGAACTTTGCGTTATCTACCATTTTACCATATATATCAGACTGACCTAAAATCTCTATCTCATGTTCCCAGTTTTCTCTTTTAAATGGAAGCACTTGCAGATATGGGGTTCCAGCAGGCAGTGTTCCTTCCCAGCCTTCTGCTATAAAAAATGGAAAACTTCCAAGAAGATGAACCTTGTCAGAATCAACAACTCCAGTAGTATTTAAAAATGGTAGGTCAAACCTATTCATTGGAGTCATAAATAATGCACTATAACCTTCTGGCAACTCTAGTCCCCATGGAGAACTCCAAGCAAAATGGTACTGGTAGTATCCTTTAGGATGCTCAAACTGTGGCATTGGTGGTCTTTGGGTACAAAAATCTTTATACTTAGGATCATCTATTGTAACATTAATTATCCCCTGAGAATTTTTAGCAAAGACTAAATCACAAGGAGTTTTAAATACATATCCCGTTGCAAATGCATCCATAATAGCAGGACATGCTTTCCATGTAGGAATCTTTCCGAAGTCATCTGTTGTGCCTTCTTTAGGAAATGGGCAAACCTCTTTTGAGGCCTTGTAATATTCTCCGCTTGGCATTTTGGCAAATCTATCTGCATCCTTATACCAATCTGGAATTTCTTTTTGTGTTGGTACTGGTGTAGAAATATTATCTTTATCTAACCAGGGCCTAAAGGATCTGAACTTGGCGATTAAAGACACTACTTGTGTCCTAGTTCATTAATGTCTGTCATTACGACAACACAATACTTTGTTCCCTCTTTCATAGGCAATGAAGCATGTTCATAGATATAGTTTGATGGGCAAAGAACAATGTCTCCTATTTTTGGAGCATGTGTGTAGTTGTCCATTCTTGGAAATCTAATTTCGCCACCCTCATAGTCTTCATTAATGTAGATAACAGCAGACACTGTACAGTTGTACATTGGGCCGTGATCTGCGTGTATGTTAAAGTGAGTTCCTTGTCCTTCGTATTTTACAAAGTTAAATGCCTCATAATATACAACATTGATACCCCAATATCTAGCATAATCATCAACGCATAACTTTAACTTTTGATAAATTTCTTCATGAAGATCAATAAGTTCAGAGTTGTGTTCATCTCTTGGTCCTAAGTTTTCTTGCTTAAACCTAAAGTCTACAGCATCTCTAGCCTTCTTAATTGGGACATCAGAATTAGTTACTTTTGCTTCTGACCATTTATATTTACCATTCCCGCCAAGATTTGACTCTAAAATATTTATGTATCTTTCAGAGTCTTCTTTTGAAAATACGTTTCTGTATAAATTTATTCCAAGTGCTGGGTTTTCAACTACAATATTATTTCCTATAGTTTTTGATGGATATCTGTTTGCTGATGTTTCTGACCTATCCTTTGTAAACCATGGTGTTTCGTTCTCATCATAAGTTGTCATAATATTCCTTTGTTTTCTGTATGACTATAGTATATCACAAAAAACTAAAAACAGCATTTAGACCTAAACGGCTGAGATTTCTCTAGTTGCCTGATTGTAAGTAACTTTTTCTCCAGCAAGGGCAAAAGCACATTTTACCAAAAATACTTCACCAGTAAAGGCTACATCATACATATTTGCTTTTTCAGTACCAGTCTCTACGCCAAACCTGTGAACTATTTTGTTATCACAGATAAAAACATACTGTCTATACGCATCTTTTTCTTCTTGTGTTAACGCAAAGAATCCTTCTCCTGCAGTTCCATCAAAAGATGTACCATTCCAGGTTGCTCCTCTGGTTGCCGTTGCTTTGTGATTACTTGCATCTATACCAATTATAGGAAGATTTTTATCCCATTCTAGATCGAGAGCATCTCTTACTGACTGATCAGTACCAAGTGCACCAATCACATCGTATACATTGCCACTATCTTTTACAATTATTGCGTACATAGTTTATATCTCCTTTTAGTATAGTATATCATCTTTATTAGCACCCGCAAGTCTGACAGAATGCTGAGGTCTGCCAGCAATAAGAAACGTTTGGACAGGCAGCGCATCCGCCTCCGCCTCCTCCACCGAATGAAGGTGGGAAGAATGGTGGGAAGAATGGGAAGAATGGGAAGAACGGTGGGAAGAATGGGAAGTAAGGGAAGAATGGGAAGAAAGGTGGGAAGAATGGGAAGTAAGGTGGGAAGAATGGTGGGAAGAACGGGAAGAATGGGAAGAACGGTGGGAAGAATGGGAAGTAAGGGAAGAATGGGAAGAAAGGTGGGAAGAACGGGAAGAAAGGTGGGAAGAATGGTGGGAAGAATGGGAAGAAAGGTGGGAAGAATGGTGGGAAGAATGGGAAGAATGGGAAGAACGGTGGGAAAAATGGAGGGAAGAACGGGAAGAATGGGAAGAACGGAGCAATAGTAGTTACGTTATTAGATGCTGGTGACACTGCAGAGTTACCATTAGCGTTTGTTGCATAGACTGTGTATGTCTGTGCTGTATTTGCTTCTTGACTAACAGTTGTAGAAACCGCATTAAGAGTTGCGCCTTTGCCATCTGATGATGCCCAGGTATAATTAGTTATCGCAGATCCACCATTTGCTGGTGCTGTCCAAGTAACTGTATCCTGATCTACTCCTGCTGTAGCAACTGGTGCTGAAGGAGTTGCTGGTACTGTTGTAATAGTTATTGCAGCAGATGCAGCAGATGCTGCAGAAGTTCCTGCAGCGTTAGTTGCTGTTACTGTAAATGTTGGTGTTGCTGAAGAAGCAATTCCAGTTACAGTCAAAGGAGACGATGCTCCAGATGCTGTTTGGCCTGTGCTTGCTGTTACTGTAAAGGATGTGGCATTAGGTGAAAGTGCGGGTAAAGAGAAAGAAACAGTTGCTGCACCATTATTAAATGCCCGACCTGTTCCTACGTTTGTTGCTGAAACACCTGTTGGTGCTAATGGCTCCAAAAAGTCATTTGACGCTTGGGACTTCTTACCTATCTTTTTACCTGCTGCCATTTGTATCTCCTAATTTCTTATTGAATTTTGTATTACGCTGTCAAGTCGCCAAAGACAACCCATGTATTTGCTGCTCTCTTAAAGAGAGTTGCAGATGACCAAGTTGTACGAAGTTTCAAGCCAGGTGTTGCGTTAACAGTTACAGTTCCATCTACTGGGGCAATTGTTACTTGTCCTGCGCCAGTTTGAAGAATATCAATAGATGTTCCTACTGGATATGCTACTGCTGTATTTGTAGGGATTGTAATTGTTACACCAGTTGCAGAAGAAACTTCAATTAATGAATCTCTTTCTGTAAGTGCTGAAAGTGTATAGGATGCAGTCTTTTGAACAATTGGTGTTCGTGAGGCTACGCCTTCCTTTGTTTGTGTACCGTCTGTAAATGCTACACCTGAAGCAGAAGCAGTAATTAGTGCTGTTGCTGTAATTGCTGGGGCTGTAACAGTACCAGTAAATGTTGGTGAAGCAAGTGGAGCCTTTAGAGCAAGTGAGTTTGTTACTGTTGTTGAGAATGATGCGTCATTTCCAAGAGCAGTTGCTAACTCATTAAGAGTATCAAGTGCTGCAGGGGATGATGCTACAAGGTTTGAAACTGCTGTTCCTACAAATGCTGTAGTTGCAACCTGTGTAGTTGAAGTTCCTGCTGTTGCAGTTGGAGCAGTTGGGACACCAGTAAGTGCTGGTGAAGCAAGTGGCGCCTTTAGATCAAGTGCTGTCTGTTGGGCCGTTGATACTGGCTTTGCTGTGTCAGAAGTATTGTCTACGTTTCCAAGGCCAACCATTGTCTTTGTAATTCCTGATACTGTTCCAGTAAATGTAGGTGAGGCAAGTGGTGCTTTTAGATCAAGTGCTGTATTTACAGTTGCAGTTAGGGCAAGTGCTGATGTATCTGCAATACCATGAACATTTGTTGTGTCTGATTGGTGTGTTGATACTGCGTTATCTGCATATGTCTTAGTTGCTACAGTTGAATCAATATCAAATGCTTCTGTTCCAGTGTTCCAGTCAATACCGACACCAGCAAGTGCTGACTGATCAACTGTTGCTCCACCGATTGCATTTGAAAGATCTGTTTGTGTAACTAGAAGTGAAGTATCTGCAATACCGTGAACTGCTGTTGTATCTGAATTGTGTGTTGCAATATTTGCAGTTGTTGCTAGTAATGATGTATCTAAAATACCATGAACATCTGTTGTGTCTGAATTGTGTGCTGTAATGTTTGCTGTAGTTGCAAGAAGAGAAGTATCTGCAATACCGTGAACTGATGTTGTATCTGACTCGTGTGTTGTAAGTGCTGAGGTAGCAGAAGATAATGCAGTTGCAACATTTGCTGTGGTTGCTAGAAGTGAAGTATCTGCAATTCCATGAATGTTTGTTGTGTCTGCTTCATGTGCTGTAGTTAGTAGCAATGATGTATCTGCAATTCCATGAATGTTTGTTGTGTCTGAAGCGTGTGCTGCAAGTTCTGTTGCTGCTCCTGCTGCTGCAGTTGCAACATTTCCTGTTGTTGCAAGAAGAGCAGTGTCTACAATACCGTGAATCATTGTTGTGTCTGCTTGGTGGTTTGAAAGGTTTGTTCCCATTGTTAAATAAAATTGAGGATCGTCGTTAATTGCTTGTGCCAACTCATCAAGGGAGTTAAGTAGTGCTGGCATGTCGCCACCAATAATGGCTGCTAGTTCTGAGGCATTAGCAAAGTACTGCAATGCTGACCATGTAGATGAGCCATTACCCATTTTAAACTTACTTGTGTCGGTTTCAAAACCGATCTCGCCTGCTGCTAGAATTGGGTTTGCAGCCGTCCATTGTGCTGCAGTTCCTCTGCGCTGTTGCATTCTTGTTGCCATTTATATCTCCTTAATGGGGGCTGCCCATTTACTTATCTTATTATAACA
>Ga0214921_10004331_pt1 | contig 20944 bp, 18 predicted proteins | sample LL1505_MetaG_FD_177992 | JGI IMG/M metagenome (GOLD analysis project Ga0214921, IMG submission 177992) | Freshwater microbial communities from Lake Lanier, Atlanta, Georgia, United States - LL-1505 | ecosystem: Environmental > Aquatic > Freshwater > Lake | place: USA: Georgia | collected...
CGCATTAAACCGGATGTAGCCTTAATTACCGACGTTTGCCATGATACAGGAACTCCCATGGTGAGCAAAATTGAAAACGGCGACCAAGTATCCGGCGAGGGTCCCGTGTTGACGTATGGCCCTGCAGTGCAAAACAATTTTTTGCGCCAAATTATTAAGGTAGCCGAAAAAAATAAAATTCCTTTTCAGCGTGCCGCCGTTTCAAGATCCACAGGTACGGATACCGACGCCTTTGCCTATTCGAACGAAGGAGTAACCAGTGCGTTGATTTCTTTGCCGCTCAGATATATGCACACCACGGTAGAGATGGTGCGAAAAGAAGACGTGGAATCGTGCATTGCCCTTATTTTTGAAACCGTAAAATCCATCAAGGCCGGTCAGGATTTTCGGTACTTAAAGTAATGGTAATAAGTTTAGTTTTAGTTTATTAATAAAAAGTGATTTGATTATGAAAAAGTTTCTACCTATTATGTTTTTTTGCCTGAGTATCCAAGGGCTGTCCTTCGCACAATGCAACCTCACTTTGGTGGCTACAGGGCACAACGCGTACGGTGGAGGTGCTAATGGCGCCGTTACCACCTCCGTGTCGAACGGAACTTCGCCTTATACCTATCTTTGGGCATCTGGACAGTCCACTTCTTCGATTACCAGTTTATCACCTGGTACGTATTCCGTAGTGGTTATGGACGCACAGGGGTGCACTGCAACAGCCAACGTTACCATCATTAACCTCGCAGGGCCTACGGTGCTTTCCAATTCGAACGTGGTGAGTTCCAATCAAACCGTGAACGGAGGCTTTACCCCACAGTGGGTGTGTGCCGGGGATTCGTTAAACTCAGGTGGAGGAATCATGAACCTTTATCTTGAATCCGGTGCCACGTTCATCACTGGGGGAGGTATTGATAGTATTTTCGCAAAAAACGGTGCGACCATAATGATGTCAGGCGGAATCCATAAAATATTTCATGAGCCCGGGGCAAATTTGGTCATTACTGGCGGAATTCCAACCTTATATCCTTGCGCGAGTTTGGTGTTCAATTACACCCAAGCACCTGCCAATGGGTGTGCACCTGTTCCGGTTTGCAACTTGTCATCAACCGTAAGTGGAATCAATATCGATTGCAACGGGTCCGCAACCGGTTCGGCTACGGTTAATCTTGTGGGAGGAACAGCTCCCTATTCTTATGCGTGGTCGCCGAACGGAGCTACCACCCAAACGGTAAATAACTTGCCTGCGGGTACTTACACGGTTACGGTAACCGATGCGAACGGATGCACCTCAACCAGCACCATTACCCTTACGGAAGCCCCCGCTTTAAGTTTGAACACTACGCAAGTCAACGTACTTTGTAGTGGTGGGAATAGCGGTTCTATTGATTTAACGCCAACGGGCGGGACAGCACCCTATACCTATGCATGGTCGAACAATACAACGCAACAAGACCCACAAAATTTAGTTGCAGGCGTGTACAATGTAATGGTGACCGACGCAAATGGTTGCATGGCTACTGCTATTGCTACCATAACACAGCCTTTAACGCTCACGCTATCTACCACTTCAACGAATACTACCTCTGGGATGATGAACGGTGCCGCGGGAACGGTTGCCTCCGGAGGTGTACCACCTTATACCTATCTTTGGTCGCAAGGAGGAACAACCGAAGCGATAACCGGTTTGGGCGCGGGGGTGTATTCCGTCACCGTTACCGATGCTAACGGTTGCATTGCTGTAGACACAGTTACCGTGGAAAGTGTGGGAGGTTTAATTGGATTGAATCAAGATTTTTCGTTATCGGTTTATCCGAATCCGAGCAGCAGCCAATGGACCTTGCGAAGCGATGCCCACTTCACCCCTCAAAGCGTTCAAGTGTTGAGCGCCGAAGGACGCTTGTTATTGTCTATTCCCATGGAAGCGGAACAACTTACCTTTTTGGACGCACAGTCCTGGTCAAACGGAACCTATTGGATTCGATTCATGGCTTCAAAGGGTAGCGTCTGTCTTCCCATAATGAAACTATAAGGTAAGCGCCAATTTACAGGAGGCTTTTTATCCAACGAGGCTGAAATACAAGGGGAATCCTAGGGTAATATTGATCGGAAAGGTAATGGCCAAAGCCATCGGCAGGAACAAGCCCGAGTTGGCCTCCGGGGCAGAGATTTTCATAGCAGCCGGTACGGCAATGTAGGAGGCACTCGCAGCGAGTACCGCAAAAATGAATCGATTAGCTGGGTCAGAGGTGACAAGGCCACTCAACAGGGCCACAAGAATTCCGTTCAATAAGGGGAAAACGATGGCAAAAACGATGGGAAACCACCCATATGCGAAAAAGGTTTTCAGTTTCCTTCCGCTTGAAATCCCCATATCTAATAGAAAAATGGCTAAAAACCCCTTAAAAAGCTCATTGGTGAAGGGTTTAATTCCTTCCGCTTGTTTTGCATTGGCCAAATACCCGATAACCAAACTTCCAAGAATTAACACAACGCTGCCATTGGTGAGCGCATGGCGAATTACCTCGCGGGAATTAATTTTTTCTTGCTTAGATTTATGATATATAGAGAGTAAAATCAACCCCACAATAATGGCCGGAGATTCCATGAGCGCCATCACTGCAACCATGTGGCCGCTGGCCTTTATTTTATGAAATTCTAAGAATGTTACCGCTGTTACAAAGGTTACAGCGCTCACAGACCCGTAGGCTGCTGCGGTGGCTGCTGCATCTGACACGTTCAGTTTCAAGCGCAATAGGAAAAAGGCGTAAATAGGAATGAGGCCCGACAGCAACAAGCCAAACAGCATGCTCCAACCAATTTCCGAGGTAAATGCCTCGTGGGATAATTCTTGGCCACCCTTGAAACCAATGGCGAATAATAAATAAAGCGCAATGAATCTTGACGAACCCTCGGGGATTTGTAAATCGCTTTTCAAAGCCACGGCGACAATGCCCAAGATGAAAAACAAGAGCGCTGGGTTGGTTAGATTTTCAAGTAAAAGTTGCGTGTTCATACCTAAGGATTGCAATGTTGACAGTACATTGGATCCGCACTTTTTATATCGTGAGGGTACCAACGTTCTTCGGTAAAGTTACATTTATTGCACGAATAAGTATGAATCAGGGTATTTTCGGTCGGCTGGTGGCATAGCGAACAGGGAAGCCCGGGCTTACTTTCGTGGACATCGAATCCCGGAGCTTGGCAATTGGGACAGGCATTGCGCAGCGTTGCTACGAGCTTATAGCTTAAGGCTTCGATGGCTTTCATGCGTGTGGGGTTGCGCATCGCCCGCATGTCCGTTTCAACATGGCAATTACCATACGCTTGAATATGCCGTTCGAAGTGTTTCGCCAGTTGTTCGCCGTTTTCGATATCCTTGGTGCACACTTCTCCTTGTTCCGTCTCCGATTTCAGGATGAGCCCATGTTGAGGAAATCCTGCTGTGCGTGCAAAATCCATTAACTGATTTAGGTTGTTACATTCGATGCATCCAAAGTTGGTGTCCAGGGTCAGGTGGCGGCAAGCTACGAAATAGGCTTCCTTCACATCCCATAGGACCATCAGTTCATCGTCGGCAGGGGTAAAAAAGAAGGAAGGATGAGGTCCAAAAGAACCCTCGCTGGCAAGGATTAAATCGCAGCTTGTAAAGGCCTGAGCCCTTCGGCATTTTTCTTTAGCTGCTTCTAAAGGATTCAGGGTGCGCTTGATTTCTCCGCTGAAGGTTCCCAATAAATCGGTGTCCAGGCCCTCGACCACCTCGCACTTCACGCCCAAATGCGCTTCAAGCACTGGCGCAATGACGCGTTCTTTTTGATGTTTTGTCGCGATGCACAGGCGTCGGCCTTCGTAAAGCTTCAAATTTTAAGACGGTTTAAATTTATTGCCCTTGGCCTAAGGAATATCCCGCAACCCCATCGAACGTATACAAATTTTCGGTTTTCACCACGTCCAATTCTTTGGAAACGGCGTTGGAAAGAAGGTGGATGATTTCTTCTTTGGAAAGACTCCCGCTGGCAGGTTTGAAACGGCAACGCCAATGGTCGGTGCAGAAGGTTTCTTTAAATCCGTCCGGCCATACTTTAATGCCGCGGTTGGTAATCATGCTCAATTTTACCCCATCCAGTTCTATGGCTTGCACTTTTTCGGCCAATTCATTCGCTTCGAGCCCTGGCCAATGGACGAATAGGTCAACGCCTTCCAAGGCTTTTTGTTTGGGGGCTTTTCGCTGATATTTTGGAAGGTTCATGGTGTAATCCGAGGCGTAGCTTACAGCGCTCAAGGTTTGCGGTTTTTGCCCCAACCGTTCGATAATCGCATCGGCAAATTCGCGGGTTCCTACTTTTTGAGAGCTGGTTCCTTCGTTGTAGATATCGTAGGTATGGATGCCTTCTTCCAAGGTTTTAAGCCAAGCATTTTGCACTTTTTCTGCAATGGCTGTTTGGCCGATATGGTTAAGCATGAGGATGGCACCTTGCAATAAGCCCGAAGGGTTGGCTAGATTTTGTCCGGCTCTTCGCGGTGCGGATCCATGAATGGCTTCAAACATCGCGCACTCTTCTCCGATGTTGGCGGAACCGGCTAAACCTACCGAACCGGTGATTTGAGCGGCTACATCGCTGAGTACGTCGCCGTACAAGTTCGGCATTACGATTACATCAAACGCTTCCGGGGTATCGGCCAGTTTGGCAGCACCGATATCGATAATCCAGTGCTCGTTTTCGATTTCAGGGTATTCTGCCGCGATTTCATCGAATACTTTGTGAAAAAGGCCATCGCTCTGCTTCATGATGTTGTCCTTGGTAAAGCAAGTGACTTTTTTGCGGTTTTGTTGTTTCGCGTATTCGAAAGCGTAGCGCACAATTTTTTCGCAGCCCGGACGGCTGATGAGTTTCAGACATTGCACCACTTCATCGGTTTGCTGATGCTCAATTCCTGCATACAAGTCCTCTTCGTTTTCGCGAACAATGACTACGTCCATGATCGGGTGCTTGGTTTGCACAAAGGGATGCAAGCTTTTGCAGGGACGCACATTGGAATAAAGACCTAAGAATTTTCGTGTGGTTACGTTAAGGCTTTTGTAACCTCCTCCTTGTGGAGTGGTGATGGGCGCTTTTAGAAATACTTTGTTTCTTCGGATAATGTCCCAGCTTTCTGCGGCAATTCCCGAGGTGTTTCCGGATAAATAAACTTTTTCACCCACTTCGATTTCTTCAAACTCTAAATTCGCGCCTGCGGCGGTGAGTATGCGTAGGGTAGCATCCATGATTTCGGGACCGATTCCATCCCCTTTGGCTATGGTAATTTTCATGTGTTTGTTTTATTTTGGACAAAAATAAGCATCCTATTAAATTGGCAATGCACTTCGAACATTTTGTCCTTAGCTAAACGTAACTTACGATAAACGTTCTTTTTCGAATCTCAACCGTTTCCCGACAGTATTGGAGGGAAAGGCACCGTCATGATAAACCAAATTTCCATTGACCCAGGTTTTGCGAATTTTACTGGTAAAAGTCCTTCCGGCAAAGGGAGACCAGCCGCAGCGGTATAGGATAGGGGTGTCTTCATCGGACCACGGTTGGTGTAAATCCAGGAGCACCAGATCGGCATAATACCCTTCGCGCAGGTACCCTCGATCGGGGATTCGGTACAGTTCTGCTACATTATGACTGGTTTTTTCTACGATTTCTGTCAAGGAAAGTACGCCTTGGTGGTACCACTCCAGTAACGCAGGTAGGGCGTGTTGTACCAGCGGTCCTCCCGACATGGATTGTGTATAGGGTTGTAATTTTTCCGTTAAAGCGTGGGGCGCATGGTCGGTGGCGACAATATCCAAGCGATGGTCTTTCAAGGCTTGAAGAAGTCCTGCCCGATCGTGGGATGTTTTTACCGCTGGATTCCATTTGATTAATGCACCCTTGGTAGCGTATTCTTCTTGGGAGAACGTTAAATGATGGATGCAGGCCTCGGCCGTAATGCGCTTTTCCCGAAGGGGTATTTTACCGTCGAATAAATGGGTTTCTTTTTCTGTGGAAACGTGGTAAATATGGACGCGGTTTTGTTGTTTTCGGGCAATTTCCACCACAGTTTTTGTGGCATCATAACATGCTTGTTCGGAGCGAATGACGGGGTGTAATTCAAAGGGAATAGCGTCCCCATAAATGGAACGATAATGCGCTAATTGACGGTGAATCTCGGGTTCGTTTTCGCAGTGAAGGGCGATGAGCGTGGAACACCGTTGAAAGAGTTGCTCTAAAAACTCGGGATGATTGCAGAGGATGCTTCCTTCTTGATTGAAATAGAGGCCGTCGTCGGTGATGCCACATACCCATTCGTTGTCAACGCGCAATGCTTCTTCTAGGTTCGACCGACTTATCCCCATAAAAAAAGAATAGTTGGCTAAGGAGGTATTTGCAGCGATGCGGTATTTCTCTTCGAGCAGGTCTAAGGTTAGGGTATTGGGAAGGGTGTTGGGCATGTCCATAAAACTGGTAATGCCTCCTGCCACGGCTGCCCTGGATTCTGACTGAATGGTGGCTTTATGGGTGAGGCCGGGTTCTCGGAAATGCACTTGGTCGTCGATCATGCCTGGGATGAGCCATTGCCCTGTGCCGTCAATAACGACATCCGCAGGTTGGTGAATGCTGGCATCGATGCGTTCAATGCGTTCGTTGTGGATCAGTACATCAACGACGCGATCGCTGCCTTCGTTGATGATGCGTACATTTTTAAGTAAAGTCGTGGCCATAAATTCAACATTGCTTGGTCACGAAGATACGGTTAAAAGCGTCTTGGAACAGTTATTTATTCGCAACAATCCGAAGTTCTACCCGGCGATTTTGGATGCGTTCTTCTTCGGACTTTTCAGGTAAGGGGTAGATTGGTTTGGTTGAACCAAAGCCTTGAAAACCCAGTCGATTGTTGGAAATACCGTTGTTAACTAAGTATTCATAGACAACTTTCGCACGATTGAACGATAAATTTATGTCGTCCTCGGCAGCGCAACAAATGTGGCCTTCGATGGCTATTTTAAGTTTCGGGTTTTCTTGTAGAATAGTAAGTAAATCCGAAAGAACCGGGATGGATTGTGTCAATAATACGTCCAAACCAGGTTCGAAATTCAGCTGTTTCAGGGTGATGTTATCCCCAACTTTCGCGGAGTTTATTTTTTCGGAAAGTTTTTGTTGATAGTAAATAACCACCTTTCGATCCAAGGGGTTTTTTGTAGGTAATTCTCCCAGATCTTCCGTTAGGGTATTCATCACAAGCTCATGCTTTATGGAATCCAAAAGCGCTTTTACTGATTGGGCTCTGCGATGCGAGAGGTCCAAATTGTAAACCTCACTACCAATGGAATCCGTATACCCAACGATACGATCTACGGAAGACATTTTATTCAAAGCCTTTCGTAGTTTTTGGGTTTCTTGTTGGCTTAACTGGTCGGAATCAAATGGGAAATGAACCACGAGTGAATCCTGAGCCTTAATTAGGCCGGAAATAAAAAGCATCAATACAATGAGTTGTTTCATGTTTCGATAATATCAACCGGCTCGAAGTGTTACATTTTTTATTGCACGATTAATTTTCCCGAGCCTGAAGATCCTAAATCTACTAGAAACGTAGGATTGCCGAATACTTCGATATTCCCCGCTCCTTTGATCTTATAAAACATACTGTCACTGCAATACACCCGAATGTCGCCTTTCGAAGCGTTTTCTATGCGCGCTATGTGGGTGGAAAGTTCATTGGCATGCACTTGCATCAGGGCATAGTTCCACAGTTTTACTTCATTGCAGGTTCCTTGTAATGTGAGCATTCCTCCGCAAGGAAAGTTGTTCCAAAAATAGAAGGTTTGACAGTTGAGATTTAATTGCGCTTGGTTTAGTTTGCTTTTTAACACCAAACCGAGTTCGTTGGCAACGATCGCTTTTTCGTTGTGAAGGTAACAGGTTTCGTTCGCAATAATCTTTGCCAGTTGCTTAAAATGCAGGGTTAATCGTATGTTGTTTTTTTCAGGATACAACCAACGCCATCGATTTTCATTGTGAACGGTCAAGGTGTTGTTTTCCAATTGAGCCTTAATGTGACTTACGAACTTAGGGTTGCCGTTAATTTCTAAAAAACTAAGGGAATCTTGGACTAATTCCACATCAAAAACATCCGCCAAAACAAGGGTGTCGTAAGCTTGGGAAAGCGGAATTGTAGCGCTTGTGAGGGGTGTTTTTTCGCAAGCGGAGAGGTAAAGGATTGCTGCAAGCAGTGATATGTGTTGGAGAAATTTCATCGATGGAAGTAATAGCCAAAACCTAATTCTGGATAATCTAATATTTGCAAGTGGGATTTCATGGAAAATTGGAGCAGAAGATTGGGGTTGAACCGCCAGCGAATGATGGCTCTATTGTACATTTTTGAGGGATGAAGGATGTCGGGAAGCCCTAAATGCCACCCTTCTTGCAAGATAAAGCTAAACGATCCGTATACAATTTCCTGAGAGGCATGCATTCCGCTGCTAAAATTATCGCGCGGTTGATAGCTGCTATTGGGTTTAACGGAAAGTTCGCTTTTTGTGGATGAATCAAAGAATAGGTCGAGGCCCGCCCCAAAGAAAAACTTATGAAACGCCCTGTATTTATATTCTGCGCTTAAGGAAGATGTGAAATACAAGGTGCTCTGTAAGGCCCGAGTATGTTTCCCACCAGCAGCGTAAATAAAAGCAAATTCGTGGGACCGTAGGCAAGGTGGAACAATCCCTTGGATCAACGCTTCTTGTTTCCCTATACTTTTTGCCAATCCTGCGTGGACATAGACCATGTTCAATCCTAAATTGGGTTCTGCCATATTGGCGTTGGAGAAATGACTAAATCGAAGGCCTGTTTCCGCACTCATGGTAGGATTCAATCGAAATTTAACGCCCAGTTGATAATCAAAATGCATGTTGAGGTGGGAACCGATGGAAATATTCAAGGGGTTTGATACGAGATCAAAACGACGGTTGCTAAAGCCTAACCCGAAACCGAATTGATGATACATCGAAAGGGTTTTTTTACGAAAAAAATAATTCCGGAAAAAGGGGTAGAGCGCCAGTTCCTGGCCAAAAACTTGGTTATTGCCTAGCGTGGTAAAAAACATCGTAAAACCGTATTCGGGATAGTGATACTGTTGTTCAGTTTGGTTTTTTCCCGTGGTGCGCTTAAGCCAAGAAATTTCAAACGAATTCAAGGAGTGTTGGGCGAGGTACGAAATATCGCTGTACTCCGGAATTACTAACCCTTGGTTCCATTTTAGACTTATAAAAGCGTTTTTTGTCCAAGAGCTTTGACCATAGTATGTCAGCCAACAGCAAAGTACCCCAAAGAAGCAAACACGTTTCACGGAATGTTATTTTCATCGGCATTTTTGGCGCGCTCCTCATCGAATTTAGCCCGCATCGTAGGATTGTTAGATGTGAGTTTTTTAATTGTGAGGTCTTGCGCTTTATCGTTCGCCAGGCGTAATTGGTTTGCTGAGGTTAAGAGTTCCGATTTCACTTTATTCATTTTCGCAATGGAAGCATCGATTTCTTTAATAGCTTGTTCAAAATGGGCCGAAGCGGAAAGGTAATTTTTCGAGAAGCCTTCTTGGAAATTGGTCAATCTTGCTTCGAAGCCTGTAATATCCACGTTTTGGTTGCGTACCTTCGCCAATTCTTGTTTGTAAACCAAGGAATTCAAGGCCGCATTGCGCAGTAAAGTAATCATCGGGATGAAGAACTGCGGTCGAATCACGTACATTTTCTCAAAGTGGTACGAAACATCGACAATGCCGGTGTTGTATAAATCGCTGTCCGCTTCGAGCATGCTCACGAGCACGGCGTATTCGCATTTTTTTTGGTTTCGGTCCTTGTTGAGTTCCTTGAAAAAATCTTCGTTCTTCTTCTTGGAGGCGCTTTCGTCGCTTTCGTTTTTCATTTCGAACATGATCGAAACAATTTCCACGTTATGTTCGTCGAATTCACGGTAAATAAAATCGCCTTTACTTCCCGAAGAGGCATCGTTGTCTTTTTTGAATTCGGCTTTTGGAAAAGCCAAAGCCCTTATTTTATTGAATTCATTTTCGCAATGCTGCTCTAACGATTCTCCCACCATTTTTGTAGACAGGCGCATTTTCATGTCTTTAGCTTGCTGAAGCTGCTCTTCTTTGTATTGAATAATCGCATTAAACCGTTGGCTTTCCGACTGCATTTCTTGCCGTAAGGTGGATTCTAAGTTCTGTTTTTCCAGTTCCTTTTTCTCCAAGGCGTTTTTCAAGGCCTCGCGCTCCATTTCTCCGTTGGAAACGGCCTGGGTGATGGCTAAGGTTTTTTCCGTTTGAAAATTGCTCAGTTGTGCTTTCAAGGTAACCAATTCGCTTTCCTTTAACGCCAAACTTTCGGAAAGTTGTCGGTTGGCTTCAGCTTTTAGCAACGCGATTTCTTGCTCTTTTTTAGCCATTTCGAGGTCAAAATTGCTTTTTAAGCTCGTTTCAGCCAACGCCAGCGCATCGCTTTTTTCTTTTTCTGCCAACAACAACCGTTGATTTACCTCCGTTTCGAATTCAGTATTGCGCACTTGCTTTAGGATTTCGGCAAACCCTGCTTGATCTAAGTTAAAAACCGATTGGCATTTTGGACAGATGACATCTTTCATATGGGGAATATTTTAGAAATACTAAATTAATCAATATCGAACAAGCTTTTCATCCACGATCGGCTTTTGTTCAAAACTAAAATTACCAACGAAATAGCTTTTTTACTTCTACACCCTTCAAGGTTTTTAGCACCAAATAATGAATTCCTTTCGACATCCAAGGGTCCAATTCCAGCGGATAGGTTCCCGGACCAAGCACTTCATTTCGATAATATACATGAACAAGTCTTCCCAAAGCGTCATACAAGGTTAAATCTACCGCGGTACTATCGGTAAGCATGATGGAGGATGCGGTGAGCATGGCTGTGGCATTCAATTCAGGAAAAGTAAGTCCATGCACCTTCAAGCGGGCTATTCGGTAATTTCGGTAGGGTAAATTCACATTATCCCATTGCGCATAGGCAAGATACAGGTTTTCGGAGCAATAGGAATCGCTCTTCTCGGATAGTAAACTTGGGTACCAAACCCTTTGCGGAGCGCCGGGATTTTTTACAAGGAGGGTGGCTGCTGACCACGTTGCTAAATCGAAGGAGGAGGTATAATAGATGCCTTGATCCTTCCAATCATGATACACTAAAAACCAAACGCGCAAGGGAGCGTAATAGATTAAGGAGGGATTTCCGCCGGCATATTTTCCCTTCGAAAAGGGAAGTGCATCTCCTTTTCCTTGGATTCCGTTGGACGAGAACGATCCGTTGTTGTATTTGAACCATGTTCCCGGTTTTCCAAGCGGGTCGTACGATTGGGCTACACCAATCCCATTGGGACAGACATAAAATGCCAGCCAGCGCTGGTGGGCGCTGTCACGAACCACGGTAAAGTCGCCTGTGCCTCCCCACGTGGGAGTCTTCGGTTTATCCTGCCACGTCGTGATGATTTGTCCGTTTTTCACCCAGGTTTTTCCTCCATCGAAGCTTTCACACTGTGCGGCGCTTTTCCAAGCGATTTTCTCGGGGTTATCATGTCCCGGGAATTCGTGGTCTTCGGCATGATAAAATCCAAGCCAGTGCATTGAATCCAGCGGAAAAACGGCATAAAGCCAGGCTCCACCGTTGTCGTAGGAACCCGCCCCTCCTTTACTTAACACCATGCCCCAAATGGAATCCTGATGCATCCACGAACTTCCAGAACTGATGTAGGATTCATACCCCGCCCATACATGAACCAAGGTGCTATCATGGAGCGCAAAGTATGTAATGTGACCGTCAGGAAAGCCAGGATATATGGGAATGCCGGGGTTTGGTACAATAACCGAGGAAGATTCAACTTCCAAGAGCTGGGCGTAGTAAGGAGCGATCTTGCCGAACGAAACTATGAACATTAAGAAAATCGCTTTGGCTAACTTGCGCATTCGAATTCCTTTATTTCTTGGATAGGTTCAGACGGCTTTGCATTGTCCGCAGTAGCATAACTAACCCTCCATGCTGGAAGCTCCTTGTTTTTCTAACAGAAACCACGTGATGTCGTCTTGCGGAAAGGAGGTGTCACGTTTGTAAGCGAACCCATAATCAACCAAGCGCAAATCCGGGAAAGTATCCAACAGTTCACCGGCAAAATCCCGCTTAAACAAGCGATCGTTGTGTCCGCGATACGTTACCGTAACAGGTGAGGGGTTGTAATACTCACAGATTAAAAGGTACTTGCTGCTGGCGTCGTACAATTTTTGGTAAACCAAGGGTAGCATTTCAGGGTTGATGTGAATCAACACCCCTTTAATCAGGGCAATCTCATATTTTTCCTGGGAGGAGTATTCAAAGATAGACCCATTGTAAACGTGGTCTGCTCCTAACAATGCGCTTAATTGGGCAGCGGCGGTATGGTTAAGTTCAATCCCTGAGGCCACGATGGAAGGAAAAAGCAACTTAATTGCGCGAAGGTTCATGCCAATGTTGGCGCCAAATTCGATGATAGAAGCCGGTTTTCCCGTTTGTTTTAACGCCTTCGAAAAGAAATTCAAATTAGCCGCAAGGTATTCTTGGCTTTGATTCCGCGCAATGTATTCGTCTCCAAAGGTTCCTGCCCAAAAGGCCTCTTGTTCTGTTTTAAAACTCATTCCTCCTTGCGTGCTATTTTGAACATCCGAGGATCGTACCCGATTTCGTCCACCAACTTGAGAATGAAATCATCGGTAAGCCCTTTTTCTTTTGGTGTGGTAAAGTGCACCGCCAAAGTACTATCCTTGTAGATGCCTTCTGCCCCTTTTTTCGTGAGCAAGTCCATAAATTTTGGAGAAAGGAATGGACACATCAAAGCGTGAGCGTCTGCCGTGACCGTATACTTGATGGTTTTTTGCGCCGTGGCATGGATCGCAAGTGCTGTCAATACCGAGAAGAAGAGTGTTTTCATAGGTGAATTATCGAATTATAGTTAAATGTCCGTGACGTGTTTTCATTCCGCTTTCAATTTTATAAAAATAAACACCTGCCGTTAATTCGTTTGAAAAAAAGTCCTTTCCGTTAAACGGCACATCGTTTCTTGAAAATTCATAAACAAGTTGACCCCAACGGTTAAAAATGGACATGGTATATTCGAGGCATTCATCTAATATCTGATCCATGGCCAAAGAATCGTTTATACCATCGCCATCCGCCGTAAGGACATTTGGAATCGTTTGATCATCGAGTGATTCCTCAATGATTAAATTGACGTTTTGTGTTATTGAATATACACAAAGGAAGTCATTCGTCACTACAAACGTCACGGGGAAACTCCCTGAATTAGGAAACTGATGGGAATAAATCAAAGAGTCATCCCCCAAATTTTGGGTTCCAATTAACCAACTGATATCGATAATATGTTCGTTCGCCGGAAATGAACCGGTTAATGTAGCGACATAATCGCAGAGTTGTGCATAGGTGAAGGACGGAACAGGGTTGGTGGGAACGTCAAAGGTTTGGGTAATGGTGTCGGCACAAAGCAATGGTTGGGTGGTAACGATCAAGGTCATCGAGGCCGGACCCGGTTGATTGTAGTTATAGCTAATGGTAGCATTTTGACCGGGCAACGTAACCCCATTTACCGACCATTGGTAGGAAAGCGGGTCGTTAAACGGCGGATTCGCGGTACTCGTGCTGGTGAAACTCACTTGCGTTGAATGGCAGTCCAAGAGGTGGGTGAAATTCGCGTTAGGCAATGCATGCGATTGCACCACCATCGTATCTCGATTAATGCAACCGTTGGTATCAGTTACTTCGACAATTTGGTTAATGGAACCTACCGAGGCGATCGGAAAATTAACGTTGTTTCCGGGGCTTCCATTCCAACTGTAAGTCACGGGAGCATTGGAATATGCAACAAGAGATACATTTTCCCCTACACAAACAAGGGTATCATTTCCAGCAAAAACATCGGGTTTAATAACGGTGAAAGAATCTGTATATACGCAGTACTGTGGAATCGTATACAGCGCAGTATAGCCTCCTGTTGACAAGCCGGCTGGAGTAAAAAGACCCGTGTTGGAAATATTGGTTCCACTCCAATTTCCTCCTGGGGGGGATGCGGAAAAGTTCATCGGTCCCGAACTGCTGCAAATGAAATTTGGAATGTTCGTTTGAGGATCAATAACATGTACATAGCGTATCATGGTGTCCGAATTCGCTCCACAAGTTGAGTATAAATAAACCGGATAAACCCCTGGTGATGAGAAGGTTATTGCCGGATTGGTCGTCCCATTAAAATACGAGGTATCGATGCTCCACTGTTGAAAGCAGGTTAAGCCAATTACCGTAATGTTGGTAAGAAAAACGGAATCATTCACACAAACAGTGGTGTCAGAAATATTAAAATTGGGAATGCTGGTGCAGGCTTGGCAGAGATAGGCGTCATCTGGAACAAAATTCACGGGATTAATGCCAGGAACATCATGAATCATGTTAATGGGTTGATTGGTTCCCGCTGTGGTAGCGGTCAAGGCCACAGGACTGGTTTGGAGTTGAGGGGAAAAGACCTGGCAACTAACGAACCCTAAACTGTCCGTTTTTATAAACAGGGGGTCAAAACTTGCATCTTGGTTACCGAAATAGGGGGAGGTGGTTATGGCGGATATGGAAAAACCGTTATCGTTGTTGTACTTTACCCCAATTCCTTTGTCGCGATCTTGGCCTCCGTAGGTACGCGACCATTGCAAGGTACCGTTCGGGGTTAGGGTAAATAGCAGGATATCTTTTTCACTCATGGCTTCATAGATATGTGCTGCAGGGTTGGCGCCGGTGTTAAACGAATCCGAGTTTCCTAAAATAGCGTAACCCCCGGGATGCAAGATAATATCCCGTGATTGATCTCTCCCGGCCGAACCGAAAGCACGGCTCCAAACCACCGATCCATCCACAAGGGATAATTTAGCCACCAAGATGTTTTCTCCGGCCAGGCTGCCTAAATAGGTAGGAGACGTAACAATAACGGTATTGTCGGATAAGTCAACCACGCCTTTGCATGACCAGATAGTTTGATCTTGATCGGTCCATCCGCTACCTCCATACGATTTATTCCAAAGGAAATTTCCCGTAGCGTCAACACGAGCAGCCGTAATGTCTTTTCCTATTCCTGCCCCAACGCTTGTGAAAATGATATCGCCGTTAGGAAGTTCATCCAGCCACAAGCCCATGTCCCCCATGCCATTGATTTGCCGGCTCCAAAGAGGTAATCCCGTGTTGTCGGTGCGCATTAAGTAAAGGACGCCCCCGGTACGACCTAGGCAAATGATATCACCATTGGCTGCCTCGGTGGAATACATCATCCATTCAAAATTGTACCTTCGAATCCAAAGGATGTTACCGCTTGCATCAATTTTCATGTTGAAGGCCCTGTAGGTAGAGGGTGAACCGGAATAAAGCCCGGAAACTAAATAGGATCCATCAGTCATTTGAATGATGCTTTTACCTCCTTCCTGACCTCCCGTTCCATAAATTTTAAACCAGTCAATGTTGCCGCAAATGTCCAATTTGTAGACATAAATGTCGCAGTCTCCGTTCGACCCGTTTCCTTCATGTTGACCTGTGGCAATAAAACCGCCATCGTTCGTTACTTCAAGTTGCAAGGCACCTTGCATTCCAGGAAGGTTGAATTTTCGGTAAAACGTATTGTTTTGCGCTTGAAGTAAAACCGGAATAATAAAAAAAAGCGTCGGTAAAAAGAAACGCATGAATACTTCTATTTTACCACGAAGTTAATCAAAAGAATGAGACAAATAGGCGCATTATGGTTTTCATTCTGTTAAATCGCGCTTCAATAAATCCGCACGATTTGCCACAGAGACAACAAAATCGAGAATAAAATTGCAACGCTTTTGGTAAATATCCCAATTAATTTTTTCAAAATCATCCGTAGGCTCATGATAATCTCCCCCTAACATGCCATCGTAAAAAAACACCGCTGGAACGCCTTTTTTCGCAAAATTATAATGATCACTGCGATAAAAAATGCGGTTAGGGTCGGATTGTTCGTCGAATTTTCCATCTAAAATGAGGTTCTGTGTATTTTCATTCAAGGCCCGTAAGGCTAATTTCAACTCGGATGAAATATGGCGCTGTCCCACCACGCACACATAATGGTTGGTATCGGCTGTAGTTCGCTCGGGATCAATTCGACCAATCATGTCGATGTTTACATCGCAACTCACTTTGGTGAGATCGATGGTGGGATGCTCGGAAAAATAATCGCTGCCCCAAAGGCCTTTTTCTTCCCCGCTGAAGGCAATAAACACCACGGTACGATCGGGGCCTCTTCCTTGTTTTTTCAATTCCATCAACGTTTCGGCCATGGCCAGCAACGCGGCGGTTCCGCTGCCATCGTCATCCGCTCCGTTGTAAATTTCTCCATTCACGATTCCAAGATGGTCGTAATGCGCAGAAACGACCACGAATTCTGATGGCATGGATTTTCCTTCGATTTGCGCTAGGATGTTGCAGGCTTTACCTGAATTATCAGGCATCTTATACCCTTGACGGCTTGGTTTCAAACCCATTCGTTGAAATGCACTCTCTAAATACTTAGCGGCCTTTTCAATGCCTGGGGTTCCAGTTGCTCTTCCCGCCATAGCGTCGCTAGAAAGGATTTTCAAATGGTTTTTTAAGTGCTCTAAGGATACTTGATGAATGGCTTGTTGACCAAATGCCAAGGTACCAAAGGTGAAGAAAAGGAGGGTAACAAACTGTTTCGTAGATGGCAATTTTATTATCTTCATGGGTACAATTTTAAGTAAAAAAAGCAATGAGGACCTTGCTCAATTGAAAAAAACAATACCTCGGTTGATGTGTTACCTAAACATGCGAAGATTCATCCTTTTGTTCAGTTTTTCGGCGTTTGTTGTTCACGCGCAAGAAGTTTCGAATTTCAACCAACATCGATTGAATTACGACAAAAAACTCATGCTCACCTTAGGAACTTGGGCCACAGCGAATCTCGTAGGTGGGGGCATAGGTTGGGCGACGGCAACAAGTCCCGAAATACGGTCCTTTCACCAAATGAATACCATGTGGAATACGGTCAATTTAGCTCTTGCACTTCCTGGATATTTCAAGGCAAAAAAGGAAATTCCCACAGATAATTTGCAACTTTCTTTGCGGCAGCAGCAAAAAACGGAACAGGCCTTATTGTTCAACAGCGGTTTGGATATAGCCTACATCACCGCAGGTTTTTTATTGCGCAGCATCGCCCTGCATCAGCAAAGCAAGTCGGCCCAGTGGCGCGGCTTCGGCAATGGACTGGTGGTTCAAGGAAGTTTCTTGTTGGCCTTCGACCTCACCGCCTACACCTTGCACCATCGGCACGGAAAAAAACTCTTCGAGTGGGTAAAGTGAGGTTTGCGGTAATGCACTTAGTCTTTCGCAATATCGCCTGAATAACGAGCAGGTTGTTTTTCTATGCGTAACTTCGCCAAAAATTAAGGGCCTATTTTACCTAATCCAATTCCATTCGTTCAATGAAACGCATTAACCAATACAAAAAACTTTTTGAAATCGAAGGGCCTATTGATTTGACTGAATTAAAGGCTACCTACCGTCGCTTGGTGAAACAATGGCATCCCGATAAATTTCAAGAAGACGATCCCATGCATGCGGAAGCAACGCTTCGGGGTCGTGAAATTACCGATGGCTACCATTTCTTGGTAAGTATCGCCCCGGAAACCCTCGAAGCCAACCGTCCTGATTACGAACAAACGGTTATGGAATGCGGTATAGCAGACTATAAACACAAAGGTCTGTTGTTGGAAATTACGTTTACCAATGGCGACAGTTACGAGTATTTTGGTGTGAATGCCAACGTCTTTAAGAAATTCGTCCATGCCGACAAGCAGGTGCGATTCGCGAAGCGCTTCATTTATGATGCCTACCTGTACCGAAAATCAAAAAAAGGAAACACCGAGGAGTAAAATTGTTCACGGAACAGATATCAGTAAATTATGCCCTCTTTCTTTAAAGCTTCCATCGCTTGGTAAAGGGTGTCCAAGTCTTGTTCTGTATTGAAGCCCTGGATCGAATACCGCAGGCAGTTTCTTCCGTTGTATTCGGTTACTGGAATCTCAATGCGGTACGCCTCGTAGAGCAGACGCTTCAATTCCAACGGTTGGTTCGTTTTTATCGGTATGCTAAACATTTGCCCGAGCCATTCCTCGGAAATTGGTGCCAAGGCCTCGGTTTCCATTAAGGCACAAAATCGTGGGGCATGCCTTCGCACCAGGGCCTTGCATGCTGCTGATACTTCGTCCCAGCCATGGGCTTCACGAAATTGCAAACAGGCGGGGAGGCTCAAAAATGCCGCATAGTCGCGTGTGCCCGATGTTTGATGCCAGTCAATGAATAAGGATTCCGAAGGCGTAGGGCTCCGGTATCCCCAACTAATCACCAAAGGATCCACCCATGCTTGGTGGGTTTTATGAACATAAAGGAACGAAGATCCTTTCGGTCCCATCATCCATTTGTGGCATGCTCCCGTGTAGATGTCGGCTTGTAGTTCTCCTAAATGCAAGGGAATATGCCCCGGCACATGGGCACCATCAACGATGGTAATAAGACCACGCGCTTTGGCTTCCGCACATAGTTCTTTTACCGGTAAAATGAGCCCGGTGGCGCTGGTGATATGGCTAATAAAAATGGCTTTGGTACGCTTGGAATATCCTTTCCAAAAGGCCTCCATGAAGTGTTCTTTCGAGCGAATAGGCAGGGGAATTTCTTGGCGAATGTACCTTGCTCCACGCTGCGTACAATAATATTCCCAGGTTCGGTCACAGGCACCGTATTCTAAATTCGTGGCGAGTATTTCATCGCCCGCCTGCAACGGAAAGGATTTGGCGATGGTGTTGATGGCATACGAAGGGTTCGTTACTAACACCAGATCCTCCTGTGCGCATCCCACAAAGGCAGAAAGCTCTTGCCGTACATTTTCCAAGGCGTCAATGGCTGTTTTTACAATAAACTGCACCGGTTCGCGCTCCAGTTTTACCTGCCAATCTTGATAAACTTCGAAAATGGGCTTCGGACAGGCACCAAAGGAGCCGAAATTCAAGAAGGTTATGTCAGGGTTTAGGAGAAAGAGGCTTTTCATGGATTTCTATTGCGAGGCAATGAGTTTGCGAATAATGAAAAATAGAGGATAACCAGCTAAAAACAATAATCCACCCCATCCAAAGGCGATTTTATTCGCCACGAATACGCCCACAATGACCAAGGTATAAACCGCAATGTACACCAAGGGGAGCAAGGGATACCCTGGAATTCGGTACCCCTGAATTTCCGGTTCCTTTTGCTTTTTTGCACGATGGCGCAACACAAAAATGGCGGCAGCGGCGGTTATTAGACTGATGCTGTCAAAGAACATGACGTATTGAAGAATTTTAGCAAAGGATTGCATCAAAAACAAGGTAAGCAAAATGAACCCACAGAAGACCAGCACACCAACCTCCTGGACTTGCGTTTTGGGATTAACTTTCCCAAAAATCTTAGGCAATACACCATCCTCAGCCATGGCATAATACACTCTTGGATTGCTTAATATAGAAACATTCACATACGCCATCACGGCAAAAAACATCACCAAGGATAGAAATACGGATGCTGTTTTTCCAAACCAAAGCCCAATCATATCGGCAGCGAGGGTCTTAGTTTGCGAGAGGTGTTCCATGCCAAGCACTTGTACATAACTAAAATTAACGAGCAGGTATAGGGTCATTATGGTTGCAATTCCAATGAAAATAGCACGGGGAAGGGTGCGCGAAGGATTCGCAATATCCCCACCAAAGTTCATCGTTTGTTGATACCCACCAAAGGTGAAAAATACGGGAATAAAACACATTAAAAAGGCCTTCCACGGTGCTATGGCCTGCGGATCATGCAGGGCCTTAGTGGACACTTCGGGGGACACATGCGCAAATAAACAGCTGATAATTAAAAGGATAAGCCCGATTTTAAGGATCATGAGACCGTTCAACAGCGTGGCGCTCACTTTGATGTCCAACAGATTTACCACCAGCAGCAGCGCAACTGTACTCACCGTTACAAGAAGTGTGGCCGTTGAAACATCAAGCTGGGGGAATAGGAGCGGAGCAATGTAGGCCGAGCCCATAATCGCCACAGCCGCAGTGGAGGCCGCATTAGATATGACGGTGATCCAGTTTACCATGAAGGCAAATACAGGGGTGTAGCAAATGGAGAATAATTTATAGAATCCCCCCGCACGGGGAAGCCGAGCGCCAATTTCAGCAAAAGTTAGGGCGCCGATTAAACTCACGACAGCTCCCACCAACCATACCAAAAAATATATTTCCTGACTTCCCGCCTTGGCCGCAACTTCGCTTGGGGTGCTAAAAATCCCCATACCGATGACCAGAGAAATGACAATAATACTGAGGTCGAAAACACGAAGTTTGGGTTTGATTTCTTGGGCATGCATGCCTAAAAATACAAAGAAACCTACATATTCCTACGGTACTGTCCACCCACCTCAAACAAGGCCTCGGTGATTTGGCCAAGCGATGCGAACTTGCATGCCTCCATGAGCTGTTCAAACATGTTGCGATTATTAACAGCGGCCTCTTGTACCCGGGCGATTTGGGTGCGCGCCGACTCCCCATGGGTGCGGTGCAATGCTGCTAACATCTGGATTTGATATTGTTTCTCTTCTTCGGTCGCTCGGATTACCTCTTTGGGCAATACCGTCGGAGAACCTTTGGAACTCAAAAAGGTATTCACCCCAATGATCGGAAATTCTCCTGTATGCTTGAGCGTTTCATAATACAAGGACTCTTCCTGAATTTTAGAGCGCTGGTACATGGTCTCCATGGCCCCCAATACGCCACC
>Ga0214921_10004332_pt1 | contig 20936 bp, 20 predicted proteins | sample LL1505_MetaG_FD_177992 | JGI IMG/M metagenome (GOLD analysis project Ga0214921, IMG submission 177992) | Freshwater microbial communities from Lake Lanier, Atlanta, Georgia, United States - LL-1505 | ecosystem: Environmental > Aquatic > Freshwater > Lake | place: USA: Georgia | collected...
GGTCAGGCTCCCAGGCTCTGCGCTGAAGGAGATTCCGGTAAGGCCAAATGAATCACGGCGCTGACGCCCCGCACCTGCCGGCGGCTGCGGATAGCGGAACGACACGTCATGGAGCGAGACCTGCCCGCGAACGCCAGCCCTCGTGAGGGTGATCGCATTTGGCGCATCAACAATCTCTGGGACCAAATCTAGGTAAGCGAAAATGCGCTCAAAGAGCGCCAGGCTTCCGCCAATCTCGACCTGCAAGCCAAGGAGCGAGGCGAGTGGGAAGAAGAGGCGGCTCTGCAGCGTGGTGAAGGCGACGATGTCACCGATCGTCGGGGCGTCGGGTGCCCCAGCGACAGAGAGTGATCCGGCCGCGAAATAGACAAGCGCTGGGATGCCGCTGAAGACCACCTGCACCACCACGCCGACCCAGCGGCCGGTGAGCGCCTGGCGAAGCTGCAGTGCGGCGAGCTCGCCGGAGCGTTTCGTGAAGCGCTCGGCACCAGCCTCGGAGCGGCCGAATGATTTCGCAAGCAGAGCGCCGCCCACCGAGAGGTGCTCTTCGGCAATCGAGGTGAGGTCGGCGAGTGCCGTCTGCACTTCGCCACTCGCCTTGCGGCGTGCGGCGGAGGCCTTCGACGTTAGGAAGAGGAAGAGTGGCGCAACGGCAACGCTTACCGCCGTGAGGCGCCAATCAATAAGCGTCATCGCCACCAGCGTTGAAACCACAATCGCAATGCTCGAGGCAAGGTTTGCCGCCGCGTCGCTCACAACCGACTGCACGCCCGACACGTCGTTGGTGAGGCGGCTCTGAATCTCGCCGGTGCGCGTCTCCGAGAAGAAGCGGATCGGCATCGACTGCACGTGGGTGAAGAGCGCATTGCGCAAGTCGCGCATCACGAACTGGCCAACCGAGGCGGTGAGCCAGGCCTGGGCGAGCCCGATGCCACCGTTGATGATCGGCACCACCACCATCAGCCCGGCGTAGAGCGCCAGCAGACCAAGATCGCGCTGCGGAATTGCCTCGTCGATGAGGAGTTTTAGAAGGTACGGGTTCGCAAGCCCCAAGATGCTCGAGCCAAGGATGGCGAGCCCAATGACGCCGAGGCGTCCGCGATACGGGCCAAAGAACTTCGCCGCTCGTCGTAGAAGTGGCAGTGCCGCCCCGGCTGGTTTCGTTGGGCCGCCGTCATCGCCACCAAACATGTGGCCGCCACGACCTGAGCCCATACCGCCGCTCATGCGGGCACGGCGACGCAGGCGAGTGCGGTCATCAAGTGAAGAGGTGTGGGCATGGCGGGATTCTATCCCGCCGGGCGCTAGATCCCCGAACCCTCGGCCGCCAGCTCGTCGGTGCGCACGCGCGCCTGGGACAGTTGGCTCCCGGCAGGAACGCTCTTGGTCAGCCATACGTTGCCGCCGATCGTTGAGCCACGCCCAACAGTGATGCGACCAAGCACGGTGGCACCGGAATAGATCACCACATCATCTTCAATGATCGGGTGGCGCGGCTGGCCCTTGACCAGGGTGCCATCGTCACCCTTCGGGAAGCTCTTGGAGCCAAGTGTCACGCCTTGGTAGAGACGCACGCCGTTGCCGATGATCGCCGTCTCACCAATCACCACGCCAGTGCCGTGGTCAATAAAGAAGCGCTCGCCAATCGTGGCGCCAGGGTGGATATCAATGCCGGTAGCTGAATGCGCCGCCTCTGACGCAATGCGCGGCAGTAGTGGCACCTCCAACGTATAGAGAAGATGCGCCATGCGGTGATCGATCATCGCGCGCACGCCAGGGTATCCGAGCAGGATTTCTGAACGGCTGCGGGCCGCCGGGTCACCGGCAAAGGCCGCCGCAATATCGCCCTCAATCAGCGTGCGAATCGTAGGAAGCTCGGCAGCGAACGCGTTCGTCACGCGGTCGACCTGATCTGGAGCGAGCCCCTCGCCTGGTCGCTCAGCGCTAAAGAGCACGGCGCAGCGTCGCACCTGTTCACGAAGACCGGCGAGCGCCACCGCAAGGTGTGCCGCTACCGCCGCCTCACCATCGGCCGCAACGCCAAGCTCTCGCGGAAAGAGTGCAGCACGAAGCTCGGTCAGCACGCGGGTGATCTCACCGCGCGATGGGCGGTCGCCCGCCGCCACCGCACCACCCGCGAGGGCGGCGTCGGCGGCGGTAAGTGCGCGACTTAGCTCGGTTGCGTCAGAACTCACAGCGTGATGCCGTTCGCATCGAAGAGTCCCTCGTAGAGCGCGGTGCTCAGGTAGCGCTCGCCCGAATCTGGCAGCACGACCACGATGGTCTTCCCAGCGTTCTCAGGCAGGTGCGCCAACTTCAGCGCAACGTGTGCCGCGGCACCGCACGAGATGCCAACGAGGATTCCCTCTTCACGAGCAATGCGACGCGCCATCGCAATCGCCTCTTCATTGGTGACCTGTTCCACCTGATCAATTAGGGTGAGGTCCAAAATGTCAGGCACGAATCCGGCGCCGATCCCTTGAATCTTGTGCGGGGCGGGCTGATTCGGTTGGCCTGCGAGTCGTTGGGTAATCACGGGGCTCGCCGCTGGCTCAACGGCAACAACATGCACTGCGGCACCACGGCCCTTCTTTAGATGACGTGCGACGCCGGTGATCGTTCCGCCGGTGCCAACACCAGAGACAAAGATGTCGACCTTCCCTGCGGTGTCTTCCCAGATCTCTGGGCCTGTCGTGGATTCGTGGATGGCAGGACCAGCCTCGTTCTTGAACTGTTGTAGCAACACGTAGCGCGCAGGATCCGATGCGGCGATCTCTTCGGCGCGCGCAATTGCGCCCGACATCCCCTTCGCACCTTCGGTGAGCACCAGTGTGGCGCCGTAGGCAACGATGAGCTTGCGTCGCTCAATGCTGACGGTGTCCGGCATGGTGAGGGTGACCTTGTAGCCGCGCGCGGCACCCACCATCGCAAGTGCGATGCCGGTGTTGCCACTCGTCGGCTCAACGATCTCCATTCCTGGCTTCAGCACGCCGCGCTTCTCGGCGTCGAGCACCATGGCGGTGCCGAGGCGGCACTTTACGGAGTAGGCGGGGTTGCGCCCTTCGATCTTGGCGAGCACGGTGGCGGCGGCGCCATCAGTCACGCGATTCAATCGCACGAGTGGGGTTCGTCCGATGGTGAGAGCGTTGTCGGTAAAGATCTCTGGATTCTGAACAGTCATCTTGGGTACCTCAGGCTACGTGGTGGGTGGTGGACTACATCCGCCGCCCCCTCTGCCGTTTGGTCCCTGGTTGCGTGTGCCTCAGCGCGCGCAGGACGGCCCGAAGGAGAGCGACGGGCATCGACAGATGCTCGGCTCGCCAGCGGCTTGAGCAATGAGATCAGCTGGGGTCATGCAGGTATCGTATCTGCTTCGCACCTGCGGTGTTACTGCAACACGTTGCAACCCCTCTGCTAGGGGCGCGTGCACTAGATGCGGCGCGTGACTCCGTCGATGAAGCCGATGAGGCCGCTCTTCGCAAACGAGGGTCGGACCGCGACGCGCCAAACAGCCCCAAGGATCTTGAGCAGAACGTAGGTGGCGAGCGCACCAGCGGCCCGCGCCAGTACGTCGTGAACGTCTACCCGGTAGGGCGGCACCGGGTTCGAGAAGTAGTTCGAGAGCCCCTGGCTGATCTCTAGCCCCACGGCCATGATTCCGATGACGGCGAAGGCCGCGCGCCGCGCGTCGCCGTAGAGGGCTAGGGTGGCGAGGAAGAAGGTTGCCGCACCCATGCTCAGCTGCACGAGTAGCCACTGGGTTTGCAGGAGTGCCGGGTCAAAATTCACAAACGGAATCAGCCGAATGACATCGGTGCCCAACGGCGCACGCGACCAATCGGAGTTGGGGAAGCCGATCGGCGCCCATACATAGGCGACCAGGGCGGCGAAGGCGATCATGCTCACGGTGGTGCCGCGGGTGCTGCGAATGCGCTGTGTGCGCTGCACGTACAGCACAACAGCGAAGCTAATCAGCCCCCCGAACACACCATTCCAGTCCCACTGCGTTGGCATCGCCAGATACTACTGAAAATCTTTCAATATGGCGAGATCGAGCGGGCTGCTCCCCTCCCGTACGCTCACAAGCCGCCCCTGGTAGGTGCGCTGACCTACCCAAGACCTCGTCAAATGCTGGCGGGAGAGAGACTCGCGCGCGATACGATACGCCGATGACCAACCAGCAGCGACTTCGAGCATTTTTGCAGAGCGAGACGACTGGTGGCGCACTGCTGATCATTGCTGCGCTCGTTGGGCTGCTCCTCGCCAACGGACCACTCTCGAGCGCGTTCCATGCGCTTGCGACGACCCACATCGGCTCTGATGCGCTCCACCTCAACCTCACGATTCAGGAGTGGACGGCGGATGCCCTCCTCGCCATCTTCTTCTTTGTGATTGGGTGCGAGTTGAAGCACGAGCTTGTTGTTGGCACGCTCTCGAAGCCGCGCCAGGCGGTGCTCCCAGTTGCAGCCGCACTCGGCGGCATGGCTGTTCCTGCGCTCCTCTATGTTGCGATTAGTCGTGGTGGTGCAGCTGACGCCGTAAACGGCTGGGGGATCCCCATGGCCACCGACATCGCCTTCGCCCTGGCAGTGCTGGCGGTGCTCGGCCGCGGACTCCCTTCCGGCGTGCGCACGTTCCTGCTCACCCTGGCCATCGTTGACGATCTCGGCGCGATCCTGGTGATTGCCCTCTTCTATTCGGCGGGTCTCAGCCTTGAATGGATCGCAGTCTCGGCGCTCCTCTTGGCGCTGTTTGCCCTCGCACAGCGGCAGCGCATCACTTCGCCTCTCATCTATGTGCCCCTCGCACTCGCTGTTTGGTATGCGGTGCATGCCGCAGGGGTTCACGCAACGATCGCCGGCGTCGCGCTCGGCCTACTGATGCGCGTCAAGAAGGATCCTGGCGAGAGCGACGCGCCAGTCGACCGCGCAACCGCACGCTTCCATCCAATCAGCGCCGTGATCGCCGTGCCGCTCTTTGCCCTCTTCGCCGCAGCGGTTGACCTTCGTTCGATCGATCTTGGATCAGTGATCAGCTCGCCGATTCTGCTGGGCGTCTTCGTTGGGCTCGTTGTCGGTAAGCCGGTGGGGATCATCCTTGCCGCACGGCTGGCCACGGCACTGGGGGCGAGGCTCTCACCCGGCGTGCAGTGGATCGATATCGCCCTGATCGGTGCGCTCGCTGGAATCGGCTTTACCGTGTCACTGCTCATTAGCGAGCTCGCCTTTACGTCAGACGCCGCGCTAAGTGCTGCGAAACTTGGGGTGCTACTCGCCTCGTTCGGCGCTGTGGCCGTATCGGCGGTGCTTCTTGCGCTGCGCCGGAGAGAACGAACGAATCGCTAGGCGGCACTCCGACTAGCTCTTGTCACCGAAGTAGCGAACGATGGCAAATGCCATGGCGAGCAACTGCTGATCTACGTTGTTGATGGAGCCGCTCTCCGGAATGCCCTGGGTGACCTGTACCAGAGGTCCCGCCTTCCAGGCCGCGTGCCCGCTCACCATCCACGAGACGGCGCCGGCTGCATAACCAAGCTCTGGTCGTCGCGTCACATCGGCCGTAGTGGCCACGTGGTCCCAGGCGGCTCCGTCAACGACACCGCCAACAGCTGTGGTGAGGAGTGACACATTTTGTAGCAGCGACTTGGCGATGCGATCGCGTTGCTCACTCGTAAAATCTTCCGCTTTGCCATTGGTGATGAGGTGCATGATGGCCGCATGCGAAACCGTCCAGTCAACTTGATATTTCAGAGCGGCGGCGAAGTGCTCGCGCGGCGCATGGCCAAGCTGCTCCCACACTTTCACGAAGCCGCGCCCGTACTCCTCATATGAGGTGACGGCTGCCTCTCGAATGAGCCCTTCACGTGATTTGAAGTGGTAGTTGACCAGGTTTGGCTTGATGCCGAGCTGCTTGCAGATCGTGAGGGGGGTGAATGTTTCCGCACCCGCTCGCTCAATCTCGGCGATGGTCGCCTGCAAGATGGCGTCGCGGGTAGAAGTTTTTTCAGCGGGCATTGCGGGAGCGTAGCATCAGGTACGATTTGGTTCGTATGACAGAAAACGCAACACTGAACCGCCAACTCACGCACATGGCCTGGGCGAATACCCAGATGTTCACAGTGCTTGCAGCACTCCCCGTCGATGCGCTTGCCTTCACTTCACCGGGCTCTGAATGGAGCGTTGGCGCCATCGCCCACCACCTGGTGACCGCCGCCGAAAACTACGCCCAGCGCTTGCACGGTGAGCCGCGCGCCGAGAAGCGCGAGCTTCCCGCCACCATCGCCGATCTCGCAGTCCTCGCGGCCGCCGCCAAGGTTGCCGACGCAAAACTCCTCACAGGAGCACAGCTCCCCGGCGACGAGATCATCACGTGGATCTCGTACGGCGGCGAAGAGATCTCCGTACCCCGCTGGGTGCTCGTCAACCAGGCCGTGCACCACGCCACCGAGCATCGGGCTCAGATCGCTGGTGCACTCGCCGCAAACGGCAACACCTCGCTCGATCTCGATGCGCTCGACGTCTGGACGTATAACGACGGGCTGCAAAGTTGAGCACGCTCAGTCAGCGCCACAACATGGCCCTCCTCATCATTGACGTGCAAGTCGGCGTCGTTGGCGCCGCGTATCGGCGCGAGGCGGTCATTGCAAACATCCAGAGGCTCCTCACCGCCGCCCGCGCCGCCGGCACGCCGGTGATTTGGGTTCAGCACTCCGAAGAGCAGATGCCCATCGGTAGCGACGCCTGGCAGTACGTTCCTGAGCTCGTGCGCCTCGAGAGTGAGCCGCTGGTGCACAAGCTCTACGGCGATTCATTCGAGGGGACTGAACTCGAGGCGGCCCTTGCTGCCGCGAAGGTTGGCCACCTTGTGGTGGTTGGCGCCCAGACCGACGCCTGCATTCGCTCAACAATTCATGGTGCGTTCACCCGCGGCTATGACGTGACGCTCGTCAGCGATGCCCACACCACCGAAGACATGACCGAGTGGGGCGCACCGCCTCCCGACGTGATCATCAAGCACACCAACATGTACTGGGGCTTTCAGTCGGCGCCTGGGAGGAGGGCATCCGTCCAGCCCAGCGCATCCATCTCCTTCAAGAGCTAAATGCCAGCCCGATCAGAGGTTGCTGAGGTAGTGCTAGTAGCGTCCTCCGCGAGCCGCCTCGCCGCCACTTACGCGCTGTGCGATCCAGACTGGAATTATTGAGAGCCCGACAAGGACAAGTGCGACAACGTTCACCACAGGCAGTTCATTCGGTCGCTGCATTGCATTGAAGATCCACACTGGAATCGTCTTTGTTCCTGCTCCTGCGGCGAATAACGTCACAATCACCTCGTCAAATGAGAGGGCAAACGCCAAAAGCCCACCCGACAAGAGTGCTGTGCGCAGTGCTGGGTACGTGATTCTGCGGAACGTCGTGAGTGCGTCTGCGCCGAGATCCGCGGATGCCTCCTCAGGAGAGCGCGGGAGTCGGCGCATTCTTGCCACAATGTTGTTGTATGCGACAACTACACAGAATGTGGCGTGAGCGATAACGATGGTGCCTAATCCAAGACCAACGCCAAACAACTTAAAAGTGCTCTGCAGTGCGATGCCGGTGATCACGCCCGGCAATGCTATTGGCAAGACAAATAGGAACGAGACCGCATTCTTGCCAAAGAAGTTGTGTCGTTGAACCGCAAGTGCGGCTAGCGTCCCCAAGATCAGGGCAATCAGCGTGGCGCATGAGGCCGCAATCAGTGAGTTGATAAAAGCGGTTTGAATTGCTGGATTGGCTGCCGCCTCCCCGAACCATTTCAACGTTAGACCGGTTGGGGGCCATGCGCCGAGCTTACTCTCGTTGAAGGCGTACAGGCCAAGCACGACCAGAGGCAGGTAGAGAAAGGCCATCACAAACGCAGTCGCGACCCGAAGAATCATGCGAACAAGTCGAGACTCAACCACGATGACTCACAGTGATTCGAATGCGCCAGCTCGCCGAGCCAACAGCAGATAGATCAGCATGATAACCACGGGCAGGATCGAGAAGGCAGCTGCTACAGGGAAGTTCCCCAGAGCAGAGTTGTCGTAAATCACATTGCCGATGAATTTTGCATCCGAGACGAGGTCGGGGACGATGTAGTCTCCGAGGCTAAGCGAGAAGGTAAAGATTGACCCAGCGGCGAGAGCTGGGAGTAGCTGAGGAAGAATCACTCTGCGAAAGGTCATACCTGCACTCCCCCCGAGGTCCACCGATGCCTCCAAAAGTGAGTTTGGGATTCGCTCGAGACCGGCAAAGATCGGAAGGATCATGTACGGCAGCCACAGGTAGCTCAACACAAGCCAAGTACTCCAGATCTCACTGAGGCCTGGACCGTCAATTCCCAGTGGGCCGAGCAGCCAACTCAGCAGCCCATTCCCCTGCAGAATCGTCCTCCACGCATACACCTTTACAAGGTATGAGGCCCAAAGAGGCATCGTGATCCCAACAAGCAAGATTGCGCGGGTTCTTGGTGATGCGACGCGAGACATGTAGTAGGCGATTGGAAGGGCAAGTAGGGCATCAGTGAGGGTCACCAGCGTGGCGATCAGGATCGTTCGCAAGGCAATAGTGAGGTAAACGGGGTTGCCCAAAACCTGTCCAAACGCTTCAAGGGTCCAGACAAATGGCTCCACCTTTCCCGTGAATGAGTCTTTGACCCAGAAGGCATGGAGCAGTAAGACAAACAGTGAACCGAGATAGATGAGAAGGATCCAGCCGAATGGCCCAGCGAGTTGCGCGGATAGGGCAGCACGCGGCCGGCGGCTAAACCATTGCACTAGGCGTCGAATGAGGGTCACAAGTAGTTACACAGCAAGACGGCCACGAGACTTGGGGCTAATTGACCCACAAGCCTCGTGGCCGCCCGCTATTTCAGCTCAAGCCAGGCTAATTGCCACGCAATGTGGTCCAGGCTTCAACCCAAGCATCTTGGTCTTTGCATGATGTCGCTGCATCAGCATCGGCGCAGTCAGCCTGAGGTGTTGACCAGTACCAAACCTTCTCAAAGTACGCCTCATCGGTGGCATGGAACTGTTCGCAGTGGCCCGGCGAGATCGTCTCGGCGTAATCACATGCGGCTTGACTTGTCGGTGCCTCGCCGAACCAGACCGTAGCCTGTCCGTTTGCTTGCGCCGACATCATGTGGTCCATCCACAAATACATGCAGTTCGGATGCTTGGCCTTGGTGGCCATCATCCAGGTGTCCGACCAACCCGTTGAGCCCTCTGCTGGCAGGGTCGTTGCGATTTTTACCTTTGGCTCGCTCGCCAACATGTTTGCTTGGTATTGCCAGGTTGTACCGACCACAAGATCACCAGAGGCGAAGCTCGTGATCTGATCTGCAGCGGTGCCCCAATACACGGCGCCGTTGTCGCGCTGTGCTTCAAGCAAAGCAATTGCGGCGGCAAACTGGGCGTCATTCAGCTGATATGGGTCCGTAATGCCAAGTGCAGGCTGCGTGGCCATCAGGTGAATTGCGGCATCGGCGATATAAATCGACGAGTCGTACACGCTGATCTTCCCCTTATATGCCGAGCCGCCCTCCCACACTGGGTCCCAGCTGGTTGGCGGAGTCGTGACCACATCTGAGTTCCACATCAAGACGTTAGCGCCACGGCCATGAGGCACGCCATACGGCACGCCGTCGAGCGAGTTGTGCGCCTTGTCTTTTAGTCCACTGAACACGTTTGCATAGTTGCTCAGCAGGGAAACGTTTACTGGGGCTACGTCGCCGGCCTTCATCAGGCGCACCGATGCGTCACCTGAGAATGATCCGCCGTCGTATTCGCCAGACTGAAGTAGCTGTACGCCGTTCGCGGAATCTGTCATTGACGTGGTGCTGACTTTGCACCCCGTTGCTGTTTCAAATGGCGTTACCCAATCGTACGCGGGGTCTACTGCGCCGCGCTCTGCATACCCTTCCCAGATGATGAGGTTGAGGGCACCTTCGCCCTCGCCGACAGCGTCGAGCCATCCCGCCGGCTTGCCGCTCGGCTCGGTGCTGGCCGTACTCCCGCCACACGCAGTGACAATGAGCGCAAGCCCAGCGATTGCAACGAGCAACTGCAGTCTCTTCACAGTTGTACCTCCCTAAACGTGTGCCGCCTGCGGAACTTCCGCAAGGTCAAGCACGTGCTCCGGCCTCCAGGCCAGTACTACTCGGCGACCCTTAGCTGCGTGTGCTTCTGCTGACGAGCTTTGCAAGTTCTGCTGCGTCACCATGAGCTCACCGCCTCCGTCCAGTCTGATGATATATCGCGTTTCTGCCCCTAAATAGACCACTGTTGCAACTGTTCCGCGGGCAGTCAGATCCCCGCTCGATGGGCTGCTCGCGGCGTCTAGTAAACGAATCTTCTCCGGCCGAATTGCACACCGCCCTGCGCGCCCGACAAGCCTTGTTGCCAGTTCGCCATCTAAGAGGTTCGAGGTGCCCACGAAGTCCGCCACAAACTCAGTCGCCGGGTGCTCATAGATTTCTGCTGGTGTCCCCACCTGCTCTACCCGCCCACGGTGAAACACCGCAATTCGATCACTCATTGAGAGTGCCTCTTGCTGATCGTGGGTAACGTAGATGAACGTAATCCCGACACCTGCCTGGATAGATTTGAGTTCGATCTGCATCTCTTCTCGGAGTTTCAAGTCGAGGGCGCCGAGCGGTTCATCAAGAAGCAGCACCTTGGGTCGGTTAATAAGGGCCCGAGCGAGTGCCACGCGTTGACGCTGGCCCCCGGAGAGTTGTGCTGGCTTGCGATCGTTGAAACCCTCAAGTCGCACCATGCGGAGCGCCTCTTGCACCTGTTCTGCTTGAAGCGACTTTGGCACTCGACGGACTTCGAGGCCGTAAGCAACATTCTCGGCAACCGTCATATGCGGGAAGAGTGCGTAGTCCTGAAAGACCGTATTCACATTGCGCTCGTTCGGCGGCGAGTCTGTTACGTCTTGACCTTGGAGATAGATGTGCCCGGAACTTGGCTGCTCGAAACCGGCGATCATACGCAGCGTTGTCGTTTTGCCTGAGCCTGATGGGCCGAGCAACGAGAAGAACTCGCCGTCATTAATCGTGAGTGACAGGTTGTCCACGGCGGGGCTGCCACCGGCCACGCCAAACAGCTTTGACACTCCAATCAATTGCACTGCGGTTGAAGGACGCTGTTCCGAGTTCATGAGCGGCAGAGTAGCGTATGGGATGCTGGTTTTAGGGTCGTAATGCGTAGGTTGCTGATGACGGTCCCTGATGACGTACCAGCTCCGTCGCAGTTGGCCACTCCAGCCGTAGCGACTCGTGGAACCCTGCGCTACCCCTTGCGCTCGCGCGCCGTCTCAGTTTTCGGCGTCACCGACTTCGTGCCTACAGCACCACCGAGACCGAAGCCGGTAGGCATGTCGACATAGAGCGACTCCACCTCGCCTGGGCGCACGACATACGTCTCGTGATAAATGCCCACCGCACCGGTGCCACTGGTCGCGCGCTTGTAGAAGGCGGTCCACGCCGGTCGGTGCTTGCGCTCGCTGTTGGCGGCATACGCCTCAAGCGCTTCGAACGACTTCCAGTACTGGATCACCGTGATCGTTCGGCCCGCCATCTCAGTGCGGGCACTGAGGAAGCCGAGCTCGGGGTTCTTGTAGAGCTCAACGATCATCGGCCCCATTGCCAGGAACGACGGTAGCCACTCCCAGACGCGCCAGAAGCTATTGATGCGCATGCCGATCAGGAAGAGCACAAGCGGCTCCTTCACTTCGGCCATGGTGCGGACGGGAATGTGCTTCGCCATGACTACCTCCGTCGTTTGCGCACCTTCCGTGCAATAGAGAGTGTACCGATCAGGCCCGCTGAGGTTGCGAGGCTGGGGAGCACGAGGCCACTCGGCCCGCTCCCCCCAGGTCCGCCGCCTGGGGGACCCTGCTGCTCGCGCGACGGATCAACCGCCGTCAGACCTTTAAAGCACTTGACCACCTTGTTGAGCTCTGGTGACTGTGCGTAGTAGTGGTACCCATCCTTCTCGGTTGTTCGTCCGTTGCATTCGTCGAGCTCAATCGTGGTGTCGTGCGCGAGTGGAGCAAATACTGCAACACCGTCCATTGCGTATCCGATTAGCTTCGTCTCTGCATTTTGGTCATCAATAGATTCGTCGTATGCAGTTCCCTTGCAATCTGTGAACGCATGAAGGTGGTACCCCTCAATCGGGTTGAAATGTCCGCCGCAGTCATCGAACGCGGCGATCGTGTACGCCCGCAAAATGTCTTGTACCGGTGCTGAAGCCGCGATCGCCAACCCATTAATCGTTACGCCGAGGTCAGCACCCTGCGTGGTGGTTGGCGTTTTGGCGAGCACTGGCGTAACGGGGACCAGAATCGAAATAGGAACCGCTGCGCCCGTGTTCGTCCACTCGAAGCGCCCCTCAACACAGTGGTACTTGTAGGCATCCAACACATCGGGGCGTGCAGCTCCCTGGAACGACTCTTTGCTGTCGGTAACGCTGACGTTTCCCGACTCGTCGTAGAGCCGCCACTGCGCATCACCGTAGATGGTGCTCAAGTCAAGTATGAACTTTCCATCAGCGTCGTAAATGTTGCTGCCGTCAAGCCAAATGCCGGAATCAGCGGCTGACGTGCTTGTCGTCTCGGGGCAGAAGGGCCCGATGGTGGTGTCTGTCGGCGTCCCCGTGACCGTGATGCGATAGCAGGTGGTCTGAGTGCCATCAGTTAGCGTGCAGGACTCTTCGGCAATTGGTTCTGCCAGCGCTCCCTCTTTGAACGCGCTGGAATTCACGCCAGGGGCGCCGAGTGGCTCTGAAGTGCCGCCTCCGATGTTGAACAGCAACATGCTAATGATTAGCCCGGCTGTGATAAGCCCAGTTACGCTGAGCGCTAGGACTCGGCGACTTAGATTCATTATGGTGCCCTCAATTCTCATTCAAATTGACCTAGCCAATCAATTTGGCTATCGAAGAGATCTCCGACACGCTAAGTTTGCGCACCCAGCGTTATCGCAGCATTTGAAGCACATGTGAACTTCCCCAGGATCACATGAGAGGGTTGGGTTGCGCTTTACGTCGTCCAGTACCGGTTGCCACGAGTGGTACAGTTCAGTGGAGGGCCCATATGGACGCCCATCACCCGTTAGGAGTGCACATGTCGACGTTTTTTGTCGTTTGTACCTTTAAGCCCGAAGCAACAGAAGAGGCAATTCGTGCACTCGTTCCTGCAGAGCAGACTGTAGCCAGTGCGCTCCAAGCCGCTGGTCGTCTCGGCGCAATTCACATCGCCCCACCGCCACGACGCAAGGTGTTCATTGAGGTGATCGCAAACGACCTTGCCGCGGCGGAGAGGGCCGTTCGTGAGCTGCCGATGGCGACGCTCTGGGACCTCGATGTCTACCCAGTTGTCGCGCCACCTCCGACTGCATAACCCTCGCGGGTGGCTCGCCGCTCGTGCACGCCTCGGCTCCCGTCGCGTCTACCGGTCGACGACTGCATCTCGGAGCGGCTGAGCTCCTCGTTCGTTCAGCGCCTTGGTGATCAGTAACGCCGTCACGATCCCGCCGAGAACGCACAGGACGCCTGCGGCAATAAATACGCCGCGGATGCCAATAAGTGCCGCAACGGTTCCGGCTCCCGCCATTGAGAGGAGGCTCGCCCCCTCGTGCACACCGTTGAAGATCGCACCGACACGCCCACGAACCGCATCCGTGGTGTGCTCCATGAAGATTGCGGTGGCGACGATATTGATTGGGGATACAGCGAAACCGATCGCAAAGAAGATCAGTACGAACTGCCAGAGTTCTGTCACGCCGCCCCAGACCAGCAACAATGCTCCCAGCGCAATCAACGCTGCCCAGAGTGCACGCTCCGCCGAAATCCGCTTAACAATCGTCGGCGCAAGTGCCGATCCGATCAGCATCGCCACCAGCTGTGATCCTTCAATGACCCCGGCGAGGGCGAGTGGGGCATTGAGCTCCTTGTAAACAAACGGTACGAAGAGCACGTTGACGGCTCCAAGGCCGAGCATCACGATTGCCGGGCCGATACTGATCGCGATCAGTATCCGCGAGGCACGCACTACGGCAAATCCTTCGCGGAGCGCAAGCCCCTTGCCTTCTGGGCGCGGTTGCTCGGAACCCTCGGGCTGCCCCGCAATCCTTGGGATCAGGAGCATCAGTAGGCCTGCGAACAGGAAACTCCCTGCGTCGATCGCGAAGAGCAGGTCGCGGTTCCCGCTGACGCCGAGAACAATTCCTGCAAACGATGCGCCAAGCAGACTGGTCACGATCATGAGGGTCTGCTGGAGCGAGCCAAGGTGCACGCGCAGATCCTCTGGAACCAGTCGCGCGATCACTGCGGAGTTCGCTGGAGAGAAGAATGATCCAGCGACACCTTGAAGGAAGGTGAGCGCCGCAATGGCGGGAAAGGCAGCATCTCCCAGTTGAGAGGCTGGGATGATCAACAGCACGAGCACCGCGCGAACCAGATCCGCTGCAATCATGAGTTGCCGTCGATTGAGGCGGTCCGCAACGCCACCAGCGATGAAGCCAATCGTCACTGAAGGGATTGCCGCGAGCACCGCCGTGAGGCCGAGTGCCGCAGTCGAATCCGTCAGGTCGAGCACGAGAAGCTGCACGGCGAGGACAGTCGCAGCCGAACCAAACATCGAAATAAAGCGCGCTACAAGCAGCGTGCGGATGTCTGGAAGGCGGAGGAGCGAGAGAACTGCACTCACTTTCGCTGCACTCGAAGGGTGACGATAAGGCCCATAGCGCCTCATTCTACCGACTGCGCTGTATCCCTCCGCTCCGCTACAATCCCCCTCCGGCGCCGATGTAGCTCAGTGGTAGAGCAGCTGTTTCGTAAACAGCAGGTCGTGAGTTCAATCCTCACCATCGGCTCCAGCCGCTACGGCTGGTTGACCGGTACTCCCATCCACTTGGCCAACACAGCCGCCGAGTAGCGCCCATCGTGATACTTCCGGGCGAAGGCGTGGCCTGCAGCGGCGCGTGCGGCCCAGGCTGAGCGGTCGGCAATGAGGTCACGAATCACTGACTCGAGTGTGGCGACCGAGCTCTGAATGAGGGGCAGGTCGGGGAGCTCATCGCGCACGATCTGTTCAACGTCACCAATGAGCAGTCGGCCAGACGCCATCACCTCGGCACCCATGACACCTGTAACGCCAAGGCCAATCTTGTCGATCACGACGTCGGACCATTCCACGAGTTGGCGCACTTCGGCGGGAGGAACGCCCGTCACTGAGCGGTACTCAATCAGACCTTCGTCTTGCAGGCGCGTACAGATCTGGTCTACATGATCGCTCTGGAAGAGTTCGCGGCGAGACGGAAGGTGCAACACGCGCGGTCGTGCGCGCTCAACGCCAATTGGCTGCGCGGCGGTAAACCAGTGGTCACCCACAACGACCGGTAGCCATCGACCGCGAAGAACGTAGCGGCGCAGGTCAATGGTAGAGATGAATATCGGGAAGGGCCATAGTGTCATCCAGCGGCGCATCTCAGTGGTCTTTCGTTCAAGGTTCTCGGTGAGACCATCGTGGGATTGATGGAATGGTGATTCTGCATGCGTGGCGCGGTGCAGGCTCGGCACGCGAATGTCGCTTCCATGAAACAAGAGCGCCGGGGCAATGCCATGTCGACGCGCGGTCGCCGCCTGAAAGAGCATGCGTCGTACGGTGCCCTTAATACTGATTGGCTTGCCGCTCTCAATAATCAGATGTGTTGGCTTTGATTGTGCGTTGAGTAAATCGAGCCACGCCTGATCCGCGGCGCCGTTGCTGAGCGGGTAGGTGCGATCTGACTGGAACTGAATTGCTTGCTCTTGCGGGCGAGTGATCGCCCACGACTCTGCGGCGGCGCTGGTGAAACGCGTGAGCGCATGCGCCCACGCTTTGCCCTGCCCGGCGGTGTTGAGCATGCCAATCACAAGGCGTCTCTCTTGGGTGCTCATGCCCCCTCAGCAACCTGAAGCGTTGTGTACAGCTCCGTGAGACGCGCCGCCTGCGCCTCCCAATTCCAGCGTGTTGCTGCAGCGCGAATACATCGGGCACGAAGGTCGGCACGATCGCTTGGGCTCATGCTGAGAATCGAGTGAATGGCGTTGGCGACCTCTTGTGGATTTGTCGGGTCACAGACCGCACCAAGTGGGCCGTCGGGGTCGCTGAGCAATATGTCGCGCATGGTTGCGAAGTCGCTGCCGATTACAGGAACCCCTGCGCCCATGGATTCAAAGAGCTTGTTTGGTGTGGAGATGCGGTGGTTGAGCGTGCTCGGTAGCACGGTGCACATGCCAACATCGGCACCGGAGACCCAACGGTCAAGTACCTCGGGGGCAACCGCCTTCAGCACGTGAACGCGTCCGCCATACGCAGGATCAGCGGCGGCTGCGCGCAGGGTGGCCTCAAGTGGCCCGTACCCAAGGAAGACGAGGTGTGCGTTTGCAAGCCGCGGGTCTCGCTTCGCCGCGAGCAACTCTTCAAGGCCGCGGTGCGCCGAGAATCCGCCGTGATAAAGCACGACCTGCGCAGCTGCATCAACACCAATAGCGGCGCGCAGCTCCATGCCGCGCGGCTCAGGGTTCCACGCGGGCGGGCAGTTGTACGTCACGACTTGTCGCGCTGGAATCTCGTAACGCTTAGCAAGCTCTTCAATTACCTGCGGGTTCACTGCGATTAACGCCGCCGCCCGTCGCAGGGCAGGCTGCTCAAAGCGGTTTGCGAGGACGCGCCGAATGAACGCTGGGCTCCTCGCCCACCGGCCGCTCTCAAGGAAGACTTCGTGGCTGTCATAGAGCAGGGTGGCGGTCGGGTTCGTGCGGAGTGCGGCGAGCGCCGGGAGTGCACCCGAGAGATCGTGGGCATGCAGGATTTGTGCGGAGCTTGCGTCTTTAGCCGCAAGTGTCGCCCACGAAGTCCAGCGAATTGCGAGTAGAGCCGCGCCCGCTAAGGGGAGGTGTACTTTTCGCGCCACCGCAACGGCAACGGCAAGTGCGCACCAGAAAGGATAAAGAAGTAGAGCGAGTAGACGTGGGCGGATTGGTAGCACCGGTGGAATTAGCCCGAGTCGATGTCGAACGATGGTGAAGCCGTCGGGGTGCTGCTCGGTTGTGGGGAGCTTCTCGCGACGCTGGGCGATGGCATGAACCGTGACGGCGAATCCGGCTGCGGCCACTGTTGCCGCCTCGCGGATCACGCGGCGATCGCTCACCATGTTGTTGGCCACGAACATCGCCACCTGCCGCTTCGGCTGGGGGGCACCCTTTGGTACGGTGTGCGGAGCGGGGTTCGGCATGCGGCGAGTCTATCGCAGCACGCACGAGTGTTGATGGTTAGGAGGAGCTATGCGCATCGCGGCGATCGTCGGAACGCGCCCGCAACTCATCAAGCTTGCCGCCCTACGTCCGCACCTCTCAGCGCCGATTGAGCCGTTCGTTATTGATACCGCTCAGCACCACGACGAGCTGCTTGCTGGCCAGATCTACCGCGACCTTGGAATGACGCCCCCAGACCTCCTCCTACCTGAGCCCGGAGATCTGAACGGCACTGAGCGACTAGATGCAATGGTGCGTGCCCTTGATGCGGCACTTGCGCAGGTGAACCCAGATGCCGTGCTCGTCTTTGGCGACACGGACTCCACCCTTGCGGGAGCGCTCGCTGCGCACGCTCGCGGCGTGGCAATCGTGCATGTTGAGGCGGGGGTTCGCTCTGGTGACAAGGCGATGCCCGAAGAGCGCAATCGCATTGCAGTCGACAAGATCGCATCGCTGCGCCTCTGCACAAGTGATGCTGTGATCGATGCGTTGCGCGGTGAAGGGCTTACCGAAGGGAACGTGGTCGTTGGCGACCTCATGGCTGACCTAGTAGCGCGACTCGCGCCAACGGCGCGCAGCTCTGCCGCACTCGATGCCGCTGCACTCCATATTGGCCGATCACTGGCGTCCGGTGGGTTTGCCTACGCAACTTTGCACCGTGCGGATGTGCGCGAAGCAACACGGCTACGCGCTGCACTCGATGTGTTGCGAGTTTCCGCAGAACATCTCGGTGTGCCTGTGCTCTTTGCGGCGCACCCTGGAACCAGCGCCGCAATCGCTGCGCACAACATCGATGTTCCTGACGGCGTAGAACTGGTGCCACCGGTCGGTTATCTCGACTCACTCGCCCTCGCTGCACACGCTGCGGTGGTGCTCACCGACTCGGGTGGATTGCAACGCGAAGCGGTCTGGCTCAACACCCCAACGCTGATCCTGCGCGACACCACGGAGTGGCCAGAGTTGCTCCATCCAACGGGCCCGTCGCTCCTTCTTGGTGTTGATGCGGGTCGCGTTGCTGCCGCCCTTACAACGGTCGGCGCGGCAACGGGTGCGGCGGCGGTCGCCGCGCGAGTATCCCGCCCACTCCCCAAAGGGGGTGCTGCCGAGGCGATCCGAGCCGCTCTGATCGCGCGTCGCTTCGCCCGCTGATACGCTCGCAGTTATGAGTACGCCGCCAATTCGCATTCCGATCACCCGCCCCGCCGTTGGTCGCGAGGAGGCCGATGCCGCCGCCGACGCGATCATGTCGGGCGCCCTCGCGCAGGGTCCGCGTGTCGCCGAGTTCGAGCGCCGCTTCGCCGAGATGGTCGGCGTGAAGCATGCGATCGCCATGGCAAACGGCACGCTCGCCGAGGAGGCAATCATCCAAGGGCTCGGCATCAAGCCAGGCGACGAGGTCATCACCGTTGGTCACACCTTTAGTGCCACCGCAGCCGCGATCTTGCGCGCTGGTGCCACGCCACGATTTGTCGACATTGATCCGGTCACCTGGTTGATGGACCCAGCCGCGGCGGCCGCAGCCATTACACCGAAGACCAAGGCGCTCATGCCAGTGCACCTCTTTGGCCTCATTGCGGATATGAACGCTCTTGGTGCACTCGCCGCCAAGCACAACCTCGCCATGATTGAAGACGCCTGCCAGGCCGTTGGTGCAACGCAACACGGAAAGAAGGCGGGCTCGTTCGGTGTTGGCGCCTTCTCGCTCTACGCCACCAAGAACATCACCAGTGGTGAGGGCGGCATGATCACCACGAACGACGACACGTTGAACGAGTGGCTGCGCACCTTCCGCAGCCAGGGGATGAAAGTGCGCTACCTACACGAGATGCTCGGCACCAACTACCGCATGACCGACATCGCCGCCGCGATCGGCACGGTGCAGCTCAGCAAGCTCGAACAGTTCACTGCAGCACGCGTTGCTGCCGCCGCGCGCTACGACGCGCTTCTTGCTGGTGCACCAATCGTTCGACAGGGAACGCCCGCAGGAAATTTGCACGTCTATCATCAGTACACCGTGCACGTTGGCCCAGCGCGCGACGAGATCGTGAAGGATCTTGCCAACGACGGGATCGGCACCGGCATCTACTACCCAATTCCCGTGAGCCAGCAGCCGTACATTAAGGAGCGCGGCCTTGACGTTGCGCTTCCGGTTACGGATGCATTGGCGAAGGGTTGCCTCTCGCTCCCAATGTTTGCGGCGATCACCGCTGCTGAACAAGAAGAGGTTGCCGCCTCACTGCGACGCGCCGTGGAGCGCCACGGCGGGAGCGCATGGCCCGAATGAAGGTTGGCCTGATCGGCCTCGGCGTGATGGGTCGCAACCATCTCCGTGTTCTTGCCACGCTCCCCGACGCCGAGATCGTAGCGATCAGCGACCCTGTTGATGCGGCGCGCGATGCTGCGCTCGCCGTTGCGCCATCGGCCACTGCGTATGCCGACGCTGCAGAGCTACTGAACCACCCAGGACTTGAAGCAGCGATCATCGCGGCGCCAACGCGCTTCCACGCCGCGCTCGTGATGCGCGCCATTGAGCGCAAGATTCCGATCCTGGTCGAGAAGCCGCTCGCCGCCGATTCCGCCGAGGCGCTCGACCTTGTTGCGCGCGCCACTGCCGCCGGAGCGATCGTGCAGGTCGGCCACGTGGAGCGTTTCAACCCCGCCGTTACGCGCCTCTTTGAGCAGATGGGCGGCAGTGCCGGTGAGGCGCTTTACGCGATTGAGGCGATGCGCGAGAGTCCACTCCCCGAGCGCATCAGCGATGTTGGTGTGGTGCGCGACCTGATGGTGCACGACATTGATCTCGCCTGTGCCATCGCTGGTAGCTCACCGCTCTCGGTCACCGCCGTGGCCGGATCACGACTCATTGAAGGGCGAGAAGATTTTGCCGAAGCGCTCCTCACGTTTGCCGGCGGTGCCGTCGCGCGCATTCGCGCCTCATGGCTTGCGCCAGCTAAGCGTCGACAACTGCTGGTCACCACGAGTGCGGGCGCATACGACGTGAGCCTGCTGCAGCGCACCGTTTCGTTCACCAGTGCTGATCCAAACTCGAGCGCGATGCTGGATGGGTTCGCTCCGGTGCAGCCGGGTCGCACTGCGGACCTCCCCGCCGCACGACAGGAGCCGCTGGCGCTGGAACTCAGCTCCTTCCTCGCTGCTGCACGTGGTGAGGCGAAGCCTGCGGTCAGCATTCACGAAGGCGCGCGTGCCGTGATCCTCGCCGACGCAGTTCTTGAGTCCGCACGTGGCGGCGGCACCCCTGTGCGGCCGAACCTCGAGGCGATCGCCGCGGTGTAGCATCCCCTCCAAGGGAACAAGGAGGGGCAATGAGCGCACGCACCACAGATCCACTCGGTCGAGCAACGTCCATGCTCGGCGGCTCCTTTACTGCTGAGCCACACCCCTGCACCCACGGCACCCCCGTTACTGCGAAGCCGTGGGTCGGCGTACCTGGCACGGTTGGCACCATCGCCGTCATTGGCTCCGGCAAGATCGGCCTGCCACTCGCGCTGCAGTTCGCCTCCCACGGTTGGCGCGTGCACGCCGTCGATATCAATCAGGCCCTCGTTGACATCATTAACTCTGGCGTTGCCCCGTGGGGTGGCGAGCCAAAT
>Ga0214921_10004333_pt1 | contig 20934 bp, 14 predicted proteins | sample LL1505_MetaG_FD_177992 | JGI IMG/M metagenome (GOLD analysis project Ga0214921, IMG submission 177992) | Freshwater microbial communities from Lake Lanier, Atlanta, Georgia, United States - LL-1505 | ecosystem: Environmental > Aquatic > Freshwater > Lake | place: USA: Georgia | collected...
TCGAGCGGGCGACGCATCGTGATATTGGCGTGCGCTTCGTGGCGGCGAACCTGCACCCGGACCACGACACGATCGCGGTGTTTCGGCGGGCCAACAAGGTGGCCTTTGAGGCGGCCTTCGCGGCCTGGAATGGCGCGATCCAGCGCGTCCGGGCGCGCGTCGAGAAGATCTTCGGCACCTGGAAGCGCTGCTACGGCCTGAGACGGATGCGATGGCGCGGCCTCGCTCGTGCCACCGCCCAGGTCCACTTCACCGCAACCGCCTACAACCTCAAGCGAAGCCTCAATCTCCAGCCAGCGTGAGCGGCGAAGCAGGACCACGCGTGCCGCCAGCGCCGCGCAATAGAAAACCACGTCCCACACGGCACAACGCCGCGCCGCAAGCCTCCCGCGCACAGGTCTCCTAGGCCGGAGTGACGGTGATTCGGCTGGCCATAACATGGCGGCAAGCTGGGCCGGAGCACTCGCCGCGGACCACCGGCACGCCCTGCTGATCCGGCGCAAAACCCAGTACGATCCGCGGGCCCGGCGGCAGGACAGAATCGAATTGCAGCCAACCCTGACCGTCGAACCAGGCGGCGAACCAGGCATGCAGGGCAATCTCGGCGCTGGCCCCCGGCGCATAGCCCAGCATGTAGCGCGCGGGCACGCCGCGCGCCTGCAGCGAGGCGACGGCCAGCCGCGCGACATCCTGGCAAGCGCCTCGGCTGGCGCTGAGCAGCGCCTCGATCGGCGTGCCAACGGCAGTGGCTCTGGGATCATAGGCAAAGTCGCGCGCCAAACCCTTGGTCAGGCGTGCGACTGCAGCGGGGCCGGGCGCGTGATCGGGGAGGAATTTCGCAGCCCAAGACCACAGCGAGGACGGCCGCCGCATGGCCTCGGGCGGGGCGGTCAGTTCCGCCTTGTCCGGTGGCGTGTGGTCAGGCAGGTCCAGGCATTCCACCCGGCTTTCCGCAGAGATGGTGAGCCGCCTCAGCGGCCCGGTCAGCGTGAGCCTGTCGCGCTCATTGCCCAAGGCGTCGGTGGCCGCTGCGATGGCCGCGCCGGCACAGACCAAATCGGCGGAATGCACGACCTGACCGGGCATGGCCCGGGGGCGCAACAGGGTATCGAGCGCGCAGGCGAGACGAAAACTCTCGAAGCCGTATTCAAGCTCATGCCGCACCAACCAGAGCCCCATTGCCGCCCTCCGACCAATATGACACCTGACTTAGCCTGGGGATTTAGCGAATGGCAGACCCTGGCGCCGGATGGCCGCGCTGATTCCCAATCTTGGGCAGGCCTATCGCGAGACCCTGGCGCCTCTGGTCGAGGCCTTGGCTGGGGCCGAGGGCGGGTAGGCGCTCCATCCCGCGCCACTCCGCACCCTGCCGGGGATCACGGTGGGGGGGCAGTTCGCGGCGAGGCTGATGATGGGCCAGCCAGAGCTTTCAGCGGCAGTGGCGAACACAATTGCACGGGCTGCGCAGGTGGCGGATAAAGAAACTCCGGGAGGGCGGCACCCTCCCAAAGACCACCATGCGCCACTCATTCGCCGGAGCCTGCCATGAACCGCCGCCACATCCTGCCCGCCGCCGCCGCCATGCTGGCCGCCCCTGCCCTGGCGCAGCAGCACCAGCACCATGCCCCCGCGCTGCGGCCGCTGCCTCCCTCTGCCACACCCTTTGCCAATGTCTTTCAGGGCGGTGCGCCGCATCACATCACGCCGCAGCAGGAGGCGCAGCGCGTCACCGCCTCGCCCGCGCCGGCCGGCGCGCCGGGCCGTTGGGTGGCGCGGGCGGATATGCCCATTCCGCGCAGCGAAATGGCCTGGGCCACCGCCTGGGGCGGGCGGATGCATGTGGTGGGCGGTTATGGTGAGGGGCAGTTCAACCGCGCCTATCACACCGTGTACAATCCAGAGAGCAACCAGTGGTATGACGCAGCGCCCCTGCCGCGTGGCGCCAATCACGTGGCGGTGGTGGCGGATGCGGGGCGCGTCTATGCCATGGGCGGGTTTATTGAGCAGAACCGGGTCTGCGATGATTTCGCCTTCGTCTATGACATTCAGGCCGATCGCTGGAGCGAGATTGCCCGCATGCCGCGGCCGCGCGGCGCGGCGGCGGCGACCATTCTGGAGGGGCGGGTCCACCTCATTGGCGGTGCGACCGACCCGGGGGATGAGCGCGCCTCAATCGGCTGGCACGAGGTTTATGACCCCACCGCCAATCGCTGGGAGCGCCGCCGCCCGCTGCCGGCCGCGCGTGACCATGTGGGCTGCGTGACCTGGAATGGCCGCATCCATGTCGTGGGCGGGCGGTTCAATACCTTCCAGTACAACACCGATATGCACCATGTGTATCTGCCCGCGCGCGACACCTGGGAGGAGCTGGCGCCCCTGCCCACCGCGCGTTCCGGCCATGGCATGGTGATTTATCGCGACCGCTTTTTCGTCATGGGCGGCGAGGGCGGGATTATTGAGCGCGGCGTGGCGCGCGATGCCCGGGTTTTTGGCCAGATGGAGAGCTATGATCCGGCGACGAACACATGGGCGGCGCATGCCGCCATGCCCACGCCGCGCCATGCGGTGGCGGCGGTGACGATTGGCGATTGGATTTATGTCGCAGGCGGCGGTGCGGTGCTGGGTGGCATGGTGCAATCGGCCATTCATGAGGCCTTCACTTTGGGCTGAGCAGCCATGCCGGCGCGTCACAAACCCAAGCTTGCGGCGCAGCGGGCTTGGGCCTAACAGGGTTCGCCAAGGTTGCTTGACCCGAAAGGTCTTCCCATGGCGTTGGATACTTCAGTGATGGACCGTATGACGATCGCGGAGGCTTACGCCTTTGACGATGTGTTGCTGGTCCCGGCCTATTCCACGGTGTTGCCGAATGCGACGGATACGCGCAGCCGGCTCACCCGTGAGATCGCCCTCAATATACCCCTGATCGCCGCCGCGATGGACACGGTGACCGAGGCGCCGATGGCCATTGCCATGGCCCAGGCAGGCGGCATTGGCGTGGTGCATAAGAACATGACGGCCGAGGAACAGGCCGAACAGGTGCGCCGGGTGAAGCGCTTTGAATCGGGCATGGTGGTGAACCCTGTCATGGTCCATCCCGACCAGACCCTGGCGGAGTTGCGCGCCATCACGGCGCAGACCCGCATCTCCGGCTTTCCGGTGGTGGAGCGGGAGAGCCGGCGCCTGGTGGGCATTGTCACCAACCGCGACACCCGCTTCGCCTCCGACCCCAATCTGCGGGTCTATGAGTTGATGACGCGGGAGAATCTGGTCACCGCGCCGGTGGGCATCACCGCCGATGCCGCGCGCCATTTGCTGCACAAGCACCGGCTGGAGAAGCTGCTGGTGGTGGATGAGCAGGGGCGCTGCGTCGGTCTGGTGACGGTGCAGGATATGGACAAGGCCTCGAATTTTCCGGGTGCGGTGAAGGATGCGCTGGGTCGGCTGCGGGTGGCGGCGGCCACGGGGGTGGGCGAGGATGGCTTCCGCCGGGCCGAGGCGCTGGTGGCCGCCGATGCCGATGTCATTGTGGTTGATACTGCGCATGGCCATTCGGGCGGGGTGCTGGAGGCGGTGGAGCGGATCAAGCGCCTGTCCAATGCGGTGCAGGTGGTGGCCGGCAATATCGCGACGCCTGAAGGTGCATTGGCGCTGATCAATGCCGGGGCCGATGCGGTGAAGATCGGCATTGGCCCGGGCTCGATTTGCACCACCCGCATTGTGGCCGGTGTGGGCGTGCCGCAATTGACCGCGGTGATGGAAGCCGCCGCTGCGGCCCGCGAACATGGCGTGCCGGCGATTGCCGATGGCGGCGTGCGCTCCTCGGGCGATATCGCCAAGGCGATTGCCGCCGGGGCGGATTGCGTGATGATGGGCAGCGTCTTCGCCGGCACGGATGAGGCGCCGGGCGAGGTGTTTCTCTATCAGGGCCGCTCCTACAAGACCTATCGCGGCATGGGCTCGCTGGGCGCCATGGCGCGTGGTTCGGCGGATCGGTACTTTCAGGCTGAGGTGCAGGATTCACTCAAGCTGGTGCCGGAGGGCGTGGAAGGCCGGGTGGGCTATAAGGGGCCGGTGGGCGCGGTGATTCACCAGATGGTCGGCGGCTTGAAATCCGCCATGGGCTATACCGGCAGCGCCACCATTGCCGACATGCAGCGCAAGACCCGTTTCCGCCGCATCACCGGCGCTGGCCTGCGGGAGAGCCATGTCCATGACGTGGCGATCACCCGTGAGGCGCCGAATTACCGGCAGGATGGCTGATGCCCGGCCCCAGCGCTGCCCTATGTGATGCCTATGGCATGGTGCTGGAGACCGGATCATGACCCCCGCCGCCCGTATCGCGGCCGCGATTGACCTGCTGGCCGCCTTTACAGCCCAGCCGCGCCGGCCGGCGGATGCCATTGCGCATGAGTTTTTCCGCGCCCGGCGCTATATTGGCGGTGGCGACCGGCGGGAGGTGAGCGACACCGTCTGGGGCGTGGTGCGCGAGCATGCCCGGCTGGTCTGGTGGCTGCGGCGGGGTGGGGTTGAGCCCTCGCCGCGCCTCTTGGTGCTGGCCTTTCTGGCGCTGGTGCAGAACCGCGCGCCGGCCACGCTGTTTGTGCCCGACCTCTACGGGCCTCAGGCGCTGGACCGTGCCGAGCAGGCGCTGGCTGAGAGCCTGCGTCGGCAGCCGCTGCTGCATCCCGACATGCCCGAGGGCGTGGCGCTGAACCTGCCCGATTGGGCGATTGATGGCCTGCGCGCGCGCTTTGGCGAGGCGCTGGCCAGCGAGGCGGTGGCGATGCAGGGCCATGCGCCGGTGGATTTGCGGGTGAACCTGTTGCGCGGCAACCGGCAGACCGCCCAGGCGGCGCTGGCGGGTGAGGGGATTGTGACCGAGACCACGCTCTTCTCGCCCTGGGGGCTCAGGCTTTCGAACCGCACGCCGATTGGCGCGGCGCGGGCCTATACCGAGGGGCTGGTCGAGATTCAGGATGAGGGCAGCCAGTTGATTGCGGCGCTTTGCGATGCGCGGCCGGGCATGCGGGTGGCGGATTTCTGCGCGGGCGCGGCCGGCAAGACGCTGGCTATGGCGATGAACATGGCCAATAAGGGCCGGATCACCGCCTGTGATGTCTCGGCGCCGCGGCTGGCCGGGGCCTCGCGCCGGCTGGCGCGCGCGGGGGTGGATAATGCGGAGACGCATCTTTTCACCCCGGGCGACAAATGGGCCAAGCGCCGCGCCGCCACATTTGACCGGGTGCTGGTGGATGCGCCCTGCACCGGCACCGGCACCTGGCGCCGCAACCCAGATGCCCGCCATCGCACCGGTGCTTCCGACTTGGCGGAGCTGGTGGTCAAGCAACATGACATTTTGGACACGGCCGCTGTTTTGGTGAGACCTAGCGGGCTTTTGGTCTACGCTACCTGCTCGTTGTTGCCTGAAGAGGATGAGCGACAGGTGGACCGCTTTTTGGCGAAGCACCATGATTTCAGCGTTCTGCCGCTGGCCCAGGCTTGGGAATCGGCGGGGCTGCCCGGCGCGCCGCCGGGCGAGGGGCCGCATCTGGTCATGACGCCAGCGCGCCATGGGACGGATGGTTTCTTCGCCGCCGTGCTGCGCCGGGACGCCCTGCCGGCGGGCCCCGCGCCGTGATCCATATCCGCCGCGCCCGGCCGCAGGACGCCAATGGCATGGGCCTGGCGCATGTGGCGGCTTGGCGCAGCGCCTATGCGGGTATTCTGCCGGAGGCCTATCTGGCCAATCTCTCTGCCTTGCGGGAGGCGGCGTCTTATCAGCGGGGCATTGCGGCGCGGCAGAATGGCCATGCCGCCTTTGTCGCGGTGGAGGATGGCGAGGATATGCCCGAGGGCACCCGCGGCCCGACCCGCACGCCCCCGGGCGGGCTGGTGGTGGGTTTCGTCACCGGTGGCCGCTCGCGCCGGCCGGAGATGGCCGAGGCGGAGGTGGAGACGCTTTACCTGCTTGATGATTGGCGGGAGCAGGGCATTGGCCGGCGGCTGATGCGCGCCATGGCGGCGCATTTGCGCGCGCTGCATTGCCGCAATGCCTTTGTCTGGGTGTTGGCGGATAATCCCTCGCGCTGGTTCTATGAGCGTTTGGGTGGCCGCATCGTGGCGCATGGCGAGGTGGAGGTGGCGGGGCTGTCCATTGAGCAGCAGGCGCTGCTTTGGGACCCGGTGGAGAGCCTGCTGGCGGCCACGGCGGGCACCAGCAGCCCGGGTTGAGGCGGCGGCCCGCTTTGCGCTGATGCCGCTCTATGCGGGAAATATCGGATTGGCCCAGCTGCCCGCGCATGGTCGTGCCGGTGTAGTCGTGGCGGTACAAGCCGCGCTGCTGTAGGATGGGCACCACGAGACCTACGAATTCGTCGAAGGCGGCGGGGAAATAGGCCGGCAGGATGCGCCGGGGGTGGCGGCTGTGGCGTTCGGGCATGGGGTGGCGTGCCATCACCATGCCATGGGGTGAGGCTGCCGGTTAGGCCGCTTGGTTGAGGGCGCGGGCCAGGACGGCCTGGCGGATGGGGGCCAGTTCTGGGGCGTTTTCGTCCAGCAGGGGGTGGCGGCGGATGCCGGTGCCGTCGGGGCGCATCCAACTGGGTTCGTGGCTGCCATAGAGGGCCAGGTATTCGTCCAGATTGTGGAACATCGCCCGGTTGTTGTGGTTGGCGTAGGTTTCAACCGGGGTGCCTTCGGCGAAGATGATGTCCGGGCTGTCGAGTTCCACATTGTAGAAGCTGGCGATTTGGCCCTGGTAATCCTGGGTGACGTTTTGGCCATTGATCAGGTCAAAGGCGCGGACCAGGGTTTGGCCTAGGAGCAGCGCGTGCCAGGGGGAGACCCAGAGGTCCCGCGCTGGCAGGCCCTGGCCCAGGGCGCCGGCATGGATGCGGACGGGCAGGCACATGGGTTTGCCGCGCAGGAAGACCATGGAGTAGCGGCTGCGGCCGACCCAACGGATGGGGCGTGGGCCATCGGGGGTGGTGACGATGTCGCCAGGGGTGAGGGTTTCGATGGGGCGGTGGCCATCGGGGGTGGTGATGCGGGTGCCGGGGAGGATGCAGATGACGCTGTTGGTGCCGAGGGACCAATTGTCGACAGTGACGGAGCCGGCCTTGCCGTCGTTGCGGCTAAAGGTGACTAAATCTACGCCGCTGCTCCCATCTCGGGTAACCCTCCACGCGCCAGAGCTGGTTCCGTTTTCTACCAGGCCGCCTGCCCAGCCCTCCAGGTCCAGTTCTAGGGTGGCGTCTTGACCGCTGTAACCTTCGAGGAAGATGTTGTCATTGCCATCGCCCTCGCGCCAGATGATGGTGTTGTGACCGTTACCGGGCGCAATCAGGTCGTCGCCCTCTCCGCCCAGCAGCGTGTCATCGCCTGCCTCGTCAATCAATCTATCAAGGCCGCCGCCACCCTCCAATCTGTTTGCGCCGCCGTCGCCATAGAGTTCGTCGTCTTTTGCGGAGCCGATCAGGCCCTCGATGCGGTCGTAGGTGTCGCCCGCGGCGTCACCCATGTTACGCGAGATGTCGGCGAGAGAGGCGATGACGCCGTCGTTAGAGTTGGCGTAGCTGGCGAGGTCCATGCCGTCACCGCCGATGAGGCTGTCGCTGCCAGCGCCACCTTCAAGCGTGTCGTCGCCCTTGTCGCCCTGCAAGATATTGTTGGCGCCATTGCCAATGAGCAGGTCAGCGGATGAGGAGCCGATCAGGCCCTCGATGTTGCTGTAGGTGTCGCCCGCGGCGTCACCCTTGTTCAGCGCGGTGCTGGCGAGAGAGGCGATGACGCCGTTTTCGGAGTTGGCGTAGCTGGCGAAGTCAATGCCTTTACCGCCGCTGAGCGTGTCTGCGCCCGCGCCGCCCTCCAAGACGCTATTGTCATCATTGCCAATGAGCAGGTCAGCGGATGAGGAGCCGATTAGGCCCTCGATGTTGCTGTAGGTGTCGCCCGCGGCGTCACGCATGTTCAGCGCGGTGTTGGCGAGAGAGGCGGTGACGCCAGTGGTTGCATGGGCGTAGCTGGCGAAGTCGGTGCCGCCACCGCCCTTGAGGTGGTCTTTGCCAGCGCCGCCCTCCAATATGTTGTTGTTGGAATCGCCGGTGAGCACGTCATCTCCAGAGGAGCCGATGAGGCCCTCGATGCTGGTGAAGCCGGGGCTCCCGAGGGTTACGGTGACACCGGTCTCGGCATGGGCGTAGCTGGCGAAGTCGATGCCGTCGCCGCCGTTGAGGCTGTCATCGCCGCCGTAGCCTTCCAGCGTGTCGTTGCCCGCGCCGCCCAGCAAGGTGTTCGCGTTGCTATCGCCGACGAGCAGGTCATCGTGAGAGGAGCCGATCAGGCCTGTGATCCGATAGTATGTGTCGCCATCAGCATCACCCAAGCTGCCCGACCCTGCAGCGAGAGAGGCGGTTATGCTGGTGGTTGCATGAGCGTAACTGGCGAAGGCGGTGTTGCCACTATCGTCGACGGAATTGTCGGCATCCCAGCCGACGAGAATGTCGGCACCTCCGCCGCCTTCCAAGATACTGCCCTTGCCAGTGCCAACAAGCATGTCATCGGATTGGGAGCCGATCAGGCCCTGCGTATCGTCAGGGTAACCTTCATCCGGGTTAGCCAGCGATGCGGTAACACCTGCAGACGCATCCTCGTAGCTGGCAAATATGTTGCCATTGACGGTCTTGGGCGTGAAGGCCATGGCGCGATGCTCCTGTCCGGGCCATTTGCTGCACCGCCTGATGCGCGCTTCCGCCCAGTGAAATTCCAGCCGTCAGTGAAGCCAGATTGCATGCATTTGCACAAGTTGTAAAACACCGGTTAAGGCCAAGTTTAATATATGATTTAATTCTTAAAACTGAAAAATCATTGTAATTTCAAGGGCTTGACTGGCACCCCTGCCATAAAAAACCCCGCCCTCCAAGCCGCGAAGGGCCTAAGGGGCGGGGTGATTTTGGCGGGCCCCGAAAGGCCGCGCGGCTTAGGCGCTCTGCTTCATGATCTCATCGGCGACGTTGCGCGGCACCGGATCATAATGGTGGAACTGCATGGAGAAGGAGGCGCGGCCCTTGGTCATGCCACGCAGGTTGGAGATGTAGCCGAACATTTCCTTCAGCGGCACATGGGCGCGCACGATGACCGAGGTGCCGGCCATGTCCTGGTTCTGGATCACGCCCCGCCTGCGGTTGAGGTCACCCACCACATCGCCCACATGGTCCTGCGGCGTGGTGACTTCCACGTCCATGATCGGCTCGAGGATGACCGGGCCGGCCTTCTTCATGCCTTCGCGGAAGCAGGCCTTGGCGGCGATTTCGAAGGCCAGCGCGCTCGAGTCGACGTCATGGTACTTGCCGTCGATCAGGCTGTATTTGAAGTCGACCGTGGGGAAGCCGGCCAGCACGCCGGTATCGGCCTGCACCTTGATGCCCTTATCGACCGCGGGGATGTATTCCTTCGGCACCGAACCGCCGACGACGGCGTTGACGAATTCGATGCCGTCATTGCGCTCACGCGGCTCGAAGATGATCTTCACCTCGGCGTATTGGCCCGAACCGCCCGACTGCTTCTTGTGGGTGTAGGTTTCGGTGTGGCTCTTGGTGATGGTCTCGCGATAGGCCACCTGCGGCGCGCCGATGTTGCAATCGACGTTGTATTCGCGGCGCAGACGGTCGACGATGATCTCCAGGTGCAATTCGCCCATGCCCGAGAGGATGACCTGGCCGGTCTCCTGGTCGGTCTTGACGCGCAGGCTGGGGTCCTCGCCGGCGAGCTTGCCCAGGCCGATGGACATTTTCTCGACCGCATCCTTGGTCTTGGGCTCGACCGAGATGTCGATGACGGGCACCGGGAAGGCCATGCGCTCGAGGATCACCGGATCCTCGGAGGAGGCCAGTGTGTCACCCGTGCCGGTGTCCTTGAGGCCAACAAAGGCCGCGATGTCACCGGCGATGACTTCCTTGATTTCCTCGCGCTTATCGGCGTGCATCTGGAACATGCGGCCGATGCGCTCGCGCTGGCCCTTGGTGGTGTTCATCACCATGTCGCCCTGGCGCAGAATGCCGCGATAGACGCGCACGAAGGTCAGGTTGCCGTATTTGTCGTTGATGATCTTGAAGGCGAGGCCGGCGAAGGGCGCTTCCAGATCGGCCGGGATCGAACGGCGATCCTGCGTCTCATCCATGCCCTCATCCGGGGCGACCTTGATGCCGGGGATGTCGATCGGGCTGGGCAGGTAGTCCAGCACGCCATCGAGCAGGGGCTGCACGCCCTTGTTCTTGAAGGCGGAGCCGCACATCACCGGGCGGAACTCGCCCGAGATGGTGCCCTTCTTGATCGCCCGCTTGAGGAGGGCCACCGGCACCGGGTCGCCCGAGAGATAGGCTTCCATCGCCTCATCATCGGCGGAGACCACCATGTCGAGCATTTTTTCGCGCCATTCGGCGGCCTGCTCGACCATGTCTTCGGGGATCGGGGCTTCGTGGAAGCTGGCGCCGAGGTCGTCGCCCTCCCAGATCAGCGCCTTCATCTCGACCAGATCGACCACGCCTTTGAGGTTTTCCTCGGTGCCGATGGGCAGTTGCAGGGCGATCCACTTGATGCCGAGCTTTTCGGTCAGCGTGTCGCAGGCCTTGTAGAAATCGGCGCCGGTGCGATCGAGCTTGTTCACGAAGATCAGGCGGGGGACGTTGTAGCGGTCCGCCAGGCGCCAATTGGTCTCCGATTGCGGCTGCACGCCGGCCACACCTTCGATGATGAAGACGGCGCCATCGAGCACGCGCAAGGAGCGGTTCACTTCGATGTTAAAATCGATGTGGCCGGGGGTGTCGATGATGTTGATGCGGTGGTCATTCCACACTGCGGTGACGGCGGCGGAGGTGATGGTGATGCCGCGCTCACGCTCCTGCGCCATGTAGTCGGTTGTGGTGTTGCCGTCATGGACTTCGCCGATTTTGTGGCTCTTGCCCGTGTAATAGAGAATTCGCTCGGTCGTCGTCGTCTTACCGGCATCGATATGCGCGGTGATGCCGATGTTGCGGATGCGCTCAAGCGGGGTATGCGTGGCCATGATGGGCTCCCATGGGGAATGGCGGGCGCTACCGGAAAATGGTCGGCGGCCCGTGGTCTGGACGGTGTTGCTCTGGAACTGCGGCGGCGTTTGCACGCTTGGGGGTGGTTTGTCCAGCCTGTTGCGGCCCAGCGGTGGGCTGGGCCGCAGATTCAGGCCGTTATGGGAAGGTCACTTCGCTCAGATTGCAGGTGTTCACGCCCCGGCGCTCGCTGGCCTGGCCATTGGCGAAGACCACGCGCATGTCGTTCACGCATTGCCCGGCGGGCAGCACGACGGCGAAATTCGCGCCTGGTGCGAGGGTATTGGTGCCCAGCAGGTCATTGCCCCAGGAATTCGTCCGGGCGGAGGACACATAAATCTCGTTGATCACCTGCTGGCCGCGGTTTTGCAGGGTGAAGTCGGGATTGTTGGAGCCTTGGGCTTGGGCCAGGCCGGGCAGAGCGAGCAGCCCAGCCAGCAGGGCGAGACGGGGGATGGGCATGGTGAATTCCTTTGCGGCCAGGAGATTGACAGGGCCGTGGGGAGATTTGGGCGCGTTGCTGCGAGAAAGCGAGGCTTATCGCCGCCGATTTCCCGTTCTGACCGCTTGCCCATCAGGGGCTTCCCGCGCGAAAACACAAGCCACGGGCCTGTAGCTCAATGGTCAGAGCGGACCGCTCATAACGGTTTGGTTGCAGGTTCGAGTCCTGCCGGGCCCATGATCGCCGTGCTCAGGGCATTATGCCTTGAGGCGAAATCGTTGAAAACGCTGAAACATTCTTTCCGTAAGGGCTGGACCACGCGGCGTGAACCCGTGCGGACGGATGATGCTCTAGCATGACAGCTGCGCGCCAAATGATGAGCGGAGGCTGCCTCATCGCGCCGTGCTGCCATCGGCAAAGTTGAAGGCTCTGTTGGTCGATTGGCTGGGTCGTGTGCGCGATCTGGAGCGGCAGGTGGCGGCGCGCGACGCCGAGATCGCGCGTTTGAAGGGCCTCAAGGGCCGGCCGGACATCAAGCCGAGCGGGATGGAGCAGGCACCAAGGCGCCGTTCGTCCCGGCAGCGGGGCCGCGCCGGGGCGGCGGAAACAAGACCGCGCGTCGCACCATCCATGAGGAGCGCTTGATCAAGGCTATCGGCACGGGCCAAGCCCGATAGCGCGCCAGACAGCCTTCTCACCGCGGCCGAGATCACCGCAATCACCCCGGTGCCGCTGCACCAAGCGAACCGCTCGCTGGCAAAAACCGCCGCTGTCTGCCGTCTGTCATCGGTGGCCTACTTATATGTTAATTGGTGGCCAGAATTTTGTGAAACGCGGTCGCCAGCCGCTGCCCATCGCTGCCGTCATCAATAAGAGCGCTGCGGGGGATGGCAGCCACCGCCGCGGCGGCATCGGCAAAACCATGCGCCGTCAGGCCTTCGAAATGCGCAGTCAAGCGCTCCAGCAGCAGCCTATCCTCGTCGCCTTCCAGCAGGAGCCCCGCGCGATGGAGCGCCAGCCAGCGGCCCGTCTCGACATCGGCCTGCGCAATCGGCACCGCGCCATACAGCGTGCCTTCGTAGAGACGGTTGGGCAGAAGCCAGGCCGAATTCGCGCCGGCCTCGAAGAAATCGATCGCCCAGACATAGTGCACGCCGCCATAGAGACCCGCCAATTCATGCCGCCGGTCATAGCCCCCACCAAAGGCGAGACCGGGCGATGAAGCGACCAGGGCGTCAAAATCGGGGATAGCGCTGCGGGCAGGCCGGCCGCGCAAATCCACCTCCACGAGGCCTGGAAGCTTCTGTGCCAGCGCCGCCAGCAGAAGCAGGCTGCGCCGGCAGCGCAGAACGCCATACCAGCCGATGCGCCATGGCAGACCCATGGGGCGCAGGGCCGGCCCAGCCCCGGCCTCGCCCGCCAGCACCTTGTTCTCCACCAGCAGCACGGGCGGCAGGACCGCGCCATGCATCGGCCGCAGATACGCCCGCTCAAAGCCGGGCGAACTGGTGATCACCAGATCGCAGGCCGCCAGCAGCCTGTGCTCGAGCCACCGCAGCAGCCGCGCTGCCAGGCCTTGGCCGACCAGCAGCCGATGCACATCCAGGCATTCCTGCACCAGCACCGCACCGGGCGCGAAGCCATCGCGCGCCGCCCGGCCCAGCACCAGGGTTTCGAGTTGGCGCGAAAGCACGACATCCCGCCCGGCGATATGGGGTTTCAGCGCTGCCAGCGAGAGCCGCGCCCGGAGCAACGCCACCACGCGCCGGGCGAACCGGGCATCCGCGGTGCGACCGAGCGCCACAGCCGGCCAGCCGGAGATGCTGACCGGCGGCTCTCCGCTGCGGTAAAAGCCGATGACCACAGCGTCCCTAATATGCAGCCGCAACATATCAAGCCGGCGCGCCACTGCCGGGTCGTGCAGGTCATGCACCAGATAGGCCAGCCGCAACCCCTGGCTCATGGCCCGGCCAGCCGGCCGCGCGGCGCCAGCCGCAGCAGCATGGCCAATGCGATGGGCGCAACCGCGCAGCATGCGGCCAGCACCGCCATCGCCTGACGCGCCATGCTGGCCAGGCCGCCCGGCGAGACCACCGCAGACCGGGCCAGCATCGCCGCCGTTAGCATGCCCAAGAAGCCCAGCAGCGCATGCAGCATGGCGCCGCGCCAGCCATCCCCCGCCGCCGCGCGCGTCATCCAGGCCAGCAGAATCGTCGTGGCCAGGACCCGCAGCGTGACCGCGAGGGCCACCGCCAGCGCGCCGAAGGGGGCGGCCAGCGCCACCATGGCGAGGCCGATGCCCGCCGAGACCAGAAAGACCCGCAATAATTTTGCGTTCTGCCCGGAGACCGAGAGCAGCGAGGCGCAGCCCGCAGCCAGCGCGCGGCCATGCCCTGCCACTGCCAGCACGGCCGCCACCGGCGCCGCCGGCGCCCATTCCGGCCCGAGCAGCAGCGCGATCACCAGATCAGCCGTTGCGATGAACACCGCCGCACCCGCACCGCAGGTGACGGTGACAATGCCCAACGCCTGGCGGAGCACCGCGGCACGCTCCGTCGGGTCCCGCCGGGCGGCGAAGAGCGGCTGGAACAGCGCCTGGGCGAAGCTCTGGGCCAGGCTGACAAAGGCCATCTCGATGCGCTTGCCGACATTGTAGAAAGCGAAGGCAATGGGGCCGAGCAGCCCGCCCAGGGCGACCTGATCCATCTGCATCAGCGCCACCGCGGCACCGCGCACGGCCGAGGCCAGCAGCGCCTCCGTTCGCATCTGCCGCAGCGCATCCGGCGCCCAGATCGGCCACCGCCAGGCGCGTGTTCCGACCACCGTCGCCAGCGCCGTGCACACCGAAAGCCCCAGGGTATAGAGCCCAAGCCCCAGCATGGGTTCGGCCGCGGCAATGCCGCCCAGGCCCAGCAGGGCGGCGCCGATATTGGCCATGATATTGCGCTGGGCGAGCCGTGCATGGGCCTGGCGCCGCGCCAGCTCCGCCTGGGGCTGCAGCAGCATGAGGTCGAGCGGGATGCGCAGCGCGACGAGGCCCAGCAGCAAGGCCGCCTCGGTCCCTGGCTGGCTGGAGGTCATGGCGAGCAGGCCGTACAGCAGCAGCAGATGCATCGGCACCAGCGCCAGCCCCATCACCAGAAAGACACCTTGGGCGGCGGCCTGATCGCGCCCGCTCGGGTCCTGCCGGTGCAATATCACCTCATAAAGGCCTGGCACCCCCAGGCATTTCAACAGCTCCGACAGCGCCACAGCCAGGGCGAATTGTCCGATCACCAGCGGCGGCAGAACCCGCGCGAAGGCCACGAACATCAGCAATGGCACAAAAATGGCGATCCCGCCGCTCAGGCCTGCCCATAATGCGGCGCCACCAAACCCGCCGCCCAACCTGCTCCATCGGGCCAAGCCAATCTCCCACGCCGCACCGGCGCTGAAGCCGCGTGCTTAGAGCAGATTGGCGTAGCAGGCGCCGCACAACTGCGTGTGCAGGCAATCAGCGCCCGGGGCGAAGCGCCGCAATGATACGCTGGAACAGCCCGGGCCGGCTGTCGCGCAGGCGGGCGGCGGCGAAATGGCCCCGTGCTTCGCGCGCGGCATCCACGGCGGCAAGCGCGGCCTCGTTCAGGCGCTGGATGGTGCCGGAAAACCGCCCGCCCACCTCGCCTGATGGGATGGGGGCTGGTGAGGTGGACGGGGCGGGTTTGTGGCTGCGCATGACGACCCTGTCTTGGGCGGCGGTTCGGAGAGGCAGCCTCTATACCCTCTACAGTGTGGCAGGCGAAGGGAACGATCAAGGCGAAATCATGGCAGGCGGCGGCGCCGACCTTCCTTCCATCGCGGGTGGCACGCCGCCCAGCTTTCGGAAGCATCTCGTCCCGCGACCGAGCGGCCCGATCCGCAGGCTGGTTATGCCGCCGATGTCATCAGCCACGAGGGGCCAGCGCTTGGCGCTGCCTTCCTGCAAAGGCTGGATGGCTCGGTGGCGGAGGGCGTGGCCCACCCCGCGGCCCGCCTGCGCCGCAACCTCCTGCCCATGCGGCGCGCGGGCAGGCCCCGCGTGAGACGGTGCTGGCCTGCTGGCGCGGGGTGCTGGCAGCGCGGGTATTTCTAGCCGCCCAGCAAAAGCGCCAAAAAGCCCTCCCGCGAACGCCCCTGCAGGCCCACGCCGCGCAGCATCAGGCGCTGGTCAGGCGCGAGGGTCAGCACCACGCCATCACCCGTGTCGCGCAGCACCACATCGCGGGGGGCAAAGCCTTCCAGCACGAGCCGGTCCGCACCGAGTTCGAAATCGGTGATCACATCGGCGCCCGGCTCACCCCGGCGCAGGATGAAGCGGTCGCGCCCCGCACCGCCGGTCATCACATCATCCCCCGGCCCGCCAGCGATCTCGTCCGGGCCGGTGGAGCCCACCACAATATCCCGCCCGGGGCCGGCCTCCACCCGCATGCCGGCCAGGGGGTGGCCGCTGGACCAGCCGGTGATGCTGTCATCGCCGGCCCCCGTGCGCAATTCGAACACCCGCCCGCGCGGCAGCACCCAGGCGTGCTGCGAGCGGATCTCCACCACATCATCGCCCTCGCCGGTCGTGATCAGGCCGAATTGGCTGCGTTCGATCATCACCTGGCTGGCTGCGCGGCCGCCGAGGCGAATCTCGACCAGGGTCAGGTCATCGGCGGTGATGCGGCCGCCATCGGGATCCTCAAGCTGCAGGTTGAGGCCAACCCAGCCATTGTTCACATCCGCCCGCCAGGCATCGCTGCCCCGGTCATTGGTCAGGCCGATATCAAGCCAATTGTGCAAGCTGGCAAAGCCGAAATCCTCCGGCCGCAGCAGGAGCCGGCCGGTCGTGCTGGCGTGCAGCGACCAGGTATCATTGGCTTGCGGCGTGCCACCGGGCGCGAGGGGGCCGAGGCTGAACCGCAGCCGCGGCGCGGCACGGCTCTCCGCCACCTCGCCCGCCGGCGCCCAGGCCCGGACCCAATCGATCTCGACGCCACCCGTAGGGTCGCCCGGCGCCGCAGGCCTGCGGATCGCACCGGCCCAGCTTCCGCCCAGCGCGTAGTTCAGCAGCAGATACATCGGGCGATGCTGATGGTGGTCCTGGACCGCATGCACCATCGCGCCATCCACGAACCAGGCGATGCGGTCGGCGCTCCATTCGATGCCGTAGATGTGCCATTGCGTGGTGTCGATGCCGGGCCGAACATGGCCCATCAGAAAGACCTCCCTCGGGCGATTGCCGATCTGCTCCATCACATCAATCTCGGGCGGATAGGCATGGTCGGATGGCAGCAGCCAAAAGGCGGGAAAGCCGCCGGGCCAGTCGGACAGGCGCATGCGGGCCTCGAAAAACCCGTATTGCCGGGCAAAGCTGCCCTCGGTGGTGATGACGCCACCGGTGAACTCCCGCCCGCCCAGCGCCTCGCGGTGCTGCGGCCACCAATTCCCGGCGATGTGCAGCACGCCATCGCGCCAGGAGAAGGGGTCCAGCCCCAGGCCGCGAAAGCGACGATCGACAAAGGCCTGGCCGTCATTGGAACCCATGCTGATGCCCTCGCCCTGCGCCATGCGGGTGCGCCAGATGCCCCCCGCAGGCGTGGAGCGGCCATCGAAGCGCAGGAGGCCCGCGGAAAAATCCTCGGCGAAGGCCGGTTGCCAGGCCGCGGGATCGGGCGGCAATTCGAAGTCGCGGGCGGCAAGCTCCGCCACACGCCGCCCCTCCAGGGTCAGGCTATCGGCGCCCAGGCGCAGCACCGCACCCGCCGGTGTGTCAGCCAGGGCGGCGCGGATGGAGGCCCAGTCGGACAGGCCAGCCAGAATCCGCACCCGGTCCTGTCCCGGCTCGAAATCCAGCACCCGGTCATGCTGGTAGCCCGGGCCGAAGACGAAGACATCCCGCCCCGCGCCGCCGATCAGCACATCATTGCCGCCGCGCCCATCGAGCATATTGTCGGCAGCGCTGCCCTGCATGCGGTTGGCCAGTTCATTGCCGATCGCCGATGGCCCGCCGGCATAGCCGAGATACTGAATGTGGCGGCCATTCAGCGGCCGGTTGGCATCGCGCTGGATGACGACATTCTCCACGCCAGGCGGCAGGAGATAGGTGGTGTCGTCGAGGAAAACTGCGGTGTCCACACCCTCGCCCGGCGCCTCGATGATGGTCTCGCTGCTGGTGACGTAATAGGTGTCGTCGCCGGCGCCGCCGATCAGCGTATCGGCCCCGCCCCCGCCGCGAAAAGCATCATTGCCCGGGGTGCCGCGCAGCGTCTCCGCGGCGCGGGTGCCGGATTGGCTGACCCGCGCTGCGGCGCTCGCCCGCGCCACGCCGCCAGGGTCGCCAGCCTCGGCTGGGGTCGGGCGCAGGCTGGGCTGCTGGGCGAGCCCGGGCGATGCCAGCAGCATCCATAGGCAGGCCCGAAGCCCGCCGCGTTTGATCCGTGCCATAGCCGCTATATCGGCCTGCTGGCGCCGAATTGTGTTCACGTTTTGCGGAGCACATGCAGGATATTTCCGCATGGATTGAGGTTTTCGGCCCGATTTTTCCCCTGGCGCAACACGTTTGCGTGCGTGGACCGCGCGCCGTATTGTGGCGGGCCAAGCCTGGGGTGTAGCGACGCGCTCCATTATCCAGGAGCCTTGCCGATGCTGCCCCGCCCGCTGCTCGATCTGGCTGACCGCTTCGCACCCGCCGGCCTGATGCTGCGCCTGCGCGCCTGGCGCTCCCGCTCGCGCGGCGATAATCCGGAACTCGCGCTGTTGCCACGGCTTTCCGCCGGCGGCGGCTTCATCGATGTCGGCGCCAATATCGGCGACTACACGCGCGTGGCCGCGCTGCACTACCCCTATGTCGATGCCTTCGAGCCGATCCCGGAGCTGGCGGCCAAGCTGCGGCGCGAATTGCCTGGCCATGTCACCATCCACCAACTCGCCGCCGCCGATGTCATGGGCGAGGCGGTGCTGCGCATCCCCTATAATTCGGCTGGCGAGGTGACGGGCCTCGCCTCGCTCAACCACATCGTGGGTGACGCAGGGATGCGCGTGGTGACGGTGCAGACCAGACCGCTGGACGCGCTGGCGCTGCGCCGCCCGGACGCGATCAAGATCGATGTCGAGGGTTTCGAGGAGGCGGTGCTGCGCGGTGCTGAGCGGCTGATCAACACCCATCGCCCGGCAATGATCATCGAAATCGAGGATCGCCAGCATCCCGGCCGCACGCTGGACGTCTTCCGCCAACTCTGGGCGGCCGGATTTCGCGCGCATGAGCTGCAGGGCGAGACCCTTGTCGAACGCGGACCGCATAGCCCGCACTGGGCCGGCGTTGCGCAGGACCAGGCGCTGGTGAACCGCAGGGCCGATGGAAGCTTCATCAACAATTTCATTTTTCTGCACCCTGAGGGCAATGGCCGCGCGCTGCGCGCCTGGTGATGGGGCCCAAGGCGCCAGCATTGCTCCATGCCAGGGCGCATGCCTCCCTGGCTTGGCTTGCCGTCGCGGGTGGTTGCGTCGGCATCTTGGTCAGTTCGACCGGAGGCATCATGGCCGCATTGGGGGCTGCGCTGTTTCTCGCACTTTGGGCCATCGTGATCGGCGCCAGGGGGCCCGGCATCTGGTCGCTCTGGACGCGGCAACCCGGGCTGCTGGCACTGCCGGTGCTCGCCGTGGTGTCGGTGGTGTGGTCGGCCTATCCCGCCGCCTCGGCGCGGGCCGGGGCGCAATTGCTGCTGACCGCGATGATGGGCGTGCTGGCCGCGCGCCTGCTGCCGCCGCGCGCCTTCGTATCGGCGGTGGTCACCAGCCTGGCCCTGGGCGCTCTGCTCTGCCTGGCATTCGGCCGCTATGTGCTGGACCCCCTCACCGGGGCCGCGCCTTTTGTGGGTATCTTCGCCGCGAAGAATTCCATGGCCTTCTTCATGGCGCTGTTGGTGATTTTTGGCGCGGCGGCGGCGCTTGATCGGGCGCAGTCCTCTGCCGTGCGCCTGCTGGGCGGCGCGGCACTGCTTCTGGCGATGCCATTGCTGGTGCTGGCGCGCTCGGCCGGCGCGCTGGTCACCACGGTGCTTGCGCTGGGCATGCTGGTCGGCGGGCTGATGCTCGGACGGATGCGGCGCGCCGAGCGCGGGATGCTGGCGGCGGGCGGGCTGCTGGTGGCAATCCCCTTCCTGCTGCTGCTGGCCATGCTGGCGCTGGGCGGAACGCTGGGCGAGGTGGCGCGTGACTTCATCGTGCGCGTGCTCGGCAAGGACCTGACGCTGACGGGGCGCACCGAGCTCTGGGCGCATGCCTGGGTGCAGATCACGCGCGAGCCATGGCTTGGGCAGGGCTATCAGGCCTTCTGGCAGCAGGGCAACCCATGGGCCGAGGGGCTGTGGCGGCAATTCCATATCACGGGGCGCAGCGGCTTTCATTTCCACAACACCTTCATCGATACGGCGGTGACGCTGGGCTTGGTCGGTGCCGCCGGCATTGCCTGGCTGCTGCTGATGGGCGTCTTTCGCACGCTGCGCCGGGTGCTGGTGGAGCCGAACTTCGCCACTGCATCACTATTTGCAACGGCAACTTGCCTGCTTGCCCGCGCCTTCGTCGAAGTCGACACCACCTACCCCTTCGCGATCGGCACCTTCCTGCTCTTCGCCATCAATGCCTATGGGCACGAGACGGGTTTGCCGACGCGCCGCTGAGCCGTCGCTGGGAGCCGTCGCTGGTAGCCGTCCCTGGGAGCCGTCCAGACAAGCCAGAACAACCACATCACCGCGAGCCGCGACATCGCGCTTCCACGCGCAGGGTGGCTGATGGCTTGCAGGAATGACATGAAAAAAACGCACAACAACAGGCGATTTTTCGCAGTACCGAACATTACATTTTGCAAGTTATAATCACGCAAAAATTATGAACTTCCATACTCTGGAAAGCACTGAGATCTTCTCTTCGGTCAGCGAATCCGCATTAAATCAGCATATAAGAATGGAATTTTTATTGTGAATTTTCACAGTAAATTTTTGAGTAGGTCAATTTTTATGTCGATTTTTCACAATTAACGCAAAAAATTTTCTTGCTGGCGAGGGATATTTCACCCCTCTTCTGTCGCAAGAAGACTGCCTGGGAAGAGCAAGACGCCCGTCGAGCGTGCCGCGTTTTTGCACCGTACCAATAGGGAGTCCGACCATGATCCGATACGGCCTCGAGGACCTCACCACCCAGCGCTTCGGCCAGGAACCGCGCAGCCTGCTGCCCGCCAATTTGCGCCGGGCCGCCAAGCGCATGCTGGACGCGACCGTCAGCCTGGCATTGCTGGTGCTGCTGTCGCCGCTCTTCGTCCTTCTCATCGCCGCCATCCGCCGTGATGGTGGGACGGCCTTTTACAGCCATCGCCGCATCGGCCGTGGCGGCGCCAGCTTCGGCTGCCTGAAG
>Ga0214921_10004334_pt1 | contig 20930 bp, 22 predicted proteins | sample LL1505_MetaG_FD_177992 | JGI IMG/M metagenome (GOLD analysis project Ga0214921, IMG submission 177992) | Freshwater microbial communities from Lake Lanier, Atlanta, Georgia, United States - LL-1505 | ecosystem: Environmental > Aquatic > Freshwater > Lake | place: USA: Georgia | collected...
TGGGGATTGTTACCTGTTACAGTATTGAAACTTTCAGTATCAAGTTCTGAAATCATCATGTTATTGATCATGTTTTTATGCTTGATGTATTGCTGTTTCTTTTCTTTTGAGATTCTTCTAATAAAAGCATTCCATGCGATCTGGGTGAAATAAGCAAACGGATTGCTAGACTTTTCGGGATTGAACCCGTTTACGGAAGCAATACAGTTCTCGATACCATCAGCGATCATTTCATCCCTGAAAGAGTAACCGATGAAATTGGGCTTGGTCGAGAGTTTGTTACAAATTGCTAAAATACATTGACCGATGTAATCGGAAACTTGAGTGTTCGGATTCTCAGAAAGTTTTTGTTTGTAAACAACGATCGCTTCGTAGAAATCTTTGTTATTCACGTAGTGGCGCTTGGGTTTTGCTGACATAATGCTTGACTTCTCCATAAATGTAGGTATAATCACTAGTGTGTGAATGATAATGGTTACAGTAGATCTACACTGTAAGTCTTGTAGGGAAACTTCTCCTCGCTATAGATCTTGATTCGCTCGACGAAATGAAGGATGGTGTGGTTCTTTTTAGACTTCCAAGTCAGGTCATCGGCAATGTCATACAAAGTAGCTTCCGATTTAGTATCAGAAGTTCTAAGACCTCTACCGATCGACTGGAGGTTCCTTACCCTGGACTTTGAAGGACTAGAAAATACAACGTTGTGCAGATTACGAATGTTAATGCCGGTGGAGCTAGTTCCGTAGCTAGCAACCACAATAGCATTTTCTTCTGTTTCAATGATTCTCCGAATTTCTTCACGTTTCTCTCCATCAATAGCACCAGAAATGAAAAAGACCTTACGATCAACAGTTTCTTTTGATATAAGATCATATAGAGTTTTGCCGTGTTTGTCGACAAACTGGAACAGTAACAGAGTGTTACCATTCAAGGAAAGAGCAAGATTCTTGATGAATCGGTTGCGAGCTTCGTTTCTTACAATGAAGTCTATCTCGGTTTGATAGTCAGATCCAGCCATAAGTTTTCTCACGTCTTCTGGATACTTGAGAACGATAGCCTTGATGCTGAAATCAGCAAGATGTTTTTGTTCAATCAGATCGGCAGTTGTTGTGATTTTACGAACCGCGCCAAACAAACCTTCGAGCACAAGCTTGTGGGTTTGAGTGCCGTCCAGAGTTCCGGTGAAACCGAATCTGTATTTACAACCAGTCATCTTGCCCATGATCGTTGATAAAGACTTGGCTTTGAACAGATGCGCCTCGTCGCCAATAACAACATCAAACTGATCGAACCATTTCTTCGGCTGTTTGTAGATTGACTGCCAGGTTGAAATGACGAAAGGTTTGTTAGATTCTTTTTCTTCGCCGGACATGATCTTATGAGTCATTCCCTTCGGTAGACCATAATCTTCAAAGTCCGAAGCCATCTGATGAACGAGAGATGTTGTTGGAACGATCACAAGAGTTTTAGATTGATACCAACAAGCCAGAAGGTAAATGATGAATGACTTACCAGAACCAGTCGGAGACAGTAGAACTCCTCTGCGTTTTCTTACTGCATGCACGAACGCATCAATCTGATAGTCTCTAGGCTGATGTTTTGGTTGTAGTTTCTCTATGAACTGTTTTGCTTCAATGAGAGAGAATTCTGTATCAGAGAACGGACCTTCGTATTCTATCTCGTAATGTCTGCTCTTACAGAACTGCTCTAGATGATGATTCAAGCCTGCGTAAAGCAATGAAACAAGCGGATTGAAGAGTCTAATCTTTCCGTCCCAGACTTTGTTTCTGAAAGATGGCATAAACTTAGCGCCAGGTACTTCAAACGTGAAATGGTCCGCTAACTCCATGGCTAACCCGGAGTCGCAGACTATCTTGTTGTATACTTCGTCGTAACGTGTCACTCTTATAATATCAGTCATCAACCACCCATTGTAAACTTCGTAAACTCAATAGCGTTCTTGATTATATAGCCTCTGGTTTGAAACGACTTGATGATAGACTCTAGGAATTCAATCTTCTCTTGCTGCATACCAATCTTCAGCGAAAGATCGATAATGTCTTGGTCGCCTTCCATGTATAGAGGAATATCAGCTTTCAGGATCAGCCCTCGCGCGGGCATGCGCCAGCCTTTTTCTTTTGTCTCTTCGGTTGGACCCTGAGTGTAAAACTCATGCTTCTCGAGCTTCAACTTCTTCATATCAGACTCGAGTTTTCTAAGGATCACTTTCTCGCCAACGTAGATAGTATAGTATTTGTGATGGAGCTTGGGAATCTTTAAGCTCTCATCAGCAAGTTCTGTTCTATCAATAACGCTGTCTTTTTCCCAAGAAGCAAAAACGTCTTCAAACTTCATCATTACACCTTGCTATATCAAAGCTTTATATTACTATAGAAGGTGACAAAAGTCAAGCAATAACTTTAGAAATTTCGTATTTTGTGTACTTGAAAGATGCCGAAGCTTCTACGTAAGCAACGTCTTCATTTGTTGTATTCATTTCGAACCCTGATAATCCGGTTGGGAAACAATCTTCAAAAACAATTTCGTAGTTGGGTCTTTTGGCGCTTGATAGAATAGTCAAAGAAATTTCCGACGTTGTAGATTCACCGGTGATTTTTGATTTTGCAACTAAATTCGCATACGCGCTGTAAGATTGTTGACCGACTGCTCTTATCCAGTTATCGATCTCGAGATAGTTTTGCATATCTTCATCAACTCTGAATGTGATAGAAAGATCCGCGAACTCCAAGTGATCACCAAACTGAGGAATGCGAATCAGAGGAGTTGGAATGTTAAATGCCGGTAATGTAAGCTCTGGCAGTGTAACTTTCTGCACGAAAAAATTGATAGTTGGCGCTCTCTTCATAATGAACTTGAAATTGAGAGGGCTCAAAAAATTCTTGTTTGTGGGCGTATTATCAACTGCTGACATATGGTTTGCCTATTCTGAATGTTTCAGTAGTTTCCATTCGTTATCACCTACTTTTCGGTGAATCTCGTGGTTTAGAATTTTACCTTGTTTTGTTATAGCTACAGTCATAGTATGTTTTTGAGCAGCGTTTGCCATCACAACATTTCTTACTGTAGATTTAGGATCGTCGCGTTTGTGAGGTCTGGCATAAATTTTGTGCTCGTGACTGTCAACATATGTTTTGTAATCGGGATGACTCGCAATAGATTTCATCTGACGTTTGTTAAAAATTTCACCAGGTGAAGAATAAGATTCGTTGATAAACTGTTTGAATGAAAGCATTGTCAATTCCCTTTCAAATATTTATATAAAAAAAAGGGGAGCCGAAGCTCCCCTTTCTAGTCTGCGGCTTGAAACCGTCTTGTTTATCCCCACCTTCAGTTGAGTGAGGTATAGTGAATCACATCAGGTTATTTACGATAACGCGACGATAGTAGAGGTTGGTGTTGAATGTAAGAGCACCTGAACCAACTGTTAGACCCTGGGCGAATGGATTTGCTACCATGCCATAACGAGTCTTGAAGCCGATCTTTGGCTGGAAGGTTGACTGGTCAACAGCGCGGACCATCTGCAGAGGAACGTATGGGCAGTAGAACAGACCAGCGTCGAAAGCAGAAGAACCCTTATAACCGATCGTGATATAGTTGCCACCGATTGCATATGGATCGATGTAAACCTTTAGACGACCATTAAGAACACCAGCAAAAGTATTGCCTGTGTCATCAACGTTGAGGTTGTTTGAGTTGAGGGCAGGAGCGTAGTCAAGAACACCAGCCATCTGTAGAGCCGAAGCAACGTCGGACGAGCAGATAACGATGTTACCCTTACCACGACGAGTTGTACGAGCGATAGCATTAGCTTCACGTTCCAGCTGGAACATCAGACCCTTGAACTTTTCAACTGACCAACGACCGTTTGAGTCGGTGTCGAGGTCGAAAATACCAGCAGTTGTAGTATTGTCCTGAGCGCCAGTTACAGCAGTGATATTGATCGTACGAACAACTTCACGGTTGATTTCGGCAAGGATTTCAGCTGAAAGGATGTTAGCAAGTTCTGTTTCAGCATCAAGACCATGAATAGCCTTCAGATCCTGAGCCAGTTCCATTGTGTACTCAGCCTTCAGGGCACGTGACTTCGCAGTAACAGTTACCTTCTCGATTGAGAAGCCCATCTGAGCGAATGCAGTGTTACCGTCAGTTCCGAGAACTTCAGCCTGAGCTGTCGACATACCTGAACCGGTGTTATATCCGTTAACGGCAGACATGATTGAAGTATTCGTGTCACCTGGGATTGTACCAACAAACTTCTGACCGAACGAGTTAGCACCTGAAGTTACAGATGTGAATGTTGAGTCAACTTCGTTGTAGAAAGTTTCGCCACCAGCTCTTGTGTTACCAATTGCAGATGTGTTACCAAGAGCAGCAGAGTTGCCGAACTTCGAACGCATTGCGAAGATAAGTCCTGTTGGACCTGTCATTGGCTGAGTACCAGCAATGTCATAAGCAATCAGGTTTGGCATCGCACGACGAACCAGTGAGATAAGTACTGGGTCGAATGTGTCGATTGGACCAGCGCCAGCAGTTGAGCTAGATGCGCCCATGCCGTTATATGCGCCGCCTGAAGTTGTTTCAGTAAGAGTTTGATATTGACCGTGAACGGCGGATTCGCGAAGAGCGCGCTCTGTGTTTTCTAGAACAACTGCAGTTACCGAACGACGGTGAGCGTCGCGGATTGATGGCAGTTCTGAGTGCTCTAGAATAGGAGCCCACTTCTTTTGGATTTCTTCCTGTAGAAACATTTTAGTTATTCCCTTTCTTTAGGTTTTTTTTATTTATAAAAGATTATTTCTTGACGGTTCTTGAGATTGCTTGTACGTACTTGTTAACCTGGGGATCAACAGATACGATCTTCTCGCCGATTTCGCCTTCGAACGTTTCTTCTTCAATATTCGAAGACTGAGGCTTCGTTGCTGGGAAATAGTTTTCCTTTACAACCGAAAGTTTCTTCTTGTAGACATCGAGGTCGCCGTCAAAGCTGACTCCCTCGGCGAGTGAAAGAAACTTTTCGGACTGAGTTAGAGTGAGACCTTCCGCGATTTCATCGACAGTTTCCTGTCTCGCCGATTCCAGAATAGCAACTTTTAGCTCAGCATTTTCATTGATTGTCTCATCTAGAGCAGCTTCTAGTCTTTCAACCTTAGCAGCTAGTTCTTCAACGACATTGATCTTTTCTTCTGGCATATCGATATAATGCTCAGCGAAAAGGTTCTTTAGACCACCAATGAATTCTTCCATGATTTCATTGCGTAGTGCCGATTCAATCGCCACTTCGTTTTCTTGCATCCAATTTTCAACAACGTAATCAAGGTATGTGTTTAGGTTATTTTCGACACCTTCAACGATAGAAGTAACTTCTTCTTCTAAGCGAGTTTCGTACTCTTCCTCAAGGCGCGTAATTTCAATCACAGCACGCGCATTAACTGCAGCTTCGAATAGAGTTGAAGCTTTATCTTTAAACTCTTCTGAAAGATTTTCACCATCAAACATTTCTTCAACGTCTTCTTTAACGTCAATTTTTGGCATAGCGTCACGAGTCTTCGGACCCTTACCAGTCTTCATATCGATACTTGATGCGTTAGAGTCAGCTGAAGCTCCAGCTGGTAGTGAGCTTGCTTCCTTACCGATAAGAGCCATGGCTTGTGTATACCACTTTGTCAAATCGTCCTTACGCATAGAATGCATTGCGCCGATTACTGAAGTAATAGCTTCAATCTTCGACTTTGGATCTGAACCCACTGAACGAGATCCTGCCTTCAGAGTTTCTGAGGCAATTGATTCGTCTAGAGTTTCAGTATTGATATCCGTATTTTCTTCAGGCATTAAAGGTCTCCCTTCCAATTTGTTTAGTTTATTTATAATAGCTTCGTTTTTGACGAGAGAGACTTTAGGAAGCTCTCATAGATACCGAACTTACCTTGCTCGATCTCATCCATACGCATTTTCTTCATTTCTTTACGCGTTTCGTGTAGTTTCTCTTGATACCAAGATTCTGTAGATGCATCATATACCCACTCAGCACCCTCCATAATACCCTTGACGAAAGCATTAGGAGCAGAAGGATCAGCTACAATATCAGCAGCTGTGGCAAGATGGAAATCATCCTGCACTTCCATAATGCCTTGTTTATTTGGCTTCAGAGAACCAAGACCACGAGAAGAAACTCCGAGATTTGCACCAGAATTCAACAGACCCTTAGCAATATTACCCATTGGCGTATCTGTAAGTCTAGCCTTACCAATGAAGTCCGAACCATCGCGCTTTAGTTCTGTAATCATATGAGAAACGCGATCAAGATTAATCTGAGGTCCAGCTGGGTGACCGAGCTCACCATAAGCTCTATTCTGACTGATATTGTTCTCGATGTATTTATTGACTGCGGTTTCTAAAACAGGCAGGCTGTAGATACGACCATTACGGTTTGGAGTATCAGCCTGCATGAAGATACCATGGATGTAATGGTCTTTAGAACCATCTTCCTTGGCTTCTGAGAGGTATTCGATCTCTTCGGTTAGTTCTGTGATAAGTTTCATTTTTATGCCTTAATTCTTGTACGCAACCGGGACTGCTACTAAAGTAGCAGCTGTGTTATTTGAAGTCAATATATCTGTTGCACTTTTTTGAACAATTAAAGTCTCACCACCAATAATGGACGTCGTCCATTTAGTAGTAGTATTAGTTGAATCTTTACAAGTGATCAAAGCTAAAGTAGTAATTGCAGAAGCGTGTGATATCTTAACTAATGTGTTATTACCATAAGAACTGAACGTTGTAGTGTTACAAATGGATTCTACACCGAGAGGTTTGATTATATTGCTCATACGTTTCTTCCTGTATTTACGTCAACCGAGTAACTCGGAAATGTGTTAGTTGGAGCGCCGGTCATACCAGAAAAATCTATACCACCTTCACGAGGAGCTTGTTCGTTTTCTTTGTCTTTTGAATGATCGCCGTAGACCATGTAATCATGAACTGCAGATACGTGATCTTTAGCAACTGCAATCTTTGCTTGCACCCACGGTTCAATGATCTGTTCGTCGCCAAGCTTCATAGCAAGATGAAGTGCTTTATTCGCAAGAGCACGCAGTTGTGTCTTTGCCATTTCAGCAGATTCATCACCATCTGAACCGCCAAGTAGAGGAACGGCTAGGTCTTCCTTTAATGATGCTTGATGTCGTCTGATTACATTATTAGCTACGTGTGCAGGTGTTGTATCATCGAGATCTGACGTTTTACTACCAGGTAGACTTGCACTGTATTTTGTGATGTCTTTACGACTTGCGACTACGCGAGAACCAGGCGTTTTTTTATCTTTATACGCCGAATAAGGGTGGATAGAAGTTAACTTTTCACCTTTATAATAAAGATCGTATGTCGGTTTGCCGTCAGGATGTGCAGTGGTTGATTTTTTACCAGTTTTGACCAGTTTGTAGTCTGGATGCAAATCTGTTGTTTCGACGATTTCGGTGGAGACAACTCCGTGTAAAGCTCCCGAATTAAAACCCTCTGTTTCTTCTCCGAGGTGCGGAGTTACAGTAAACTTATGGGTCTTTCCGAGAGTTCCGGTTCTAGCCTTTGATCTAACGTGAACTGTTTTACCATCGTTCTTTGTTACCATACCATAACCTTTATCGCCTGTGCCGTGCTGATAGAAGTCGGTGTGCATACCAACATCCATACCCTTCGCCATGTCTGGGTGCATCTTACCCTTGGCGCCATATTCGCGATGGTTTACTTCGTTGATTGGTTCAACTTCTTCGTTAGTCTTCTTTGACTTTTCTGGGTGCATGCTGTAATAAGCACCAAGAGCCATCTGCTTACGTTTTTCTTCAGACTTACCAGCGAACTTCGGATCTTTTGACTTTTGGAAATCCTTGATGATTTCTCCAGCTGAAGTCTTCTTTGTCAGAACTTCTTTCAGAGTCTTCTTTGTCTTAGAGCAATCAGCCATTTCGTGCACCGGACAATAAACACTTTCGGCTGTCATATTACATTTTGCAGCTTCATTTACGCTTTCTGAATCTTTGATATTTTTGCGACCATGTTTTGTTTCTTTAGCAAGAGCAGGTTTGATGTTCGTAGCCTGATATACATCGTCGCCGTTACCAACGCGATCTGAATGCTTCTCAGTCTTGTGTAGTTTTACGAATTCTTGTTCGTTCGGAGCCTTCGGAGCGTAATCAACACCAGGATCTTTGCCAGTTGATCCCGGTACGACCTTGGAGGCTTTTACGCCGTTTAGGATATTTTTAAGCGTCTTCGCCATCTTCCTGGTCCTCTACTTCTTCTGTTTCGAAATCTTCTTCAGTTTCATCGGAACGGTTTCCGAACATGTTCATCGCGATTTCTTGTTTCTTACCTTCAATCGCCGAAGCAACTCTATCCTGAAGAATAGCCTTGAAAGCGTCTTCGAAATCGATAGGCTTCTGATTAGAACTGAACTTGATAAGATCTGCTACCCGAGCTTCAATTTCCGTCATGTCTATAATCCTTATTTATTTCTTGCCAAAATTTGCACTGCTGACCTATATTTAGATTCGTCCTGTATAGAACGTTTATCTTTTTTTCCTAAAAGATCAACTGTTGCTTCGGCTTCTCTGATTTTTTTAGTTTGTGCATCATCTTCTGGGGGAGCTCCTGAATCTACACTGCCCTCCGGAGGTTGTTCGCCGTCGGTCGATGATGAATCAATCATTCCATCCATAGGAGAAGGAGGATTCCAACGAGGATCATCCTGCTCTTCATCAATCTGTTTGTCTTGTTCTTCAATATCGTCATCTGACTGCTGAAGAATGTTCTTGCGCGCCCACTCATGCGAGTAGTACTTACCAAGTAGACCACCCTGATCCATAGTCATCATGAGCTGAGCACGATTCTGAATCATTTCGGCATTCTTCAGCTCAGTGAAGTAGTTGTCCTTGGCGAAGTCGAATCCGATATCCGGAGCAATATTCTGCCAATCTTCAATTGACATAATACCTTTCAGAACCAACTGCTTTTCTAACAGTGAAGTGAACAGAGTGCTGAAACGACCGCGAAGTCTTGAGATGAACTTAGAGAACTTCAGTTCGTCTCTTGTAACTTCTGTTGCTCTACCAAGAGAGAACAGAGCATCAGAATTGAGACGGTTCACAGGCACGTTTAGAGTTTGATACATCTTTTTCTGGAAGTAAAGAACGTCATCCATTTGACCGAGGGTTTGACCACCTGGTAATGTAGTCACTTCCGTACCACGTCCGCCTTCTCTACGAGGCAGCCAGTAGTCTTCAAGCATTGTCATGAACTTTCTGTCGTCGCGAACTTCACCAGTTGCGCCGTCGTAAATCAAACGATTTTTGTGCTTGACCATAATGTCGCGAACATACTGCTCAGCTTTCATTTTAGGCAAGTTACCAACGTCGATGTACCAGATACGACGCTCGGGAGCGCGTGCGAGGCGGTAGATGACTAGAGCATCTTCAAGAGTACGAAGCTGATTGAGTGCTTTGATTGCTTTGTGAAGATATGAGAGAACCATTGTTCCCTGAGTATCAGACAATCCAGATGTAATATACACAACTGAGTCTTTAGCAATCTTCATACCAGTTGTAGAAGGACCAACTACCTTATTACCGTAGTTGAAACCCTTGTCATTGAAAATGAAGTATTCGTTCTGAACCTTGGGAACAACAGCCTCGTGACCGTCTCCACCAGGAACTTTTCTTTTTGCTACTTCACGAACTTTACGGATTTTTCTAGGATCAACGTATCTGACTTCCTTGATACCAGCGCTTACGTTCTTTTCGTCAATAACAACATGGTAATACAATCTACCATCGATGTACCAGCGACGAAAAATCTCGTATGATCTTGATTGGAAATCTAAGATGTTCAGAACGTTTTTAAATTCGTCCCGAATGGCTTTTTTAACCTTGTCTGTGACTTCAAGGTTGTCGAGAACGATACTGACGATATTTTGTTCATCTATTGAAATTGATTCGTTAACAATTTCATCTACAGCCGAATCAATTTCAGGCTGTAGAGACATTTCTCTGTATTTGGTTACTAACTCGGCTTCGGTTCTTACCGTTCCGTCTAGGTCAATATAAGTCCCATAAGCACCACCAGCAGCAACAATAACTGCTCCGTCATCTGCTTCTTTCGGAGCAAAAGACGGAGCTGTATCAACAGGAACTTTACGTTGGAATTCGAATCCGAATAGTTTCATTTATTTTATTTTTCCAAAAATGGAGAGGAGTAATCCCCTCTCCTTCACAATATATATTATTTTACGATCAGCCGCCAGGCTCGCCGGTGTCGATAGCAGCACCAGTTCCACCAAACTGAATCGGAATCCAATAATCGTAAGAGAATGTTACATCGAACGTCTGAATAGCGTTTGTGTTATCCCAGTCCAGAGCCATATTAGAAACGGTTGTCGGAAAAATACCAACAAACTGATAAGATCTAATAGCGGTGCCGTCCTTAGAGAACTGTGTTACATAAGCATCTGTATTCTTGTAACTGTTTGCCGCAAGAAGCTTTACGTTTCCGACAAACTGATTGATCTGATTTGACCAATCTTCAAACATATTTCTTACTAGATAATCTTCATCATTCATAACCGTGACGGACCAATCGGCGAAAGTACGATCGCCAGCCAACTTAATCTGACGACCAAAATACGGAACGTTTACTGGATCGATAGTTGCTGCCGGAACTTCGGAAGCGCGACAAGTAAAAACAAACTTATCGATTGTCGCTTGATCTTCGCCGATATTTGGATTGATCTGAACTTGAAAAAGGCTTGGTCTTGCGCCACCTAACGTAAGACCGCGACTTTTGAAGTCATTGATATTAAAAGCCATGTTCGTTACTCCTGTTTTTCTTTATTTATTAGAACTGACCGATGATTGTTGAGAACTGAACGCCAGTTCGAACAGCCACGAAATTCAGCTGAATAAAGTTGATTGAACGATTTGGCTTGATGTAAATATCACCCCAGAACTCATTGCGATCAATTCTTTCTGCTGTGTTATTTGTGGAGTCGCAAACAACCAGGAAGTCAGTTATACCACGACGAGCCTGAACGTCGCGCAGATAAGGAACGACTAGGTTTTTAAACTGCGATCTTGTAAATTCATCGTTGAACTCAAATAGAGAGAATCTTGAAGCATTGGAGATTGCTTTTTCGAGCGTGATGAATAGGCGACGAACATTGATACGATCGAATGCAGAAGGCTTCTTTGTTCCAGTCTTATCACCGAACAGAACTGTTCCCTGACCTGGGAATGTTACAATCGGATTGATCGAGTTTTTGTAAAGGAGATCTCTTTCGAGCTTTACTGGATTATAACGAAGCTTTACAATGTTTTTAATCTGACCGCGATTGAAACCGGCTGGAGAAAACCAAGCATCGTTTGTTGCTTCTGTTCTTGCTGCAAGACCAGCGATATCGCCGTTCAGAGGAACATAACGATAAACGTCGTTATAACGATCGTACATATACTTGTAACTTGAGTCGTAAACAGCGTATGTAGAATCAGAAAGAGCGCCAAACCAGTTAACAAGTGAATTAGCTTCTGCACCGACATTGTTTTTTACAAGATTGTCATCTGGAGAAATGAACGCGACACAGTCTTTACGAGCTTCGGCGATATTCTGAATCAGATAATTCGCAAGCTGAAAGTTATTTACAGTCTGACCATTTACAGTTGTAGAACCGCCAGTTGGTTTACCCTGCAACAGTAGAGCAATATCGACTGTCTCTGTAGATTTATAAAGATCATACGCAGAAGCAAGAATGTTTAGAGGGGCTGTTGATTCTGTATAACCATCAGTTCCACCAGCGAACGATAGAGACAGAGGAGACATGTTAGATGAATTTGCGATATTTAGAGCAACATTTGAAACAGCACCGGTACGATCGTTAGCCCACCATACGTAAACAGAACCATCGTTGATTACTGTTTTATAGTAAAGTGAAGCGCCTGCCTGAGACTTAGCATCTGTGGCGCGAGAAACGTTTTCAAAAACTTCTAGAACTGCATTAGGAATTCCAGTGAACATACCGTCTTGGTCAACAACCACTACGTGCATAGTATCAACGGCTGAAGTGTTACCGAAGTTTGTATTATAGTAAGAAGATACAGGAGCTCCATCGACTCTGTCGAAGAATTCCCAGTTTCTTGTTACGTTAATAACAGAAGTGTTACCGTTTGTTGTCGTATTAGCGACGTAATCAGTTGAAAGCTTATAACCGCCATCGAAACTTACAGAGAATGTTGATACCGAAGCGTTAGCAGTAACCGAACCAACAGAAGTAACTTTCAGATACTGAGTTCCGATAGAACTGTTTCCTACAGTTACAGCATCACCGACTATTAAACCATTCGCGATTGTATTTGCATAAGTGTTAGCTGCGCCAACAACGCCATCAGAAGTGAACGAGAAAGTACCTGTGTTCGAACCAATGCTTAAAGAGAAAGAACCAGTAATCGTGTTACTTGTTACGTTTCCAACAAGAGCGAGGTTTGAGCTGTATGCGTTAACGCTGTCGCAAACCGAGATCTTCAGCGATGTTCCAAGATAACCAGGATACTTTGCGATATAAACTGCATTTGAAGAAGTGTTACCATCACGAACGTTTAGATAATCATTTCTGTTCTTTACAACGTTAGCCGCTACGTTTGCTACGTTCGTATTTGCAATCGCGTTAAACGCGCCTTGAGCAGCATTTGAGCTAGTCGTATTGGCAGCACGAACTACGTAAAGAGAAGAACCGTAACCAAGAAAGTTAGCGGCAGTGAAAAAAGTCTCGTAGTTGTTTGATGTTGGTTTACCGAATGTGTTAACGAGAACGTTTTCATCGGTTACCAAAAATCTTTCGCCAACCGGACCCCAGCGAAAAATGCCGGCAACTGCACCGGTTGAAGTGGCTACGCCTGGAACAACTGTAGTAAGGTCGACCTCAGTTACGTTTACGCCAGGACTTATTTGATATGCCATTTGTTATCTCCTTTCGAAAGTATATAATAATCGAGCGTTTCAAACTTATTTATAAAAACCCATGTTCTGGCTCGTCGTTCATCCATCCTCTAATAGTCGGAGCCTCGACTATTTCAGCATGAGTCATACCATTATCAACAAATCCAAACGGAGTAAGATCCTGTGAAATTTCTTCATCTGTTTTTTCGCGGAGCCTCGCGAGTGTATTTATAGAAGTAAGCTCCTTGAAATACATCTGATCCGAAAGCCAAGCGAACAGAACCAACCCCATGACCATGTCATCGTGTTTACCAGACTCTGCTTCGTAGGACAATCCTTTTCTAGAAAAAGTAGAGAGTTCGCTAATAGTTTCAAAATCATTTATTACAAACTGATTTTGTTCGATGAGAAGCTTCAAGATTGAACAACCGACAGATTTTACTGATTTTGTTGTTCTGATACCTTTGTCGATATTACCGCCGAAACCTGAAGTGATTCTCTTGCCGCTTCTGCCAGCTGATTCTGTGAACAGAACGTTATCGTATTCAAAATCATAATGTAATGAATTTGCTACCTGACCACCCATGTTATTGATTTCAACAAGAACAACAGCGCTGTTATACGATTTGCAAACTCTGAAAACAATCTCAGCATAGTCAATTGGCGACACTAGATTGTTACGGTAAGTGCAGACCTGTTTGTAAGGCATAGAATGAACGTCTATTATACTGAATGCCGAGTAGTCTAAACCTTTGCCCTCTGAAACGTCGACGATACAGACGTAAGGGTGATCTTTCACAGGCTGTTCAAATAACTGCAATCCATCGTTTTTATGCATTGGTATTTGGTATACGAGCTCTTTTAGTTTCCAACCAGCGATAAGAGTACCAGAGCTACCTTGAAATTCTACACAGTACTCTTGATCGAACTTTTCTGTATCAAAATTCAATGCTGAAAGAGCGTCTTTTCTCCAGGCTTCATCTCTTCCTGGAACGTCATGCCACATTACTTTGATTGGCTTGTAGTTACTTTTACCTTCGGCTGCGTTCTGCCATATTTTGTAGAAATGATTCAGACCATTTGGAGTTGATACCAAAACGATCTTTGATTCTGTACCAGATGAAATAGTTGGGTAAACGGATGTAAAAAATTCGTCCCAGTTCTCTATGAACGCAGCTTCGTCGATAAACAATAGGTTGATAGAGTAACCACGAATGTTATTAGAAGAAGTAGCAGCTGCGATTACTCGGCTGTTGTTTTCTAACTCGAACGATCCTTTGTTCCATTCTTTTACTCCCTGTTGAAGCCACTTAGGAAGATATTGATACGCCAGCTGAATACGCCCAAGGATTTCACGTGCCGTATCGCCTTTATTTGCAAGTAGAGCGACGGTCTTATCGGCATGGAAAATAATATACCAAAGAATGAATCCGCAAGTTGTAGTCGACTTACCAGCCTGTCTAGCCGTCGCGATAACGGTGTATCTTTCTTCCGCCATCGTTCTGAGCATTTGTTCTTGATACGGATAAGGAACGAAGTTAACTAGACCACGATCGATGTTAATGATCTTCATGTAAGTTGTAACGAAGTACACAACATCGTTTTTACATTTCATGTATTCTTGAACTAAATCCGGAGACCAGTTTACAGAAACTCCGCTGCGTTTTAGATTTGGATTACCAAGGTAACTTTTGAAGTTGTTAATCTCATTCACTTTTTCATGCCCTCAATCATCTTTTGTAGTTCTGAGGTTGAACCTACGAACAGATTGTTCGTCACGTGTTTTTTCGCTTCTTCGTCCTGAGGAACGTCTGCCTTGTCAATTGTTCTGATTTGTTGCTGTATGTCAAGCAACTGTTTAGATGCGTTGGTTACAGTGTCCATGAGTTTAGCGAGGACCTCGAACGCTCTGGGATTTTGTGACTGATCTGCGATTGTTGCAAGCTTTGCAATAGCGTCAGTACCATTTTCTATAACCTCGCGAACGTTCGCGCGCGCGAAAGTGAAGTCTTCTTTGGCAGAATCATTCTTTGCTGTGTTAACAATAGTAGAAATTGATTTACTATAGTCTGGCGGAACGATTGGTCCCAAATTCAATGCCCTATCGATTGGGCTTTCATCATCATTATTGTCCATAGTCCCGTTCCGTGATGTTAGTTACGTAGCCATAATCATCAGTTGCAACAATATTAGCAACTGGTATCGAAAGGCTAGAGTTAGAGGTTGGTTTACCGTTCGCAGTCAATCCTGGCTGAACCTGGATGTATGATACAACCGGATTCGATGTATTGGCGACAATATCGTCTTTTACAACAAAGAATTCTGTGTTGGCGAATTTGATAACTTTTGTTTTCTTGACCGGTCCATACAGATAACCCTTCAACGTAAAATCTAGATTCCAAACCATCGATCTGCGTTCTTTGAAATCGCCTTCGTATACGTCTTCAAGATTAACTCTATTCAGAACGACCGGTATGTCCATGGTCACATTCATCTCAGGAATAAGATGAACAGTAGTTGTCCAGTCTGGTGTGAAGTAAGGTAGAATCTGCTCTACGATTTTGTTACCATCTTCGGCATTCTTTACAAGGATGCTAAGCTGGAAGTTGATGTTGTAGGGAACCGGCATGTACTGATATTTGTTCTTCGACTTATCATCCGGGTCTACTACTGCAATGCGGTTGATCGTTTGGAGTTTTCTAGAACCATCATAGTCGAAACCAGTCATTTCGAACGCCATCATCGGCAATGGATACGTTGCTGTTGGGCGATCAATATTCGGATCCTGGACTACACGAGTTAGCATTTTGTCTTTTGGTCCGTATGTAATCGGAACTCTTTCAACAAGAGTCACGTTACCATTTTTATCTGTTCTGCTGATGTAGATACCGTTGAACAAAGTCCCAAACAGAATGATGTATTTGCGTATTGTTGAGAAGTAGAATGGAGTTGATGAGAACATCACAGATTTCCTTCTGAGAAAGGATCTTTTTCGGTAAAGTCGATGAAATCATCTGATCCTAGTGGGAAGTTATCAGTTCCATACTGAATCGTATCGTTTTCGGATGCTGGATTGATAGTTTCGGGTTTGTAACCCTCTACAACCAGATAGTTACTATTTTCGTCGGTCAGATTGACACCCTCTTCATCCATAATAGCGTAATCAAGAATGTTGATGGAGTAGTTTTTCTGAATGGAGTCGATCTCATCAACTCCAGTGTTGAACTGTTCGTTACTGTATTCGAAGAGCTCGCAAGTCAGTTCCCAAGTCTGCAAAGCACCGAACTGATAGAACATCTCAAACTTATTGACGAACTTGATCTGGAAACATTTGCGATTCAGTGGGAAGTAAATCAGATCGCCTTCGTTCGGTCTTACCTGATCAGTTACAATAGCAACTTCCTGGTTGAACGTTCTCTGGGCAATGCTGAATACAACCTGATCACGAATCTGCAAGCCGAACTTAGACATGAAGTTACCATCGCCAGTAAACCCATCAACCGATTTGATGTAGAGCTCTACCATGATAGCATGATTGTATTGTGATGAATCGTCTTCGCCGATGAGCTTATCGTAGTTTGTAATAACACGGGGAATGTATAGCATATCTTCTCCGTAAATACGGATAGCTTCGATGATCAGATCCTCGTAAAGGCTCTGTTCGCCTGTAGATGAGAAGTTATTGAAAGTAAAAGTTAGTCGCCATTGACAATTCCCTCCTTTTTCTTAGCCCAAGCGGCTTTAGATCTTATAGATTGCAATTCTCTATAGTTTTCGGGTCTTCTTGACGCGCTAATTTTACCTGCTTTAGAAGCAATTTCTTTAGTGTTGGGATTAACAAGTTTAGATTCGCTCATTTTCTTTTTTGATATATCCGTATGTTTACTACCTATTCTGGAAGCAATAACGGCTGCAGCATGTTCAGGAGAATTTTTCGAAGCTTTTCTACCTGCTCGTAATGCCGCAATATGTTCTGGCGTTCTTTTTCTTTTTTTTCCTGCAATACTCATATTGATTTTATGTTCTTCTGATATGGAATCTTTGGTCCAACCGTCAAAATAAAAACCGTCATTGTTATGCCTGTTGTAAAATCCCTCGTTTAGTTTAGCGTCAACAGATTGAAGAATTTTAGCTTCCAATTTTCTTATGTCCGCATGTTTTCCTCTAGCAACGATCTGTCTCGAGAAATCTTGAGGTCTGCGATTATACTCTTCCATCATGTATTTACTAGAACAAACGTAACCGTCATCCGTCGAACCTTTATGAGATCCGACATACAACTTGTTATTAACTTTATCGGTCCAACAGTACACGAAAGCTTCCATTAGGCTGCTCCAACAAAACCGAGAACGGTTTGTAGTAAAGGAACAGAAACGGCAAGACCGAATAAAATTCCGATCATATCTGTAACCGGGAGTGAATAACTGGTGATCATCTCGCGTTCTAGCTCTCCACGCTCACGTATGGCATCATCGTAGATTTTCTGACCATTGAACTGAATACCACCAGGAAGCTGCATTCCAATGAACTTAGAAAGATTTGCGCCCCACTGCTGTTTGATCAAGCAAGTAGCATAGCGAAGAAGCCAACGATCTTTCCATACGTCGGGAAATAATGCCGGATCGACAATCTGATAAGCTTCTACAATGATGTAGTCTCCGGTGTTTACGATGTTCCAGTCCATATCAATGTAAAGGCGATTGATGTTTCTGTTATAACGAATAGGCTGCTGACCGACGAGCATCTGTTCTAGGAACTGAACGTGAGTCAGCGCCATGTAGTAAGGAACCATTGATACAGAAGTAAGAGTGTAAAGATCGTTCAGAGCGATCTGATAACGAATGTTGAACAGGTTGTTGGTGTTCAATGCTTGACCGATCGGAAACAGATTGACAGCACCAATGATGTTCTCGGGCATAGTGATGTATCTGTTTGTCTTGTCAGTATCCGTGATCTGATATTTGTAGAAAGTTCTTTCGGATCCATCGAAGTGATAATCCCAGTAATACTTTAATGCTTCATCAATACGATCATCAACTTGATCATCATCCACATTGATTTCGATTACGGGTTTACCAAGAGTTCTTAGGCAATACTCTTTAAACTGATCTTTTGTTGTAGGTGTTGCCATAAGAATTATCCTTGTTATTTAAAGATACAACTATTTATAATCAATCAGATATCGAACTCATAACGATAAGCAACCGGTTCAATACCAAGCTTTTTATACATATCAATTGTTGATTGAACTGTTAACATCACATTATCTGTTATACGTTTCACGCCTTGTTCTTTTAATTCTTTGTATGCCATTTCGCGCGTTATAACACGTAGACCCCTTTTTCTGTAATCTGGTTTAACATAAGTAAACAATGATTCGTAAAATTCGGGCGTTATAGGATAATAAACTCTTATTCCTACTGGAACATCATCAACTTTAATGAAGTAAAAAACTCCTTTTAACCTATTGATAGGAGGAGTCTCGCGAGCAAGAGAACCTAGCGCAATCAATTCCACCCAAGCGGCATCCCACATTTCTGTAAAAATTTTATTTTTTTCAAAATTTTGTTCATTAACGGTTCTTAGATCTAATTTTTCAAGCGTAATATTATCTGTCATTTGAACCTCCATTTACTTCTTTGCGACTGTTGGGATTGATTCTTCTCTAATTTGCGGTACTGATTGCTTAATGTTTCTAATCTGACCCCATAAATCTTGTCTATCTTCTGGTAGTTGATAATCATCATCAATAGCAGTAATCTTGTAAGGGAGTGCTCCTGTAGCGGTTTCTAATGCAATAGCAAAGAATGGAAGATGATCCGAGTAAGCTGCATCACAAGACAATTTAAAATATTCGCCTTCAAGAAACATACAAGAACCTTTACATACCTGTAATAGAGGACACCTGGCGCAATCATCTCTGAACTTCCAGTGCGTTGATGTATTCAACTTAACATTAGCTAATTGATTAACATGCCCAATTCTATGAGACTTGCCATTTGGAGCTTTCGAAACAGCCGTGACATTCTGACAAGTGAGCACATTGCCCTGAAGATCAACAGCCATGGTATCTTCTTGATCCATTCCACACTTTTGACCTAGAGTATCGGCTGATCTATAGTTACCCCAACTATTAAGCCATTCTTGAACTCTTTGTTTGACAATGATGAATCGATTAATATCATTATTACGAATCGCCATCAAAGTGGTCATTCTATGACCTACGTGTTCTTCATCACCTTGTGGCACATTTTTCTTACCACCCTCATCATATACATCGATGAATCCGCCTTCACCGATCATGAAATTGCTCTGTTGGTTTAAATTAAACAGATCCTCGAAAAATGTCTGAATACTAGCCCGATCCATGTTTTCGCGATGCACCATTGAATTGATGCTAATTCTACCTTCAGGAAGGAACCGATTGAACAGCTTAAATAGAATCTTTCTTTGGACCGGATCTTCGAACGGATCTGGACCTCTTACGTTCTGACCTGGACCATCGTGAGATACAGCCATACTAAAACCCATGTCATACAGCCAGTCGATGATCTCTTCTGTGATCAAAGAGCCGTTAGTAATGACCGAGAATCTTGTCTTTGGATATTTTTCTCGAAGACGCTCAGCCAACGGCTTCATGACTTTCCAGTAAACGAATGGTTCACCACCCCAAAATTCAATCTTCTCGGGCGGAATTTTAAGCCAAGTGTCCATGTTATCGATGAACTTATCCATCAACTTCGTATTGGAGTGATCGATGTTTGGAACGAATCTCTGCGAACAATATTCGCAAGAGTAGTTACAAGACAGACCCATCTGAATCTTCAGAAGCTTAATGTCTGATTTACTGCCTGGGGTGTCGACCGAGATAGCCTTTACGATATTATTCGACTTTTGCGACCAGACTGGCTTAATATTAACCAGTTTATTTTTGTTATCAAAAATCTCGGAAGTCATGTTATCATAGATGTAACTTACCTGATCAATTCTTTCAATACCGGTATCGTTGTAAACTGGCTTCGTGCAGTTAAGTAAAAACCTCATTATATAATCCTTTTCATTAAATTATTTACCACATTGACAATCACAATTACAATTACAATTGTTTTGAACACATTGTGAAGCATTGCAATTATAGGGACCACAATTTCCATCATTACAATTATTCTGTAACGCATAACCACCGCAATTGATACAATTAACATTTCCTGCATAAACACAATTTTGACAATTTTGTGGGTAATCGTAGCAATTGCAGTTGAAAGTACAATTGCCGTTGTTACAGTTGCCTTCGTTGGTCTTGTTGATATAAGCTTTACCGTAATAGTTACTCATGGCATAAGATTGTTGACCAGGTCTGGTGTTATTATAAACATAAGCCATATCGATGATTGTACCACTGGCACCACCGCCATTGATTTCAACGTGAATATCATTTAAGCTTAAAGGACCACTGCCCGGTAACGTCATGTTAAATTCTCTTTTCTAGTTCTTCAACTTTAGCGGAAAGCTCTTTGATGGCTTCAATTAACAACGGCACAATCTTTTCATACTGAACTGTTTTATAGTTTTCACCTGATTTAGAGACATATGTTGTACCCTCATCTATATATTCTCTGTCAAATGGAGCCATCTGCACTGCTTCAGGAAGAACTGCTTCGATTTCATGAGCAATAACGCCAACTTGTTTGCTTTGATCTTTATAACCAAGACTTGCGGCAATATCATTGCTATTGAATGTCACACCACGAATTGCTTTGACTTTATTCAAAGCATCTGGTATTAGAGTGATATTGGTTTTTAATCTTATATCAGAGTAATAAGCAATAATATTGCCTGAAGTATGGGTTTCACCGGATGTATATGTTGATTGATTTAAAACAATGTGGGCACCATCCCAATACATACCTACGGCGCCATCATTACGCATATAATAT
>Ga0214921_10004335_pt1 | contig 20926 bp, 17 predicted proteins | sample LL1505_MetaG_FD_177992 | JGI IMG/M metagenome (GOLD analysis project Ga0214921, IMG submission 177992) | Freshwater microbial communities from Lake Lanier, Atlanta, Georgia, United States - LL-1505 | ecosystem: Environmental > Aquatic > Freshwater > Lake | place: USA: Georgia | collected...
TGTGGGCCTGTAATAAAAACAAAACCGCCCAAAGCAATTAAAATCCCGATCCAAGCTTTTGGGCATCGCCACCGAGCTGCAACAAAAAAATGACTCAGTAAAACAGTAATTTGGATGACAACACTATATTTAGAAATCAGTGCAAGACCCATCATCAATCCAAAAAAGGTCCACCAGGCATAGTATGTATTTTGAAAACTATTATTTCTTTCTTGTTCCCAAGCTCTGAAATAGAAATAATACATGGCGGCAATTGACCATAATTGCATTGCATTGTGGTTATAGTCTCCACCTCGAATGGTGTAGTAAATCAATGGAGACGTAACCAAAACAGCCAAAATTCCAAAGTCTTGGGGTCTAGCAACTTGGGCTTGCATGGCTATGCGCACATATAACTGATAAGAAATCAACTGTGCTGATGCAACGCAAATCAAGCCCAGCGCATAGGGAAGCCAGGCCACCTTACCAAAAATCATTGTTAATGGATACAGCACCCAAGTCGGCAGTGGTGGGTGTTTTTGGTAGCCGATTTCGAAACTATTCGCCCAGACCAACTCTTCCATGTTGTCCCATTCAGGAGCCTGGCGGAAAATCATAAAAGTACAAAACCAAACAATGCCAATTACTAAACAAATTGGAACGATGGGTATTTGCTTATGATACGAACGACTAAGAAGATGTGAGGTCAAAAAGTTTGTTCTTTAATTAAGTATGATTTGTTCTCTGATTATAAAATTACAGTTAAACTTTAGGTATGTCTACTCTTGTAAATCGACCTAACAATTTCAGTTTATCTATTGTTGTCCCCGCTTACAACGAATCCTCGAATTTGACTCAGTTTGTTGAGGCTTTAAAACTGGCACTAGTCGCTATTACACCACGATATGAAATATTAATTATCAATGATGGGAGTAAAGACAATACCCATGAAATTGCCGATGAATTAGCAAATCATCCAGGTGTTCGATATCTAGAGTTTTCTAGAAACTTTGGTAAAGAAGCCGCTCTTTCCTGCGGAATTGATTACGCAAGGGGTGATGCTGTGTTGTTGATCGATGCGGACTTTCAGCACCCTCTTTCCAAGCTTGAAGAAATGTCACAATTATGGCTTACTGGTTATGACATGGTTTATGGTGTCATTGTTGATCGCCACAACGAGGCTTTTTTAAAACGTATGGGCACGCGCTTCTTTTACTCGATCATGAGCGCTGGAGCTGATGTTCCAATTCCCGAAAATGCGGGTGACTTTCGGTGGTTGGACAAAAAGGTGGTTGAAGCTATCAGAGCATTGCCAGAGCGTAATCGTTTTATGAAGGGGCTTTATGCCTGGGTAGGATTTAAATCGATTGCTATACCTTTTGTACCAGCGGATCGCCTGAGTGGTACTTCTAGCTTTCGCTTAAGAAATTTAATTAAACTGGCTTTATCTGGCCTAACTTCTTTTAGCACTCTACCACTTCGAGTTTGGACCATTGTGGGTGTATTGATATCTTTGGCAGCAATTACTTATGGTATTTACGTAATATTCGATACATTAATCAATGGCAATCCGACTAGTGGATGGCCAACCATTACTGTTGCTCTGATGTTATTTTCTGGGGTACAACTACTCTCCATCGGTATTTTAGGTGAATACATTGGACGTATCTTTACAGAGGTCAAGCAAAGACCTTTGTACCTTATTTCCAAAGACCATGACAATAGTCAGCTTGATCGATAAATTACCTCAAAGTATTAAATTTGTAATCATTGGTGGGATTGCTGCCTGCGTGCACTTTTTGGTTGTTATTCTTTTTGTTGAGTTGCTCAATCTCAATCCATTAATTGCCAATATCATCGCATTCCTAGTTGCCTTTTGCTTTAGCTTTAGTGGACAAAGATTATTTACTTTTGCAAGTAGTAATAAATCGATCAAAGAATCTTTGTTGCCTTATTTTTTAATTTCTCTGACCAGCTTTATTTGCAATGAGTTGTTATTAAGCTTTGCCATTTATGTGTTGAACTTTCCCTATCAAATTGCACTTTTTAGTGTTTTAATCATCGTTGCCATTGGTACTTATTTCGGTAGTAAACGTTGGGCATTTGCTAAATCTTAAAATGAAAATCTCAATCTGTGCAGATGATATTGGTCAAGATCCTGCGATCACTCAGGGGTGTTTGCATTTATTTGAATTAAAGCGGATAAGCCATATTAGTGTTTTATCTGAAAGCCCCTACGTTGCACAAGATGCTCCGTCTATTACCTTAGCAAGAAACCAAGGGCTTCAGGTAGGCTTGCACTTTAATCTAACACTGCCATTTGGAAACCCATCCTTAAAGATGCCGTTAAATCAATTGATTTTGATGAGCCATCTTCGATTGTTGCCTATTGAGAAAATTTTTCAATCTATCGAATCACAGTTAAAAATGTTTGAAGATATTTTTCAATTTAAACCTGACTTCATCGATGGTCACCAACATGTTCATCAATTTCCACAAATCAGAGAGGTATTAATTAGTCAAGTACTTCATCATTACGCGGATGAGTTGCCTTGGATTAGATCGACCGTATTACCAAGTAATACATATCAATTACCATATGCATTTAAATGTCATCTGCTTAATTTTTTGGGTGGGTCTACTTTTTTACATCTTTTAAAACAAAATCATATTTCTTGTAATAATGGGTTTTTAGGTGTCTATGACTTTAACGCACTAGATATGAGCTCGTATCGGGCCCTCATGCTGCAATGGTTGTCTTTAGCGCAAGAGGGTAATCTCTTGATGTGCCATCCAGCGAATCAGGGGGTTGAAAATGATGAAATTGGTAAACAACGCCCGATTGAATTTAACTATTTAGCATCTAATCAGTTTTTGGATGATTTAAATCAAAATGATTGCAAGATTTTTTGAAGCGGCATGACTTGGTTTAAGAATGAAAACGCTTTTTCATTTTTCCTTTAATTCTTGCTCGCTTTAAAGGTGATAAATACTCCACAAAAACCTTGCCTATTAAATGATCCATTTCATGTTGAATACAAACGGATAATATACCTTCAGCATTGACCTCAAAGAAGTCACCTTTCATATTTTGCGCTCTAACCTTTACTCGATCAGGTCGAATTACTTCATCAAAATACTCGGGCACAGATAAACATCCTTCACGCCAACTTTTTTTCTCTTCACTAGCCCAAATAACCTCAGGATTAATAAAAACCTGAAGTTCGTCTCGACTATCTGAGATATCAATCACAATAATATTTTCTAGAATATTCACTTGTGTTGCTGCTAAACCAATCCCAGGAGCCTCGTACATCGTTTCGGCCATATCAGCAACTTTTGACTCTAGTTGTGCGTCAAATTGAATAACTTTTTTGGCGATTTTATGTAATCGCGGGTCCGGATAACAAAGGATTTCTAATTGAGCCATGTAGGAAATTATTCTTATTTTTACGTTCTATAAATATTCTAATGAATGTTTAAGTGAATATGTAAAGCACTTCTAAGACTATATTATACTTTTTTATTTAAATAAACTCATTATAAAACAGCAACTTATATAATTATAAGTGTATTTATTAGATTCTTGTGTTTAAAATTCAACACGAAATCTTTTTCTTCGGGTAATAATAAAAAAAGAAAATCATAAATAAGGTAAAAATAGTGGCAAAAAAACCAGCCTCATTAAATCAGGATTCAAGTGCTCATAAAACACTTGTTATTGCAGAAAAGCCTTCTGTGGCCTCCGATATTGCTAAAGCATTGGGTGGTTTCACAAAGCATGATGACTTTTTTGAAAGAGATGATTTTATTATTTCCTCTGCTGTTGGTCATTTATTAGAAATTGCTGCACCTGAAGAGTTTGAAGTTAAACGTGGAAAATGGTCATTTAATAATTTGCCTGTGATTCCGCCTCGTTTTGAGCTAAGACCTATTGTTAAAACCGAGAGTAGGTTGAAGGTTTTACAAAAATTAATTAAAAGAAAAGATGTCTCCAAATTAATAAATGCCTGTGATGCTGGTCGTGAAGGTGAGCTTATTTTTCGCTTAATCGCTCAACAAGCAAAAGCAACTCAACCGATTGAGCGTTTATGGCTGCAGTCAATGACTCCAAACTCGATTAGAGATGGCTTTGCAAAACTTCGCTCTGATCAAGATATGATGCCTTTGTCTGATGCGGCAAGATGCCGCTCTGAAGCTGATTGGCTTGTTGGGATTAATGGCACGCGCGCTATGACTGCTTTTAATAGTAAAAGTGGTGGATTTTTCTTAACAACAGTTGGTCGAGTCCAAACACCTACATTATCAATTGTTGTAGAGCGTGAAGAATTAATTAGACGCTTCATTTCACGTGATTATTGGGAAGTAAAAGCTGAATTTATTTCTGCAAAAGGTGTTTATGAGGGTCGATGGTTTGATCCTGAGTTTAAAAAATCATCCTCTAAAGAATCGAACGATCCTGAACTTCGTGAAAGCAGAATGTGGAGCGAAGCACAAGCACAAAGCATTGTCGTAGCTTGTCAAAATAAATCCGGTTCAGTGCAAGAGGAATCAAAACCTTCTAGTCAACAAGCTCCTCAACTATTTGACTTAACTAGTTTACAAAGAGAAGCTAATGCCCGCTTTGGCTTTTCTGCCAAAAACACTCTCGGTTTAGCGCAAGCACTTTATGAGCGCCATAAGATTCTTACATACCCAAGAACTGACTCACGTGCTTTACCTGAGGACTACATCAGTACTGTTAAAGAAACGATTGAACAGCTTGGGGAATCAGTTCCAAACTATACAGCCTTTGCTCAACAAATAAAAAATAATCAATGGGTAAAACCCAATAAAAAAATATTTGATAACTCAAAAATTTCAGATCACTTTGCAATTATTCCAACTCTACAGGCCCCACCTAAAACACTTTCCGAACCTGAACAAAAGCTTTACGATTTAGTGGTCAGAAGATTTTTAGCAATCTTTTATCCTCCAGCAGAATTTATGTTAACCACTCGAATTACAACGGTTAGTGGCATGAATTTCAAAACTGAAGGTAAAGTGTTGGTTGAACCAGGCTGGCTAGCTGTATATGGCAAATCAAATCAAGATGATAATGAATTAATTGCTGTTGCCAAAGATGAAAAAGTCAAAGTCGACTCTATCAATGTTTATTCTTTAAAAACAAAACCTCCTGCAAGATACTCTGAAGCTACTCTTTTGTCTGCGATGGAAGGTGCTGGTAAGCTTGTTGAAGAAGATGAATTCCGTGAGGCTATGGCTGAAAAGGGTCTTGGTACACCGGCCACCCGTGCATCTATTATTGAGGGCCTTTTATTTGAAAAATACATGGTGCGTGAGGGTCGTGAATTAATACCTACGGCCAAAGCATTTCAATTAATGACTCTGTTACGTGGGCTCGGTATTGAAGAATTAACTCAACCAGCATTAACTGGCGGCTGGGAGTTTCAGCTATCGCAAATGGAAAAAGGACTCATCAAGCGTGAGTCGTTTATGCAAGAAATTGCTCAAATGACGCAACGCATTGTGAAGCGCGCCAAGGAGTTTGATAGTGATACGATTCCAGGTGATTACATTACACTTTCTACCCCATGTCCCCATTGTGGTGGTCCTGTAAAAGAAAACTATCGACGTTTTGCATGTGAAAAGTGTGGTTTTTCTATTAGCAAAATTCCGGGTGGTAAGGCTCTTGAATACGAAGAAGCAGAGGAATTACTTCGAAATAAGAGTGTTGGTCCCCTGCAGGGTTTTAGAAGCAAAATGGGGCGCCCATTTGCTGCAATCATCATATTAAAGCCAATTCCATTAGATGATAAGGATTATCCAAATGCGGGTTACAAACTAGAATTTGATTTTGGTAACAGTGATGAGGATAATCTTGAGCCGGTAGACTTTTCAGCTCAAACTGCACTCGGAGTTTGTCCAAAATGTTCTGGGGCAGTTTATGAAAATGGTATGAAATATATCTGTGAAAATACAGTCGGCCCGAATAAACATTGTGATTTCAATACTGGTAAAGTTATTCTTCAGCAAGAAATTAGTGAAGAACAAGTAAAAAAACTGTTGGCTACTGGAAAAACCGATTTATTAACGAACTTTAAATCACAAAGAACTGGACGTGTTTTTAAAGCTTATTTAGTTCGTCAAGAATCTGGCAAGATTGGTTTCGAGTTTGAAGCGCGAGCTCCTAAACCTCTAGCCAAGAAACGCGCTGGATTAACTGAGGAAGCAACTTCTGCCGAAAGTAAGGTAGAGGCTCCTGTTAAGAAACCAGCTCGTAAACGCTCAGCCCCAGCAAAAAAAGCCTCTACATAAGCTCGAATAAGTGGGGCGGCTAAGGCTGACCACAATACCCCTCGTGAGCCGTAACAGCATGCTACAAACAGTCCTGTATGATACGTCACTGGGCCGATCAAAGGAAGTCGATCTTTTGAAGCACTTCTTATACCGATAAAGGAGGAGATTGGAATCATCTCCTTTCTATGTGAGTGGTCACACCCGATAAGATTTAATCCTTTGATTGCATTTTCATTATCACTTTGACCCCAATGAGTTTGATCTGCGCTATCCTCATCATAACTTGAACCGATTTCCCAGGTCCAATCATGGTTACTAGTTTGTTGAGCTGGTAAGCAATAACCGTCTCCACGAAGAACTGTTTTGGGCAAATAAGGTACTAATTCGCTATCCCCACTTATTTGAAATTTGCTCAATTGACCTCTAACAGGCCTCAGGGGTAAATCTATCTGTAGGCTTTTTAATAATTTTTCAACCTCTAATCCATTTGCTAAAACGAATACTGGTGCTGTACAAATCAAAGTGTCATCTTCAGAATATGCCCACCATACATTCTCAAAATATCTAATTTTGGCAATCTTGTAACTCCAGCATTGAGCTTCTCCATTTATTTCAGCAATTTCTAGCTGGCAAATTTTAGGTAGGCTATAAACAGCGGCTGTTTCATACCATATTCCCGCGCGATCAACATTCGCTTTTAATTTTGCTTCATTTTTAGTAAGTACGTTTATTGTTTGTTGGTCATACTTCATCTCATCAATCAACTCATTAAGATGTAATGATTTGCTTTCGTCTAAATCATCAATAGGCTCATAAGCATTTCTAAATAATTGTGCGGATTGCCATTTTTCGTTTGCAATTTGATTAGCTAATTGTGTAAAACGTTGCAGCTTAGAAAGCTTTTTTCCAACCTGTGGATGCGCCAATGCAGTTTCATGAGCTGAAGTTTCTCTTGCAATACCTTTGTGTTGATCTACAATTGCAACCGATAAGCCGGCTCTCTTAAGCTCACCAGCTATCGAGCAACCAGCGATCCCTGCTCCAATGACTATGACTTGGTGATGCTTGTTTAAGGTATTCTTATTTTTCATCTCTTAAAGATATAATTTATTACTGGTTTACAACGATAGGGTGCAATGCAAGACAAAGTTATTCCTGATGATGCTAACCAATATTTTTCCATTCGAAAAAAACATTTTTTCGTCTGGTTTTTCATATTGGCTATCTGTATTTGTGTTGGCTTAAGGTACCTATTTTTACATGGTTTTTATATTGGCTTTGTCCCCCCCCCAGAACCTGCGCCTCCTTTAAGCCAGGAATTAATCTCTCGATTTAACCAATTAGAAGATAAGTTAAATAAAACCATTAACGATGTGAACGATGTATATAACTTCAAAGAAAAGTTAGAAAAACAGCTGCCCAATAAAAATCAAGACAATAAAGGGGGTAAGTATTTACCTTTATATAAATTTAATTTGGCTAGTGAAGATTATGAGCCCATTAACTCCTTTAAAAAAATTGATGATGCTTTAGATCAGATTAACGAAGAAATACCTTTTTTAAAACAACAAATGGCTTCATCAATTCTTTTCCAAAACAATTTACCTGAAGGTGTCCCTGTAATCGGTAAATATATATTTAGTAGTGGATTTGGTGAGAGGATTGATCCTTTTACCTTACAGCCAGCTTTTCACACTGGTGTTGATATTGCTAGCGAATTAGGTACGCCAGTAGTCGCTGCGGCAAAAGGTAAAGTTACAAAGATCAATCAAAAAGACGACAATACTGGTCATGGCAATTACATTGAAATTTCACATCAAAATAAGGTTACCACTTTATATGGCCACCTTTCAGAGATATTGGTTAAGGAAAACCAAGTTCTTCAAAAAGGTGAAATTATAGGTCTTGTTGGCGATACTGGACGCTCGACAGGCCCTCATCTCCATTTTGAAGTTCAGGTTGACGGAAAAGCTGTGGATCCTATGGCAATCATTTCACCGTTAGCAATGAAACCCAACCCACTTTCACTAAGCTCGATTAATACTGAGATGAAAACGAAGTGTGCGCCACTACTAGCCATTGTTAAAGATGAGACTAGTAGCATATACAAAGATTGCTTAGCCAATAAGGGAAAAAATATTAAAGAATCCTTATTGGCCTCACAAAAAGACAGCCCTATCGCGAATAAACAAGGCCGAATTAAACTCCAAGATAACTGTACTTACGTAGATAAAGAGATGAAGTTACAGACTATTCAATCTGCCAATTGTCAAAATAACCTCACTTCAGAATCAAGCCAATAAGTTCTCTAACTTGGCTTTGGTATCTCTTAATATTGGTGGTAAACCATAGGCAAGTTGATCGAATAACTCATCGTGTAATTTGAGCTCTTCACGCCAAGATTCTTTATCCACAGAAATCACTTGATTAAATTGCTTTTCAGAAAACTCAATACCCCGCCAGTTGATGTCTTGATAATTAGGAGAGTAACCAAAAATATTTTCTTGAGCTTGAGCCGTCTCACTCACACGACCTAACATCCAAGCGAGAACACGCATATTTTCTCCATAACCAGGCCAAACAAATTTACCGTCATCATTTTTTCTAAACCAGTTGACACAAAATATTTTTGGTAAAACCGCATTGGCTTTGGTTAACTTTTCTCCAAGATTTAACCAGTGTTGGAAGTATTCACTCATGTTATAGCCCGCAAAAGGCAACATCGCAAAAGGGTCACGGCGCACAACACCTGTTTTTCCTGTGGCAGCAGCTGTTGTTTCCGACCCCATTGTAGCCGCCATGTAGACACCCTCGATCCAATCTCTCGATTCAGTTACAAGTGGTACTGTAGTTGACCTTCTTCCACCAAAAATGAAGGCATCAATTGGAACGCCTGCAGGATCATTCCATTGTGGATCGCATGCGGGATTATTGATTGCTGCAACCGTAAAACGTGCATTTGGATGAGCGGCTTTTTTTCCTGCAGCACCGTCAGCTGGAGTCCAATCTTTACCCTGCCAATCAATCAAATGAGCAGGTGCTTCTTTAGTCATTCCTTCCCACCAAACATCTCCGTCATCAGTTAATGCAACGTTTGTAAAAATCACATCTTCATTCAATGAAGACATACAGTTCGGGTTAGTAAGTGTATTTGTTCCTGGCGCAACACCAAATAAGCCCGCCTCGGGATTAATGGCAAACAAACGCATCTTACCTGTTGTTGGATCCACTCGTGGTTTAATCCACGCAATATCATCACCAATAGTAGTTACTTTCCAACCCTCAAATCCTGTAGGGGGAATTAACATAGCAAAATTGGTTTTGCCACAAGCCGATGGGAAAGCGGCTGCAACATGATATTTTTTCCCTTCGGGTGAAGTGACTCCCAAAATTAACATGTGTTCCGCATTCCAACCCTCGTCGCGACCCATGACTGAAGCAATGCGTAATGCAAAACATTTTTTGCCTAATAGTGCATTACCACCATATCCCGATCCAAATGACCAAATTTCTCTAGTTTCTGGATAGTGCACAATATATTTTGTTGGGTTACATGGCCAAATGACGTCTTTTTCGCCATTGGTTAAAGGTTTACCTACTGAGTGAACGCAAGGTACAAATTCACCCTCGTTGCCTAAAATGTCGAATACAGCTCTACCCATATGGGTCATGATTTTCATGTTCACAACTACGAATGGGCTATCTGTTAACTCTACGCCAATATGCGCAATGGGAGAACCTAACGGCCCCATTGAAAATGGTACTACGTACATGGTTCTACCACGCATACTTCCAGCCATCAAACCATTCATGGTTTGACGCATCTCGATGGGGTCAATCCAATTATTAGTTGGGCCTGCTTGTTCTTTTTTAGGCCAACAAATAAATGTTCTATCTTCGACGCGAGCGACGTCAGTTGGATCCGAACAAGCCCAGTATGAGTTTTTTCTTTTAGCAGGATTTAACTTTTTCATGGTTCCCGCATCCACCATCTGCTGGCAAAACCGGTCATATTCTTCAGTTGAACCGTCGCACCAGTAAATTTGATCTGGTTTCGTTAATTGGGCTACCTCTTGAACCCAAGCAATTAGTTTTTGATGTTGTATGTAGGAAGGTGTGTTTAAGTTAATTTCAGCTGAATTTATATTAGTTGTCATATAGTTGTTAGGCGGGTTTATTTAAAATAGCTATCATTTTCGCATTTTTTTTAAATTTTTCTTGTTGCACTGCAACCAAACTCATTTAACAAGGTTAAAAACTATGTTTATTTACCTATACAAAATGAACTAAAGATTTTTCCCAATAAGTCATCTGGAAGTAATTTGCCCGTAATTTCACCTAACTCGTCTTGTGCCAAACGTAACTCTTCCGCAAATAACTCTAAACTAGCATTACCGAGAGACAAATATTTTTTTGCTCGTTCAAGATGTTCAAGAGCAGTATTTAGAGCGTCTAGATGCCGTTGTCTTGCTAAGATAACGTTATCCGAGTGTTTTTCCCAACCTAAAATCTGCAAAAGTTTTTCTTTCAAGAGTTCAATACCTTCACCAGTTTTTGCAGATATAAACAATCCAATCTTATCCCCTAGGTCGATCTGATCCTTCTTATTCCATACCTCAATTAAATGTGTAGATTGATGATGCTGTAAATCTAAGGAGGCTTTTATTTTTTCAAGAAGTAAATCACTATTCTTTTGATCGGTATTCGAAGCATCTCGTAAAAATAAAATTATGTCGGCATCTCTTATTGCAGACCAAGATCGTTCGATACCCAATTTTTCAACCTCATCATGACTCTCTCTAAGGCCAGCCGTATCGATGATATGAAGAGGAATGCCATCAAGGTAAATTTCCTCACGAATACGATCACGCGTAGTCCCAGCAATTGGGGTGACAATTGCAATATCTTGTTGGGCTAATTGATTTAACAATGAGCTTTTACCAACATTAGGCGCCCCAGCCAATACAATGAGGGCTCCATTTTTTAAGAGCGCTCCTTGTTTTGAGGCATGTAAAACGGTTTGTAATGCGTCATAAATATCCTGCCATTGTTGCGCAGCATTAGCATTTTCTAAAAACTCAATTTCCTCTTCAGGAAAATCTAACGTTGCCTCTACCAACATTCTTAAATGAGTCAGTTTTTCTACGAGGGTATCTATTTTTTTTGAAAAATCACCACTCAATGATCGATTAGCACTTTTAATCGCTGCGATGGAGTTTGCATCAATCAGATCAGCAATTGCCTCTGCCTGAGCTAAATCAATTTTATTATTTAAAAATGCTCGTTCACTAAACTCTCCGGGTTTAGCCTGACGTAATCGCTGATCTTTTCCAAGTTCGATTAATCGCTGAATAACTAGATTCATGACTAACACACCGCCATGCCCATGAAACTCTATGACGTCTTCTCCCGTGAAAGAGTGTGGCGCGGGGAAGAAGGTCAATAAGCCCTGATCGATAGATTGATGATTTTCATCTTTTAAATGAATAAGATTTGCTAATCTAGGTATTATTGGCTTATCCGACAACATACTCATTAAAGGGGTTAATCCCTCTCCTGAGATTCGTACGACCCCAATTCCAGCTTTTCCTATTGCTGTAGCTTGAGCAATAATGGGGTCGCGTTTCGCTTGCATTCCTTTTTAACTATTTTTTACACCGAACATTTTATTAATTTGCCATTGTTGTCCAATGGATAAAACGTTATTCACGATGTAATACAAAACAAGTCCGGATGGGAAAAAGAAAAACATCAGTGAGAATGCGAGTGGCATATACAACATGACCTTAGCTTGTATTGGATCTGGCGGTGTCGGGTTGAGTTTGGTTTGAATGAACATGGAGACGGCCATAATAATAGGCAGTATTCCAATAGGAATACTTATACCAACTAAGTCACTTAATAAGGTATCTGGTTTTGATAGGTCATGTATCCAACCTAACCATGGCGCACCACGCATTTCAACACTTAATAGTAAAACCCAATAAAGAGAAATAAAGACCGGTATTTGAATTAATACTGGTAGACATCCGCCTAATGGATTTATTTTTTCTTGTTTATACATTGCCATCATTGCTTGATTCAGCTTTTGTGGGTCATTCTTATACTGCTCTTTCATTTGCAATAAACGTGGTTGCACCTCTTTCATACGCGCCATTGACTTATAACTAGCAGCAGACAGGGGGAAGAATATTAATTTGATAAAGATTGTTAGAATAATAATCGCCCACCCCCAGTTTTGAACTACTTGATGTATTTGCATCAGTACCCAAAATAATGGTTTTGCAATAATTGTTAAATATCCATAGTCCTTAATTAAATCAAATCCTGGAGCAACTTGATGAAGTAGTGCATCTTCTTCAGGACCAACAAATAATTTAGATTCTTGACTAAAACTAACACCCGCAGCAATTGGTGCGATAGCAGATTTAACGCCTACCCGGTATAAATTGTTATCTAACTTATCAAAATAAACCTCTCTACCGCTTTCGGGATTTGGAATCCATGCTGTTGCAAAATAATGTTGCACCATTGCAATCCAACCAGATTCACCAGCTTCTTGTGGTTGTGGTAATTTAACTTTTTTCTTTTCAATATCACTGAAATCAACTTCTTTATATTTTTCTTTATCGGTATAGATTGCTGGTCCTGTAAAAGTACTATAAAACTGACTTTCAACCACGACATTACTATCCTTAACTAATTCTGCATATAAAAATGGGCTGATTGGGTTAGCTGTTTGATTGATGATTTTATTTTCAACCTTTACGACATAACTATTTTGCTCTAAGGTATATTTTTTCTCTAATGTAACGCCATTTTTAGTTGCAGAAAATACTACTTGTTGTTCATTTTGAATCACTTTATCAAGAAAAATATCGTTGTGATTGGGTAGCTCTAAGCCCACTGAGGTTAGACCACTTCGCGCAAGATAGGTACTTTGTTTTTCAGTATTAAATAATACGATGGGTTGTTTATTTTCAGTATGCTTTTTTAAAATAGCACGCGTAACTGTTCCGCCTTTATTACTAATCTCTATCTCTAATAACTCATTCTTTAAGAAGAGAGTTTTACTTGGCGTATTTTGAGCATTTTCTACGTTATTCGTTGGTGCGTCTAATACCTTTGCTTTTTGCTCGATAACTTGAGGGACTGAAGAAAGGCTCGAGCTTGTAGAATCTTGCTTGGTGGTATTTGGATTTGCTGCTTGTGGTGGGGCAAATAATGGCAAAGGATTTTGACCATTAGAAATTTGATAATTATTGAACAACATGATTCCTGAAACAGAAAACACGACCCACAACAAGGTTTTTCTAATATCCATTTTTTACCAATTTTTTAAATTATTTAAAAGTTGATTGTAGTGCCTTCACATCACAATTTATGATTATGGCTTTTTGGAACTGGGTCATATCCCCCAGCGCTCCAAGGAGCACATCTTAAAATTCGTTTTATTCCTAGATAAAGCCCCTTAACAACCCCGTGTGTTTGGATTGCTTCTTGCATATATTCTGAGCAAGATGGTGAAAATCTACAATGATTGCCCAATAATGGGCTAATTAAATACTGATATCCACGTATCAAACAGGACAATAGAGTTCTCATTTTTTTATTTCATCTGAAAATGGTCGATTAATTCTTGTCGAATCTGCTTTCTTTCAGACTCCCTTAGTTTTTTTTTGGTTCTTTTTCCTATTGGAACGTGAAGTTTGACAACAATATCTATAGGCTGACTGCTAAGAGTATTTCTGAATATTTCTCTAATTAAGCGTTTAATACGATTTCGATCAACCGCTCTTTTTGCATTTTTTTTTGGTATTGCAAGGCCAATTCTTGAAATATCTAACTCATTGAGCCTTTTATGAAAGGATAAATGTTGAGTATTAACACTTTTGCTTCTTAATGTAAGGGAGATGTCTTCTGATTGTTGAAGAATGTTTTTTTTGAATAATTTTGGCATGAACGAATCATCTCGCTGATTAACGTCCAAACGACTTGAAAGAGAGGTGCTACGAACACCTCATCCTACTTAGACGGCTAAACGTTTACGGCCCTTAGAACGACGAGCATTGAGAACCTGGCGTCCACCTCTAGTTTTCATGCGAACACGAAATCCATGGGTACGTTTACGACGTGTTACTGATGGTTGATAAGTACGTTTCATTTTCTACAATCACTCATTACTGGATAACCTTCTATTTTCCATGAAATATTTATTTAAGTCAATACAATAATTTAATTTGTCATAATATAAGAAAGTAAAAGATTTAATTCATAAAATTTATACCTAACCAACTAATTTATATAGATATAAATAGGTTATTCACAACTTATCCACATTTTTTTCACAAGTTTTTCCTTTGTTGATAACTTATAAAATTCGATACAATCTACTTCCACTTAAAAATAAATAGTATTTCCAAAATAAAAAATATCCAATGACGCAACTTGATCAAAACTCCTCAATAGATTTGGCAGCAAACCATCAGTTGCAACACAACAACTTTTGGAATGAGTTTTTAAGTGATGTGGGTAAGGAAATGTCTAGTTCTCAATTTCGTACATGGATAAAGCCTTTAACTCCTATTGGTTTTGCTCCTGAGACCGATAATTTCATTATTGCGGCCCCAAATCAATTCAAGTTAGATTGGGTAAAAAACCAGTTTTCTAATAAAATTAATAACTTAGCAGAAACTTACTTACCTGCAGGTACGCAAATACGTTTTATCGTAGACTCAAAAGCCTGTAGTATTAATGAGGCTGAGCAATCTACTTCGCCTTCATTTATAGGATCAAGTTCTGAACCCGAAGACATCTTAGCTAGTCAAGATGAGTTAGATGATGATATTGATGGAATTTCTTTTCAAATTAATGTTGAAGATTACTCTAAACTGAACCCCATTCTTACTTTTGATACCTTCGTTAACGGAAAAGCTAACCAATTAGCGAGAGCTGCGGCTGTTCAAGTGGCTAACAACCCAGGGACAAGCTATAACCCAATGTTTTTGTATGGGGGTGTTGGGCTAGGCAAAACCCATCTTATTCATGCTGTAGGTAATTACCTTTTACAACAAAAACCAAATGCAAAAATTCGATATATCCATGCAGAACAATATGTTTCTGATGTTGTAAGAGCCTATCAACAAAAAGCTTTTGATAAGTTTAAATCGTACTATCACTCTTTGGATCTCCTTTTAATTGATGATATTCAATTTTTTAGTGGTAAAAGTCGCACTCAAGAAGAGTTCTTCTATGCTTTTGAGGCTTTAACTTCTAATAAGTCTCAAGTCATCATCACATCAGATACCTATCCAAAAGAGATGAATGGGATTGATGATCGTCTTATTTCTCGGTTTGACTCTGGTTTAACCGTAGCAATTGAGCCACCAGAGTTAGAAATGCGTGTAGCTATTCTCATGAAAAAAGCCCAAGCTGAGTTTGTTCCCATGTCAGAAGACGTCGCTTTCTTTATTGCTAAACATTTAAGATCTAACATCCGAGAACTTGAAGGGGCTTTAAGGAAAATACTAGCTTACGTCAGGTTCCATGGCAAAGAAGTCAATATCGATGTTGCCAAAGAGGCATTAAAAGACCTCCTATCCATCCAAAATAGACAAATTTCAGTGGAAAATATACAAAAAGCTGTGGCTGATTTCTATAGTATTAAGGTTGCTGATATGTACTCCAAAAAACGGCCCGCAAATATCGCTAAACCTCGGCAAATTGCAATGTATATTGCTAAAGAATTAACCCAAAAAAGTCTTCCTGAAATCGGTGAGCTATTTGGTGGTAGAGATCATACGACTGTATTACATGCGGTTCGACGCATTGCTGAGTCTAGAATACATGATAGTCAATTAAATCATGAATTACATGTACTAGAACAAACTTTAAAAGCGTAAAATAAACTTGTGGATAAGCTTGTTGAAAAGTCATGTATAAGTATGTGTATAAGATGTTAAGAGTTTGTAGATAACTTGGCAAGTTCGTGCAAAATAGGGTTTAGATAGAAGTTATTCACCTTTTATCCCCAAGTTATACAGAAGTTATAAACAGGTTTTAATTGTTGTAAAATATTGATTAATAAAGGTATTTATAATTATCCACAGATTTTTTTACCCTTATTACTATTACTAAATTAAATATATCTATATATTAGGAATAACAACATGCAACTGGTCAGTACAACAAGAGATGTTCTTTTAAAGCCCTTACAAGTGGTAAGCGGTATTGTCGAACGTCGTCACACTTTACCTATTCTTGCAAACTTATTACTGAAAAAAAATAAAGACAAAATTTCATTTATTTCTACAGATATAGATATTCAAATTACCACGACAACAGATTTTGGAATTGGTGAAGAAGATTTAAGTACAACTGTAGGTGCAAGAAAATTATTAGATATTCTTCGTGCTATGCCAGAAGGCCCTGTGAATTTAAATGTAAAAGATAATCGCATGGTTGTACAAAGTGGCAAAAGTAGATTTTCCTTGCAGACCTTAGCGGCGAATGAATTTCCTATCATGCAAGAAAATTTACAAGACGTACGTTCTTTAAGCATGACTCAAAAAGAATTTAAACAACTTATAAGCCAAGTTTATTTTGCAATGGCTCAACAGGATATTCGTTATTATTTGAACGGTATGTTATTTGTCTTAGAAGGTTCGAAACTGATCGCAGTCGCAACAGATGGGCATCGCCTAGCTTATGGTCAAATTATTTTGCAACAAGCGATAACTGGTGATTCTGGAAAACTAGAGGTTATTGTTCCTCGGAAAACAATTTTAGAGTGTCAACACTTGCTAGATGATTCAGATGAGGTATTGGATATTCAAATTAGTCCATCCCAAATTAAATTTAAATTTGGTTCTATTGAATTGCTCTCTAAATTAGTGGAGGGTAAATTTCCGGACTATCAAAGAGTTATTCCAAAAGGCCATAAAAATATGGTGATTGTTAAACGTGAAGGGTTTCAGTCAGCATTACAAAGGGCTGCGATCCTTACAACTGATAAATTTAAAGGTATTCGTTGTTCATTAAAAACTAACTTGTTAAATGTGCAATCTACCAATGCGGAACAAGAAGAGGCTCAAGAAGAGATAGAAACTATTTATTCTGGTGATGAAATTGATATTGGCTTTAATGTTACATATTTATTAGACGTTTTAAGTAATGTTAAAAATGATGAAATTCAATTAAGTCTTGGAGATTCTAATTCAAGCGCTTTAATAACAATTCCTGAAAATGAAAATTTTAAATACGTTGTTATGCCAATGCGTATTTAATTAATGAAGAACAAATGACAAAAGAAAATCAATCTGTAACAGATTTATATAGTGCATCCTCGATTCAAATATTAGAAGGTTTAGAAGCTGTTAGAAAACGCCCTGGTATGTATATTGGGGATACTTCAGATGGAACTGGATTGCATCATCTTGTCTTTGAAGTTTTAGATAACTCAATTGATGAAGCATTAGCAGGACATTGTTCAGAAATTGCCGTGACTATTCACACGGATAACTCGATTTCAATTATTGATAATGGTCGTGGAATACCAACAGGTATAAAGTACGATGATAAGCATGATCCGAAAAGAAGTGCGGCCGAAATTGTAATGACAGAGTTACACGCAGGTGGAAAATTTGATCAAAATAGTTATAAGGTTTCTGGCGGATTACATGGTGTAGGCGTCAGTTGTGTAAATGCTTTATCTAAATGGCTGCGTTTAACAGTCCGTCGTGATGGTAAAACACACTTTTTAGAATTTGCTAAAGGTGTAGTGCAAAACAGAACTGTAATTGAAGAAAATGGTTTAGTCGTCTCTCCAATTCCAGTCATTGGTATAACCGATAAAAGAGGTACAGAAGTTCACTTTAGTGCAGATGAAGAAATTTTTGGTAAGGTTGAGTTTCATTACGAAATCTTAGTTAAACGTATTAGAGAATTATCCTTTTTAAATAATGGCGTACATATTCGAGTTATTGACGAACGTACAGGCAAAGAAGAGGATTTTGCTTTCTCTGGAGGTGTAAAAGGTTTTGTTGAATATATCAATAAATCGAAGTCTGTATTACATCAAAATATTTTCCATGCCGTTGGTGAAAAAGCAGCTGAAGTTGGTGGAATGATAACTTCTGAAGTTGCAATGCAATGGAATGATGGTTATACAGAACAGGTGTTATGTTTTACAAATAATATTCCACAACGTGACGGTGGCACGCACTTAACAGGTCTTCGCGCAGCAATGACTCGGGTCATTAATAAATATATTGATGAAAACGAACTAGCGAAAAAAGCGAAAGTTGAAGTCACTGGCGATGATATGCGCGAAGGACTTACTTGTGTTTTATCCGTTAAAGTTCCAGAACCAAAGTTCTCGAGTCAAACTAAAGATAAGCTTGTATCAAGTGAAGTACGTGGTCCGATTGAAGAAGTTGTTTCTTCAACGCTGTCTGCCTTTCTACAAGAAAACCCAAGTGATGCAAAAATCATTTGTGGAAAAATTATTGAGGCTGCGCGCGGCCGAGAAGCAGCCAGAAAAGCTAGAGATATGACTCGTCGCAAAGGGGTTTTAGATGGTTTAGGCCTTCCTGGAAAACTTGCGGACTGCCAAGAAAAAAATCCAGCAAACTCTGAATTATTTATTGTCGAGGGTGATTCAGCCGGTGGTTCTGCCAAACAAGGACGAGATAGAAAATTTCAAGCAATCCTGCCATTAAAGGGAAAGATTCTAAATGTTGAAAAAGCCCGGTTTGATAAGATGCTTGCTAGTCAAGAAGTTGTAACGTTGATTACTGCTTTAGGGACCGGAATCGGTGTAGAAGAATATAATATTGAAAAGCTTCGCTACCATCGCATTATTATCATGACCGATGCGGATGTTGATGGAAGTCATATTAGAACTCTTTTACTGACGTTCTTTTATCGTCAAATGCCTGAACTCATTCAAAGAGGCCATATTTATATTGCTCAGCCGCCCCTGTACAAAGTTAAACACGGCAAAACAGAACAGTATATTAAAGATGATGTTGCATTGACTAGTTATTTAATCGAAATAGCTTTGAGTAGCGCACAAATAGTGAATGCAAATAATGACATATTTGAGGGTGATAATTTAAAGCAGTTAACTACCCTATATTATTTAACTCAGACTGTGATTGACCGATTATCAAGAACGATGGATGCGGATGTTCTTCGTGTGATTAGCGAAGGAGTTGATATTCGTCTTGACTCAATAGAAGATGCCTCGGCATCTGCAAAAGAATTATCGGTAGCTCTTCAGAAACGCTTAGGTGACAATAGCCAAAGTTTAGAAATAATTCCTCAGCTTGAGGAAAGAACAGAGCGTTATCGTTTATTAGTTTCGCGGCGAGTGCATGGTAACTTAAAACTATCATTTATCAACTCAGACTTTATTCATGGATCTGATTATGCATCGATCAAGGCGTTTTCTCAGTCTGAGGCTGGAAAAATAGGGGTTGGTTCTAAAGTTAAACGTGGTGACCCTGATCGAAGTAAAGAGCTTGCAGTAAGTAATTTTCAAGAGGCTGTCACATGGTTGATTTCTGAAGCAGAGCGGACTGTTTCTCGTCAGCGATATAAAGGTCTTGGTGAGATGAATCCAAGTCAGTTATGGGAAACAACGATGGATACTAGCACACGAACATTATTAAAAGTGCAAATAGAAGATGCTATTTATGCGGATCAAACATTTATGACCCTCATGGGTGATGATGTTGAGCCAAGGCGAGCCTTTATTGAAACAAACGCCTTGATCGCGAAAAATATTGATGTCTAACAAATTACCGAAACCCATAAATAAATTATCTATTTGTGTCCAAGATTCCACAATTCATGGAAAAGGGGTTTTTGCACAAATAGATATTTCAAAGGGTGATTGCATTATTGAATATAAAGGAGAAAGAATCTCCTGGAAAACGGCATTAAAACGACATCCCCATGATCCTTCCCAGCCAAACCATACCTTTTATTTTTCTATATCTAATGGCAAAGTAATTGATGGGAAGGTAAAGGGAAATGATGCAAGATGGATAAATCATTCTTGTGCTCCAAACTGCATTGCTAATGAGTTTACAGATAAAAAAGATCGTCTACACGTTTTTTTATTCGCAAAAAAAAATATAAGGATGGGTGAAGAGTTATTTTATGATTACAGTTTAGATGTTGAGGGAAAGCATACCAAGGCCTTAAAAGATGATTATTTATGTCGGTGTGGATCTAAAAAGTGTCGTGGAACAATGTTGAGTAAAAAATAAAGGCAATATGTTATTTATCAGCTTACCTGAGTTAGAGGCTGCTATTAATTATTGGCGGTCTCAATCCCCCTCTGTTGGTGATGCATTAGAGCTTTGTCCAGAGGTATCTGCATTGGCAAAGCCTTATGCTGTTTTAATTATTCAAGGTGCTCAACGTTTAGCAATTGATTATCTTGACCCCAAAGCTTTAGAGGCCTGGAATGGATATATTAATTACATTCGCTCAAATAATTAATACTTATTTAGTAGACTAAGGAGTCATGGTGGATCACGGTGAGTTTGACTATATTATTGTTGGCGCTGGAAGCGCTGGAAGTTTACTTGCAAATCGATTAACTCAAAACCCGAATAATCATGTCCTGTTATTATAA
>Ga0214921_10004336_pt1 | contig 20924 bp, 26 predicted proteins | sample LL1505_MetaG_FD_177992 | JGI IMG/M metagenome (GOLD analysis project Ga0214921, IMG submission 177992) | Freshwater microbial communities from Lake Lanier, Atlanta, Georgia, United States - LL-1505 | ecosystem: Environmental > Aquatic > Freshwater > Lake | place: USA: Georgia | collected...
ACTACAACGAGATTGCGCCGCATAAAGGTCTGGCGATGAAATCGCCGCGAGAGTATTTGAGGAGCTATCAACACGCTTGACGGCGGATGTCCGTTTTTACGGGGTCAACTCCAGTTCCCTCCATTGCGTTCGAGTCAGTGCCGTGACAGACAACCGCCCCGATTTCGATCAAAAACCAAAATCGGGACGGAATCGGGACGAATTTGATACCTCGCTATACCTCTTCACACCAAATAAGGGGGGACCAGCCAGGCAGTGGTTTAAGATAACTACCTGTTATTACTTGCTGATACTTCTAGATACCAAACCCAAATTACATATGCCGGCATGGGCGGCACATTCCGCATGAAGTAATTGACGAGCTAAATCTGCATCAATCGCAGATGAGTTCGATTCGTTTGCAAAATCGAGTAGTAGCGGATTAGACCGACTACTTAGCAAGCTGGAATGCCTCAGACATAAGCTTACGCAGCATATCCGCGTGCTTTTTGACTTCACTCGTTTGAAGTGGAATGCGATAGCGCTTCCAACGACTATCGTAATCCATGATTGCGAGACCTGAGTCTTCGATCTTATTCGTTGTCTCGTCGGAATGAGGAAGTAAAATTTCGATACGGCATGCCCTTTTTTGCGGACGAAATATCACGAAGTTGTTTGGCTTCCCATGGTCGGCGAGGCCGATGTAAAACTTGTTGTACTTGAGACTCAGCTCGGGGGCATACTCCCTTATCATGTCCAACATCGCGTCGGCGATGCCAACGCTTTCCTTGCTAGCACGATTTTCCCAGTAGGCCCGATCGGTCACTTCCTGGACTTCCTCGTCATCATCGACAAGACCTCGCTCCATCTCATTTAAAATGGTGGAAAAAAGAAGAGATACGCCGCCATTTACGGCGAAGGCACTCATCTGAATCGCAATGATCGGAATGGTATTGTTGAATAACGACACTACGTTCAGGAATCTACTGGTGACATTTTCGGCGATAAGGACTGCCACGTGATCGTACTGAGGGTAACGTTTTCTTTCGATGTCCCAGTATTCGATTGTGTGGATGATGTGCTTTTCGTCTGTCTCACCCAGTTGAATCTCCACTTCGTATCGCCGGGCACCATCCGTCTCCTGAAGTAAGAGATCCAGCCGACCCGCGCGGGGCTGAATGCGCTCCTTGTCTTTAAGAATCAAGTCACCCAGGCCGAGGATACCCGGATCTTCCGCAATCCTGTCCTGGACCCATTTCTCGTCTAGTTCTGGGTGGCTTTTTAAACTGATGCGCTCGGGCTTAATGAACTTGATAGATGCCATCGCCGTGACCTCCGGGTGTGGGGTTCGGCGGAATCGCGAGCGAATTTAACAAAATTCGTCTGTTGTAGCGGATCATCATGACACCGATAGGCAGTGACCACTATATCTGGATCCATCGCCGAATTCGCGCCGATCCGGCCAGGCAAGAATCGGTAATGACCCGAAATTTACCAATACCATCCGCCCCCTGGATCTTTCCCAGGCGATGCCGACCCTTCCTGGAGGACAAACTTGATCCGGGGCGGATGTGGCATTCAAGCCTGGGGACATCATCACGTACACAGAGATGACCAATCTGGAGAAAGTGCACCTCCAGAAAGGGATGAATTTCCGATTGCATGGTCAACGCACAATCATCCTACTCAGCCAGCGACCGGGGGCCAAATATGAGGACGAAGTGCAAGATAACGGACGGGTACTGATCTACGAGGGGCATGATATCCCGCGTCGCTATGATGGCCCGGATCCGAAGACAGTCGATCAGCCTCGCATCAACCCAGGGGGCTCGCTGACGGAAAATGGGAAGTTCTTTCACGCGGCGATGGCGGTCAGGGATGGCCGGGCAGAGGCCGAGCGTGTGGTGGTCTATGAGAAGATCAAAAAGGGATTGTGGGTGTATCTGGGGGTGTTCCTCTTGGTCGATGCTTGGGTGGCTGAAGTGACGACGACCAAGGCGACGCGAAAGGTCTTCAAGTTCCGATTGGAGATTTCAGATGGCGAGGCGCCCCAGGCAGAACAACGGACGAGCGACCTTGAACAAACCAGAAAGATTCCATCCAATGTGATGCACGAGGTCTTTAAGCGCGACCAGGGGCGATGCAGGCAGTGTGGGGCTATGGATAACCTTCACTTTGACCACATCTTGCCATGGAGCAAGGGCGGGACGAGCTTGCTCGCAGAGAACATCCAACTACTGTGCGCGCGGCATAATTTGCAGAAGGGGGCGAGGTTGGGGTGAGGGCGTGAGGAGACTCAGGCCTTGTCGAGCCCGAGGACGGAAGGCGACTTGGACAGGATTCCCTCGTCTTCGCCTTCAAATTCATAAAATGATGCAAGTTCGTCATTGATGGTGACTTCCAGGTCACTGTGATTGAACTTGTAATCCTTGAAGTCACCATCCGGAAGGGTCACGCGAAAGATCACATCGCAGAGGCTCTCGAAAATATACCCCTTTATGCCTTGAGCGGACCGCACGGTCGCGATCTTTCCGCCTCATTTGTATCGTTCAGTCATTTCCTGAGTCATTGTCGGCGCTCCTGTGAGTCGTTGGTGGGGCCGATGGCGTTTCATCCCCGTATTGGCTGATGATCTCTCATGGATCACGGCTGATGAAAAGGGGCGTACAGCAACTGGACTGTCATCCACAGGACTGGATGGATGGCTGACTGGAGGGGTGTGGTGCAGAAGCACTCCGCTGGCGGAGTCAGGGGGTGATGTGGGAGGGGACGGTGTGACATCACTGGGTGACATCGGATGTCACTACTTGGCGCATCAATAAGGCAGTAGACACGTCGGAGTGGCTGGTACCAGCGACGTTTAATTACCTTGCATAGGTATACCTATTATTAGTATATCCAATATCGACAGAGTAGATGGATGGCAATCAGTGGATTTTCTGACGAAGTAACGGAAGCGGGATACCATTCCATCCGGATCAACAAGCAGTGGCGGATCGTATTCCGGTGGACTTCCGAAGGTCCTGACGAGGTGACGATCATGGACTACCACGATTAGGCACAACAGGAGACCCGACCCATGAACCGCGCCCGTACAAGACGCCCGACATCACCGGGAGAAATACTGCGGGATGATTTTCTGAAGCCTATGGGGCTGACCCAGAAGGAATTGGCCGATCATTTGGCGATCGACATCAAGACAGTCAACCGGATCGTCAATGGACGTTCGGCCGTCACTCCGGAACTGGCTGTGATGCTGGGGCTGACGTTTGGAACAACGCCGCTGCTGTGGCTGAATGCACAAATGGCGGTGGACCTGTTCGACGCAGAGAAAAACCTGGCGCGGCGGCCGGGGCGGATTCAAGTGCGGCGGTTGCGGGCCGGGTGATGGGCCGCCAGACATGCGCTTAGGCCCGCGCGGGGCACCACACTACTCCATTCGATCCAATACGAAGATCCTGAGGACACTCCTTGTCACTTCACGACATGAATACCACCAGCGTATCCCTGACGGGTTGAATCCGCTGGTGCGGATTGTTTGACTTTACCAACTTTAGTTGGTATTTGAATGGAGGTGCTCATGCCCGCCAGTGGCAAGGAAATGCTCAATCTGTTTTTGAGCCACGGCTGGATATCCCTTCGACAACGGGGCAGCCACATTATCGTGGGAAAAGGCATCCGAAGGGCGGTGATTCCAATGCACAAGGAGCTTGCTGTGGGGCTCGAGCGTACACTTCGTAAAATTCTCGCCCGAAGTATTGAGAACAATCAGGAACCCGAGGGGTCATCCAGATGAAATATCACTTCAAGATACGAAAAGAGGGGAAATCCTGGATTGCAAAATGCGTGGAACTTGACGGCTGCATGACCCAGGCCACGAGCCGTGAGCGGCTAGAACACAACATGGAAGAAGCCCTCAACGCCTACCTCGACGAGCCTGCGGACAGCAAAGTCCCCCTGCCCTTTCCGGATAGCGAGGCAAAGGGCGTGCAGGTATCCGTATCGCCCGGGATTGCCTTTGCACATTATTTGCGGACCTTGAGGCTTTCACGGGGAATGACCCAAAAAGAAGCAGCGAAGCTGCTGGGGATGAAAAACATCTACAGCTACCAGCGACTTGAATCAGGGAAAACTGCGAACCCTGAACTGCTGACTTTGGTGAAAATCAAGAAGGTCTTTCCAGAGATCGACTTGGACGACGTGGTCGGATGAGATCCTGATCCGCGAAGATGACGTGGCCGAAGCTCTCGGAAATATGCCCGTGATGATTGAACTTGACCCCAATTTCATGCATAATAGGTAGGTATTTGCACCCATTAAATTGCCGATACTGAGGCGCGTGCATGCAACGGAAGTTGGAAAAAGTTCTTAAAGATTGGCTGGTTAAACCGAATCGAAAGCCTGTAGTCCTGCGGGGAGCGCGTCAGGTCGGCAAGTCAACGCTGGTTCGAAACGTGATTGAGGACAGTCCGTTCAGATTGGTCGAGGTCAACTGCGAGAAGCATCCCGGCCTTGATTCTGTTTTCGCGTCGCTCAACGTGTCAAAGATCATCGATGAGATCGAGTCGCTTCCGGGAAAGAAAACGATCGGCGACGACACGGTCTTGTTTTTGGATGAGGTCCAGGCGACACCGAACGCACTTGCCGTGCTTCGCTATTTTCACGAGGAACGTCCGGAAATCCGCGTGATCTGCGCGGGGTCGTTGCTGGAATTCGCCCTTGAGCAGCATGAATTCTCGATGCCGGTCGGGCGCATTGAATTCCTGCATGTCGTTCCCATGGACTTCGAGGAATTTTTGATGGCATGCGGCGAGCACAAACTCCTGCACGTGCTGCGAACGTTTACTGTCGAATCCCCCATGAGCCCGGTTCAACACGAGCGCCTGCTGGATCTTCAACAGGTATACCTGTACGTCGGCGGGATGCCGGAAGCCGTCCGGGAATACACAGCTCAACACAAGATTTCTGCGGCAAGGGACGTCCATGAAAGCATCGTCGAAACCTATAAACTGGATTTCGCCAAATACGGACTGAAGCACGACCTTCCCCGGTTGGGCCAGTTGCTTGATCACTGCGCCCAGCGGGTCGGCCGGCGCATCAAGTACGTCAATCTTCTGGCCGGCGAGCAGAGTCGAACAGTGCGGCGACTATTGAACCTGCTCCTTCAAGCACGGGTATTGTCAACCGTGACGCACAGTGACGCGAATGACCTACCGCTTGGCGCGGAGGCGCGTCCAGAGGCGTTCAAGCTCCTGATGGTTGATGTCGGTTTGCTCAACGCGCTCGTAGGGGTGACGTGGAATCAATTCAAAGACCCGTCCAGGGCGTTGACCATCCGTGATGGCGCCGTCGCCGAGCAGTTCGTCGGTCAGGAATTGATCGCGACTTCGCAACGTGGACAACAGAAGCTTCATTATTGGCTTCGTGACGCAAAGTCCCACAACGCCGAAGTTGACTACGTCATTCATGTGGGCGACGCGATCGTTCCCGTCGAGGTCAAGGCGGGCAAGAGCGGGAGTCTTCGCGCATTGAGAGTGTTCTGCGAATCCAAACATCCTCTCATGGCGGCGCGGGTTGACGCGGGGATGCCCTCGATCCAAAAGATACCGTTTCAGGAAGGATCCACGTCTGCAAGGCCGGGGGGGCACGACGCATGGAGCCTCGTGACACTGCCGTTGTATGCTGCCGGGCAGGCGACACGTATCCTGCAAGAATAAATGGCGCGGGAGGTGCCCGCGATGCGGGCGTCGCCGCAGCCGGCGCTGGCCTGTGGCAAGTTGATCCAATTCACAAATCCGGTCGGCCCTGTGTCGCGGAATCATTCCGCTGGCGGAGTCAGGGGATGCTGTCGTTGTGGACCGGGTGAAATGTGATGTCACTTCTTTTTCTCTGCAAAACATTCAAAAGATGGCATGCGTAGGACGCGGAGGGGCGTCTTGTTGAGTTGGTAATAGTATCATTTTACGATACCATGGAGACCTGTGCATGGGCGATTTGACCAGAAAGTTGATATCAGGGTCACGACTAAGTGCACGGGAATTGCGGAGTCTGCTCCGTCAATTGGGATACACGTTGGCGCGTCAACGAGGCAGTCACGAACAATGGGTCAAATCTGGCCGGACCTTCACCATCGCGACGCACGGCAAGGAAGTTCCGTGGTATCTGCTTGATAGCCTTCGCAAGCTGATTGAGGAAAGTGATGAGAACGAAGACAGCCAAAATCAGGGGACAGGCCATGTCGACAAAGAAAAAGCCTGAGACGGTTCGCAAGGACAGGAAAAAGCAACCGGACCGGTCCAGTGTTTTTGAATATCAAGTGAATATCGTTTTTGATCCGCGGGACGGGATCTACGTTGCGCGGGTACCGGAGCTCGAGAACTGCCATTCGCATGGTGACACCCCAGAGCAAGCCCTGACCCGCGCGCGGGAGGCCATTGAGCTTTGGATCGAAACCGCGCGAAGGCGGAAAATGCCGGTCCCGGAGCCCGTCAGCCGGCGGAAGTTCTCGGGGCGATTTGTCCTGAGAACCAGTGAGGACCTCCATGCACGCCTGGCCCAGGTGGCGATGGGGAAAGGCCAAAGCATGAACGATCTGGTGGTGGAAATTCTTGAGGAACGTTTGCGCCGGGTAGGTTGACGCGGGCTGGGCGCGGGTGACATCAGATGTCACTTCTAATGATTTTCGATTCAGCCAGAATCAAGCAAAGGCAAGCGCTGGACTAAATACTCCAGTTGGAGTACCTTTGCAGCGTTTGGATCATGATTCGAAAAGTTCGCGTTACCAAATGGGCTCAAAAACAATTGGATGAATGTCCACTCCATATCTCAGCAAAATTCAATTACTGGGTTGGTACAGTTGAAAAATTGGGGCTCGAGTCGACGAGGCAAATACTGGGTTTTCACGATGAACCCCTGAAAGGAAAACGGCTAGGGCAACGGTCGATCAGACTGAATCGTTCCTGGCGGGCAAATTATATAATTTGCGATGATGGATCAGTCGAATTTGTTGAGGTTCAGGAGATTCACAAACATGACTACTAGAGAGAAAAAAAGCGAGACCATGCGCCTGATGGAACGGATCACAGGCGGACCCCTGACTATTGGCAAAATTCTGTGGGCTCTGCGCAAGTGCGACGAGATCCCTCAGACGACTTTTGCCAAGAAACTGGGCATTTCGAAGCAGCATTTGTGCGATATCGAGAAAGGGCGGAAGTTCGTGACGCCGGCGCGGGCAGCCCTGTTTGCGAAGAAACTGGGCCATCCGCCTGCGTATTTCATACAGATCGCCCTCGAGGAGGATCTGCGTCACATTGGATTGAAGTTGAGCATCAAGGTCGAAGCCGCGTGAGACCTCGCAGGGCATCACATCACAGGACATGACCCGGCCCCGCACGGCGTCTACAATGAGTCTACATTGCCTCTACATGGAGTCTCCCTTGATCCGATCGACCACATTCAGAGCATTGGCCGTCGCTGCGGTCTTTTTCTGCGGGGCCGGATGTCGTCACACCACGGGTGAATCAACTTCCCTGCGAGGCATTGACGTCGAGGGAGGCAGTATCGCCGTCAGCCAGGCGCTACGCGGCCGCAAAGTGGAACGCCTGAAAATCATGCCAAACACATCCATCCCGAAAGGGGTCGCGATGAGTTTGACTACCGTCACCAAGGACGTGGTCGCAGAGGTCTATGAAATCATCCACCGGATCAATGTCGGGCAAAACCTGCGGGGGCACACGGGATCATCGCAGGAAATCACACTGATTGCCGTGACGCCGGAGGAATCACTGTACCAACAACTGGCTGCGGATCTTCGCCGGAAATTGAACCTCGCCGGATCCACGCCGTTGCCTTACCTGCAAAAAATCGTTGCCCCCGTCGACCTGGATATCTGGATGCAAGACTGGGGCGAATTCGCCAGCGCGCAGGTCGAAGGACACGCGGTCCCGGTTCATGCGATTCTCGACACAGGTCGGGGATTTTTGTACTCCAGCAAAACCGTGGAAGTCTTTGCCTCGACGCTCGGGATCCCTTTCATCCGCATACCGCTTCAAGGCGCAGCACGGGCAGGCAGCTACGGCGGCAACATCGAAGCGACGCCCGATGGCAGAATCGTGATGGGCGATGCCAGTGTCGACGACGAAGTCATTTCATTTTTAACGCGGATGACGGGTCAGGATCCGATTCGAGTCCCTACGGGCTGGCTGCAAACACGCCACGTGGATGAATATTTGTCCTTCCTGCCGGCGCCGGCCAGTCCGTGCGGCAGTGTGTTGTTACTGGGTAGTCCGTTGGAAGGTTTGCAAATCCTTGCAGGTGCCGGCGCCCAGGAAGCAAAGCGCGCGGCACTTCCCGATCCTGAGGCAGTGCAGAACAGCCTCCGGTATTTCGCGGATGGCAATCTGGATAAACCACTTCGAGGCGCATTCTGGGAAGTCGACATGATCGTTCGTTCCAACCTGCGCGCCGAAAATGCGATTCGCAACGCGGAAGCCATCCTGCGCTCGACGAGTCATTTTTGCATGCCGCGCGTCGTCCGTGTGCCGCAACTATATTACAGGGACGCAAGCCAGGACGAAGGTGGGGGCACTTCCCCGCAACTGGAGCAGCAAGCCCTCGAAGCCGCCGAGACCTTCACCCAGATGGCATCCCTCATCCCCAATGCCATGAATTTACTGGTTTTGCGGGATCACGTTGTCGTCTCCCTGCAACGATTCAACCCCAAAATCGAGACCTTCAAACCTTTCGAGAAAATCATCACCGCACGCCTGGCCGATGTCCTGGGTGGCCCGGAAAAGGTCCATTTTGTGGATACTCATCCTTACGGGTTCCGGGGGGGAGGCATTCACTGCGGGACCAACGTCATCCGGGAAATCATCACAGATTGAGGAGGATCAACATGCGAGGCGACTATCCGTGGTTCAATCCCGAGTTGGATCTGTTCTTTGAGCGCACCGTCAACATGGATCCGGACCGAATCTGGCGCGCATGGACGGAACCAGAACTCCTGAAGCCGTGGTTCTGCCCAAAACCGTGGGGAGTCGCCGCGTGCGAGATTGACTTGCGTCCCGGGGGCGTCTTCAGCACGACAATGAAGTCCCCCGAAGGTGATCTCTTCCCAAACGTCGGCTGTTTCGTCGAAATCGTCAAAAACAAGAAACTCGTGTGGACCAACACGATGGGCCCCGGATTCCGCCCACTGGCGCCCCACGACCCAAAACCAATGACCGAAGGTGGCCACGGGGCCTTTCAATTCACGGGGATGATCTTTCTCGAGTCTGTATCTGGAGGCACGAAATACACCGCGGTGGTCGCCCATGGAACAAAGGAACACCGCGATATCCACGCACAAATGGGATTCGAGCAGGGATGGGGAATTGCGCTGGATCAGCTGCTGGAATTTATGCGGGATAAATGAGGGGTTCACCCCACCCTTTTCTGGATCGGGATCAGATCAATCTGGATGTCATAGCCCAGGGCACGGAAGAGTTTTTGGGCCTGGGTGAAACCAGGGTCGTGTTTTCCGGTCTCGTATTGCTTGATGGCAGCCCGGCCCTTGATTCCAACGCGATCCGCAATCTGTTGCAAAGTGAGGCCGCAGGCGTGGCGGTTGCGTTCGATCATCAGGGCGACAATCGGCCGCGGGTCGTGCACCCGGACCAGAACTTCGTCACTCGATCGTCCGCGGGCGGTGATATCGAGCTGAAAATCGGGACGGTCAAGAATGGCGCGAATCCAGTCTGCGAGCATGGCAAGAGCCTCTTTCCGGCTGCGGCCCTGGGTCATCGCTTGTAAAGCCGGGCATTCGACCAGCCAGAATTTTTTTTCCTTCCAGACGCGACCTTTCAGATACATTGGCTACTCCCTCTTGGCGTCTTCGATCTCCGGGATCCGTTCTAGATCTCGTCATTTCCCGCTGACGCGTCGTTCTAGCATCCGGTAACGGAACGTTGTAGTCAAATTTAATAACACGCTGGGAATGCTGTCCCGGTTACCAATTGTCGCGCGGCTTACCCCATTTCCCGGCATCAAAATTGCTGATTCAGGGCGGGGAAACGCACCGCACAAGGGGAAGACACCATGAAGTTCGATCATCGCCTCAGGCCGTTGGCCATCATGATGATTTGCGTGTGGAGCGTGACCGCCGCAGGGTCCGGGACGGGGCGGGATCGCGAGGTCTTTGCCGAGTGTGTCACGGTGGACGACGAACCATTGATGATCATGGATATCTCGAAAGTCGCGGGGGATGATGGCCGCGAATCCGCATTCGTCACGATGCACGTGCGACACGACCAGACCAGGACGTGGATCTCGAAAACGGTCGCGGGTGAAGTGATGGACCTGGGCCGCGACCCGATTTGCGAAGTGTACCGGTTTGGCGGCGGAGCCGTGAATCATATCGAAGAGATCAGTGTTTGTTTCGAGCGGCACGAGGACGGCACCTATGCCGGGTACTTCACGCGACGGGACGCCTCTGGCGACGCGTCGCGGCACAGGTTGGCGTGCGTTTACCCGTGATAACAGGCTCGTGGTAACAGACTCAAGATAACTGGTCCAAATTAAATGGCCCGACAAGTGCATCAACGGCCAGCGCCGCAAGGGACGGGACTTGGTTTTGCGACATATTTTCGCAGGGAGGTCATGGATGAGACTGGGATGGAAAACATGTACGGTGGCTGCCGGCCTGTTGTTGTCGGGACCCGTGGCCAGCGCCAGCGATAACTTGTTGTTTGACCGCGCGTCATGGGAATTCGAGGGCGCCGAGTCGATTGGCGTCTGGCAAATCCAGGAACGACTGGCGGTCGACATTGTCTGCGCGATCGTCAACGCCCCGCAGGCAAGGCTCTATCCGGGATTCATCAGCAGCGTCCGCAAGGCCGGCGATGAAGTCATCGGCGACTACGTGAAGGTCACCATCGAAACGGCGGACTTCACGCGGCAGACGATCACCCTGATCGACAATCCTGAGGGAGACGTCTCGTCGTCCGACCGCATGATGACTATTCGCGGATTGCCGAGGAGCGAATCCTTGATGATCCGCCTCAATGAACCCGACGGTGAGGCGCATGAATACTGCTGGGAGGCGCACCCCGGTACGCCCGCCAGAAAACCGTAGCGACATCTCACCGGCGTCACAGCCGGTGGATGCCTCCGCCAACGCGCGGGTAGTAGTAGTAACCAAATCCCGGGCGGTACCAATAGGGATATGGGTAGGTGTAGCTGGGCCCCAGCGGCGTCCCGTACCAGCCACTGTAACCGCCGGCATAACCAAAGCCGGGTACGTGTCCGTAACTGAAACCAGGACCGTAGCCGAAACTGAAACTGTTGCTGGCAGTATTCCACCCGAAATAAAATCCGGGCAGGCCGTAGCGCCATCCGTATCCGGCGCCGACGAAGGCCGGCGCGTAACCTCGCCGCCAACTGTAATAACCGATCGGAACGGGTTCGGCCGGAGATTCGTCCAGGCCGCGATCGACATGGATGTATCCGGGAACCCGCGCCTCGTTCCACGCGGCCTCGGCCGACGCGTAGTCCGACACCGCCAGATTGGCCGACGCCGGGCCCTCCAGAACGCGCATCTGTGCCTTTTCCGCGATGGCGCGGCCTTGCCCGTCAAACGGAACGCGCACCATCACAGCCCCGCGTTGTTCCAGGACATCGACTTGATTCTCGACCACCGTTGAAACTGGAGACGTGTCCGTCAGTGTGTCCATCACTGGCCCGGCAACAGCCACCGCGCCTGATTCGAGCAAGATGACTGCCGCCAAACAATGTCGCAGTTGTCGCATCGTCAACCCCTCCTCTTTGAACGTGATTCTGGACCAGATCCTCATCAAACTTCATTTCATGAAGCAATCGCAGTACCAGTTACTGGCGGCCCCAAGGCGCGACTCGTGCTAGGCTGTCTCCCGGAACAGGACGGACGGAAAACCAATGAATCACTTGGAAATCGCGGCAAAAACTCTAGCCAGCAAGATCGGCACGGAACAGATTGACTTGTTCGTGGTCGCGGGTAGCGGGTTTCGTGACGCTCTGCCTGATCTCGGCGGAAAGGTCACGGTGGCCATGCGCGAAGTCCCTGGACTGCTGGCACCGGCAGTGGAAGGCCACGGCGCGGAATTTGTCTTTGGCACGCGCGACCGCAAGCGCGTGTTGATCGCAACCGGGCGTCTGCACATGTACGAGGGGTACAGTCCCGACGAGGTTGTCTTCGCGACACGCATGGTGCGCCGACTGGGATGCCAGGGGATCATCCTGACCAACGCCGCCGGCAGTGTCGACCATGACTTTCCGGCGGGAAATCTGGTCGCGATCAAGGATCAGATGAACTTGACGGGACGCAACTGTGAAATGGCGCGCCCCGGCGTCAAGGCCGCGTTTACCGACATGATGGACGCGTATGATCCGCGGTGGCTGGTGCGCGTCGCGCGCGAGACCGGCATCGCGCAAGGCGTCTATGCGGGCCTGACCGGCCCGAGTTACGAGACTGCGGCCGAGGCCCGGATGCTGCGCCTTCTGGGCGCCAACATGGTCGGCATGAGCACGGTCCTGGAATGCATCGCGGCGCGCACTCTTGGCATGAAAGTGTTCGGACTGTCGATGATCACCAACATGGCAGGGGGACTTGCGGGCCCGGTCGATCATGCGCAGGTGCTGGCGGCGGCGGCAAGTCGCAAGGACCAGATGGCTGCCGTTTTGGATTCGGCCATAGAATCGTTTTGACGAGTTCAGCGATGAAGATCTGGACTTACTCCACCGCGGGACACATCGACTGTTCGTCGCGCGGCAGGTTGACGACGATGACGCCCCCATCCTCGGCCTTGAGCGACTCGGAATAAAGAACACGGCCATGTTCGGCGAACTTCTGGAAAGCGCGGTCGGGGGACTCGCCCGACACCGCCGCCAGTTTGCGCCCGTAGTCCGCGAACTGGCCGTCAAAACCCTCGGCGCGCGGATCAATGTCTGACGAAACGCCGACACCGTCTTCACCGAGTTCCACGTAATTCTGATAATAGATTTTTGGCGTGCCGTCCAGCGACGCGCCGGGTGTGTTGTAGCGCGTTAGAAGAAGGCTGCCGATGGCGATCACGGTTTTTGACGAACAGTTTCTGGCCCCTGCGTCGGTGCAGACATAGAGAGAGGCCGGAACCGGCCCGGAACGGTCCGGCGCGGCCAACTGGAGCATGGTGCCTGAGTATACGGACCCGAGACTGACTGATTTCGAATCGTAAACGACGGGTGAGCCGTCGGCCTTGACCGACTCCAGCGATACCAGAAGGGCATTGAACCGGTTGCGCTCGAAATCCCCCTCGATCGCCTCGTAATCGCCCGCGCCGCAACGCGGCTGGGCAGCGATGCGGACGCGGATGACGCGCTTGCCCGTCGCGTCGACAAAATAGGGTTGGTTTTTGATACCGAATCCTGAACGGGCCTCGAGAAGTCCCATCTGTTTCGCCACGGACGCTTCGTCCTGCGCTTTTTCAACCGCGGGCGCCTGCGGCTTGAAGACCGTGGGAGCCGACTCGCCCTGTTCCGCCTCGCGCGACTCGGACTGGATGACGACAGCCTCCTGCGCGATGGATTCACGCAACTTGCGCGCGTCGGTGACGCTCTTTTTCCGCGCATACTGGACCATCAAGATCGCGGCCCCTGCCGCCGCAACGAGGCCGAGGACAAGAACCCGGTTGGATGAACGGGAGTCCTGCGGGCGGCGCTTGTATCCGGAGCGCCCGGGATGCGAAAAATCTGGCGGTGGGCTCCGGCGGGTCATGATCCCTGATCCTGCTTCGGGTTCTTCAGCCTGTCTTGCAACCACAAGTCGCCGGCGGCGATGCCGTTGGCCTCGACCATGTAATCGTCCGGGTTCGTCGAGATATTTTCAAGTTCGACATTCCAGACGATCGGATCTGAATTAACGGGCGCGACGCGACGCGCGGACGTTACGACAAGGCGCCGCGCCCCGGATGACAAGACGATATCCCCCGGGCGGATTTGATTGGCGGGAAAGTAACCAAACCCGGTGTGGAACGGGTGATCCTCTGTCACCATCAATTTGCCGGTGTCACCGAAGACCAGTTCGATCATGGGATGTTTTTCCGGACCATGAATGACCTTCTTGATCCTGCGCGCCTGACCCGTGACTGGATTCCGCAAGACATCTGATTTCCGGATTTGCGAGATCAGTTTCCTTGTCCCGTCCGCCATCGTCAACTGGGTAGTGGCATCGAAACAGCCCTTCCCGGCGGAGCGGATGAATCCAAGTTCGAAGGCGCAGTTGTCACCGGCGTAATAGTTTTTGACGCGCCAGAAGGTCGCGCCATCGGCGGTGGCAGCGCTATTGGGATTATAACGACCGCAAAGATCCGACGCTGGGCACGGGACACAGGTTCGGTCGTTGAAGGTCAACAATTTCCAGGCACCATCCTCAAAAAAACGGGTCGTGCAGGATCCGCCCGCGGTAACCCAGTCGCCCCAACTCTGCTGGTAGTTGTTGTCGAACCTCGGCACCACCATTCCGACGACGGTCCGCACTTTTGTGCCAGTGGCCAATGGACACCTTGGCGGATCCCTGGTGATCGTGATCGAGCATTGACCGGACATTCCCGAGGGGCCGCGCACGGTCGCCGTGGCCGACAGGGATCCAGATCCCGCGGGGTTCCAGGTGACGTTCTGCGACAACGCCGCGGCGCCCGTATATGTAGTGCCCAAGAGCGTCAGGCTGTCGACGGCGCCCGAGGATTTCACCGTCAGGGTTGTCGATCCACTGCCTGCCACGTGAACTGGATTTGCCGTGATCGAGCACGAAGGCGGAATATAAACCTTGACCGTAGCCTCGCACGACCGCACGCCGAGTGCCGGGCCGGTGACCTCGCCTTTCAAGCGCATCAGCCCCTCGCGGGAACTGTATGGTTCGGTTGACTTGGCGGCAAGGTTCCAACTGCGCACGGCAGCGCCGCCGGAAATCGTACTGCGAATTGATTTCGCTGCATCAGGCAGTACCGTGTTGCTCCATGCTGGCATGCCGCTGGCCTGCGGTTGCTGCGTCCGGGCCGAGAAGACGACACCGTAGGTCTTGAAGTTCGCCGATACTTGAGCGTTGGGCATGACGGGACCGGGCGATGAGACTGTCATGTCGCATTCGGGCGCAGGCGGTGGATCGACGGCGATACGCGCCTTTGTGGTCACCGTCCGTGAACCCTTGCCGGGATCGCGCGCGGAGATCGCGACCGTGGAGTCCACGGTGACGTCGTAGGTCGTGATCAAGGCGCCGTTGTAGACAGGCCGTACCGAGGAGATCCTGGTTTGAACCGAGGCCGGACCCGTCGGCGCGGCAGAATAGTGCGACGCGGAAAAAATATTTGCCGCGCCGGAAGTTGCGCCCATAAAGCGCAAGTCGGGTCTGCTGATCTCGATTTGCGGCGCGGTGGATCCACTGTTGACGCGCCAGATTCCCTGGGCCGTGGCCGGCAGGTTGCCCGCGACCGAACCGATTTTGACGCTGTAAGGTGATACCGTGTTGACATACTGGTCGGGAAAGACCGCGGGCACATGTTGGGGATTGCGTGCGGAGGGACTCGCGACCGGCATCGCCATCAGCACTTTCAACATGTTCAGGGCAGAAACGTTGCTCTCGCGCGCGACTTCGCTGGCGGACTCGAAAGCCTGCTCGTTCGCGGAACGCAGGTTGCGTTCGGCGACCGCCGCAAGGCCACCGGACACGGCCAGCGCCCCCATGAGAACGTAGACGATGTTGCCGCTCTCACCGGTTTGAGTTTTTGGACTCATGAAAATCCTGTTTTTTCCGAAATATCAGGAGGTTGATCGGAAAATTCCCGGCCGATCCTGAGGGAAATAGATCTTGCGGATCCGGGGGTTATGTCAAGTTATTGTTTTAACTGGTAAAATGAGAATCAAACGCCGCCGGGGAAGATCCAAATTGCGAAATTTTTTGACCAAATGCCTGGAGACACGCGTCAGCCCCGACCGGGCTTTCGCGGGTGCGTCCCCGGGAAACTCGCTGCTCAGCGTGATTGTCTCGCTGGGCGTCGCGGGCGTTGTCATCGCGATGGCGGCGGTCGCCTACCGGAACATGACATTTGAGCGTCGCCTGATCCAGTCGAAGAATTCATACCGGGAAGTCGAAGGCGCCCTGAAGAACATCGTGATCACAAACCTGCGCGCGAAAATTTCCGGCGGCGACTGCGCGAGTCCCATCGCGCTCAACGACAATATTGGCAGCATGACAGTCGGGGCAGTCGCGGGAGCCAACGCCATCAATCTGGAAACCACGACATCCGCGCTGGCAAGAAAACTGGAGCCGCTGCAAGGCGCGGCCGCGCGATGCGCGGCGCCGGTCATGCCGGGAACTGCCGGAAACACGTTCCGGTTCTGCTTGAAAATGACGCCGGCGGCAGGCGCGCGTCGGGGCGCGCCGGACAGTTTCACGGGCTCCAAAGACACGTTTGCCGAGATCCAGGCGACCATGATGGACTTCACAACTGGCCAACCGGTCACCTGCGCGCAGTTCAACTCATTCCCGCGGAAATCAGGATTCATCCTGACCACGGGACTTTACTGGGTATCGTCCTCGGACGTCGGACCAGTCCCGAATTCAAATATCGGTTTCACCTATGTTCCCGGGACTTGACCGACGAGGCAAATGTGACGACCAACGCGGCACGACGTTGCTGGAACTGATCGTCGCGGGCGCGATCGGCATTTTTGTCGTGATGCTGGTTACGACATTTGTCACGCGCGTCATCAACAGCCGCGTCAAGGAAGAAGGCAGGATCAACGCGGCAGAGGATGTCCGCCGCGTCGAGGCCGCCCTCAAGAAAGCGGCGGACAAGCAAGTCGCTGGTTCCGTCGCGCGGGTTGAGGCCGACCTGACGACGTGCGCGCGCGCGGCTTGTCCGGGACTGACATTGAATTCCCCATCAAACATCGTGACCCTTGTGACCGCCTGCGTGCCAGGGCCAGAACCGGAAGCCAGTCGACTCAACGCCAGCGTGACGGGATGCCTCGGCGGCGGGCAATTCTCCTCGGGAAAATGCCCGGCCGGACAACGCCCCGTCGTCAGATATACCGAAACCATTATCACCACGCGGTCAACCGACAAAACGTGGACAATACCGTTCCCGCCAGAGACCACCAAAACCGTCAACCATCCCGAGAATTCAGGCGCGTCCATTTGTGTCTCCGACCAGGGAGACCATCTCGCCATCGATCTTGATCAGGTCGTCCTGGAACAAGGCGGAGAAGGCGGAGCTCCCACCGTCTACAAGAGGTCCCTGGTCCTGCCGCGAAGCGTCGTCACCGGTTATCAAATCCAGTAGCGGGATCCCGTTCAGATGCCGGCGGGACGGAACAGTTCCTTGCCGGCCGCGGCGCAAGCCGTCAACGCCTGTTTGCCATTCGAGGTCTTGAGCAGCGCGATCATCAGGTCAGCACTCATGGGGTAAGCCGCCACCGAGACCGTCTTGTCCGTTGCTGCGTTGCCGATGAGGATCATCGGTTCGTCGGTAGCGATACCGGCGCTGGCATCAGCCTTCTCATTGACCTGGACGAAGCCGACAAATGTCCCGGCCTGCATAGTTGTGCGGGTGCCGCTGGTCGTATCGAACTTGCCCGTTGCGGATGGATTGTCATTGTCATCAAGGAACACGCCGCAGTTGAACTGCGCCGCGAAAACGTTGGTGGAGAAAAGGGCCGCGGCGACGAAAGCGATCGAATTGATTTTCATGGAACCACTCCTTGGTTGAGTCCGTTCGCAAGTTTCGATCATCAAGTCACCCGTTGTCAAATCATGGCGGCCATCATTCCCACGACCGCGCCGAAAATCACGTGCGCGACAATGTGTACGAGGGCAACGCGAAAGCCAGCCTCGCGAAACCGGTCGATCGGATGATGTTCCGCGACAGCGATGACAAGACCAAACGAGACGACCAGGCCCTGGACGAATCCGAGCAAGGCCCCGAGTTCTGTCAGCCTCGCGACGCGCCCAGGGGATCCGCGCGCCATGTCGGGAATGAATGAAAGGATGTAAATGTAAAGTGCCGCGAACAAGATGCCGGCAATGAAATGAAAGGCCATGCCGGGCAGGAGCGACTTCTCCTCGCGTCCGGTGATGGCGCTGCCGATGGCGCGCACCATGTCCCCGTTGGCAAATCCCGTCCAGTGGATGATGTAAAGGAACGACGTCATGGCGGTGGTCGCCGCGATGCCCGTCATCACGATCAGCATCAAATCCCAGGTCGCGCTCACAGGATCCCCTCCCCCTCGGAAACAAACCGTTTCAGGCAGGGTGATGCAGGATCGTGACCAAATTCATCTTCCGGGCACCAGGAACAGGGCGAGCGCCGGCCAGAAAGTGACGACCACCAGGCCACCAAGCAGCATCAGGGCCGGGACGACCGCGGCGCGGATCACTTCGCCAAGAGGCTGCTTGAAGGCCGCCGACGCGACGAAGAGATTGATGCCTACTGGCGGCGTCAGGTAACCGATCTCGAGGTTCACGATCATGATGATACCGAAATGGACCGGGTCGATCCCGTAATGCACGGCCATGGGGACAAGAAGGGGCGCGAAAACCAGGATCGCGCTCATGATGTCCATGAAGCATCCGGCGATCAGGAGCAGGATATTGACCGCGACCAGGAACTGGAACTTGCTCGAGATCATACCCGACATGCTCTCGACCATGTTTTGCGGGATTTGCTCGAGGATCAGGAATTTGTTGAAGCTGACGGCAAACAGCAGGATGAAGAAGATCATGCCGAGCATCTCGGTCGTGTCGGTCATCGCCTTCCAGATCATGGTGGCCTTGAGTTCGCGGTAAAAGCCCAGTTCGATGATGAGGGCCACGGCGACGGCGACGGCGGCGGCCTCGGTCGCGGTGAAATATCCGGAATAAATACCGCCCAGGATGATGACCGGTACGAGGATCGACAGGAATCCGGTTTTGAGCGCGGTCATGAATTCAACGGAATCCCATTTGCCGCGCGGCATGCCGCGCCCATGGTACATGGCGTAGATCATCAATATCGCCGCGAGAAGAAGTCCCGGAAGGACGCCCGCGATGAACATGTCCGTGACGGAGACATTCGCCATGATCGAGAAAACGATCATGGGAATGCTGGGCGGAATGATGATGCCGAGGGTCCCGGCGGATGCGAGAAGCCCGGTCGCGAAACTGCGCTGGTACCCCCCCTCGATCAGGGCTGGATACATCAGGGATCCGATCGCGATCAAGGTCACGGGAGACGATCCCGAAATGGCGGCGAACAAGGTGCACGAGAGGACAGCGGCGACGCCAAGTCCGGCCGGCAAGGGGGCGGTGATCGCGGCCGCGATGCGGATCAGGCGTTTCGAGATGGCGCCCTGGGTCATCAGGTTGCCGGCCAGGATGAACAGCGGGATCGCGAGAAGGACTTCCTTGTCGGCGGCGAAGTAGATGTCCTCAATCACCCCTGACAGGTCAGCGTTGCCGGCGAGGGAATAACAAAGGGTCGCAACCGAGCCGAGGATCACGAAGAGGGGCAATCCGGCGATCAGCGCCACGACCAGGAAAACAGTCAGCGCCCACGTGAGTGACATCAATGGACCCCCGATGAGACCGGGCGCATGGACGGCATGAGCGCGTAAATCAGGTGCTTCGACGCCATGAGGGAGAAAACCAGGGGAAAGATCGACTGCACAATCCACAGGGGAATCCCCGTGATGACGTTCACGTCACCGAACTCGCGGCTTTGGGCGACATAGCGGAAAGCGATCAAGGCGTAAAACCCGCAAAAACCAGCCGTGCAAAGTTCACGAAAAAAGACGGCGGAAGGCTGCGTCCACTTTGGCAGGACATGGTCACCGACCTCGGGACGCAGGTGCGCCCCGGCAGAGGACGCGAGGCTGACACCGAGACTGCCGGAAAAAATCATGAGGTGCAGGCTCAGTTTCTGCGCCCATGGGATGCTGATGTGAAACACTTCCCGAAGGAACACGTCCCCGAAAAGCAGCAGCGCCATGGTCGCGATGGACAACCCCGCGATCACGCGCTCAAGGCGGGTGACGATGTCGAGAAGTTGCCGCACTATTTTTTCCGGGCCTTGAACTGTTTCTTCCCCTCAAGGACCACTTCGTAGATCTTGCGGGCGTCGCCGCCGATCGTTTTGATGACTTCATCCGCGAGGCCATCGACGGCCTTGCGGAATTCAGCCTTCTCGGCCTCCGTCAAGTTCTCGATCTTGATCCCGGAACCCTGCAAAACAGTGATGAGCTCGTTGCCGACCGCGCGGACCGCGGCGCGACCACTGACCGCGAGGCTGTTGCCGGGGCCGAAAATGACCTTGCGGTCTTCTTCAGAAAGTTTGTCCCAGAAAGTCTTGCTGAACAGGATCGCCGCCGGCTGGTAGATGTGCTCGGTCACCGAGTAGTGTTTGATCGCCGTGTGCCACTCAGCCGACAAAGTCAAAAGCGCCGTATTGTCAAAACCCTCAACGAGACCGGTCTGCAGAGCGGGCAACGTCTCGGGCATCGAGATGGGAACGGGATTGGCGCCAAGGCGTTTCCAGAAGGCAAGGTGGACCTTGCTCTCTTGCGAGCGAACTTTGAGGCCTTTCAGGTCAGAGGGCTTGCGGACCACACGGTTTTTCGTGCCGATGTTGCGCCAGCCATTTTCTGCCCACGAATTGAGGACAAAACCCTTCGACTCGAAAACCTTCTTGAAGGGTTCCCAAAGATGGTTGTCGAGGACGTAGTCGGCCTCCTCGTAACTTTCGAAGAGATACGGGATCTCGAGGACATCCAGTTCGGGAATGACACTGGCGAGCGCGCCTGCCGTGACACCGCCGCCTTCGATGCGACCGCGGCGGATGCCCTGGGTGATCTCAAGCTCGCCGCCGAGAGCGCCTCCAAGATACGCCTTGACCTGGATGCTCCCTTTACTCTCCGACTCG
>Ga0214921_10004337_pt1 | contig 20924 bp, 16 predicted proteins | sample LL1505_MetaG_FD_177992 | JGI IMG/M metagenome (GOLD analysis project Ga0214921, IMG submission 177992) | Freshwater microbial communities from Lake Lanier, Atlanta, Georgia, United States - LL-1505 | ecosystem: Environmental > Aquatic > Freshwater > Lake | place: USA: Georgia | collected...
TTTTCATGCCCTGCGGCCGTGCCTTTCGATTTCGGAACCAGTTCGACTGTGACTTGCAGGCGGTTGTGCTTCGCGAGGTCCGCCAGTGGCTGGCGCAACAGTGCCGCGATGGCAGCGCCTGTCTCCCGGGCCAGCAACTGCAGGACTTCGTCCTTGCCCTTGCCCGCCAGTGAGACGAATGTCAACAACGTGTCGCGCAAAGAGTTCAGGTTAACGGACGTCTGGTCTTGTTTTCTCGTCATTTTTCGCGAGCTCCCATTCCAGCAAACGGATCAATGCGGGCGCTTCATCAACAGCCGACGCGGAGAGAATATCAAGGGCCTCGACCAGACGTCGACGGTCTGCAACCACTTGTGGTTCCCGCGACGTCCCGGGCATCCCGGGCAATGCCAGGCTGGCAGGGTCACCAGGAGCGCCGGGGGTCAGGTCTGGAGTGCGACCCGTTTCGAACCCAAGACCCTCGCGCCATTCGACAAAATGGCTGTCAAAACTCAGGCGCCACGCGAAGGGATCGCCGCCGTCAGGGGGCGACCAGATCATCAAGTCGCAGCCATCGTCACCGTGATACCACGATTTTTCCGAACCGAATTGATGCATGAAGGAGCTTTCGACCCGCTGCAGCGAATTCGCGAGCGCAGCCGGCCTGATCAACCTCTGCCACGCGGCAGGCACGCCATTCTCACCCGTCATCAATTCGAACCCGATGAGCCACGTCGCGTGTCCCGGGTCCGCAGCGTCACTGCCTTTCGTTAACGAGTCTTTCGTTAACGAGTCCTTCCATGCGACACGAATCGTGAACTCCAGAAGTTCCGGCCCGATCCTGAGACGGGATGAGTAGCCATCGCCGACATTCATCCGACTCCATGTCCGTTCGCTCACGATGCTGCTGAATCCGGTTTCTGAGACCTCGCGGACAACCATGATGTCCTGGTCGCTCATCATTGTCATGCGTTTGTGGTCAAACGGGAAACGGCCTGTCATGCGGCGATTGGGTCTCGCGTCCTGCGCAACCGGGCGGTTTTCCGCCGAAAATATCTTGTTTGTGAGGAAAAACCTGAACATTCGCACCCCTACGGGAAACCTGTACCGGACGTTATCTCTTCGTCTCGCCTCCATCTTTCTTGAGTCTGTCCGATAACAACGTCGTGAAAACAGCACACAAAAAACCAATGGATCCGGCATGGTCGATCGCCGCGATCATCTCCCTGGGCGGATTCACGACGGGCGGCACTGCCATCGCGCGGGATTTGTCGCCAATCTATGAAGAGACGTTTGACATCGCCGCCGGCGGCGCGTCCCTGACCCGGGCGACGCGCTACGGAGTCGCGCTTGCCAACCCCGCCCTGCTCCCGGTCAGCGGCAGTTTCCACCGGTGGCTCGGCAGCGAGTTCGCCCTGCATATCAACAAGGAATCGGTTGATTACGCCAAGACGCTGCTCCCCGGATCGTCATCCGGTTCCAGCGACTCCGGTGATTCGAGCGCCTTTGTTGACCACGTCTTCCAGAGCCCCTTCCTGGCTGGAACCCAGACGTCCCTCGCGTACTTGAACGCTTACGGCGGAATCGGATTTTTCTCCAGGTTCGAGGTGGATCTGGAAGCCCAGGAATACGGCCCCACGGGCATGCCTGCGGTCATCCTGAACGGAAAGTCATACTCCGGTGGTACGCTTAGTGGCGCCGGGAAGATTCCCTTCACGCCATTTTCCCTCGGCGTCACCGGCAAGTACCTGATGCTGGCGGAACCCGGTGCCGCCATCGACGTCGCGGACCCGAACGCGGTGGCGCAGTTTCAGGATCCTGCCGCGCTTTCCGCCCTGGTCACGCCGTCAACCGGGACGGGATTTGACATCGGCGCGCTGATGTTCATTCAAGGCCCTCGCGTTGACTGGCGCCTCGCCCTGAAGGTGGACGATGTCGGCGGCACCCGGCTCAACGGCGGCGATGCCATCGACGATTTCAAGCAAGTGACCAGCATCGGTGCCGCGATGACACTTCACACCGGGAAGGACGCGCTGCATGTCTCTGTCGACAAACGCGACTTGCAGAATGCCTATGACACACCGCCCTTCAAGGCGACCCGGGCAGGCGTCAAGCTGACTCTGCGCGGTTATGCCGGCATCGCCGCTGGCTGGTACGATGGCTATCCGTCCGCCGGCGCGGAACTGGACCTGATCTTCCTGCAAATCGGTGTGGCGACGTACCGGCGCGAAATCACCGGTGCTCCCGGGGTCAACCCGAGAAACGTTTACGTCATGAACATGGCAGCGGGGTTCTGATGAGGATGCGCGTCCTCACATTCGCGCTGGTCTTCCTCGCTACGCCCTCATGCGGTACGGGGAACCTCGGGGAATGTCCGGCGACCTCGCCGCTCGTGAAATGCACCGGGCTCACAACGGATGAGAAGATCCGACGCGCCTTGAACGAAGAGGACCTCGATACGGCGCGCACACTCCTCGAGGACGCGATCGCGGAGGAACCCGATAATTACGGGCGCTATCCCCTGTTGTCTGCTGTCTACGCCGGACTGGCAGGTTTTAAACTCCTCGCAATCCTGCAACAATCCAGCTCCTCCGGATCGTCAAGCATCACGGATGCCATGGACGCCTTCCTGCCGTCGCCGCAGGGAATGTCCCGCGAGGAATACGATGCAAAGATCGCCCTCCTTGGCGACGCCATCACGACCATCAACGCTTTGCCCGCGGAATTCCTCGCAACCGCGTCGACGGACAAGTACGCCGCCAGCGCGAGCCAGCAGCTCGGGATCTACCAGGCGGCGCAGGCATCGATGTACATGAAACTGTTCACTTACGATTTCACGACGGGATCAGCCGATCCCGCACAAATTTCACAGCTCACTGACCAGGATGCCGCCAGGATCATGGGGCTTCTCTCTGCCGCGGCAACCGGAGGCGGCCCCATGGCCGGAATTGCCGCGTCAACCCTCGCAGCGATCAACGCCGGTGGTGGCACGGACCGGGACAATCTGGCAAACTTTTTGGGAAGTTGAAGACATATTGAAGACACTTCATGGGGAACCCTGAAATGAGTTCGTTCCTTGGAATCAAAGCCCTGCAATTCATTTCCGTGGGAACGGTCCTTGCCGTTTGCCTCGGCGCCGGACCGGGCAAAACAAAATCGCGGAAAAATGACGTGGACCAGAAAGCCCTCGCCGCGGTCGCCGCCGAATTCCAGAAACTGGAGAAAACGCTGCGCACCCGCCGCGGCGAATTCGCGGCCACGACCCGCAAATCACGGTTCGACCCGCAGGAATCTGTCCGGCTCGACCATCGCTTCTTGACCGGTACCCGCGACGCGCGGACCCTCGAGGAAAAATGGACCAGGATCAACACCAAGGGCGGTCGCGGGAACGCGAAGTCCCCGGGCTGGGAACGCCAGGTCATGCGCACGCACGAACAGTGGCTGCGCCAGACGCTGGCAGCAGGCGAAAACCCGCGCGCCAGCATGAGCATGCATCTTACCTCACTGCGACTCATGCAGGCCGTGATCGCACGCACTCATGATGACGCGACTCTCGCCGGATACCGGCCGAGGCTCGCCCGTATCTATCATCTTTGTGAACGGCACGCCGACGCCGTGCGCGCGTTCCTGGAACTCGCGGACCCCTCACAGACCCCGGAAAAGGCCCAGCGGGTCCGGTACCTGGAGAGCGCCGCGACTTCGCAATCAACCCTTGCCTCCTGGCCATCAAATCCTCCCTGGAATGAAGTCGCGAGCGGCAAGCTCAAAGACGCCGGCGCTTCATCCCACGGCAAGGCGCAAAGGGAGGCCAAAGAGCTGAAGGACATCCTGACCCGCCTCACCCAGGAACAGGGTGGACTCGATAACCTGTCGAACTGGGTTTACGACGCGCACGCTGGCCTCATCGACTGGTCCGGGGGCCGACCTGACGAGGCCGTGGAACTTTGGAAGCCACGCCTCGCGTCGCAGGCCGCGTTGGGATCAAAACTGGCTGTTCACCGGTCACAAGCCGGGGGTTTCACGCTGCGTCATTACCACGAAAAAAAATCATGGCCGGAACTGGAGGCCGCAGCGCGCCAGGCGATCGCTCTTGGCTGGCGCCCGGCTTTCGGCACACGCAAGGTCGATCCCGCCGCCATGCTGGGTGACGCGCTGTTTGAAGGCGGCAAAGGATTGCTATCCGCGGGCAACCACGCCACGGCCGAGGCGAAACTGGCAGAGTTCACCGCCAATTTCAAGAAGGACAAACGGTTTGAGGAGGCCTTTTTCCTGCGCGGCAAGGCCGAGCGCGGCGCCGGTCATTTTATCGAGGCCCTCGCGACATTCAAGGACTTCACGATGCGCTTCCAACGATCACGTTTCGACGAGGAGGCGACTCGCGCCGGATTCGAATTGTCGACGGACATGGCCGAGGAAGAATCCGGTCTGTACTTCGGAAAGCGCTACACATTGTCTTACGCGCGAGGAGAAACAGGCGCCGGCATCACCGAAAGTTACGCGCAACTCGCGCTCGGGAACGGATTTTACAGTGACGGTATCGGCGCGCTTGAGAAACTGGCAAAAGGAACCAGGGGAGCACAGGCGCGCGCCGATGCCATGGCGCGCATCCTGGACATCCAGACGATGGTCGCTTCCCCCGAGTCGATTCTGGACACGGCAAGTCGCCTGTTGAAAATGGGGAATCTCACACACGGGGTGCGGATTCGTGCGTTCAGGGCCCAGGCCCGCGCCGGGGCAGCGTCTGGCCAGCCGCAGGTCGTCGCGCGCGCGAAGCAAGACGCGGCGCGCATCGCATCGGAAACCGGCGAGGACGACCAGGCGATACGCGACGCGCGGGGAGAGATCCTCTTCATCGACGCGGAAACAAGAGGCCAAAAGGAATTGACCGAAGTGTTCAGCCTTGAGGTCGCCGACCCGTCCGCGCACCTGGCTCGCAGCGAGACGGAGTACAACCGGATCAAGTCAGATTACGAATCTGTCTGCGCAATCGGCAGGAACATCTGGTGCGCCGCAGCACTGTTCCGATCCGCGCGCGTCGCGCAAAAATTCGAGGCCGCTGTTTCCAGCCTCGGCATCGCTGAGACGCTCGAGGCGGAAGTGGTCGAACGGTTCAAGGAGAAAAAGTCCGGACTCCTCGACCGGTGGAAAAAAGACGCCGCGACCTCGGACAGTCAAGCCGCCGAACTGGCATCACAGGGAATGGCCGCGCCGCACTATGCCCTTGCCATCCAGCTGGGCGGGGGCGCCGACTTGATCCTCGACGACCGCACGATTGGCGGATTGCACGCATTCACACAGATCGACGCGAGGTAAGTGATGCACCCTGAAAATCGCAACATGAAATTGCCAGTTATTTTCCTCTGCTTGCTCTGCCTCGCGACAGTGGCATGCACGGGGACCAGCAGCAAGACGGCGTCTGATCCCGTCAATCAGGGCGTTGGTGAGAGCGTTGGTGTCATCCGCCGCAGTTTCATCCTGCCTTTCGGCGGAAATGCGGCCGTGTGGAACGACGCGAACGGGTTGCCTGAGGCCTTCGCGCAACTTGAGAAAGGGGACTACGAGGGCGCGGAAAAAACGGCGCGCGCGCAACTCGCGAAAGCCCCGGCAGATCCGCAGGCCATGCTTGCACTCTCAGCCAGCCTGCTGATGTCGAGGAACATCGAACTGGCTGACTATTACGCAAACCGTCTGGCCAAATTTCAATCGGTCGAGCAATCCTCCGCGAAAAACATCCATGGTATCGCGAGAATGCTGTTTGGTGTCGGTACCGGCAGGAACGAGTACCTGGAGGAGGCCGCGTCCATTTTCCGCGAATCGCTTTCGGCGTCGGGGAATCAAGTCGCCGCGGCATTGAACCTGGGCGAGCTTGAACTGATGAGGGGGCGCGCAGGCGATTCCATCGCCGCTTTCGAGCAAGCCGCGCAGCGATGCGGCGAGTGTCGCCCCGCCATCCATGGCAGGGGCATGGCAGCCTTGCGGGCCCGCCAGTTTGACCTCGCGAAAGACAGTTTCAAGATGCTCGTCAAGCGGGATGACAAGGACGACGAGGCCCAGTATCAGCTGGCCGTCACCGAATACTACGGATTCCAGGAAGTCGACGCCGCGTCACGCCGCCTGAAGGACCTTGCCACAGGCGGCAAGGATTCCCGCGTCCGCCCGATGGCCGAATCGCTGCTGCGCAAACTACGCGCCCCGGAGGAAAAGAAATGAACCAGCTCAAGGGGACTGCCATCGCGAAATCCGTGACTCTCTTGTTCTGCGTCGCGATCGCGTCCTGCAAGCCCGCTATCGTCCATAAGCTCACCACCGCCGCGTACGTCATCGGACCTGACAACATCCAGCGCGTGGACCGGCATGAACCCGCGAGCGTCATGAATACCGCTCCAAATGAAGAGCTGATCAAGTCAGTCGTCGCCACAGCGGTGCTGGTCGTGACGCCCATGACCACTGGGGAGACACGCTTCTGTTCAGGGAATATCTACAAAAGACCTTCAGGCCCGGTCGTCCTGACCAACCGGCACTGCTTCGCCCCGGACAAGGACCATTCAGCCCAATCGAATGGTGTCGACCCTTGGGCCTGTGAGAAAACCCAGATTTACCGCGCCTTCGACCCGGCCACCGCGTTGCCCTCCGTGCGCAATTCCTGCCTCAGGGGTTCTCTCACCGTCAATCCTCAGCTTGATCTCGCCTCGTTCAAGCTGGACGGTCCCGGCACTGAGACTGATTCGCCCGATGCGTTGCCCAAGGGCCTCGGGCTGTATAAAAAGGATCCGCAACCGTCCGACCGGATTGGCGCGCTGATTGTCCATTTCCCTGATGTCGAGTCACAAAGGGTGCGGATGGACCTTGCCAAATTCCCAGGGGCACCAATGACGATTCCGCGGATTTCCCTGACATGGGAGGATTGCAAGACGGCCGGCTACTTCCGCGTCGAGACTTACAGTGTCGACCCGAGCCTTCCCTACTCCATCCGCCACACTTGCGACATGATCAAAGGCTCAAGCGGATCAAGCCTGGTCGACGCAACGACCGGGGAATCGCTCGGGGTCAACTGGGGCGGAATCAAGTTCGGAGACGGAGACGGCGAGGTTTACAACATCGCGACGAGGGCCACCATGGCCGCGTCATTCTTGACGCTGGGCTCGACCGAGCTTGACCACCTCCTTCTGACCGTCGCCAAATCTCCTCCGGAAGGCACGGTTGGCAACGGCGAATCTGACGCCGTCACGCAACGATCCAGCAAGTCGCGTCGCATCTCAGCGGCAGGATGTGCTAGAATCCAGAGCCATGACTCAAGACGTCACAATCTGGAAAATCAGGACCAGGAACCTTGGCAGTCGTTTGACATTGGCTGGCTTGTTGTTGGTATCGTCGTTCTTTGGCTCTCGAATCATCGCAGGGCCCGTCACACTTGAGGACTGGGCACTGGCCCGGCTGCGGCACTCGGCCCAGCCAAAAACTCCGGTACCCCCGGCACTCGCGTGCGAGGTCGACGCGCGAGTATCCGGCTTGCTCGTCAAGGCAATGTCAAACGCTGATCCCCGCGCCAGACAGGAACAGGGACTTGAAGCCATAAACGGCTACCCGTTCGGGCGCTTTGTTTGTCAGTACCGGGACGCGATGGAAAAACTGCTCGAGACCGGAAGTGACCGGCCGGGTATGCCCGATGTGGACACGGCCGCCCGGGAGGCCTCGGTGCAACTGGCGCAGCAGGCCATCCTGGCCTGCGGTCGTTGCCCGGAATCGAATCTCCTCAAGACTGTTGCGGCAGCCTCCGCGATCAAGGCGCGCATGTATCCTGAGGCGCTGCGACTCCTGTTTGAGCTCCTGGAGACACGCAAGGACCTGCGTGATGTCTATGAATCCGTGCAGAAAGCCTACGCGGCCCAGCAGCGCGGCAAGGGCGAAGTCTCCCTCGGTGCGCCACGCTGACGTCGAGGCGCGGGTCAAAGTCGCTGTAATCAATAAGTCATTTTACTATTCCTTCCTTCGGGCTGGCGGGGTAAAAACGAGCCGATCGGCTCCATAACTTGAAGGAATTTTCCCGTGAACGAACTTCGCGCCAGACACCCCGTCATGATGGCCATCGAATCAGGCCGCGCCCTGCTGATGGACGGAGCCATGGGCACAGAGCTTTATGCGAAGGGCACTTTCATCAACAAGTGCTTCGAGGAACTCAACCTGACCAGTCCGGCGCTTGTCGTCGAGGTTCACCTGGCCTACCTGCGCGCCGGCGCGGATATCATCAGCACCAACAGTTGGGGCGGCAACCGGTTCAAACTTTCCGGCCACAACCTTCACGACAAGGTCCGCGAAATCAATCACAAGGCAGCCGAAATCGCGCGCAACGCGATCAAGGCCGCCGGACGCGACGAAATTTTCGTCGCTGGCAGCGTTGGCCCCCTGGGGGTAAGGATCGAACCGTGGGGTCCGACTTCGTTCGACGAGGCGCGTCATGCATTCGCCGAACAGATCCAGGCCCTTGTTTCCGGTGGCATCGACCTGATCTCCCTTGAAACATTCTCGGACATCAGCGAGCTCCAGCAAGCCGTCCTTGCCGCCCGCGAAGTCGCTCCCGGAATTCCCGTGATCGCCCAGATCGCCATCAACCCGGACGGCAAATCCCTGATGGGAACGCCGCTGGAATGGGCCATGAAGAAACTGGACGAGTGGGAGGTTGACGTCGTCGGACTCAACTGCAGCGTCGGGCCCCAGCCAATGATGACGGCGCTGCCGAAAATCCGCGCGACAACCAACCGGCCATTATGCATGCAACCAAACGCTGGAATGCCGAAGCTGGTTGAAGGGCGGACTTTCTACATGAGTACGCCCGAGTACTTCGCCGAATTCACGAAGGGCTTCCTGCAGTCGGGCGTCAACATCATTGGCGGCTGCTGCGGCACGACGCCGGACCACATCCGCGCGATGGGCAATGCGTTCCGTCACCATGCGGCCATGGCTCTCAACGAGCGAACCGGGCAAAAGGGCGCCGATTCCGGCGCATCCCGTATCGAATTCGCCGGCACCCGCGACGAGAACACTCCGCACTCAGGCGTCGCGCCTGTGCCCGCCATCGAGAAGTCCGCCTGGGCGCGCAAGATCGCGGCCGGCCAACGGGTCTGTTCGGTTGAACTCCTGCCCCCGGCTGGCGTGAAAACCGGAAAGATCATCGAACAATCGAAGAAGCTCAAAGCCGCCGGCATCGACGCCATCAACATCCCGGACGGTCCGCGCGCCAGCGCCAGGATGAGCGCGATCCTGACGTCCGTGATGATCGAGAAACGCGCCGGCATCGAGACCGTCCTCCACTACACTTGCCGCGACCGCAACCTGCTGGGAATGCAATCGGACATGCTTGGCGCACACGCGATCGGCCTCAGGAACATGCTGCTCGTGACGGGGGACCCCCCGAAGATGGGAACCTATCCAAACGCGACCGGCGTTTTTGACATTGACGCCATCGGGTTGACCAACATGGTCTCGCGTCTGAACCGCGGGCTGGATCTGGGCGGACGACCCATCGGCGAACCCACGGCGCTGAGCGTCGGCGTCGGCGTGAACCCGGCTCACCGTGATTTCGAGTACGAGATGAAACGTTTTCGCTACAAAGTGGAAGCCGGTGCGGAATGGTGCATCACACAACCAGTCTTTGAGTCGGCTGCCTTGTTCCGTTTCCTTGACTACATCGACAAGCACAAGATCCGCATTCCGGTGATTGCCGGCGTATGGCCACTTTTGTCCCTCCGGAACGCGATCTTCATGAAAAACGAAGTCCCCGGTGTTGTGATCCCTGACGGCATCATCCGCCGGATGGAAAAACCGCAAGACCCGGAAGACGCCAAAAAGACCGGGGTCGAGATTGCGCGCGAGATGGTCAAGGAACTTGGATCAAACATCCAGGGACTGCAGTTGTCCGCGCCGTTCGGTCGCATCGACCTTGCCCTCGCCATAGTGTCTCCGTAAAAATTCGATGGAAAAACGGATACTTACGCAATAATCGCCACCATCGCGCAGGGCGGCAGTTCGAGCTACTTTTTCCATTTCACCAAACGCGACGCGCCAAATTCCCTAACCCGCCGCCATTTCCCTGCCGATCCCACAAGGGCGAGCCTGGTTATAGGCTTGGATTTGAGGGAGGCGGTGTTCCCGATGTCGGTCGACTTGTTGAAACAATTGCTGCGCGGTGCCCTTCAAGCGAAGGCTTCGACCCTTCACATCCTCGCCGGGAAAGCCCCCTCGATCGATCCCGGCACGGGTCCGGTCGAGATCCAGATGCCGGCCATCACGCCACAACAAATACTCGACATGATCGAGGGCATCGCCCCGGCGGAAAAACAAAACCTGGTCTCGCAGGGACAACAGGGAAAAGTCCGCGGAGGCTTGAACCTTGGCGCGGCGGGAAAAGTGAACTTCGTCGCGACGTCCGTCGACAGCCAACCCGCGTCGATGATTGTTTTCTTCGGGCCAGGAGAAGACAAGAAAACCGACGATTACTGGCAAAACCTGTCCGCCTCGCCGTCGGGGGCAGTTCCGGCTCCATCTCCTGCGCCGGCCGGAGCCGCCGCGCAGCCAAAGAAGCCTGCGCAGCAAGCCAGCGCGCAACCAAATCCACTACCCCCGGAGGCCTTCAGCGCGACAGCGACCGCGAGATCCAAGGTCGCCGGTGGCAATGATGCGACCCCGGCCGCGTCACCGGTTCCTGCGGCCTCGCCTGTCTCGTCCAGCCCGGCCAGCCCCGTCTCTCAGGGGACACCCGCGGCTCCGGCCCACGCGCAGGCTCCCGCCGTTGAGGACACGCCGGGACAAATCGAGTACGCCGCTTTCGCAAAAGGCGAACAATCCATCAGCAACGGTGAGAACGAAATCGACCGTTTCCTGAAGGAAATGGTGAAGCGCAAGGCGAGCGACATGCACCTCACCGGCGGCGAGCCCGTCTGTTTCCGCGCCGATGGCGAAATCACCCGGGTGCCGGATACGATGCTGACGCCCGAATACATGAAACAGATGCTGGAGCCCATCATTCCGCCGCGCAACCGCGAGGAGTTTCTCAAGATCAACGACACGGACTTCGCCTATGAGCTGAAAAACGTCGGACGTTTTCGTGTCAACATCTTCCGTGACAAAAACGGCGTCGGATCCGTGATGCGTCACATCCCGTCGACAATCCTCACCGCCGAACAGCTGAAACTGTCAGCGGCGATCACCAACTTCTGCAAACTCAACAAAGGCCTGGTCGTCGTGACAGGCCCGACGGGTAGCGGCAAGTCCACAACGCTGGCGGCGATGGTCGACCTGATCAACAAGACGCGCCACGACCACATCCTCACCGTCGAGGACCCGATCGAATTCGTGCATCCGCAACAAAAGTGCCTCGTGAACCAGCGCGAGGTCCACAAACACACGACTTCGTTCGCGCGATCGCTGAAAGCCGCGCTGCGTGAAGACCCGGACATCATCCTGATCGGCGAGATGCGTGACCTCGAGACCATCTCCATCGCGATTGAGACCGCCGAAACCGGGCACCTTGTGTTTGGAACCCTGCATACAACAACCGCCGTCTCGACCGTTGACCGGATCATCCAGCAGTTCCCCGCGGAGCGTCAGGAGCAAATCCGCATGATGCTCGCGGGCGGCCTGCGAGGCGTGGTCGCGCAGACGCTGCTCAAGAAAATTGGCGGCGGCCGTGTCGCCGCGCACGAGATCCTGGTCGTGAATGATGCCGTCAGCGCCATGATCCGCGAGGGCAAGAACCACATGATTCCGAACCACATGCAGACGCAAAAGGCCGAAGGCAACATGCTCCTCAACGACTCCTTGATGGCCCTGGTCAACGCCAACATCGTGTCCCCGGCCGACGCCTACGCGAAGGCGGTCGACAAGAATTCACTGGCGGAATCCATGAAGCGCAAGGGGATCGACACGACCCCGTTTGAGATGAAGAAATCCGCGTGACAGCGCGGGCGATAATCCGGTAATCCTTTCGGGACGCGGCCTTGACGTCGAGCTGCAGCCAAACCGGGGACCGGATCCATGACCGTATTCCGGAAAAACCAATGCTTTCGGTTCATTGCGGGAATTCTCCTGGTCGCGTCCGTGTACCCGTTGTTGTCGGGTTGCCAACCAGGAAATCCCGACGCCACCCTGCGCATCTACGGGGGCGAGCCCGTTCCCCATGGCAGGCAAACCAGTGTCGTGGCCCTGCACGAATCCGATGAGCACGGATCCGATAAGGTTGTATGCTCCGGGACCTTGATCCACCCGGGTGTCGTCCTGACCGCGGGACACTGCGTCGCCGGCGGCGATGGCGATCACAAGCTCACGGGTATTTCATTCGGCCCGGGTCGCGATGGCGGGACGAAAAAACCAAAATTTGAAATCTCAAGCACGGCGGTTCACCCGGACTTCAAGGCTCATCCGCGTGGCAACATGGACTTCGGCCTTGTCTTCCTCGCCACGCCTGTAGAATCTTTCGATCCTTCGGGCCCTGCGGGGGCCCCCGCATTCATCGAGGACGACGCCGCGATCGTCCGCGCCTTGCTGGCCTTCCGTACCGCGCAAGACCATACAGACCAGACAGACCATACGGCCATCGCCGCGCCGACGTTGACCATGGTCGGTTACGGCCTGCGTGAGGACGGGAGATCCGGAAAAAAATATTCGGTCGACGTACCCGTGACACAGAGCAACCCGTCTGAGATCGCACTTGGCGGATCTGGCAAGGATTCCTGCGATGGCGACAGTGGCGGTCCGGTCCTGGACGCGGCAGGACGCGTTGTCGCGGTCATCTCGCGCGGCCTGACCATCGGATGCGGCAATGGCGGAATCGCCACGGTCGTCGCGGACGCTTCGTGCTGGATCCGCGAGGAGTCCTTGAACCGGGGCCTTGAGATTTTTGTCTCGCAACCCTGCGGAGACCCCGGGAAACAAGACGAGGAACTTCGTCGCGCGCTGGACGACCACGGTTCAAAGACAGGTGGCCCGGACGGGACGCGCGTGGACCTCTCCGGATGGTACCTGGAATCCATCGCCAAATTGCCGGACCTCGTCCCCGACGCGACATCGGTCAACCTTAAAGGCAATCACCTGACTGACGTCCGCGAACTGCTTTGGATGCGTCACCTTCGCGAAGTCGACTTGTCTTTCAACAACATCCCGGCGGACGACATGGCTGAATTCCAGAGAAAAGGCATCGTGGTACGCGGCACGAACCTGCAACTTTCCACTTTTCTCGCGACGCGTTTTTTCGACGCTTGCTCGCGCCCTGATCAGGCCAGCCTGACCGACGCTGAAATTTCGCAGATCGGCGCGCTTCGCGCGCGTTTCGGTTCCAACGATTGCGCGACGATCAACAAGAGGCTCGTCAAGACACTGCGCCTCCAACTCAGCTCGCGCAAACTCAAGTCCGTTTCGCTCCTGGCTGGACTGCCACTGCTGGAGCAACTCGACTTGTCGGACAACCCGCTTGAATCGTTGAAGCCGCTCCTGGAGCTGGAAAATCTGAAGTCGCTCAGGATCGAGCATGTCCCGCAGACAGTCCTTGAGGCGGATCACGACGTCGTGGAAAGCCTCAGGAATCGAGGCGTGCAGGTCGAGATGGCCGCCCCTGAATCCACGACCAACTGAGAGACAACCCGATGTCCGTTCCAAGAAAGGCGGAACCCTCCCTGGCGCGCGTCTCAACCGCGGTCTACGCCATCATGATGGCGATCGGGCTGACGCTCATGCGTTTCTGGCAGGGCAACTTTCCGGATGCCTTCAGGCTGCCTGCCGACCCGTCCGAAAAAACGCGTCTGGCAGCCGCCGGCCTCCTGGCAGCCGCGTTTCTCCTGACATCGGGTGCCGCGCTTGAGGGGTGGAGCCCCTCCTTCAAACGCCTGCAGGAAATGTTCACCCGGCTGATCGGCCCAACCGCCTGGTGGGTCCCGTTATGGCTTGCGTTGCTGTCTTCCCTCGGTGAGGAAATTCTCTTCCGCGGGGCATTGCAGCCGTCTTTGGGCCTTGTTCCAACCAGCATCCTGTTCGGCCTAACCCATGTCGGTCCGGAAGGCCGGATCGGCGCGTGGAGCTTTTGGGCTGCCGGGGCTGGTATCGTCCTCGGTTTCACATTCCAGGAAACCGGCTGTCTCTGGCCGGCCATCGCCGCCCATTTTCTGGTAAATGGGGTTTCGCTTTTGTCGCTTCGAAGGCAATATTCAAGGCGATGAAACAAGGCCACCTCCACGTCTGCCTCTACCGCCCGGAGATCCCACAAAACACCGGGAATATCGGTCGACTTGTTGCCGGATCGCAGTGCAGGCTGCACCTGATCCGCCCCTTCGCGTTCTCAACGGAAGACAAGAACCTGCGCCGCGCTGGCCTGGACTACTGGCCATACCTGGACTTGGAAATTCACGACGACATTGCGGAATTACTGGCGCAACACGGACCACGGGTCGCTTTTTTCTCCGCCCGCTCAACGCGCCCGTACACGGACATTCCAGCCGAGACCGATTTGCTGGTTTTCGGCCAGGAGACCAAGGGTCTCCCGCGGGAGTTGCATGAAACGTACCCGGACAATTTTTACACGATACCAATCTTTCACGACAAAGTGCGCAGCCTCAACGTCGCCAACGCCGTGTCGATCGTGTTGTATCACCAATTGATGAAGCGCCTCGGGGAGATTCGATGAACTCGACCAAAAACCTGTTCACTCCACCTCAGGTTTCCCGGAAGTGGATGGATCAATTCCTTGTCCCGGGCCTGTTGGATGCGCGCCCTTACAAGATCGACACCACGTCAACACCCGTAAAACTCGACCAGAACGAGAACCCGTGGGACTGGCCCGATCACCTGAAGGAAAAAGTCGCGGGCGCGTTGCGTCGCATCCCGTGGAACCGTTATCCATCAGCATACTCTGACGATCTCGCCGACGTCGTTGCGGCGCAAGCCGGGTTGACGCCTGGCTGCGTTCTCCTCGGACCCGGGTCGAACTATCTCGTCGCCCTCGTCATGAGCACGTTCTCGCGCACTGGACGAGGCAAGGTCGTCGTCGCGCGACCGTCTTTCGCGTTGTACGAATCCCACTGCGCGTACGACGGCATTCCATACGAACCCTGGGTTCTGGATGACAACCTGCAATACGATGTCCGCCTTTTGCCGGCGCTGACTCCGGGCTCCATGGTCGTCTTCGCTTCGCCAAACAACCCCGTGGGCAATGTTCTCCCGTACCAGACACTGAAGGATCTCGCGACGCGCCATCCAAATGTGCTGTTTGTCGGGGACGAGGCCTATCTTGAGTACGCCCGCGAGCCCTATACAAATTTGCTGCGGGACCACTCGAACATCCTGCTGATCCGCACGTTCTCAAAGACGCTTGGCGCCGCCGGAGTCCGCCTCGGTTATGTCCTTGGCGCGCCGCAACTCATCGAGCAGCTGCGCAAATTGCGCCTGCCATACATGATCAACGCCTTTGGCCTTGTCGCCGCCAGATTTGTCCTTGAGGACACGGAGGCGCAGGCTCACTTCAAGGCGGTCGTGACCAGGGGTATCGCCGAACGAGAGCGTGTTTTCGCAGATTTGCAGACGATGGCTCCGGAAAAAGCCTTCAAGGTCATTCCCTCGGAGGCCAATTTCCTCCTTCTGAAATGGCAGGATCAATCCGCATGCGACCGGGCCTACCGGCACATCCTCGAGCAGGGGATCCTCATCCGGGATGTCTCCAAAGGGCCGGGACTGGCGGGGTGCTTGCGCGTAAGCATCGGAACTGACGAACAAAATGACCGTTTCTTGGCGGCAATCAAGAGCCTCTGACGCCCCCCGCGCCCGCCACCGGAAAACTTTCCCTAAGACCCCATCCGGAATGTCCGATCCCAGACCTGAATGTGAGGGACGTGACCATGAGCAACGACATCGATTTCTCGAAAAAATTTGCCATCACCATCCCGCAAAAACAGGATCCGTCCTTGCCGGTGATCGTGGTGGACGACCAGGTGGATATCCGCCTGATCATTTCCCATCACCTGACGAAACTCTCCTTCTCGAAAATTTTGCAGGCAGGCGATGGTTACGAGGCCATCGGCCTGCTGCAAAGCACGCCGACCTGCGCCATGGTCCTCTGCGACTTCCAGATGCCGATGCTGGGAGGCATCGAACTGCTGAATGAAATGAAAGACCGCGTCGACATCCCGCGCGTGCCTTTCTGCTTGATGCTCGATGGCGCCAGCCGCGAGAGACTGATGCATGCCATCGAGCACGGCGTTGACGAGATCCTCGCGAAACCGTTCACCCTGCAAGACCTGACCGGGAAGATCACCGCGTGCTTCCGGAATTTCCATAACCCCAGGAATCCGGAAAAGGTTTATGAGCTGGCCAAGATCAACTTCCGCGCCCGTCGGTTTGATGACGCGATAGCGATCTACCAGACCCTGCGAGACGCCTCCCCAAAGGCTGTCCGTCCGCTGCTGGGCCTCGCCCGGGTCGCAATGGCGACAGGAAAGCTCGAGGACGCCTCGAAATTCATCTTCGACGCCGAAGTCATCAATCCGAAGTTCGTCGCGACGTGGAACCTGAAAGCCGAGCTGCAGCTCATGAACAAGGACATGGCGGGGGCGGTCGAAAGTTACAAGTCGGCCATATTCCTGGCGCCCCTGAATCCTGTCCGCTACAAGACCGCCGCCGACATGCTGTTCAAGATGCAGCGTTACGCCGAGGTCGTGGAGATCCTGGAGCTGGCGTACAAGAACCAGGTCCAGTTCAAGGAACTCAACCACTACCTGTCGCAGGCCTATTTCATGGTGAAGGACTACGCGAAGGCCCTGAAATTCATCAAGACTGCCGTACTGGCCGAACCGGAGAACATCGCCTACCTGAACCAGTACGGGATCTGCCTCAAGGAGACCCGCCAGTTCGAGGAAGCAGCGAAAGTCTACAACCAGATCATCAAGAAAGAGCCGGAGAACAAATCGGCCCTCTACAACAAGGCCATTCTTCTATGGGCGCGCGATGAAAAGGCCGAGGCCATCAAGTTGCTTGACCGCGTCGTGAAGAGACACCCGGACTTTGCCCAGGCCGCGGCCAAGCTCAAGGAATACCACGAGGCGCTGTACAAGCCCGCCTGATCTATTTGGTCAGGCCGATTTCCCGCAAGCGCTGGCTCAAGTACTCCCCCGCCGTGATGTCGGGGTAAAGTTTCTTGCCGCCTTGGCGCTGGATGCAACTCGCGAGTGGATTCAGTGAGGCCTCGCCGCGCGGGTGAACAAAAAACGGCATGGAGAACCGGCGCTCGCGGCTGACGTCTGGATTCACGACCCGGTGCGTCGTGCTGCGCAATACACCGTTTGTCATGTTCTGGATCATGTCGCCCGTATCGACGATGATGTGACCCCGCAAGGCGTGAATCGGCAACCACGAGCCGTCCCGTTGCAGCAGCTCAAGCCCACCGGCCGTTGCCTCGACGAGGAGCGTGATCAGGTTGATGTCCTCATGCGCGGCGGCGCGGATGCTCGCCGGATCCGCGTCTTCAGCGACCGGCGGATAATGGATCACCCGCAGGATGGTATCACCGTCGTCGGCGATCGCGGTAAAGCGGTCCTTTGGCTCGCCAAGGTACTCGGCGCATGCCTCGAGGAGGCTCACCGCGCAGCGATCCATGTTCTTGTACAGATCCAGCATCGTGGCCTTGAATTCAGGGACTTCCGAAGGCCACAGGTTGTGCAGGCGCTCTTCTCCCGCGGCCGCAGGGCGATTCCAGGCCTCGCGTCCGACGTGCCAGAATTCCTTGAGGTCCGGGGCCTTCGAGTCTTTCGCGTGCTCGCGACCAAAACTCGTGAAGCCACGCTGGCCGTGCCAGTCGAGTCGTTCGTAAGCCCTCTTCTGGCCTTCCGGCAATTCAAAGAATTTGTGCGCCAGGCCGTACGCCTTGTCGATAAGCCCATGGTCAACACCATGATTTTCAAGCGCAAAAAAGCCCAGGCCGTGCAACGCTGCGCCCACGGTGTCCACGAACCGGCGGCGCCGGGCCGGATCGGCGCAGAGGTAGTCCTGCAAATTGGCGACTGGAATTGTCTGTTTTGGAAGTTGGGTCATCGTAAGAAACTCCAAAGGAAACAAACCGTAGAGACTTAAGATACTTACAAAGCGACGGTGCCCCTGTATCGGATTACGGGGCGCAGCGCAAGCCGCCATTGCCGATGATCTCCGGGGCCAGGGCCGGCAGGATCGCCTGCAATGCAACACACTGGCCGCGGCCCAGTTCGCCTGCCGCAAAACCGACCGAAGCGCGCGTTTCCGCGGCGACGATGAAAGCATCGCGGACAAACGAGCCCAGCGAGACCTGGTTGGCGGAACGGATCTGGTTCCCCATTCTCCGGGCCCAACGCAGGAGCATGTCCCCCTTCAAGATCGATTTCTCCTCGACCGAACCTAAGGCGTGACGCGTCGCCACATCGGCAGTGACGGATTCAAAGACGGCATCGACGCCATGGGCCAGGATCGCGCCAATGGAGTGGATCCCCTGGAAGTCCGGGGCCGAGCATGACGCGCTGCCATCCATTTCCCGGGTCGAAAGGAAGATCGATTTGACGTGTGCGTCGTAGACCTTTGCCGTACCGTCACCGAAGTTGGCGGACTCAACATCGCGCGAATTCGCGAAGCAATCGACACCCCGCAACTGGCCATCCTCGCTGTTGCGGGTGTAACGCGCATACAGGTCCGCGAAACCCTCGTTCACGGCCCCCCAATACAAAGACGGTCCAACGGAACGCCCACCCGACTGGAAAGGGTTGCCGATGGTGATGCCGAACGGCAGCGCCATGTCAAAACCAAGAACCGATGAGGTCGACATGCCGGCCCGGAAGCCAACGCGTGACCAGTCAAACATGGGCGGCGCGGCGACCAGCTCGTCGGATCCGGTTGATCCCGTATCAGGACCGAGGCTCAGGTTGTTTGACCCGGCGAGCGCGTATGTCCGCAGGATATGGTGACCGAATTCATGGCTCATCGCCCAGGGAACTTCCCACAGGAACAGGTCTTTCCACAGGCCGCTCTCGGCTGCCTTCTGGCTCTTGGGATAGATCATGAACGCCGGCCCCGACCGGTACGCCGGAGCGTAGGCGAGATTGTCCGTCACGAGGCTGATGCGGGTATCGCTGCCGCCGCTGGCGTTTCTGACAGGAAACGAGCGTTCCACGCGCGGCAGGACCACAAGTTCCGTCGCGGGCAAGTTGTTCGCGCGCGACGGCAGCGAGTTGTGGAATTCGTAGGCGCGATTCAACGTATAAAGGCCAGTCAACGCGACGGTCTCGTGGGATGTGCGCGGGAACATGGCGTGGTCCCGGCAAATTTTCAGGGGCTTGGCCTGCTCAACAACATCAAATTCGGAGGGACAAACAACCTGGGATCCGTTCAATTCGCAATTGGCGCGCTCGCGCAGTCCGTACGTTGTCCGCGTGATGTGGCGCGAAGCCAGGACCGGGGCCGAGGTCACGGCAGTCAACGGGACCACAGATTCATGAATCTGGCCCTGATGCCATTCGAAGATTCCGGCTTCGACAACCGCGTTGGCGCCGGTCACCTGCGTTTGGCAGGCCGCGTCGTCAAAGCGCATGGAGTCACTGCCATCCGGAGCCTGCCAGGTCTCGCCCGTATTGTTCGGGTCGTACGAAGAGTCAACCGGATCGTTGTTGCCGCTGGAACCGCATGCTTGCAGGTTCATGGTTGTCACAACCGCAGCCACCGCAAACGCCAATGGACTTCTTGGAAAAAACCGCTTCAACATCAACTCGACCTCAACTTGGAACATCAACTTGGAACATCAACAGGCCACTTCAACATGCAGCCTCAACTCGCGCGAGGCAGCCTGAAATCCGACGCGACAACAACTTCACCAATCTGGCGCGGCCGGAACAGCAAGCGCATTCCCACACGGATATTTCCCAGGCCCGCGCGCACCAGATCGTACGGAAAGAACATGAAGGACCGGCGACCGCGCTCGCCATCATCAATCGTGAGGGATCCCATGCGGTCCGGGTCAAAGAAAGTCACGACGCCTTCCGCCTCGAAGACTTCCTCCGAACGGTCAATGACGAGCGACCCCACGCTGCCGGGAATCGCGGCCGCCTTCAGTGCGGCTGACACGGCATCCATTTTTGAGTCGCCTTCGCGCAGCATCACGATCAACACGTGACGTGCCCGTGTCGTCGCGACGTACATCATGCTGGACATGATCGGGTTCGAGATTTCCATCTTGTGTTCGCTGAAGTTGACCAGGATCGCGGCCTTTGCCTCAAGCCCCTTGAATCCGGCGACCGTGGCGACCTGCACGCCGCCCGGCGCGGCAACCCCGTCATCGATGCCGAGAGAGCTCGACTTCATTCCGGCAAGTATCGATTCCGGCGACCTGGGATTGCGGGCCGAGACCAGCGCGATCTCATCGGGACGGACATGTTCGCGGCGCACGAGGTCCAGGAGCAACGCTTCCAGTTTTTTCTGGGCGTCCTCGCGATCCTTGTAAGTAACAACCTGCGGCATGAAACCGCTGCGCGCGCTGTGGCTCTGGAGCACTTGCTTTCCAGTCCGGAATTCGCGCGCGAACGTCGAGATTTCCTTGGTCGTCCGGTAATTGTGCACCAGGGGGAAATATGGCGGAGCGACGGGCAGGACCTGTTCCGGGACAAAAAGGGTCTCGCCGCCGCCCGAACCGAAAACGCCCTGGCTGCGGTCAAAGAACAGGTAAAAACGGCCAGTCTGGGGATCGGACAACAGGGACTCGATCGCTTCCCACCAGAACGGCTGCACATCCTGCGCCTCGTCGCAAAGAATGACGTCATAGCGCCGGGGATCGGCGGCGTCCAATTGCCCGATGGCTTGTTTCAACTTCTCGGGACCATCGAACTGGATCCAGTCTTCAAGTTTGCCGTGATAACCGGATGGCACGCGCAGCAACTCGACACCAAAGCGCGACGCCAGCT